>JACCDS010404994.1_pt1 | contig 23019 bp, 19 predicted proteins | sample 7446441 | NCBI WGS metagenome assembly JACCDS01 (sample SAMN15323445, study PRJNA562643) | freshwater metagenome | isolation source: river surface water | place: USA:Blue River Watershed | collected 2017-08-17 | reverse complement strand
TCGTTTCATGATTTGTCTGATTTAGCTATTAATAGTTTTATTTATCAAGAGGTTTGGCGGTTATACCGATTCGGGCTTTGGTCTCAAAACCAAGTTTGTAATCGGTGTAAATTTTAGGGCTACCAGCAGCTGTATTTAATTTTGCTTTCACACCCAATTTTTTACCTACTTTAATACGTTCTAGCAAATCAGATGATAAACCAACTGTAAAAGTTGATTTTCTAGGACTTGTTACTATTAATTCTCCGCCCACATTCGTTGTGTTTGCAGCTTCCAGTCGGATGGTAGCTAAGTTAGCTAAGGAGTCCAATAATCCGTTTAATGCATTTAAGTTTAAATCAATCTCGTATGGAAAACCATTGTTAACAGTAAAGAATAATGTTGCTGTATCTAACCTACCTATAGTAGTATCTATATCTGCTTGTGAAAATAAATCAAAATCATAATCGGCTTCCAATTTCAATTGATCAAAAGAAATTGCCAATGGAATAGTAGCATCTACGGTTAATTTTAAATCACTATTTTGATGGAAGAAGTAACCATATGGATCTGGGTTATCAAATGTACTTCCTACTCCAGCTGTTACTTTTACAGTGGTAGGGAAATTGGTTAACACATCTGCTAAGTTACTCGTAGTTTCATTGATATCGTTTGGATTTGACTTTTCTAATGGTTCATCATCAGGACCTATACTCGAGTTTTGAATAACGATGTTCAATGGATTTAAAGCAACTTTTTGATTGGTTACTCCATTCGTAGATTCTAACACAATATTCATACCCAATGGAATACCCATTTTACTTTTGAAATCTAACTTCACATCGATGTCTTCTAAGTTGATTGCACCACCTTTAATACCTTTGTAAGTTTCTTTAGGAACTAATGAGGTAGAATTGCTAGTAGAGGTTGGAGTCGACAATAGTGTTTGTAAAATCGCTGATTTACCTTGCCAGTATTTCAATTCATAGCTCATGAATTCAATCGATATTAAACCTACTCCAGCACTAGGACCTATAATTGGCGTTCCTGAACTGAACAACATATATACCTTACTGGTATCAAAACCTGTTTTTCCACTTAAATCCCAAATACAACTCGAGAGTGTAAATTCTTGTTCAAATGCTTGTCCAGCATCAATGTTTAAAGATCCTGAATTAAATTGAGCTCCACCTGCAGATACTAAACCAGGTATATTAATATTTAAACCATTGTAGTTGAACGAATGTGAGTTCTGGATTTTAATTTTGAATGTTAAGCTGTTGAAGGCCAACTTACGAACCATACTCGTTCCTAAGTTCAAGTTAATATCAATTAACTCTTCTGCAGGAAACTGAACATTTCCCCCTCCTACGTTAGTGAATGATAATGTTTTAGGAACTGATGGAAACCCTGTTTGAACAATTTTCAAGGCATCCGCAAGTTTCGTAGCATCGAGAATTTCCAACGTGTCTTTAAAACCTACTTTTAAATAACCTGTCGGATCCGTTTTAATAAAACTTGTGTCCTTTAATAAATTTTTTAATCCCAATTCTCCATATACCATCGGTATAATAAAATCAGGAGATAGACTTGGTTTTGCCAAATCTTCGTCGATCTTGCAAGAGCTTAAGTACATAATACTTGTGCCCATAAAAAGCAAGAAGAACTTGTAAAGAGTACGCAATAAATACATAATATAATTAGGTTTTAGTTAGAATGTTTAAATATAAAGATTATTTAAGAAAGTTAACAAATAATAAATTCTTAATTTTTCACAAGTTATAGTAGATTATTTTACCTTCTTTCGTTCCAACAAGCATTTTCTTTTGATTATTGTAAATGAGGAAGGAAGGGTTAGCACTAGCTTTAATGGGGAATCCTGCTTGCAAGCCCCCATTTCTATCGAAAAGATATACTTGTTGTGTTTCATCAGAAAACACCCCTAGAACATTTTCTTGATCATTTATCTGAAATATAAATGGTGCATTACTAATCTTACAATTAAACTGATAGTTAAATGCTAAAGTACTATCGTCTTTATAAACCATAAGCTGATTATTATCTAAAAATATATAATCTTTTTGCTCATCGCCACTTACGTTTGCATAATTAAAATAATGATTCTCAGTCCAGTTACCTACACTTTTATATAACCTCCTACCATCAATAAATATGCTCTTTATTTTACCTCGTTGGTCGGTACTAATAAATCTATTCTTTGAATACTCTGTATTACTATCAAAAACAAACGGATTTCTATATTCTATACCTATGGAATCTTTGAATTGAGCTTTAAGTTCCGCTTTCCTATTGAAAAAATAAAAATACCCTTGTTTATTGGTAATAAATAAAAAGTCCTTCCCTTGAACATTGATGTGTTGAACTTTTTGGTCACAATCGCCTACTTTCTTAGGACTCCAACCTTCTAAGGGACGTCCACTAATATCATATCCATAGATAGATTGATTTACACATGTTATAAAGATCCTGTAGTTTTTGTCCTTTTCATAATCAAATAAACTTAGTCCATTGTTTGCCTCTGCTGCTAATTTTAAAGGATAATTTGGCATAAAATTACCACTCAAATCTATAAGATATAAGGAATTAGCACTGTTAAATAATAATTGTGTCTCTCCATTTTTGTAATAGTCTACAACCTGTATATCAGAAATTATAGTTTGAGGTAAAGTCTTTTTCCATTTAATCGTAGAGTTTTCATCGATTAAATAAATGGTATTCATATCATCCTGAGCAAAAACAAATGATTGTTTCTTATCAATAGTTTGAACCCATTGTACCGATTTACTTAAGGGTGCATCCAAACTAATTTGCCACTTCTGTTCTAAACTTGTTTCAGTTTCGTTATTATTCAAAGGCATATAAATACTAGAAATTAATCCAGCATCTGAACTAGTAAGCTGATAACTAAAAGCTGAATAATTTGACCAACCGTATCGATCAATCATTTTTAGATTTGCTTTATCGTTTAGTAAGTCACTAAATTTAGATTCATACCCGGAAATTGTAGAGTAAAAAAGATAATTGTATTGGTCGTTAAGTGTACTAATGTAGTTTTGATAATTTTCATTATTCTTTAATAACTGATCCGATTGAAAATCATCGATGTATTTTTTTAAATCCTGTGAAGTTGGTGCTAGTATTAATCGATCTTCCATTACTGTATAGAAATTAGATTCTACTTCTTTGAAAGGAATACCAGCCGATAAGTACATTAATTTTCTAAATGGAAATGACTTTATAATTTGCCCTTTATATTCTTCTTTATTTGGAGTTTTCATAAGCTTAGCAAGCTTTTCCTCGAACTCATTAACTTGCTTAAGAACTACCATCCCTACATAACCCTTTCTATTTAGAAAAGAATAATCGGGGAAATAGGCTAGTAAAAATTCTTCTCCTATATTTTCATTAATAAAAGAATTTACATCGATGAAATATTTTTTATTAATCAATCTCATCTCAGCTTCATAATAATAGTCGTTCAACAACTTTTGTTGAGCTTTCATTTCTGTTCTAAATAAAACTGGATCAGAAAGAATGAGATTTTGAAACGACCATGTGTTATTTGATAAGTAGTTAACCAAATAACTTCTATTTTCTGTTTGCGATTTTAGTAAATGAAAATACTTCTTTTCTCCTGCCAATACCTCTCCATTTAAAATCCAGGCATCCGATTTATAATTCATTTCTGAAAATGAAAAATCTGCAAAGTCTTCAGAAATCATTAAACTTTTTTGTAGAGGTAATTTACAGAATACTCCGTAAAACTCCTTTAATTGCGAGTGATTCACATACACTTTTATTAGTGATTTGGAATCTTTCTCTTTATTTTGCCAAGCTTGTAATGCCGGGTTTTTATCTAATCCAATTCGATTCGATTTTGTTCTAATTGCTTCCTCAACCAAATTAGGATAAAAAGAAATAATTAAATATGATTGATCAAATGCATAAAAGAAAGATAAGTTGTTGGATTGATAGTGATAGATGTTTTCCGACTCAAAAGCTCTAGATTTTGCATAGGCTACTGGTTCGTCATCTTTATTAAACAATGTCGATAAATCATCCGTATTCAATTCAGGTATAGCAACGATATACGTGTTACCAATGGTTTTCGCATTAATTTTTTTACAAGCAATGTAAACCGATTTCGATTTTATATTCTGTAAAATTTGTTGATTACCCTTTATTAGTTCATCTAGCTTTTGAAGTTCTGAAGTAAAGTCGCTATACAATAAGCTAGGAATATTTTGATCATCTTTAAAAATATCACTTAAATCACTTTCGTATTGTAAACTTATAACAACACTTGTATTGTTAGATACGTAGGAGAAAACCTCTGATTTTGCATTGATTACCAATGAACTACGAAAATAAAAATAAGCCAATGAAATAATAATTGTTAATAAACCAGAAATTATCCAAATAGCTTTTTTCATATTTATGTGTTCTCAAGCAAAAATAGCCCGAAAATTCGATACAAATCTCATCCAGAGGCTGCTTCTTTTCAACATTTGTGATTCTGTGTATATCGTTTTCATTTGATTATATTTGTTCATAGAATAAAATGAAAAAATTAATCATCATCAGTAGCATTTTAAGTGCCGTAGGAGTTATAATGGGAGCATTTGGAGCTCATGCGTTAAAGGAGTCGTTATCAGAGCTTCAATTGAAAAGTTATGAAACTGGGGTTAAATACCACCTCATTCATTCGATAGCCATCTTAGTCTTAGCTTTGTTGTACCATCAAACTAAAACTAAATTATTTTATACAGCCGGTATACTTATGTTTATTGGCATTATATTATTTTCATTTTCTATTTACTTATTAAGTTGTAAGGAATTATTGGGGATAGGATCGTGGTCATTCTTAGGACCCATCACACCTATTGGTGGAACATTCTTCATAAGTGCATGGGTATTGGTTTGTATGGCGGGATTTAAATTAAAAAATGACTGAGTTAACACCTAGTAAATATGATACTTATGCCGATGTAATCTTACCATTGGCCTTACCTCAAACGTATACTTACCGGGTTAGCGTGGAGGCTATTTCCTCTATTAAAATTGGATCAAGGGTAATTGTTCCATTTCAAGGAAACAGACTATATACTGGCATTGTAGAAAATATTCATTCGAACGCACCTCAACATTATACAGCAAAATATATATTAAATGTATTGGATGATGATGCCATTGTTCAAGCTAAGCACATTGAAGTTTGGAAGTGGATTGCAAATTATTATGTATGCACTTTGGGTGAAGTAATGAATGCAGCCTTGCCCACAGCTTTGAAACTAACCAGTGAGAGTAAAGTTGTTTTAAATAAACTAGCTGAGTTTGATATCGATGAACTCGACGACAAAGAGTACCTAATTATAGAAGCTACTCAAATGCGAGAGTCGGTTAGTATACAAGACATTCAGAAAATTTTGGATCAGAAAACAGTGATGCCCATCATTAAACAAATGATTCAGAAAAACCTTATTTTTTTAGAAGAGGAACTTATCGAAAAATATAAAGTAAAAACGATTAAACACCTTGTATTAAATAGTCTTTACGAAGAACAACATCTCTTAAAAAATTTATTTCAAGAACTCGAAAAACGTCCTAAACAAGTTGAAGTACTTCAATTGTATGTAAGTTTAAAACGTTCACATGATTTAGTTAGCATTAAACTATTAACCAATGAAGGAGCGAGTTCAAGTGCCATTCAAACTTTAATTAAAAATGAAGTTTTTAGTTTAGTAGAAAGCCCTATCAGTCGCTTAATTTCTAATGCAAGCGATGAAAATAAAGACTTTGAGCTCAACGATGAGCAACAAAAAGCACTGATAGAAACTAGAGAAGCTTTTCAATTAAACATACCTGTGTTATTGCATGGTATTACTTCTTCAGGGAAAACGATGGTTTTCATTGAACTCATCAAAGAACAACTGAAGCAAGAAAAACAAGTACTTATTTTAGTTCCAGAAATTGGTTTAACTACTCAATTGATTGAGCGATATAAACGCTATTTTAATGAAGACATTGGCGTTTATCATTCTCGATATTCGGAAAATCAACGTGCAGAAATTTGGCAACAAGTTCTTAAAAGTAAATACAATATTATACTTGGTACTCGTTCTTCTATCTTTTTACCTTTTCAGCAATTGGGCTTAATCATTGTTGATGAAGAGCATGATTCATCTTACAAACAAGTAGAACCTAACCCACGATACAATGCACGAGATGTAGCTATTTATTTATCACATCATTACCAAGCGAAGGTGATTTTGGGTTCAGCTACACCATCACTAGAATCATATTACAATACAATTCAGAAAAAATATCGATTAGTAGAATTAAAATCGAGGTTTGGAAAAGCAAACCTTCCGAAAACCGAATTGGTAGCTTTGCAAAACGATATTGATAGAGACCATAAACAAGATTTATTTGGCAAGACTTTATTGTCGGAAATCGCTATCTGTTTGGAGAAAAAAGAACAAGTTATTTTATTTCAAAATCGAAGAGGATATGCTCCATTTTTACATTGTCATCAATGTGGTCACAGTCCGCAGTGCACACAATGTGATGTGAGTTTAACATATCATAAATGGAAAAATGAATTACGTTGCCATTATTGTGGTTACCATACAAAAGTAATGGAACACTGTCCTAGCTGTGGTTCAAACCATATTCAGATGATGGGCTTAGGAACAGAGAAAATCGAAGAAGAGTTGCAAGTGTATTTTCCATCGGCAAAAATTGCACGCATGGATTTAGATACAACTCGAGGCAAAAATTCATTGCAAGAATTAATTAATGATTTTGAAAATTCTGAGATTGATATTTTAGTAGGTACACAAATGGTTACCAAGGGACTCGATTTCGACAAGGTTAGTTTGGTTGGTATTATTCAAGCCGATTCTTTAATAAATCACCCCGACTTCCGTTCGCACGAAAGAGCGTTTCAGTTGATAGAGCAAGTGAGTGGAAGAGCAGGTAGAAGAGAAACTCAAGGAAAGGTTATTATACAAACAAATAAACCTGAGCATCCTATATTACAATTAGCTTCTCGACATGATTACGATTCTTTTTTAAGGTTGCAATTACAAGAACGCAAGCAATTTTATTATCCGCCTTTTGTACGTTTGATAGAAATTACTTTAAAACATAAAGAATCAAACAAGGTGCAACATGCAGCACAGTTTCTTGCCAAGGAGTATAAAGGCATATTTGGACAGAAGAGTGTGTTGGGTCCAGAATTCCCTGCCATAAGTAAAGTACGAAATCAATACATTCAGAAAATTGTATTGAAACTCGATCGTACAAGCGTAAGTTTAGAAAAGAGTAAAGAGGTTATACGAATAAAAATTACGGAGTTAAAAAGCAAAAAAGAATACGCAAGTTGCAGCATCAGCATAGATGTTGACCCCATTTAATTAGCTAATTTTATTTGCCTCGACCTTGAATTACAGTAGCAATGGTAAAGAATAGAATTTTAAAATCCACTGCTAAGCTCATGTTTTCGATATAAATAATATCGTATTTCAAGCGCTCCAACATTTGTTCTACATTCTCGGCATAGCCATATTTTACTTGCCCCCAAGAAGTAATACCTGGGCGAACTTTATGTAAGTGTTTATAGTGAGGAGCATGCTGCATGATCTGGTCTATAAAATATTGTCGCTCGGGACGAGGACCAACCAGCGACATATCGCCTATTAATACATTATAAAATTGAGGAATTTCATCGAGACGAGTTTTACGCATAAACTTTCCAAAAGGAGTAATACGAGAATCGTTTTCACTAGAAAGTTGAGGACCTAGTTTCTCTGCACCAACAACCATCGATCTAAACTTTATAATCTTAAATGGTTTTCCGTGTAAACCAATTCGAGTTTGGCTAAAAAACACAGGACCCTTAGAAGTTAGTTTAACGATAAGTGCGGTTATAATGTATACAGGTGATAAAAGGATTAAAAAGAATAATGACACACCAATGTCTATTATCCTCTTCATATTTAATTGCCATGCAGGCATTAAATCAGTTTTAATTTGAATAAGAGGAATACCAAACAGGTGATTCATTTTTACCGAACCTGTAATGATATCGTACATGTCGGGAATAATTTTAACATCTGCTTTTGAATTTTCAAGCTCTTCGATAATTTTTTTAAGGTTTTCGTGCTCAGAAGATTCGATGGCAATAATAACTTCTTGTATATCGTATTTATTTACAACATCAGCTACTTCTTCGTATTTACCTAACTGAGGTAAGTGTTGAGCTAATTCATTTTGATGATTTACTTCACCATTTACAAAGCCGATAAACTTAAATCCCACCGATTCTTTCTCCGACTCAATTTCATTATACAATTTATATGCTTTTTGATTGCTACCAACCAATAAAGTGTTGAAACCTATAATACGTCGTTTAATTTTCGATTTAATACCAGAAGTAATAATTAATCGAGGTATGGCTGTTACGAAAAAATGAAGCACAACAAGGGTAAAGAACGACTTATAGTAGTTGGTATAATTTGCAACTTCATCATCGAGAATTAATACGAAAAAAAGTACCAATACCCCTAAGAAAGTTTGAGAAGCAGTTTGTAATACTTCTTTTAATCGTGATTTTTTAAAGATATTTCTATAAGTACCACTAACAGTATAAATGATTAACCAATAAAAAGGAATGATGAGAAGACCTAAGTAGAAGTTACGATCGAAATCAACAGGTACAGTATAACCAAACTTTAAAGGTTCTACATAAATTTTACGATACGCAAAAAAGCAACCCCAAACAATGATGGCGCTTAAATAGTCGCTTGTAATATAAATGAGTGTTTGGCGTAATTTGTTCATTTGTACATTACCCTAAAGTTATCTAATAACACCTTAGATGTTGTATTACCACTATCGTGTGCTGCTTTAAAATAAACTTTATACTTTGAATTTGTATAATTTGAGACCGTTCTCGTAAGGTTCAAATATAATTTTTTCCATTCATTATTGGTGGGTAACATGGTAATAACACTGGCTTCGGTAACATCAGTTCCCGAGTTATCAATTACATACAATCCTATATTGAGGTTTACGTCTGTTCTATAGTTTACTTCTAAATAAACCGGACGAGAATTGTTGGGTAATGAATACGACTTCTCTGTTTCAATTTCTGCAAAATCTTTGCTAGCATCCAATTCTAATAACATAGAATAATTACCATCAAAAACTAAGGTAGGGTCATCGGTTCTGATAATGGTATCTACATCAGAATTAACCGTGGTTTTAAAGATACTTCCTACACCTTCAAATTCTTCAGGAAATTGACCAACTGCTTCTGAAGGGTACTTTACAGCAATAGGGTCGTATGAAACTTTAGGTATAATGGTATCCGTTTTTCCAAGTTCAACATTAACAGTTGTATTGTAAGAAGAGAAAAATGGATAAATACGACGATCGCCATTTTGAGCACTCGCTAAAATTCCTGGGGAAACACTTACTGTATGGTTACCAGCAGGTGCATAAACAACTATTGTACTTGGTATTTCATAGGTACCAACATAGATATTGTCGACATATACCCAAGCATCTACAATATTTTGAACACCTTTTTTTGTTGCAGATGGTGGTGTTTTGGTAGAGTCGATAAAACTTATTGAATCTATTCTTAAATAGAATGGGATATCTTCGCTAGGATTTATAATTTCGCAAGAACTTAGCGTAAGGGCAATAGAGAAAACTGAAATTATATTTGGTAGAAATTTTTTCATGCAATAATTTAATTGTCCGAAAATAAGGAATTCCAACGAAAAGAATAAAGTTTAACGATAAAAGGGAAAGAGAAGTATACAATGCTGATGAAAATTTTAGAAAAGAGCGAACAGTTTGTCGATTCTTACAAGCATAAAGGCGAGCGAAAGATATTAATCGAGCATCTTCGTAAGCGAGGCATTAGTAATGAGCAAGTTTTACAATGTATGTTGATGGTGCCTAGACACTTCTATTTCCATAAAGACTTCTGGGATCATGCCTATGAAGACAAAGCATTTCAAATAGGTGCCGGACAAACCATCTCTCACCCACATACTGTTGCATATCAAACGGAGCTCTTGGAGGTTACTGCAGGCGATAAGGTATTGGAAATAGGCACAGGTTCTGGTTATCAAACTTCTATCTTGTTGGAACTTGGTGCAGAAGTATATACTATAGAGCGCCAAAAGGAATTGTTCGATAAAACAAAAAAACTACTACACTCACTTTCTTATAAACCAAAGTTCTTTTTTGGTGATGGTTCTAAAGGCATACCTGCTTTTGCTCCTTTTGATAAAATAATTTGTACGGCAGGTTCGCCGAGCATACCTAATACACTTTTAGCTCAACTAAAAATAGGTGGCAAAATGGTGATCCCTGTGGGCGATGAAAAAACACAAAAGATGAATTTAGTAGTTCGATTAACGGCTACAGAATTTCAAACAGAAGTGCTTGATGCTTTTCGCTTTGTGCCGATGATTGGAGAACAAGCTTGGTAAAAAAGCCATAAAATCATTGCTTTATTTGGCTTTAAAAGCCCTTTTCAGAATTAACATATGTTTATAAGTTATCAACACATGTTAATAATTACAAGAGCTCATTCAACTTTTGGGATAGATTTGGTATATAAAATTCTTTAGATTTGGTATACAATTTTTAAAATACATTAAACTTAAAACAAAAAAAGTATGAAAAAATTAATGTTAATCGCAGTATTTGCATCAGTTGCAACTATTGCATTTGCGCAAAAACCAACTGCAGGAAGTATTACTACTGAAATTGGTTTAACATCAGTAATTGGTACACCAACAAACGCTGCTAACCCAGCAGGTTTAGCTCAAGGTGTATTAAGAGGTCGTTACTTCATGAACGAAGGAATGGCACTTAGAGCAAGCTTTGGTCTTGGAATGGGTTCTACTACTACAACTTTAACAGGTGGAGCTGCTGACCAAGAAACAGTAACTAAAACAACTGGTTTTGCTCTTGGATTAGGTATTGAAAAACACTTATCTGGTACTTCAAAACTTTCACCATACATTGGTGGTGAGTTAGGTTTTGGTATTGGTAGTGGATCAATTGAAATAACTAATTTAGGTGGTGTAAACGGTGATAAGTCTACTACAACTGGTGGTGGTACTACAAATCTTCGTTTAAATGCTTTAATTGGTGCTGATTACTGGATCGTTGAGAGAGTATACATCGGTGCTGAATTAGGTGTTGGTTTATTTGGTTCAACTTCTACAGCTGAAGCAGAAACTGAAACTGTAATTGGTGGTGCAACTGCAAAAGTTACTACTCCTGGTTCTAAAGGTTCTAGCTTTGGTATCAATCCAAATGCATTAGGACTTGTGAGAATTGGTTTATTGTTCTAAACAATAAAAAATATTATTAAGGGCCTCCTCGAATAAACGAGGAGGCTTTTTTTTGTACCTTTGCCATCCTATGTCGCAAAACATCAACATACAAAATAAAAAAGCTTACTTCGAGTACCATATACTTGAGAAGTATGTTGCTGGCATTGAATTACTCGGAACCGAAATAAAATCAATACGTGCAGGCAAAGCTAACTTAAGCGATGGCTTTTGTACTTTTGTGGGCAATGAACTATTTGCCTTTAACATTCATATCTCCGAATATAGCATGGGTTCTTTTTACAATCATGAACCAAAACGTAATCGTAAATTACTACTCACCAAAAAGGAGTTGAAAAAACTTCAGAATAAAACCAAAGATAAAGGCATGACCATCGTACCACTTCAGTTGTTTATAAACGAACGTGGATTTGCGAAAATGGAAATCGCTTTAGCTCAAGGTAAAAAACTTCACGATAAACGCGACGCCATTAAAGAACGCGAATCTAAAATAGAACTCAACAGAGCAAGTAGATAGTTTGTTAGTTTGCTAGTTTGCTAGTATGCTAGTTCGCTAATTCGCTAATTCGCTATCCCGATAGCTATCGGGACGCCACTTCGTGCAATAAGCACCGGTATCGTTACTTTATGTCGCAAGGAGTCGAGCGTTGATCCTAACAATATATCTTTTATACCTCGGTGTCCGTGTGCTGCAATTACGATTAAATCTACTTGCTCTGCATTTGCTATTTCTGCTAAGGCTTTCGCAGGGTTACCGTAACCAATGATAGACGAACATTGGTAATTGTTTTTAATCAATTCCTGTTCGTATAAATTCAATTCTTCTTTATCGCTTCGTGTTTCATGATCGTCGGATTGTGTACCCGAATACCTTGCTGCCACTGTTTCTACAACATGGACCAAAATATATTTTGCACTCATCCCTCCTACTTGCAACGCTTGATTTAATGCTACTCGATCGAATTTTGAAAAATCGATAGGAACAAGAATTTTTTCAGCTTGCTTAGGTAAATTAATTTCAAAATTATCAAAACCCGAATGTGGTAAACTCAATGGTCGTAAATTCCTATGTATCCAAGGTTGAAAAATAATGTACATCAAAAGGAAGGCAAAAAAGAAAACAATTGGAAGTACTATGCCATAGATGTACCAAGTTTCTTCAGCACTTTGCATCCATCCTATTAAGTTTTCATACACTAGTTTAATATTTAAGCTGATGATAACCATGGCTGAAATCCATGCTAAAATTTTCAACCAATTTTTAATAACAAAATCCTTCATTTGATTTTTATCAGATGTGAAGTGTATTAATGGAATGATGGCAAAGCCTAGTTGTAAACTTAATATAACCTGACTTAAGATTAATAAGGAGCCTAATTTCTCTTCACCAAAATAAATAATGGTTATAAATGCTGGAGTAACCGCAATCAATCGTGTAATTAATCGACGTAACCAAGGACGAATACGTAAATTCAAATACCCTTCCATAACTATTTGTCCGGCCAATGTACCTGTAATCGTAGAGCTTTGTCCGGCACATATTAAGGCAATGGCAAACAATGTTGGTGCTAGGTTACCAAATATATCTTCCAACAATCGGTGTGCATCTTGAATTTCTGCTACTTGAAATAATCCGTTTTTAAAGAATGCGGTGGCAGCTAAAATGAGAATCGATGCGTTCACAAAAAATGCAAGATTTAATGCGATGGTTGAGTCGATGAAGTTATATTTTAAAGCATCCTTAATACCATCCTTTGTTTTATTTATGGAACGAGTTTGTACCAAGGATGAATGCAAATACAAATTATGTGGCATAACTGTAGCCCCAATTATACCTATGGCAATGTATAAGGCACTACCATCTAATTTGGTGGGCACAAATCCGCCAATAACATCTTTAATTTCTGGTTGTGCAATGAACAGTTCCATCAAAAACGAAACTCCAATGACAAATATTAAAGAGATGATGAATCGTTCTAAAATTTTGATTCCACGGTTCATCAGAAATAATAATAATAAAGTATCGAAGACTGTAATACAGATACCAGCAATTAAAGGGATACCAAATAACAATTGCAAACCGATGGCCATACCTATAATTTCTGCTAAATCGCAAGCAGCGATGGCTAACTCAGCTAAGATGTATAAAGGAATATTAACCCAAGAAGGATAAATTTTTCGTGATGCTTGCGCTAAGTCTAATCCTCGAACAATACCTAATCGCGCACTTAAACTTTGCAACAATAAAGCCATTAAATTCGACATCAATAAAACCCATAATAATTGGTAGCCAAACATACTTCCTCCTGCAATATCGGTTGCCCAATTTCCAGGATCCATATACCCCACACTCACCAAATACGCTGGCCCCACAAAGGCAAAAAACTTTTTCCATTTGTTTTTACCTTCAGGTATTTTTACACTTCTGTGTACTTCACTTAACGACTCTTCTTGCATATTAATGATTAAATACCAATAAGTTTAATGCTACTTCTTTACTAATAAATACAGGCGATTCGCCCGCTACATCGATTCGAATGGAATGATCGAATTCATTTTTTTCTGTAATTTCTATTTCTACACCCAGCGTTATTCCAATTTTTTCTAAGTGTTTCAGAAAGGCTGCACTGTGTTCGCTTACCCCTGCTACTCTACCTTTAAAACCAACATTCATTTCATTCAAGGCGATCATTTTTTTATTTGTAAAAACACCTTTTTTATTGGGGATAGGGTCGCCATGTGGGTCGTATTGCGGAGAGCCTAAATAATCATTTAGCTTTTCTACCAATTCATCCGATTCTATATGCTCCAATTGCTCTGCAATATCATGTACTTCATCCCATTTGAATTGCAACTTATTCACGAGAAATGTTTCCCATAAACGATGCTTACGTATGATAGTTAATGCAATTTTAGTGCCTGTGTCTGTTAAACTAACCCCTTGGTATTTTTGATAATTTATCAATGATTTATCCGAGAGTCGCTTCAACATATCGGTTACCGAAGCTGCCTTGGTATTCATTTCTTTGGAAATATCGTTGGTGCTAACTTCCGATTGTTGCCTCTCTTGTAGCTTATATATCGCTTTTAAGTAATTTTCTTCCGTAAAAGAATTTTTCATCTAAATATTTTTTTTGACTCGTCTAAAATAATTAAAATAAATCAATTAAAAAAGGCTTAAAATGAGGGTATTAAAAATAATACAATTTGATTTCGATTAATTCGTTAACTTTATTTTATTTCCCCCGAAAAATGAATGGACTAGACAAAATTGACTTTAAAATCTTAAAGATTCTTCAAGAAAATGGTCGGATTACCAATATTCAACTTTCTATGGATATCGGTTTATCGCCTGCTCCTACACTCGAACGTGTTAGAAAATTAGAACAAACTGGTATCATTGAAAGTTATCATGCTCTTGTTAATGAAGACTTAGTTGGTTTAGGAGTAACATCCTACATACAAGTTTCTGTTAATTTCGAAAAGAAAGATGCTATGAACAATTTCATAAAATACATTAATAGTATCGACGAAGTTGTAGAATGTCATCAGGTAGCGGGTTCATCAGACTTCTTATTAAAGGCGGTTGTGAATGATTTAAAATCGTATGAGCGATTAATTACTCAGAAGATTAGTGCTATTAATGAAATTAGCCAGTTAAAAAGTTTAATGGTATTGAAAACGCTCAAAAAATCACATAGTTTACCTATCAAATACTAGGAAGCTGCCATTCTATAGCAGTACTTCCTTTGTCTTGCAAATAGTTGTTTGTTTTAGAAAATGGCTTACTACCAAAAAAGCCTTTGTTCGCAGAAAATGGTGAAGGATGTGGACTGCTAATAATTAAATGTTTACTAGCATCTATTAAATCAATTTTAGTCTTGGCGTAATTTCCCCAAAGAATAAATACTACATGCTCAAGTTCAATACTAATCGATTGTATAATTTGATCGGTAAATTGTTGCCATCCGATGCTAGCATGTGAACCAGGTTTATTTTCCTCTACTGTTAATACTGAATTCAATAATAATACACCTTGCTTTGCCCATGATTGTAAGTCGCCATGTATTGGTATAGCTATATTGAGGTCATCAGCTAATTCTTTGTATATATTTCTGAGTGATGGTGGCACTTTAACTCCCTTATTAACTGAAAAAGCGAGCCCATTTGCTTCCCCAGGACCATGGTAGGGGTCTTGACCCAGAATCACCACTTTTATATCTTCGAATTTCACATAATTAAAAGCAGAAAAAATCAGATTCAATGGTGGATAAATTACTTTTTGCTTATGTATTTCTTTCCACAAAAAACTATCAATTTCTTTAAAATAGGGCATTTCAGCTTCTTTTTTAAGCTTTTCTGATAGTCCTAAACAAGAATTAAAATCTAGATACATATTAATTAATTAATATAAACTTAATATTTATATATTCGCTTAATAAACAATAATTAACACAAATTAAATCAAATGAAAAATTTATTCTTTAAATCAGTACTTTTCTTAGGAATGGCAAGTCTTATTATTGCATGTTCTGAAGATGAAACTCCTACTCCAGCTCCTACTATTGTTGGTAAATGGGGTGTTAATTCTCAAGTGATAAAAGTAAAATTAGGAACGAATGTTTTACAAAACGATTCTACCGCTTTTGCTGCTGGAGAAGCAAATTTCGAATTTATTGCTCCTAAAACTCTTATTGCAAATGTAGATGGTCTTATTGACACTGTAGATTACTACTATACGAATGGTACATTAACATTGATCGATTACGATCCAGTTGATGGATACGATACTACAATGTTTAATAAAGTAAATCTTAGTGCAAATGCATTATTGATTTCTATGTTAGATACTACAGTAACACCAAGTGGTAACTTAGTTTCAGAGTACACTATTCGTATGTCGAAATAAGAAAAAAGAAATCCATAAAAAAAGCCTTCGTAAATACGAAGGCTTTTTTTTATTCAAACCATTTCATCACTTCTTCTTTCGAAGGGATTGGAATCTCTAATTTCATTTTTTTACGCATACCACCCATATCGTTAAACACTTTATTAGGGTTTGCATTTTTCAGTTCTTCCAGTGTATTAATATTCATCTTATTTAATACCGGTACCCATTCTGCAGGCACACCCGCATTCACGAAATCATTTACACTGGTAACTTTTTGAATTTTCTCAGGACGCATTTGTGGGAAGAACAAAACATCTTGAATAGATGCTTGATTGGTCATGATCATCGTTAAACGATCGATACCAATACCCATACCTGCAGTCGGTGGCATTCCGTACTCTAAAGCACGTAAGAAATCGTAATCAATAAACATGGCTTCATCATCGCCACGCTCCATTAAAGCAACTTGTTCTTCAAATCGCGAACGTTGATCGATTGGGTCGTTCAACTCAGAATAGGCATTCGCTAATTCTTTACCGTTAACCATTAACTCAAATCGTTCAACTAATCCTTCTTTTGTTCTGTGTTTTTTACACAATGGCGACATCTCAACAGGATAATCGATAATGAAAGTTGGTTGTATATAATTTCCCTCACACTTTTCACCAAAAATTTCGTCGACCAACTTACCCTTACCCATGCTTTCATTTACTTGAATACCTAAGCTTTTGCAAGTTTCTCTCAATTGCTCTTCATTCATTTCAGAAATATCGATGCCTGTAAACTCTTTAATAGAATCGTACATGCTGATGCGTTTAAACGGACGTTGGAAATCGATGATGTTCTCTCCTACTTGAACTTTGGTTGTTCCGTGTAAATCAAGAGCTACTTTTTCAATCATCTCTTCTGTAAAGTCCATCATCCAATTGTAGTCTTTGTACGCAACATAAATTTCCATCACGGTAAACTCTGGGTTATGGGTTCTGTCCATCCCTTCGTTTCTGAAATCTTTAGCAAATTCATACACCCCATCATAACCACCTACAATAAGTCGCTTTAAGTACAACTCGTTGGCAATTCTTAAATACAATGGAACATCCAAGGCGTTATGATGTGTTATAAATGGACGTGCAGCGGCACCACCCGGAATAGCTTGTAATATTGGGGTTTCAACCTCTAAATAACCTCTTTCATTAAAAGTATTACGTAAAGATTGAATAATTTTAGTACGTTTTCTAAATACTTCGCGCACATCTTGATTGATAATTAAATCGGCATAACGTTGGCGGTACTTAAATTCAGGATCGGTAACCACATCGTGAGCAGTACCATCAGCATCTATTTTTACAACTGGTAGCGGACGAAGTGATTTACTTAAAATTTTAAATGAAGTAACGTGAATACTAATTTCACCAACCTGTGTTGTAAATACGTATCCTGTTATCCCAATAATATCTCCTATATCGACTAATTTCTTAAATACGGTATTGTATAAAGTTTTGTCTTCTCCCGGACATAAATCATCGCGACGGAAATAAATTTGAATTCTACCTGTAGCATCTTGAAGTTCAGCAAATGATGCGTTACCCATAATTCTACGGCTCATTACACGTCCTGCAATGCTAATATTTTTATATGCTGTTTTATCGCGTTCGTAATTAGCTAATATATCGGCAGCATTGGCATCTACCTCAAATAAATCAGCAGGATATGGATTAATGCCTAATCGCATTAATTCCTGCATACTTTCTCTTCTTAATAATTCTTGTTCGCTTAAACCACTCATTTCATTGTATTTTCTGCAAAAATAATATTAATTTGCTAGTATGCTAGTGTGCTAGTATGCTAAATCAAAAAATAAGATGTCTGAAAAAATAAAATCTTACAAGGAATTTTATCAGTTTTATTTAACTGAACATGCTAATACAACTAGTCGTAGGTTGCATTTCTTTGGTACTGCACTTGTATTTATAGAAGCCATCTACTTTAGTTATGCAGATCTTTGGAATCTATGGTATATATTACCAATTACCGGTTATTTCTTCGCTTGGGTTGGGCATTTCTTTTTTGAGAAAAACAAACCTGCCACATTTAAATATCCTTTATGGAGTTTAATCAGCGACTTTCGTCTATTTTTCGAAATTCTACTTGGTAGACAAAAAATTTGAAAATTCGTAAATGTGCAAATGTGCAAATGAAGGAACCGAAGTGCTACAATTTGCACATTTGCACATTTACGAATTTGCACATTTACGCATTTGCTCTTCGAGCTTTCTCTTTCAAAATCAAACTCAATTCTCTTCCCATTTGTCCGGCAATGGCAGTATTCTCTTGTGCTCTACGGAATAAATATGGCAATACCGACTTTACAGGTCCGTATGGAACATACTTCGCTACATTAAAACCAGCATCGGCTAAATTATAACTTAAGTTATCACTCATACCTAGCAATTGTGAGAAATAAATACGTTCATCGTTTGCTGCGATGCCATGTTTACTCATTAAATCAACTAAATACTTAGAGCTTTTCTCATTGTGTGTTCCTGCACAAATAGCAACACGATTGATATTTTCTATACAATACAACAATCCTAAATCATAGTCTCTATCCGAAGATGCTTTATCTGGTTGAATGGGTGAAGGATAATTTAACTCCTCAGCACGCTTACGTTCTTTCTCCATGTAGGCACCACGTACTAATTTTACTCCCATCATTACTCCTTCTGCTTTTAATGTAGCATCAAAGTTTTTCATGATTACTAAACTATCGTGGCGATAGAATTGAAAGGTGTTGTATACAATTACTTTTTCGCGATTAAATAAACGCATCATATCCATGGCCAATTGATCGATGGTTTTTTGAATCCAGCTTTCTTCAGCATCAATAAAAATACGAACGTTTAAATCATAGGCTGTTTGACAAATTTTACGAACACGTTCTTTAACACGTTCAAATTCTTTCACTTCAGATTCGGTAAGAGTTTGTTGAGCATCTAATTTTTCTAACAATCCGAAACGCGCTAAGCCAGTTACTTTAAATACACTGAAAGGAATCGCCGAGTCGTTTTGAGCACGTTTAATGGTTGCGATGGTTTCTTCGCAAGTAGCATCAAATGCTTGTTCAGTAGATTCTCCTTCTACCGAATAATCGAGGATAGTGCCAATTTTGTATTTATGTAAGTGTTGTATCGTTTTTGCGCAGTCTGTAATCGATTCGCCACCACAGAATTGTTTAAAGATGGTTGCCCTAATGAGTGGTGCAATAGGTAATCCAATTTTAATGGCTGCATTTGTTATTGGTGGACCAACTTTAACTAAGAAATTTATATTGATGACTTTAAATAACCAATAGGCTCTATTTAAATCGGCATTACTCATACCTGAGAAGGCGATTTGTGTATTGTCGAAAGATATCTCTTTGCTCATTGTTTGATATATGCTTCAAAAATAGGAAAAAAGCGTAATTTTATTAATATTTAATACATTAATGAAACTCCATTTCTTTTTATTTGTTTTGTATTCAATTCTGCCAAAGATGGCATAGTAATTTGAAATTATAAATGACGTCAATCATAAAATCGGATCAGTTAAGTAGCTGGTTAGAAACTACTTTAAAAACATTTGTTGTCGCAGGACCATGTAGTGTAGAATCGGAGGAGCAAATTCATAAAACAGCGGAGGCTTTATCGGCACATCAAATTCCAGTGTTAAGGGGTGGAATTTGGAAACCTAGAACTCGACCAGGTACCTTTACAGGCATCGGAACGGAGGGCATACAATGGCTAGCAGAAGCTGCAAAAAGTCAGAGTATGAAAAGTGCTGTAGAAGTTGCCAATGCAAAACATGTTGAAGATTGTTTAAAAGCTGGAATAGATATTTTCTGGATTGGTGCTCGCTCTACAGTGAGTCCTTTTGTTGTTCAAGAAATTGCCGACGCCCTCAAAGGAACAAACGTTCCGGTGATGGTGAAAAATCCAATTAATCCCGATATAGAACTTTGGATCGGTGCCATCGAACGAATTTACAATGCTGGCATTACCAAAATTGCAGCAATCCACCGTGGCTTTTCTCAATATGAAAAAAACACGTACCGAAATATTCCTAACTGGAATATCCCTTTAGAGCTTAAACGCCTATTACCTAATTTACCTATTCTCTGCGACCCTAGTCATATTTGTGGTAGCATCGATTTAATTCCTCATATAAGTCAGAAAGCGATGGACTTAAACTTTGATGGATTAATGATTGAGAGTCATTATGACCCTGCCAATGCTTTGAGCGATAAAGACCAACAATTAAGCCCTGCGGTGCTTTCTAGTTTAATTGATCAACTTATCATTCGAAATACCGATTCAGAAAATAGTGAATTTAAAGACCAATTATTACGCTTACGAAAAGCGATTGATAAAATCGATTATGAAGTCTTAGAACTTTTAGCTTCTCGTTCTAAATTGGTACATGAAATTGGTTTATACAAGAAAGATAACAACATCACCATCTTTCAACCAGAACGCTGGGCAGAGATTGTTGAAACAAGAAAAAAATATGGTGCTGAAATTCATCTATCCGAAGAATTAATTTTAGATTTAGTAAAATTGATTCATCGTGAATCGATTTCGGTACAAACAAAAGTGATGCAAAATGAATAACATAAAAAGTTCTTTTGGTTATACCATTTATACGGATGATGCTATCAACGAACTTGATCAATGGTTGGCAGCTCAAACGTATAGCAAGGTAGCCATTCTTGGCGATACACATACTTTAGAACATTGTTTACCCTTACTCAATCTACATTCACAATTCACCTCTACCTACGATATTATTGAAATTGATCCAGGCGAGGATAATAAGAATATCGATATATGTATTGGTGTTTGGAGTATGATGCAAGAATTTGGATTGGATCGAAATTCTTTGTTAATCAATTTAGGCGGTGGTGTTATTACCGACCTGGGTGGATTTGCAGCATCAACCTATATGAGAGGAATTGATTTTATACACATACCTACCACTCTTTTAGCTATGGTAGATGCAAGTGTAGGAGGAAAAACAGGATTAGATTTACAACATTATAAAAATCATTTAGGAACATTCGCTCATCCTAAAGCAATTTTTGTGATGCCCGAATTTCTATCGACCTTACATGAGTTAGAAATTAAATCGGGATTTGCTGAAATAATCAAACACGGTTTAATTGCCGATCATTTACATCTGCGTGATGCTTTATGTTATTTAGATAATGGCTTACCAGGATTAGATATACTTATTAAACAAAGCATCAAAATTAAACTCGACATTGTAGAAAAAGACCCCGTAGAAAAAAATATTCGCAAAGCATTAAATTTCGGACATACGGTTGGTCATGCCATTGAAAGCTATTATTTACAAAAAGGTAAACTTATTTTACATGGCAGTGCTGTAGCTTGTGGAATGATGGTGGAAGCCTATTTAAGTGTACTAAAATGTGCATTACCCGAAGAAGAGTTAAAATATATATTGGAAATAATACCTAAGCATTTAGAACCTGCTCGTTTGAATAGCGATATGATTTTAGATGTGATAGAGTTTATGAAAAAAGACAAGAAAAATGTGTCGGAAGAAATTAAATTTTCTTTGATTAATAAAATTGCAGAGCCATCCATCAATGTTGTCTGTACAGAAGAAGAAATATCGGAAGCTTTGTTAAAATGTATTCATTATTTTAACGAACCCTACTAATGATTATATCTCGCCCTGTATCGTTCCCTATCATAGAATTAAGTTTACCTGGTTCGAAGAGCGAGTCAAACAGAGCATTAATAATACAAGGCTTATCGTCTGAAAAAATTAGCATCGAAAACTTATCTGATGCTGATGATACCATCATTATAAAAAATGCGGTACAAGGAAATGATATGATTATCGACTGTATGCATTCGGGTGCTGCATTACGTTTTTTATGCGCCTACTTTTCTATCCAACAAGGAAGAGAAGTAATACTTACCGGATCACAGCGATTAAAAGAGCGTCCTTTAAAAATATTAGTAGATGCATTAAAAGAATTAGGTGCCCAAATAGAATACCTCGAGAAAAATGGCTATGCTCCTATTAAAATAAAAGGCAAAGAATTAATTTCTCATGCACCCATTAATATTCAAGCTGATGTGAGCAGCCAGTTCATTTCTGCTTTATTAATGATTGCTCCGAAAATTAAAAACGGATTACAATTACATTTAGAAAATAAAATAATTTCTGCGCCTTATTTAAACATGACGATGGATATGATGCATCAAGCAAAAGTCCATATCATTTTAAACGAAGAAAGTATAATTGTTCCTGAACAAGAATATGAAGCCTGTGATTATTACATAGAACCCGATTGGAGTGCAGCCTCTTATTGGTATGCATTTGTATCCTTAGGTATTGAAGAAATTTTCCTAGAGGGATTTAAAAAGAAAAGTAAACAAGGCGATTCGATACTAGCAGAATGGATGGAGGATTGGAATGTTAAAACTACTTTTGAAGAAACTGGAATTCGATTAAAACGAACACAACAATTTCAACCAAAAGAATTGTACGACTTTATTAATTGTCCGGATATTGCTCAAACATTGATTACACTTTCTGCATTAAAAAAATACCCACTGAAATACACAGGCGTAGAAAGTTTAAGAGTAAAAGAAACTGATCGTATGGAAGCTTTGCAGAGGGAACTAAGTAAGATAGGTGTTAAGACTTACGCTTTAGACGAAGGATATTGGA
>JACCDS011433193.1_pt1 | contig 23021 bp, 38 predicted proteins | sample 7446441 | NCBI WGS metagenome assembly JACCDS01 (sample SAMN15323445, study PRJNA562643) | freshwater metagenome | isolation source: river surface water | place: USA:Blue River Watershed | collected 2017-08-17 | reverse complement strand
CTGGACTCGAACCAGCGACCTGTCGATTATGAGTCGAATGCTCTAACCATCTGAGCTAAGGAGGCTCTATAAAGAGCGTTGACAGCAGAGGCCATTTTGTTGGCTACACCCGCACGACAAGGATGCTTATCAACTTGAAGCTATGTTGCGTTCAATAAAGCTATAATATCAAAGCTAATAAATGTTGTCAACAAAAAAAAGAGTATTTTTATCTAAATGGTTATATAATAAGCGATTGAATAAAATAAAAAATAAATTTAGAGTAGGTAATAAAAAAACCACCCGAAGGTGGTTTTGTTTGTAGGAAACAGCCTACGATTGCTCTGACAAGATAATAATAGCAAAAGTGTAGAACGTTGTCAACAAAAAAAGAGTATTTTGTCTGAATATTTAAGTAATAAGTGATTAAATAAATTAAAAAATAATCTTAAATTTGGCATAAAAAAAAGCCTGCATAGCAGACTTTTTTTATCAAATTATTAATCTAAAAAATTATTTAGGTTTAACGTTAAAGCCTAAACTTTCAACAAGGTGTCGCTGGAAAGATTGAGCAACAGCGCCTTTTTCTTTTGAAAAAGAATTGTTGTCAAAATCTTTGATTTCTAACATCTCAGGCTTAAATTTTTGATATTGTTTCATAGCCGTTAGTTTAAATGTGTTGCAATCTAATGAAACAATAGCAAATTGAGAAGAATTCAATACAGCAATAGGTACGAATCGTCCAGTATTATAACGACCATATTTAGAGTGTTGATAAGAATCAGCAGAAATAGATTCATTATCTGATAATGTTTCTAATGATTCTGCATAATCAAGCAATGCAGCCAATTGCATATTGTTTAAAGAACTCATGTTATCGGTCAAAAAGCCGAACACCAGATATTTTTCTTTTGAATCAGGTAATGGTTGGATAGACCGTTTACTTAATGTTGCTGAGAGATGTTTTAAGTCAAAACGGTAATTTTTCAATAACGCATCAACTTTATCTTCTGCATCATGAATGCAGTGTTTATGATTTGGAAAATAAGTCATATTATCACTATCAACATACAATGAAACATTATCACTTGCATGATGATATTGAGAACACAACATATGTTCTGAAAATTCAGAAGACCCGAAAAGTCTCTGTGGGTAAGATCCAATACGGATATTTTTAACAAAATTAAAATCTGGATTATTAATATCACGTTGCATTTCAGAAACTGCATCAATTTTGCGAATTGCGTTAAATTTACTGAATGGAACGACGACAACAACTTGATTACCCATGATATATCCTCAAAAAATTAAAATAAGTATTTGGTTTGAATAAGACTATTATACAAATATTTATATAACAAAGCAAGTAAAAAATAAAAAAAGTCTACCAAAGTAGACTTTTATTTTATAATAATTTATTTTTTGTAAGAGTTGATAACTGCCATATTAGAGTCAACAACAACAACATCATCAAATGATACATTTTTAAATAAATGATTTTTTTCAGCTGACTCAAATGTAGAATCAATAGGTCGAACGGTATAACCATCAGAGCGATTATTGCTAATAATCATGACTTGACCATTTTTAAGTAAAGCGTAGTTATTCATGTGAATATACCTTCTGTTGTTGATGGATTAATTATATCAAAAAAAAATATCTATTACAATGTTTTATTTAAAATAATAGAAAAAGGTGCTTCTGAAAAAACTAAATACCATAAATATAGAAGAATAGAAATAAGAAAAATACATAATAAAAATGCATTTATTTTCTTTTTAGCATATGAAAAAGAAAGTAAAAAAAGTGCATAGGAAGAAGTAGACATGATAATACTAATTCCTAAAAGAAATAACCAACCTAAAATTTCCATAATATTCACCTTATATTAAGTAACGCATATGCGTTACTAAGGATTGATAATTAGTTATACTGAGTACAATAGGCAGTATAACTATAATTGAATTGAAGTTCACGAATTGATTGTTGACAATTTTTGTACCCATAATGAACTGAATGTTGTTTTTCTTCGTTTTCATCAAGATTATGAACAACTAAAGCAACATATTCAGCTTTATTGGCGCAAGTAAGTTGAATAGGATGTTTACTATCAATTTTATTAAAATCAGCAACACATTGAGCATAAGTATCATAGGTATCATGAATATAATTAGGCTCAGCTTGATTAAGAACAGTAACCAATAATAAAAATTTCATTGAGATAACCTCTTAAATGATTGAAGTGTATTATACTATATGTTTTAAAATAAAGCAATCTATTTAAAGAAAATAACTAAAAGATAAGAGATAAAAGGTGTTCCAATACAAATAGTTACAGGATTAAAAATAAATTTAACAATTTTATTTTTAGAATGTTGAAAATCATTTTTTTCGCTAATCCAAAAAGATAAATAAAAAAAAGAAAAATAAGTAATAAAAAAGATAATAAAAGAAAAACAATTTTCTAACATGAATAGATCCTTAAAAAGAAATACTCTGCAAGCAGAGTATTTCTAAATAATTTAAATTACAAAACAAAACTAACAAAAAAATAAGGTGGTAATGAAGCAACAATAAAAATAGTTACTGGATGAACTGCAATTTTGTGTAAAATACTTCCAGAATTTTTATAAGAATATTTATAACCGCTTTTCCTGTTGTAATTTTCTGCAACTCGAAAGCATACAATCAGAGTTAAAAAATAAATAACAAAAAAGACGATAAAAGGAAAAGCGTTTCCGCTCATTAAAAAATCCCACATCATTTTTTCTGCTGGATTGCGATATACAATAACTTCTGTAGTCATACCTTACTCCGATAATATACTCCGCTTGGTTAGCGGAGTATCATTTTAGTTAAGAAATTAAACTTCTGACAAAACGGGTTCGTGTGGAACGCCTTCACCAAAACCGCGAACTGCGATAGGTGTTTCATCTTTGATTGAGTGAAAAATTGCGACTCCTTTAAAGTCAGAATTTTTTTCAAAATGTTCTTTTGCTTCTGCGATCAAATTTGATAATGTTAACCGCCCATCCAATTTAATCCAAGAAGAAGAACCACAAGGAATATAGAAATTATTAGTTAAAGAGTTGATTGAGATCATTGCTGCAAACATAACATTCTCCACTGTGTTTGTATGCCACTATTATATATAAGAATAAATATAAAGTCAACAAAAAAAAAGAACCTTGCGGTTCTTTTTTAGATTATAACTAAATTAAACATCTGGATTTTGTACATTACCAGATTTTAAGTTTTCGATAAACAAATTGCTATCAAAATTTGAAAGTTGATTAATTTCATCACGTTGTTTTTGAATATAATCCTGTTTTGCTTTATCAATTGCTTGTTTCATATCAACTAACATTTCATATGTATTTTTTTGTTCTGTACTTTGTTTAAAATTAATGTCGCCATGAAATGTATTTGTAAGCAATTTATCAGGATAGAATCCTTTTTTAATTAAGTTATTATAAGTAACTTCTGCTGCAATTAATGAATGTTTAATTTCTTCTTGAATTGCATGGTAAAATTTTGAGTCGATAACTTTGTTGGCATAAAGAATCTCAACAGCGTCTAAACCTTCTTCACCATAAAAATTTAAACCTTTAATGTCGGAAATTTCTTTCGCATTAGCAACAACATCAATAAATTGTTGCATTTGATCAGAAGATTTAATGTTTTTATCTTTGCTAAGACTAACAAATAAACGTGGCATTTTAATACGCCAAGTACCATAAGAATAATCAATACAAGATTTTTCAAAGTAAACTTGAGAAACAATTTTAGGGTTAAATTTACAAATTGCCATATTAAAAATCTCTTTAAGTGAATATGTGGCTATTATACTAAAAATATAATTTAAAGTCAAATATTAGTATGGTGAATTAATCTTTTAATTGCTAAATGTTTTAATATTAACATAATAAGATCAGTCAAAGAAATAATTTGAGATTTATTAAGTGTAATAGTTTTATTTTCAACTTGAAAATGTTGATAAAATTTATTTTCAGAAGTAATATTTATGTTAAAAATTGTATTTTTATCTTCATCGTATTCTTCTTGAAGATAAAAGTCAAAAGATTTAGTAAAATCTAATGAAAATAAACCATAAGAATATTTAATTAAAAGAGTATTATTTTTTAAATAGAAAGAATATGTTGATGTATAAAAAGTATTAAGATCATTGTATGAGATAAGAGACTCATTGTTAAGTGATAATAAATTACTTTCTACTTCTTGAAAATCCATACAAAACCTCATTTTAAAATAATATTATATATAGATTTAGTCAAAAAATCAAATATTTTTAATAACAAAATTAAAATTATCAATAGGCTTAAAACTTAGAACGGAATGAGAGTCCATGAAAATAACTATTTTCAGAGACATATCCATAGTAAGAAAAATTTTTGCAATAAAAAAAAGCCAAATAGTATTGGCTTTTTTAGTTATTGTTTGTGAAATTATTAATTAATGAGCTGACATACGTCCCTTATTTCGACACTGAAAAGCTGGCTTTTGAGTTTTTTGTTTTCGGGTGATATTGATTTTTTCATGTTTTTGACGAAGATCAGCAACTTCAATAAAGAATGAAGTAGTAGATTTAGCGGGAATTTCAAAAACAAAACCGAAGCCTAAGTTAATAATCATAGTAGATTCCTTAATTAAAATACGTTGAAAAAGTTAAATTTTACTTACAACAAACATTTTAAACTCGCTATTCTTAACTGATATTATTATATAAAAATGAATTTTAAATGTCAATATAATTAAGAAATTATTTTTCTAAAATCAATTCTGGTACTGTAATATCCGTTAGAAGAACATAAAAATCTAAGCCAAATTTCACCTTGATTGGTTTGTATTTTATAAAATGTCCAAATAGAATATCCATCGTCTTTGTCAGCATCAGTATCAGATTCAGCAACATCAGCAGAAGTAACAAGTGTATTATTATAATGATTTAAATCGGATTCAAAATCAACAAGATAAACTTGTTCGCAGCAATCTTGCTCATGAGAAAAAGAATAATGATTTCCTTCGGAAGTAAAAATTTCAATAAGTGTTGAATCAATATGGAGACCTTTTATATCAACAATATGTTGTCCAACTAAATCAGAAAGTTGAACTATAGTAGAATTTTCCATAATGAAATTACCTTTTGTTTTTTATTATTATATAATAAATTTTAAAGTGAATCAATAAAAATATTTTAAAATTTAATATTTTTAGAGTCTGTCTCAATCCAAACTTTAGCGCCACAAGATAAAGGTTTATCAGGAGAGTAAATTATTTTTGCAATAATGTTTCCATCATTATCAACGATAGATAACTCATTACAATAATGGTTATCTTTATAAGTTTTACAAGTAAGAACTTCTTTTTTATTGTTATTATTTTCGCATTTTGCGTTAAATTTAATATTATGTTGATTAACATGGATAATAGTTTTCATGAAAAATTCCTTAATGTTTATTAAAAATATAATAACAAAAAAGAATTAGTCAATAAAAAAAAAGCACAATGAAGTGCTTTAATTTAAATGAAAATGAAAAACTAGTATGTTTTCATCTCATTAGCTACAGAGTAGCTAATCCCTAAAAGGAAACAAAGAAAATCATAGTCATTTGAGTTAGGTAAATCATGTGATTCAAAAATAATTTCTAAAGCCCGTTTTTTAGAGCAATTACATAATGATTGAACATCGGCTAAATGCTTTTGATAAGCAACATAGTTTTCGGCTTCAATTTTTTGCTCCACTTGTTCTTTATGATCTAACATCTCACAAAGAGAGTCATAATGCTCTTTAATTTCGGCATCAGACCAAGTTGAGTAATTATAACGAGGACGTGAACCATGAACGTCTTTAAAAAGATCAGATAAGCAAGAAACAATACTTTGACGTTGTTCTGTAGTTAAAGTAGTCATCTTGTTTACTCCAATGCGTTAAGTTGAGATAATTATATAAGTTTAAATATAAAAAGTCAATAGTTTTAAATATAAAAATAAAGAAAAAATAGAAATAAAAAAACCTTCCGAAGAAGGTTTTAGTAAATAGAATTAAATCAGATATATTTAATAATTGAGTTCCAAGAAAATTCAGGATTAACCTGATTTTTTTCAACATAACCACGTGGATTACAAACAATATTAGTATCACCGATATAATAATCAAAGCTATCATGAGTATGACCATGAAACCAGAGTTTAATATCAGAATAAGCGATCAGATTACCAAGTTCTGTTAAAAATAGAATATTAGAAGGACTTCCACGAAATCTTTCAGCACTGGATAAATTGCTTGGTAAATAATGAGTTAAAACAACTTTTTTATCAGAATCAGAAGTATCAAGCCATTTTTGTAAAGCATACCTTGCTTGATAATGAAGAACTTTCCAAACTGTAGGTGACATATTTGGAATTAATTCGATGCATTTAGTTGCTGTTTGTTGACGAAGATTAGCAAAAGAGATTTCTTCATCCTGATGTGAAGTGCCAAAACTTGTCCAAAGAGTAGAGCCAAAAAAGTCGATGCCATCAACGACAACAGAATTATTATTTAAAAAATAGAAGTTATCTAATGATTTAGCGATATTTTCCCAACGATTAATAAGATAAACCATATTTTCACAATAAAATTCATGATTACCAAGAATATAAATAACTTTATACCCTAAAGAAAGAAGGTATTCTATAAAAGGTAGAGCATGAGTTCCGCCAGCAATATCGCCAGTTAAAACAACAATATCAGCAACTTTAGAAGGCATGACAAGGGAAAAATCTTGCAATTTAGAATCGTATTCTAAATGAAGATCTGATAACTGTAATATTGAAGTTTTTTTGTGTGAAGTCATGTTTTATCTCGAAAATATATATTTATTTAATAATTATATCAAATAAAGTCTAGTAAATCAAGAATATCTAAAAATAAAATTATCAATTATATTTAGATAACTCAAGTGCCATTTTAATTTTAGCGGGACAGTCAGGCATTGAATTAATAATATTCTTTGCTTTATCGAATTCTTTATTTTGAAGAAGTTCATTAAATGTAGGAAATAAGATATCAGCAATGTTATTATTAATTTTAATAATTTCTTCTCTTTTTGAATGATAATCCAAAAAAGAATTTTTGAGTTTTTCGCTAAAATTATACATAATAAAAACTCCTGATACTGTAATAATTATATTATAAAATAGGAAATAAAGCAATAAAAAATCACCAGAAGGTGATTTTTTATTATTATTAAAATAAATCTGGAAAAGTCACTTTTACATTATTACAAAGTATAAGCAAAACACTTTTAATGTTTTCGTAAGCACTTGATTGGAACAAGAACTTTCTTTTTGCTTTTTTAAGCATAGGGAAGAAATATTGTTCACATTCTTTAACGTATTCAACTTGTTTTTCAGGTTTAAAAGCGCCTTGCATAGTTGACAAGTTGTGTAAACGGTCAATCAATTTAACGATAGAGCAAACTTCGCATTCAGCAATATCGTTAAAATAAATATTGTAGTCTATTTTAGCTCCATAACGAACTTTTGACAATTTGTAAGTGTATTCAAAATACGCTGGCAACTCTTTTTTGATTTCAGCAGCTGATTCTGGATAATCTTCAAAAGTATCATGTAATAGACAAGCTACTAAAATTTCAACTGGCAGTCTGAAATAAGCCACAAGAGTATATGCAAAAAAAGCAATACTTAATTGATGGATAATAGAAGGTTTTCCATCTTTGCGAAAATCATTATGATACTTAATAGCAATATCAAGGGCTTTTACAGCGTCATAAAACTGTGGATTGTGACGTGCTTCGCCAAGGAAAGAGCTGCGTAAAGTGACAATAAGTTTTTTGTGATCGCCATAGTTCATAATATGATCCTTTTATAGTTATATTTATTCCTAGTATAAAATGAAAGAAAAATAAAGTCAATCAAAATTTATTGTATTTTTGATATATTCAATTTTATTTAAAACAGAGTCAAGTAATTGTTGTTGAAGGATTTTAGATTTAGGATATTTGGTTTGAATATTAAATTCATTAAAAATAGGTAATAAATATTCTCGAATATTAATAATAATAATTTTATTATTTTTTGCTGAATTAAATTTTTGTATATCTTTTTCAATGCGTTCTTTGTGCCAGCGCCAGCCATCGTATTCAATAGCGATATTTATTTCTGGAATAAAAATATCAAGTTCTCCAAACGTTGTTTTGTGTCTGTGAATAGCAGAAGGAAAAAGTTTGCTCAATTCGTCAAATAGAAATAATTCAGGTCTTGAAGTACCGCATAATTTACAACGAGGACAATGAGAACCTTGAGTTCTATTTCGGACTGAAGATTGCCATTCATGGCCTTTTTTACAAATCCACCATACTTTTTTAGTAGAACCTAATGACAAAGTTAAAGGATCTAAATGATTTTTAAAGGTATTAAATTCGTTAAAAAAATCAGGTTTATGAGTAGCAATGCTTTGTTCGGGAGCAGTTTTTTTTGTTGTGCAATAGGGACATTGATAACCTTTATGGAATCGTCTTACATCAGCTTTCCACTCATGACCATGTTGACATTGCCACCATACTTGAGTTGTTGCTTTAAAAGTGACTTGAGAAGGTAATAATGGAATATTCTTAGTTGGATGCCATTCTTTAACAGCTTCTGGATAGACGGATAAAAGATCGTTGCCATAACCAACTAATTTATTAGCACAATAAGGACAACCTTTTTTATTTTTAATACAAATAGACCATTCATGACCTTTTTCACAAATCCAATGAGCATTAAAAGAACTACCATTAGAAAAAGATTCAGGTTGTTTTGTGTTTTTCTGGTAATTCCAATGAATTAGTTTTTCTTTGCTGATCATTATATTCGTTTCAATTAATGAAATTTATAAATATATTATAATATAAATAAACGAAAATAGCAATAAAAAAGCCAGATTGGACTGGCTTTTCTAAGAGTTTTCTTAAATATGAAAATTATTTAAAAATTACGTCAACGTATTCATTAATAACTTTGATATAGTTATCAGATTTTTTACCTTCTTTCAAGCGGAGAGATTCCAATATTTTTTGTGTATACAAAAGAATAACATCTTTACTAGAGTATTTTTCTATTAAAGATAAAACTTTATCTTTAGAAGGATAATCATTCTTTTTATTAAATGCTTCAAATAAAGGTTCTAATGCTTTGTATTCTTTAGATTTGAATTGAAATGAAGGTAAATAAATGTGATTATCCAAGCGTTTACCAAACAAAATGGTAATCAATTTATATAAGCATTCATTTTTATGAGAAGTTTCTCGAACTTCTTGCATACGTTTATGAGATTGTTCTATATTATGTTGACGTTTTTCTTGAATAATAGAAACAATAAAATTATAACTTTCTTCGGAATATAATTCTTTATGTTTATGAAGTAAGCGTTTGTATGATTTTTCGTGTTTAATTTTTTCAGAAATTAAATTTCTTAAATTACGAGCATAGCTATCTTCAAAATTTTCTAAATCATGTTTAGATTCTTTAAGAAGATCTTGGTAAAATTCACCACAATCTTCAAAGCCGCCAAGTTGCCGTTCTTCTTCTGTGGCAATTTTTAATGCTTTTTGTAAAGACTCAAGAGTTGGTTGGTAAGACGCTTTTAATGTAGTAATTTGTCTTTTTTTAGAAATAAAAAGATTGTAGTTAGAGAGAATTTCAAATTGAGATAAAAAGATTTCTTTAGAAGACATTAGCGTATACCTCGTTTGGAATATACGCTAATTATATATAAAATAAGGTATAAAGTCAAATAGAATTAAATAAAAGTAGAACCTCGTTGATAGAGATACTGGAATTGTCGTAATGACATGTTAAAATGAGAATAAACTGGATTTTTAGAAGTTTGAATAACTTCAGATTGCAATAGTTTATAGAGTAAAGAATCATCAATAGTTTCGGATAAAATATTTGTTTTATCAGAAATAAATTCAATGATATCTTTTTTCAAAGATTCAAAAGAAACTAATCGAATATTTCGATCTGAAAAGTAAGAATCTTTTATAGATTGTACAAATAAATAATCTTCAGAACCTTCTTGATCATTTAGGAAAATTGGAGTAAATGCTGAACCTGTTTTAAGTGATTCGGAAAGATTAGAAACAACGATTGAATTGTATTTGTTAAAAACCTCGTATTTCCAAAAAAATTCCCAACAAAAAGAAGGTTCATTTTTTTCTTGTGAAAAATAAAGATCTGCTTGTTCAAAACAAAAAGATTTTAAATCTTGTTCACGTTGATTCATAATATAATTCCTTAAATTAATTGATATATAATATCAAAAATAGTCAAAAAAGTCAATTAATTTAAAATTAATATTAGATTTCAAAACCGTAAAGTTTACGAGCAGTAATAATTGCTAAATTATTTTCAGAAAAAATTATTCTGTATTTGGTTTGATTTAATTGATCAACATATTCACAAATATGATGTAAATCGTGTTTAATATTTAATGATTGAATAAAAGAAAGAGCAGATTTATGGTCTGTTGTTTCTAAGAGAATTAAAGCAGAATCAGAAAGTTTTGTATGCGATATTTCTTCTGCATAATTAACTTTTGATAAAGTAAGGATTTCGTATTTAATTAAAAGATATTTTAAGATAGATGAAAAAAATGAATCGTGAAAATGTGGATTAGGAATATCAAGAATAAGTCCTGCAATAATATGTGATACTTCATGGATTGCAGTTTGAATACAGCCTTTATCGATAGATTCTTGAGTGTAGGCAATTGTAGGAATATCACCACCAGCATATGAATATGGTTTGTTTGAAACAACAACTTGAATGTGAGACAAACCAAAATCATTTAAAATTTTTTTTGTAAATGAAATAATATCAAATTTTGTTTTATTATTTTTTTTAATAACATATTCAAGAGCTTCATCAAAATTATATCGAGTTGAAGAACTTACATCTCTTTTTCTTAATGTTTTGATTGTGCTGATATCAATTTGCATAGTATAAAACTCTTAATTTGATAAGAGTATTATATAATAAATAAAAAATAAAGTCAAAAAAAAAACTCCGACTTGCGGAGATTTTTTTTAATTAAACATTTTAAATATAATGATGATAATTATGAAAACCAATCACAGTTTTATTAATATCAATAGTTCCTTTAAATTTGTTATCCAATTTATCAATATTTGATTTAATTTGTTCAATCAAAGAATCTTTTGTAATTGGTTGTGTGAATACAATGATGAATTTGTCACCATATTTTTTATATGATTTCAATTCAGGATATAATTTAAGCAATAATTGAACTGCATTTTTCAAGTTGCCTGATTTGTCATACGCTTTGTTTATTTGCAAATCATAAGTTTCAGTAAAAAAAGATTTTAACTGAGAAGTTAATTCTTCTTGTGCAGATTTTAGTTGTTTAATTTTTTCACAAGCATTTAAATATGTTTTATTTTCTTCGTGAGCTAATTGCTGAAGTTTAACAATTTGTTCTTGGATTTTTGGAAATTGACTCATTGCTTGATTTTTTTGTAAAGAATCCAAAATATCTTCTAAATCAAAAGAAAGATCATCATCAATAATTGTAATATACAAAGGAGAAACTGATTCTTTTGAATTGAGTAGTTCTTTAATTTGTAATTCAATTGAATCGAATTGAGATTTTAAAGTTTCGATAATGGTAGTAGACATTGTAATATTTCCTGAATTAATTAGTGCTATTATAATAGAAAATAATTTGAATTACAACATTAAATATTTTTTAATTTAATAAAATTATCAATTTCTTTCTTTAAACATTCCAATCGAACATAAGCGGAACAGTGATGACGCTTACTATCAGCATGTCCTTCAATATCGTAAAAGAATTTTGAATAAGAAAAACATTCGATTGATCCGTATAGAGTCCACCAAAAAACTACATTAGGTTTTTCTTTGTTTTTTTCAACATTTGCATTAATAAAACCAAATTGATCAAGTGTATTACTAACAAATTCATAAATAGGATTAAAAGTTTCATCAAGTAGATGGTAATGAGTTTTTTTAGAAGGTTGAAGAGTGTCAAGAAACGTTCTAAATTCTTTTAATTTCAATAAACAATCAGAAGTTAATTGATCACTAAAATTTTCTTCAAGACGTTGGAATGTTAATGTTGTCATAGTAGAAATATTCCTAATTTATTTTGATTATAATAGCAAAATTTTAAGTATTTTACAAGATTTTTTTAAAGAAAAAAAACCGCCTAAGCGGTTTTTAAATTTAGATAATTGTTAAATATTCATCTAATGTATCAAAGACAAATTGAGGTAATTTATCATTAATGGTTTCAAAATTACCTAAATAAACAGAATATTCAGGTTTATAGTTTTGAGTTTCGATAGCATTATACAAATCTTTCTCAGGTAAATTTTCGGTATGTCGATTAGGATAAAAGCTATCGGTCAATAATGGTAAGTTATGATTTTCATACGGTTTAAAATCAAAATGACAATCAATAAAGTAAATTCCAAAGTTATCGACAATTTTGATAGCAACAAGATCTGCTAACATATTAGATTCTGTAAAGTCTTCTTCAAAAAGAGATTTTTTTAATTGAACTTTTAAAGGTTGGTAGATTTTAAATTCACCATTAAAATTTTTATCTTCTACTAATTGTGTTAATGCATCTTTTAAAGAAACCGATAATTTTACTTCTGCAAATGTATTACTCATATTTTAACCTCAATTTGATTAAGTAAGCATATTATAACAATATTAAAATTAAAAATCAAAAAAAATAAAAACAAAAAAACCGCCGAAGCGGTTAATTTGGAAACTGAGAGAATGCAAGTTTCGAATGCGATTATATCTATATATTAAATTTATTATTAATCAATTAATTATTATAATATTTAATTATCTAATGCTCTACCAATGATCGAAGAAGTTTTTTTATTTATCTTCGGCTATGCGGCAATATTGCGGCAGTCTTCGCTATTATCATTGCTAAAAGGACATCAACCTTTTAGACTTCTATTATCTCCTATGTTAGTTAATTTTATTAGAAAGTTCGTCTTGTTTAGAGACTTAATTATATAATTTTTGATAACTATTGTCAAGAGAAAAAAAACTATTTTTTAATTATTTTGATTATCATAATAATTATAGTTATGTAAAGATTCTTTTAACCAAGCTGTCGTTTCAGAATCAAATTTATCTTTAAATGTATCATAAAGATGAGTAAGTAAATTATGAAAGTTATCAATATGACATACAACATGAGCGACAGCTTTTTCTTTTTCTGTATATACAATAGGTAAAGCTCGCCCTGCTGACATTTGCATAAGAACTGTATCTTCGTCTAATTCATCGAACAATTCAGCCATTTTTGGAAATTCTTGCATGATAATTCCTAAATTTGATATAAAGTTAGTTAATTTTATTAGAAAGTTCGTCTTGTTTAGAGACTTAATTATATAAGTTTTGATAAATATTATCAAGATAAAATCAAAAAATTAAAAAATTTTCCATATCTTGTTGTTCTAATTCCATTTTACCAATAACGATAATTGGATGCTCTGAATTAGAATTATAAGCTTGTTCTTCCATATTCAGTGTTTCAGTTAATTCCAATGTGTTAAAGTTAAAATAAGAAGAATTATTTTGGTCTAAAAATACTTGAATTTCAGAACACAGAACATAAATATCACCACTTTTAAGTTCTTCAAATGAAACAACTTCTGGTTTATCTAATAAGGTGACAGCCGCATTTTTTTTCTGAGAAAGTTCTAAAGAAAATAATTTTGATCGAATTTTTTCAGCAAATAAGTTACTAATAGAGCGATCACTATCAATTATTTCTAAAAGATTTGAAATGGTAGGTTTATTTAAAAAATCTGTGACATATGTTTTTGTCATATCTTTAACATATTGAGAACACTGGCGTAATTTAGGAACGTTTTGATATTCTTCAAAAATAGACATTAAAGATTGCTGAGACATATTAAACTCCAATAAGAAAAGTAAAAAAGCCTTTTTGATTGGTTGCTTATCAATATATGGTGCTATTATACAATTAAATACATATAAAGTAAAGAAATTTTTGTATTTAAAGTTTTTGAAAATTTTCGTATGCTTCAAGTAATTTAGCATATTTTAAAAACTTTTTATTAACAATAGAATAACAAATAGAAAGTTTTTCAGGATCATAAATTTTTGAAGGTTCTGAAAAATAATTTTTATATGATTCAGTATTATGTAAATCGTCAAACGTAGTATGAGTAATAACTTTTTTTAGTATCTTCGCTAAAAAATGTATTTCTTGTTCTGTAAGATTGTTTTTTTGTTTTAGGCTGAGAATTTCTTTGCGAGTAGGTTTCCAGCTAAAATGATCATAAATATTAGATATTTTATCAGTAATTTGATCGAGAATTTCTTCATCATATTTTATTTTATATTTTGCAATCATTTCTTTAAAAAAGTTGCCATAACCAGAATGGCTTACATAAAAAGCTTGATTAGCAAATCCTAAAAAGCGATAAGATAATTGAGTTACATTTTGTTCGACAGATTTTTTATGTGCATATGATTGATGATGCAAGCTAATCAAATTATCAAGTTCTAAAGAAAGTTCTGGATATTTTTCTTTAAATTGATGTTTTAATTTTTTATAATATTTTTCTGTTGAAATAAGCTTTTGAATATAGTCTTGTTTAATAGTAGAAAATGTGTTTTCTGTATCTTTTAATAGTTTTAAAACGTCTTCATTTTCAGTTGTGGAATAATCGCTATAAAAACTATCATCATAATTATGGCAATTGCCGTAGCAAGTTTTAGGCATCCTTGAATGAGAATATTTATTTGATAATAATTCAAAGCTTTTTAAAAAATCCATTGTTTCAACTTGTTTTCTTAAATTAAGAAAACCACCGTAAGCTGAAATGATCAACAAAAAGTCTTGAGTTGCTGTTGGATTTAAGAAAATAGGATTCATAATTTAAATTTCCGAAGAATTAATAATAAAATTATACACTAATTCAAAGTAAAAGAAAACAAAAAAACCTGTCAAAGACAGGTTATTTATTAAAATTTTAAATAAATTAAACGCGAACAATTAAGATAGGTAAAATATCAAAATTGATTAAGCCTTCAAAAACTGTTTCTTTATCATTGTTATTAAAAAATTCTTCCAAATCAGCCGCAACATGTGGTTTTAAAAGATTATAGAGAGCTTCTAAACCGTCTTCTTGATCCATAAAGCGAGCGACAGTCATTAATTTATGTAAAGTTTCAAAAGATTCTTTAGTCGTTTTTGTAGTGATATGAGTATTCAAACCTTCTGTTTTAACATAAAGAGTAGGAACTTTAGGCGCGTCAGTTAAAGATTGAACAATGAAATTAATATCAGGATTCAATGAATCAAAATAGGTTGGACAGTAATTGCTTACGCAATTAGCTTTAATAAGTGCATAAAATTGAGAAACAACAGTTGTTTGATAATTTGGACGTTTAAAGATTGGATTGCTCATTTTAAATACCTGTTTTGTTGATAGGCGATTATTATATCAATAAAAGTATATAAAGTCAATTATCAAGGACAATTTTATCTTCAACCATGAAATTTAAACATACCGTTCCTTTATATATTTTACCATCTTTAGTTGCAGTAAATTGAGTTTGTCCTACAACATGTTTGTTAAACCAAGTAAAGGTACATTTGCTTCGTTGACCAAGCTCAAGATTTTTAATATTAGTATAATTATGTGCAGTCAAAACTTTAATAGCTCTATCATTATCTGAATAATTAAGAGTAATATGAAAATAGCAAAAAATAATTAAAACAGATAAAGATAAAATTATAATATCTTGTATGATTGATTTTTTCATTTTAATCCTAATAATTATTTTGAAATTAAAACCTGCTGCCAAGATACTTCGTTGCGTTTTAAAACATCGTCGGATTGTCCGTCTAATAATGTTGCAGTCAAGCCATTTAATTGAGCAAAGGTATTTAATTCATTAAAAGAAACAGGTAATTCTTTGCGTTCATCTGTAAAGATCCCGTGACGTAAAGAAATAACTATTTTACCGTTGGTGTTTAACAATTTAGCTAAAGTATTAAATGCTTCTTGACGGTCTTCTAATTCAACATGCATCCAAACAGCTGATAAAAGAATGAAATCAAATTTCTTATTTAAAGATAAAACATTGTGTAATGTAGGCAACTGATCTTGAATCCATTCAACGTTGTTACTTAAAGTTTTAGCAGATTCTAACATAGAAGTGCTTGGATCGATAGCTGTCACTGATAAGCCACGTTGAGCCATCGCAGAAGCATCACGACCTGAACCACAACCGACATCAAGAACATTACCTGATAAAGGCAGTAAAGGTAAAACGATAGGGTGAACATTTTCAAATGATAAGCTATTGTATTGAGCAACTAATTTAGGTGCATTTTTGTTATAGAAATCAATATTAATAGTCATGATAAATATTCCTTTGTTTGAATGAGACAATTATATAATAATATCTAATCAAAGTCAAACAATAAAATATATTTAAATTAATTAAAAATGTTCATAATTTAATTGAACGTGCAAATAATCAGAGATCAGTTTGTTTTCTATTTTAAGATTTTTTTTCTTATTATCAAAAAGATTTTTAAATTGATTATCTTTGTTTAATTCCAGTAATATATCAAGATTAACAGGATTATATTCTGTACAGTAATCAAATTCTCTACATAGGCACTCAAAGTTAGTATCATGTTGAGTAACTAAATCAATTAAAACATTGATATAAAAATTAAATAAACCGTTTTTTTCAAAAATAGATTGAAGAACAAAGAAATAAATTAAAGAAACTGAATTACGAATAGAGTATTTAAAATTAGTATCTAAACAATGAATAATATGTTTTGATACCTTTATTGCATCTTCTGCGCTTATCTTTTGAATAATTGAGTTGAAATCAGTAGTAAATTCATTAATAGAAAATTTATTATTTAAAAAATAATTAAGATAATGTTTATTTAATAAAAATTGAGGAATAAAATTATCAGAAGACAAACAATTATTTTTATGAAAAAAATTTAAAATAAAATCAACGTGTGTTTGAGGAATTTTATTAAATAAATAATAAAACTCAAAAAAGTAAAGTTTAATACGTTCAATATTATCTTTTGATTCAATTAATTTATTTTTCAAAAAATTAAAATGAGTTTTTTCATTTTTAAGAAGATAATGAAAATTAAAAGCAAAATAAATATTATACGGATGTTGAGTTTTGCCATCACAAAATCTTAAATTATGATACAAATCGTAGATATATTCTAAAGTGATTTTTTGTTCTGGAGTATATTTATTATAAATGAAAGATTCTTTTTCGACAAAATTATCTTCTCGAATAAGAATACTTGGATAATTGATAGCGTAAACAAGAGATACTGATTTTCTTGCGTTTCTAGATATCTTATTAATGGTATCGTTATCAAAATAACAAGAATAGATAATGCCATTATCAAAAAGATATTTAAAAATATAATCATGCTTATGTTTGAACAAGCTAATGATCATTTTACTTGAGAATGAGATATGAGATCGAGTTTTAGAAATTTTATTAAAATAATCAATGCAAGTTTCTTTATCAAGAGTATTTGCCCGAAGTTTTTTTAATAATTGATTATAAGTCATATAATTCCTAAAAATAAATAAAGTTAAATATTATTATTTAAAAAAAGAGATTATTTTTTCAATAATAGATTTTTTAGGTTGTTCTGGAAAATATAAGGAAGTTAGATATAAACTAATATTTTCGAAAATTTGTGCTTTAACGTCCGAATCACAAGGAATTATTTGATTGATTTTAGATTCGGTATATGAACGCAAAGGCAACTGATTATTTTGTTGTTTAATTAAATCAACAAGGATATTCCAAGTTTCTTCTGAAAGTTTATCTCTGCGAGATAGGAAAATCATAGAAAAGGAATAATAAAGAGATTCACGTAAAGAATATTTAAAATCAGAAGAATTAGAGAAGGAATCTACGTTTAAATGAGATTTCAAATATGAAATTTGTTTTTCGTTTAAAGTTAAAATAGAGTTCATATATATTCCTAAAGTGGTGCGTCCTGATGGATTCGAACCATCGACCAACGGATTAAAAGTCCGCTGCTCTACCAGCTGAGCTAAGGACGCAATATTTACAATAAAGATATGATAACAAAAACAAAGAAATAAGTCAATAAAAAAATATTAAATAAAAAACCACCCGAAGGTGGTTTTTGAATCAACCTAAACTTAAAATTTCAATATGAAAACCATAGGAGGAGTAATGGAATTCTGGTGCCTCGTGCTGGACTCGAACCAGCGACCTGTCGATTATGAGTCGAATGCTCTAACCATCTGAGCTAACGAGGCTATATAAAGAGCGTTGACAGCAGAGGCCATTTTGTTGGCTACACCCGCCCGACAAGGATGCTTATCAACTTGAAGCTATGTTGCGTTCAATAAAGCTATAATATCAAAGGGAATCAACGTTGTCAACAAAAAAAGAGTATTTTTATCTAAGTGGTTAGATAATAAGCAATTGAATAAAGTAAAAAATAAATTTATTATCGGCAATAAAAAACCACCCGAAGGTGGTTTTATTTAAAAAATATTTTAATCATTTTTTTCAAAAGTTGCGCTTGGTAGCAATCCGCTACTTAGTAGAATTTCAAGTTCTAATTTGGCAGTGCCAGCCCAAGTATTGTTAAGCAGATTTTGAGGTGCTTCTGGAACCATATGAACAATATTCATACCAGCAGATTCAACTCGCCCATGCCAAGCTTGAGATTGAGCATTCCGCATTTCATACATTTGTTCTGGTGTTAAACGAACAGCGAACAAGTGTGTATGTTTTTCGCCTTTTTCACCCTGAGACATTAAATGGGAACAAACAGGAACAAGAACATTGGCTGTAATATCATAGTTAGTTTCTTCTTTAACTTCCCGCAAAACAGCATCTGTTAAAGATTCTCCTTGATCAACACTTCCACCAACAAAACCTAAAGAGCCGTCCCAACGCATCATAACGCCAAGTAAAGCTACTTTTGCATACCAAGCTTTTTCGCCCCAAGATTTACAATCTGGATTTGTTTGATACAAATGAAAAGGTTCTGAATAAAAGGCTACAAAAACAGCATTACGATTTGGATGTACTAAACCAGTAGTTGTGCGAATCATATAATATTAATTCCTTAAATAATTTGAGAGTTTAAAAACATAATATCTTATTTATAAAGAATAGGATATCAAAGTAAAGATTGTTAATCAAGAAAAATTAACAATTATAAATATTTTTTTAATTCTTCTGTAATTTCTGATTGATCTATTTTTTCACCTTTAGAGATACGTTCTAAAATTAGAGAAGAAGTAGAAGATATTTTTTGTTTATTAGTAAGGTTATATACACAAACAGCAATTTCAAAATTGCTCATTTCTTGTATTAAAATATCAAATAAAAATAAATTAGAAGTTGGATGAATTAATCCTTTTTCAGCAACTAAAAGAGGATTAGAATTATGACCTAAAAGAAGTAAGTCATTCCAAAGATCATTAGCTTTTTGTCTTAAATATGCTTTTGAGCTAATCATTTTTTATCCTTTTTTAATAATTTTATTTTTTCAAAGAATATAAATCAAAAACATCACTTTCATTATATTTAAAAACGCTGCTTGTTGCCGAAATATCAACATTGTTGAAAATTTCATAACAAACTTCTAAAATGTTATCTTTTTTAAGATCTCGAACATAAGCAATACTAAGACCAAATTTAGTTGAGATTTCTTTAATAGAACCTAATTGAGATTTGTTAGAAAGAGATTTTAATAAAAAGTTAGGTTTTGTTTTTACATGATGTTTTCTGGATAAATATTGATCCAAATTTTCTTGGCAATCTTTTTTGATAGCACAAATCATAGCAGAAAGAAAAGAATCATTTAATTCTTCTTTGTTATTAGGTAAACGATGATAAGCATTATGGAAAATATAAATTGCTAATTCAACATCAAGTGTTCCATCGCATATATCAATCACATCGGAATATGACATATGTTGAGAAAATTTATTTTTGATATTTGATAATTCTTGTTGAGAAATCATTGTTTATTTCCTTGATTGATTAACAATATTATACAAGTAAAAACATAAAAAGTAAATATCAAAAAGAGAAATTAGAACCTTTTACATCAAAAAAACAATAAGCGATTTTTGCTGTATCAGTATAATTTACATCGTGAAATTTTTCAAAAAAATCTTCGACTTCTTGAATTTCAAATGATTGTTTTTCAAAAACTTTGATAGCTAAATGATAAGGTAGAACTGCATGAGTCTTTTTAAAGTTAAAAGCGTAATTATTACCAACTTCTAAGGTACAACCTTTAATAGAACCGTCAGTTGCAGTATAAACAAAACAAACTTCATGTCCTTTTGGTTGTTCTTCTAAATGAAGAACTTTAAAGACAAAGATATCTTCGTGTTCACATTCTTGATCTTCATGCGGAGAAAGCCAGCTTGAAGTAATAATTTCCATGTTATCATAAGATTCTTTAATTGAATTATAATCAGCATAGTCACAATTATTGTAACCATATTGAATTAAATCAAATTTATTTAATTGTTTTGCTGTTAGAAGTGATTTTTTGTTTTCCATTGTAAGAATCTCTTATTAATTTAAGATATTATACAAAAATAAATATAAAGAGTCAATTAAAAATATTGGATATTAAGAGATAAATTTATTTTTTCTTTAATAGGTAATGCAAAATTAAGAAAACAAGTTTCATTATAATTTTTCATTTGATTGTTTAAGCAATCGGTTTTATTGTAATTTTTAACTTTATTATTTAAGTAATGAATAATATTGTTATTTATGTGAGGTAATGAAGTAAATAATTCTTCATATAAATCTTTATTTGCTTTATTAAAAGAATGTACACAAATATTGGCTTGTTGCTCAATAGAAAATTTATCAAAATTTCTTAATAAGAATTTAAAAATTTGAATTTTTTTCTTATCAAAATTAAGAACTAAAAGAGAAGGAATAATACCAAATATATCAAAAATATCTCGTTTAAGTCCATAATCATTAGTATAATCTATAATTTGTTTCTCACCAAAATCAAAAAAAGAAACAATAATATCTTTTTCAGATTGAGTGTAATTGAATAATTCAAAAGAATTAGAGAATATATAAAAAGAGCGAGTTTTATTTAAAATACTAATAAAGGTTGTTTTATCATGGCAAATAAGAAAATCAGTAAATAAATAAACATAGTCGTTATCAAGAGTTTCAAAAGAATCCAATAATGTACTGGTAAAAGCATGAAACCATGTGATAATGTTTGTATCAGTAGAACCTAAAAAATAATGTTGAAGATATGAGTGTATTTTGCTTTCATAATTAGGAATATCTTTTTGATTATTCAAAATAAAAGAAATAATTTTTTCATGGTCTTCTATACTTAAATCAATAGGAGTTTCTGCATAATATAATTTATTTAAATATTCAAAATCAATATTTTTTTTCAATTGATTATAACCTCTCAAAAGAGTCGATAGTAATTTGAACTTTTTTTGCTTTAACAAAGTTTACTTTATAGATATCGGAATGAATACCAATTCTATCTTTTAAAGAAATTTGAGTATTATCATCTGGATATTCTTGTATCCAATAACCTTGAAACTCGATAGGTGCAGGATAAAATTCACCATCTTTTTCATTATAAAAAATAGGTTCATCTGAAACAACGATAACGTATTGAGTTTGCGGAATACCTTTACGAATTTCAACAAATATTTCATCAATTAAAGAAATTGCTGAATAGAAATCTTTAAGTTCTTTTTTCTTATTAAAAATATTAAACATAATATAATCCTATTTTAGTTTAGTGATTATATATATTTAAAGCAATCATGTCAAATTAAATTTTATTTATTTTTAAAATAATTCTTCTGTTTTTTTCTCTATCGTCTGGTGTTTGATTGCTAGAAACCAACCTTTTTTCTCCATAATTGTGAATAACAATATCTTTTAAATAAGGTTTTAGCTTATTAAATATATATTGAGAGCGTTCGGAAGATAAATCCATATTATGTTGTTTAGAACCGTAGCTATCAGAATGTGATTCAATAGATAATGAGTATGGTTCTGTGCTATGTTTTAAGAATGTAATAATATTATTTAAAATATTTATTGATTCTGGAATAAGGTTGGAAGAATTTTTTTCAAATAATAAAATAGAAAATTCAATATCTGAAAAATCAAATGGTAAAAGGTTTGATTTACATTGGTTAAATTTATTATATATATTTTTAAAACCTATTGGATTTACAAAAACACTATAATTTAAATGATCAAGTTGATTGTATGATACATGTATTTGTTGATTTGATAAAAGAGCATTTTCAATAGATTGAGATAATGAGTTTAAATCAATATCAAAAGCGCTATAATAAGGAATTTTGATAGTTTGAGATATAGAAGGATTAAAGCTCCAAGAAAAAGGAATAAACGAAAGGAAAGCGTTTCCTGAAATGGAAGGTTTATTGTAAGGTTGAAATTTTGAGATTGATTTATTTTTAGAATAAAATGAAAGATAAAAAAAACCATAGTTATTTATTTTTTGTTGTAAGGTGCATTCAAAAACAGAATTTTGAATAAGAGTCCATTTTGAGTTGTCTATAGAGTTAGAGAATTCGATAGAGAAAGAATAAAAAGGTAATAAAATAAAAGATAAAAGTAAAATTTTAATCATAATTAAAGTCCTTGTATTTTTTAATTTATCGTCAATTTTAATAAAAACTTTAATAAAAAAAAGACTGCAGAAGCAGTCTTTGATCAAATTAATTTTTATTAATATCTTTCGATATTTAACAAGTCACCTTTACGCTCACGACGATCAGAGCGAACAGTGTGGTATTGAACTTGGCCGTATTCGTCAACATAAGCAACGGTGATTAAATAACCACGACCTTCACATTCAACTTTACCGCGATTTTCACGAT
>JACCDS010305423.1_pt1 | contig 23040 bp, 22 predicted proteins | sample 7446441 | NCBI WGS metagenome assembly JACCDS01 (sample SAMN15323445, study PRJNA562643) | freshwater metagenome | isolation source: river surface water | place: USA:Blue River Watershed | collected 2017-08-17 | reverse complement strand
TCCTTGGCCTTAGCATCGTTCTTGGTCTTAACATAGTAGTAGCCCAAGTACTCGTACGCTTCAATCACGTAATTTTTATAAGCACCTGTTTTTTCTTCTGGCTTCGACATTGAAATGACTTTTTCATAATTCACCTTGGCAGTGTCTCTGCCTGCATCTGTATCTAAGTAGTTGTTAGAACGCCCACGGAAAATATAACCTAACATATAAGTCGGGTTAATGGTAACCACACGTATAAACGACGAGTCCGATAATTTCATTAATGAATCGGTTTGTCTGCGCAACACTTTTGTTTCTGCATTCTCCAAAGGCTTCTTGTTCTTCTGAAGCGCAAGTTTCATGGTGTTTAACTCAATGGCTTTAGCTTCTCCAAGCTTAAAATAAGCACGACCAACTTCATAAGCATCGGTAATCGACAGATTGGCAAAATTGCCTTTGCGCTTTTTGTCCATAAAATAAACGGTCTTAACCGGATTTTTAGCGTCAGCAAAAATTTTCGCCACCTTCGGGTAAATCTCATTAACCATGGCCGCATCCATTGATAATGCAGTGTTTAAGGCCGCTTCACCTTCTACTTCTTTCCCGTTTCTAAACAGCAATAATGCTTGGTAACGGTAATCTGTAGCCAGGTATTTAAACGATGAGCCAGCAGTACTAAAAAAGGTAGTAATCGCTTTTAATCCCTTTGCATAAGCTTCTTTATCCACCTTGTCACCCATCTCTTCATAGCTATAAGCACCTAAACGGTAGAGGTACGGGTTTTTATAATTTGCAGCAGCCAACGCTTCGTATTCAGTCGTTGCTTCAGCATACTGTTTGTTTTGGTACAAAGCGCTCATGTAACGGTAACGGGCATCGTTGCTGTTGTTGAGCTCCAAGTATTTTTTCCAGTTCTCAATAGCTTTAGCGGGTTGGCTGTACAACATGTAAACTTCAGCAATCTCACGGTAAGCAGGTGCAAAATTCGCATCCACTGCCAATGCCTGACGGTAGAAATCCAATGCCAACGGGTAGTTGCGAGCTCTTTGATACAATTTACCAGTGCGCAACAACCCCTTCGAACTTTTTGGATTCATCGAAGTAGCAGTTTGGTAACTCTTAACAGGAGTACTACCATCTGTCGGATTCTTTTCTAACAAAGCGTCACCCATCAAAATGTGGTTCTCAGCATTCTTGCTGTCGAGTTTCATGGCAACGTTTAGGTTGGCAATGGCATCATCCGGACTTTTATTAGGAGTAGTTAACCACGCTTCAGCAATTCTTCTAAACACCTCAGCGTTTTTGTTCGCAGAAATAGAAGCCGCTTTGTAAAACTGGGCTTTTGCATCATCTGTTTTGCCTGATAATAACAATACCTTCCCAGCACCTACGTAGTTTAACGGATGAGTAGCATTTACTTCAATGCCTTTTTTATAATAAACGAGTGCACTGTCGGCCAAATCATTTTTGAAAAAGTTTTCGCCAAAATAAAAGTATACATCGCCCTTGGTTGGATCCTTGGTAAGCAACGCGCGGAAATCAGCGGCAGCACTTTCAAAGTTCTCACCTTCAGTTTTTTTGATAGCGTCCTGCAATGTTTGTGCAGAAGGTATCATTGGTAGGAGGGACAATCCCAGTATGATCTTTTTCATAGGCTTAAATGAGTTGCCAAAAATAGCTATTTAACTTGGTTACAAAGGGGGTGCCGTGTTAAGTGTTTACGGCTGTATTATAAGATTTTAACATTCGTTATTTATTTGTTTTGGGCGTATCCCCTGAAGCAGGGGTTAATAAATAAAGGGTGGCCAGCTTCAGGGGCCAGTCTTTCGGCTGTAGTGGTGCTAAAATTTCCCATGCCTGTAAGCCTTGCGGGGGCTTCTAAAGTCGCTGCCCGTTTGCAATAATTTCGAGTAACGCCGCTAATTGCAAACGGCTCCTCAGGCTACAGGCATTGGTTAATTTTTAGCACCAGCTGCCGCCTCAATACTTTACGCGCGTTAACGCGGTCTGTTTTCTATTATAAACGGCTTTCTTTACGGCTTATTATTCCACCTTCATCTCAATGGCGCGTTCGCCTTGATGCGCTGGTAACAGGCCTTGTTTTAAAAAGGTGAGTTGACCCTTGGGACCAGCAACAAAACTCTCAAAGCCCTTTGCTAATGTAAACTCGCCGGTTTTGCGTATTACATATACATGGCGTGTAAAGGGATAGGTGCCCAATTTGAAAGAACTTTGGTGGGGCGGATCATACAATTGTTTGTTCCTTCCGATAGCTAAAAAACGAATGGTTGCTTGATGGGCTTTGTACAAACTATCATCACTATCGCTTAACCAGGCAAAATCTATAAATCCAACTGCGGTGCTATGGGTGGCTACAAATTCAATGCATTCGCGGGTTGTGTTCATTGAAGCCCATTGATTGTTTGCTGAGCCTTTTAAAATAGAGTCGGTGGTGTAGTGCAGTACCGACGAATTATTCGCATCAAACACAACTTGATAATGATTCAGTGTGCCATTGGTATCAGGGGCATCACCTGTCTTGAGCAATTGTTGCACTTCGGCAACTGTTAATCGGTAAAGGGGCGAAGCCGCGTTCACAATCAAGGCTACTCCCGTGCTGGCTACGTGTGAGTAGAGAGGGTGGTACTGCTTACTTGCGAATGCTTTTAATTCTTCTTCATTCAACAACCTGGCCATCATAATGGCTTCGCACGAATCTTTGTACAAGCCCTGCACGGCTTGACTTTCGGTACGACAATAGCCTTTTACATCGGCCTGGTCGTACAAGGCATTAAAAGTGTAAATCTGATTCTCAGCATGCAATAACAGGCCTTCATCATAAAACACATTTAATTTACCAGAGGTGGGTGAATTGTCGCGGTAATCGTTTGTAAAGTAATTGCTACAACCTTGCAACAGCACTGCCAGCAATACAATGGCAGCACTACGCGCGACCATTTTTTTTGTCTTTAAAATAGGTATACACCCTAAAGCCGCGATAGGCAGAGTATGAAAACAACATTACCACAAAAACGATTCGTTTGGTGCCATACATGTTGGGCAACATGTCGGTGGTTATAATGCCAATCGCCATGGCAAATACCACAACAGCCAGAAACAAACCAATCCAAGCAAATACGTCCTTAGTCATGTGTAAAAAAAGTAAGCAGGACCAGCCTGCTTACTGAATTTTAAAGGTGATGAACAAGTTGTAGTAAACCTTAACGGGACGACCGTTTTGTTTACCCACCTTCCATTTCGGATAGGTTTTTAAAACCCTGATAGCTTCTTTGTCGCAATCAGGACAGCCAGGAACGCCTTTCTGAACTTGAATGTCAGAGATAGTTCCGGTTTCGTTCACAACGAATTTCAAAAAGCACTTACCATTAATACCCGCTTCGCGAGCCATCGGAGGGTACTGAATGTTTTGACTCAAATACTTGTAGAAAGCCGCCATTCCACCTTCTGGTTCTGGCATTTCTTCTACAATGGTGAAAATCTCAGGCGCAGCGGCTTCAACCGGACCCGTAGGTTCAGATGGAGGAGCTACGAGGTCTTTATCACCTTCTTGATCCTTAGTACCCACGTTGGTTTCAACAACTTCTTCCTGAAGTTTTTGAGGCTCTTCCTCTACCGCATCGTCTTTTACAACCGGTGGTGTAAACTTCACCATTTCTACCATTGGAGGCGGTGGTGGCGGCGGTGGCGGTGGTGGTTGTTCTTCTTGAGGAGGCGGCGGTGTCAAGTCAATCTGCTCCACCTTAATTTGCTCCTGTACTTCAACTTCTACGGGACGGTCTAAAAATAGCTTCAACAAAAACAATAGTCCAGCAAACGCCATTACACCACCAATAATAATGGTTACGCGTTTGTTGTAGTTCGTGCGAAGATCATAAGCACCGTATGCCTTGTTACGATGCTCAAATACTAAGTAGTTGCGCTCGTCAAAAGTTACATTATTCCAGCTCTTAAGCATCTTTCAAATTATTTGGTGCCAGCTGCTGCAATCAGCATATCTAGCTCCGGTTTGGTAATATCAACCATTACGTACTTACCAACTACGTTAACGTTTAATTCGTCAATAACGTCAATCACGTTTTTGTAGGTGGCCTTGTCGTCTGTTTTAATTAAGTAGGTGTAAGAGGCCTTGTCCGCTTTACGCTCTTTTACCATGCGTTTGTAAGTGGTATCAGCCATTTGTTTTTTCTCAAACTTATCTTTCAAATCACGTATTTGGTCGTGCATCTCCTTGTTTTTATCCAACAAGTATTTATGCAAACTGCCTTGCGAAAAATTAAGTTCTTGTAAAACGGTCTTAGTTCCTTTTGCATCGTCTGCAGCACGAAACTCACCTTCGTAATAAAAAATACGATCGTCGCCTGTTAACATAAAGGTAATACCATTCTTAATGGGTGGTTGGTTCTCAATCACATCAGGTGGCACAGGGAAGGTTAACTCCATCGACTTGGGCTTACTAAACGTTGCTGTTAGTACGAAGAAGGTAAGCAAAAGAAACGCAAGGTCAACCATGGGCGTCATATCCACCTTGGTCGATAATTTCTTGGCTCTTTTCTTCCCACCTTTGTGGCCACCGCCACCACTATCCTGTATTTCTGCCATGTTAGTTTCTTGTTTAGCCTGTAGGCAAATTATTCGGGATTAATAACTGTTCCGCCGCCTTCGAGACTAGTGATAAGGTTGAACTGATAAATTTTCAGATCACCAAATGTTTTCACAACGTCCTTCACATAAATGTACTTTGTTTTTGAAGCACACTTAATGGCGTAACGGGGTTTTTCACTCTTAAATTCGGCACCGCTCTCTTCAGCTTTAGCCTTGGCTGCATTAAACACTTCTACCGCTTTGCGGCCACCAGTGGCAATCCAGTCCTTCAACTGATTGTTGGGTGTAATCGTGTCTAATGGAACACCTTTTTGAGGCTGGAACTTCGTGCGCTCCTGCTCGGTGGCATCTAGGTACCTTGGCAGGTCCTTAATGTCAACGCCAAAACTCGGAAGACCACTGAATTTTTTCACTTGCTGCTCAGTAAACTGCACTTGGTATTTTGCAGCCATTTCCTTGAGCGCCTCCATCTTGGCAGTAGTATTGCTGATTCCAAAGAACACGCGTCCGTTATCGTCAATCGTTACCATGATATGGTTATCTGGTAAATCCACTTTACCTATCGATGAAGGTGGATCAACTGTAACCGGCTCTGCCATTCTGAAAGAGGCTGTCAACATGAAAAAGGTAACCAGAAGGAACGCCAAATCTACCATTGGCGTCATGTCCAATGATGGGGCTCCTCCTTTTGATGGTTTCTTTGACATCTCTTTTTTTATTTAGATGATTGATTTATTTAAATTCCACAAACGGGAACAAAATTATTTTTCGCTCGATTGAAATTCTTCAATGATGGTATAACCAGCTTCATCCATTGCATAGGTGATTTGGTCAATACGGTTACTGAAGAAGTTATAGAAAATGATCGCAAATGCTGAGGTCAAGATCCCTACAAGCGTGTTTACAAGCGCTTCAGAGATACCCGTAGCGAGTGCTGCTGTATCTGGCGCTCCTGCATTCGCAAGGGCCGCAAACGCACGAATCATACCTACTACTGTACCAATCAAACCAGCGAGTGTACCAATCGAAGCCATGGTTGAAATAACCACCATGTTTTTAGATAACATCGGCAATTCTAAGGAAGTGGCTTCTTCAAGCGCTTTCTGAATAGCGTGCACTTTTGCTTCTTTATCCATAACCGTATCGTTCTTTACGAACTGGTATTTCTGAATGCCTTCGTGTACTACGTTAGCCAACGACCCGCGTTGCTTGTCACACTCAGCAAGTGCTCCATCGAAATCTTTGTTTGAAATCAACGCCTTGATGCGCGCAACAAACTTGTCTGTAGCGCCTTTTCCGCTTGCTTTTTGAATGGTTACAAAACGCTCAACGGCAAACGTAAGCACGGTTAATAAGAACCCAATGAGGATGGGAACTATAAATCCACCCATGTACATGGTGCCTAAAATGTTTATTGGCTTGTGCGAATCACGGTTACCGCCTTCAAAATTCGAGGCCGCACCCAAGATGTTGTTGAAAATAAACACTCCAATCCCAATGCAAATCGCAATTGCTAGTGCTGAAATAATCAGAGGGAAACCACCCGATGTCTTCTTTGTACTCATTGTTTTACTATTTGTTGTTTAATTATTCTTAAAGTTTTGAGTTGCCAAACATACAAAATTTTGTTCCTACCAAAAAACGGTTCTAAGGCTCATTTTTCGATTTAACGGGCAATTCAACGCAAATATTTTACAAAAAGATAACTTAGACCGACCAGACTTTATATCTGGCACTTTTTTGAGCATATTTGGGGTAAATTCACCAAAGGCGTATGAACACTGAGGAAATTACCGACTTTTGCACACATTTACCCTATGTAACAGCTGATTTTCCGTTCGGTGAACAAACCTTGGTGTTTCGCGTGGCAGGAAAACTATTTCTCCTGCTTTCGCTTGATACTCAGCCTCCTCGCTTCAACGCCAAGTGCGAACCGCAAAAGGCACTGGAATTACGTGAACGTTACGGGGCCATTCTGCCTGGTTACCACATGAATAAAACGCATTGGAACACAGTTGTTTGCGATGGCTCCTTACCTAATAAATTGATAAAAGAGTGTATTCAGGACTCGTATTGGTTGATTTTTAATGGGTTACCTGTAAAAGTCCGAAAATCATTGCACGAATAAGGGAACCTCCAATTCAACGGCCGGTTTGCGCCCTTTTTTATACCTTCGTCGCTTATGACCACCGCCGAATTGCTAAAAAGGGCTCGTGCATCGGAATTTCTTACGATCGAAGAGGGCATGCACCTCTACCACCATGCACCTATTGCCGAACTAACGTATGTTGCTGATGAATTAAGAAAGGAAAAAAAGAAACACAGCAACAAGGTAACGTGGATCATCGATCGCAATGTCAACACCACCAACGTGTGCATCGCCAACTGCAAATTCTGTAATTTCTACCGCATACCGGGCCATGCTGAATCCTACATCACCAGCATCGACACCTACAAGAAAAAGATTGACGAGACGTTTAAATACGGCGGCGAACAATTGTTGCTGCAAGGGGGCCACCACCCTGAATTAGGGCTGTCGTACTACGTTAGTTTATTTAAAGAATTGAAAAGGCTTTACCCAACCTTGAAATTGCATGCACTGGGACCGCCTGAAATTGCTCACATCACCAAACTTGAAAAAAGCACGCACACAAAAGTGCTTGAAGCATTGATAGACGCAGGGCTCGATAGCTTGCCAGGCGCCGGAGCCGAAATTCTTAACGACCGCGTGCGCCGCCTTATTAGTAAGGGAAAATGTAATGGCAAGGAATGGCTCGATGTTATGCGCGCTGCTCATCAATTGCACCTCACTACGAGTGCCACCATGATGTTTGGTCACGTTGAAACAATTTATGAACGCTTCGAACACCTCGTATGGTTAAGGCAGGTTCAATCAGAAAAACCGGTAGATGCCAAGGGCTTTCTGGCATTTATTCCGTGGCCGTTTCAAGACGATGGCACCCTGTTGAAGCGCTTAAAAGGAATTAGTAATAACGTAACGCGTGAAGAATACGTGCGCATGTTGTCACTTTCACGCATCATGTTGCCAAACATTGAAAACATTCAAGCGAGCTGGCTCACGGTTGGTAAAGAAACTGCTCAGCTTTGTCTTCACGCAGGGGCAAATGATTTTGGCTCCATCATGATTGAAGAAAATGTGGTTAGCGCCGCAGGCGCACCACACCGCTTTACAGCCTCCCAAATTCAAGAAGCCATTCGTGAAGCAGGCTTCGAACCGCAATTGCGCAACCAACAATACGAATACCGCGCTCTGCCTGAGCACATGGAAGAACAAGTGATTAACTACTGATGAAAAAACATAGTCTATTTGTTTTCCTCTTATTCGTGTCCAATTTGTTTTTGGCTCAAACCAAATCAAAACAAGACACGGTGTTTTTAATGAACGGCCAAATTGCAGCCTACAAAGTACTCGATAGCACGGTCGCCGGGGTTTCTATTCAAAATCCAGACAAAGCGGATAAAAAAATTTATTACGAATGGAACCAAATCTACATGGTTAAGTATGCGTCTGGTCTAAAAAGGTATTACTACGAACAAGACACGACCATAAATAATTGGTTCACCCGCGAAGAAATGTGGTACTACATGTTGGGTGAACGCGATGCGCGTAAAGGGTTTAAACCACGCGGAGCTATTATTGGTGCTGGCCTTTGTGGTTTAACAGGTGGGCTCACTGGCTTGTTCTGGGCACCGCTTCTGCCTTATGGCTACATGGCGTTTAGTGGTATTCCTAAAGTAAAAATTAAACAATCAACCATTAGTCAGCCAAAAGCGGTTGATTATGATTCGTACCTGCTGGGCTACGAACGGGTTGCGAAACAAAAACGAAAACTTTATTCGCTAGCGTCTGGCACAGCGGGATTGGTAGTGGGCTTTGGCCTCTATTTTATTTTTAAAAATTCATATCCAGAGTCCATTAACCTGGGTAAATAACCACCATGAAACAGAAAAAAATAATGCTGTTGGGTAGCGGCGAATTGGGCCGCGAACTCGTGATTTCTTTGCAGCGAATGGGACAATACGTTATTGCTGTCGATAATTATGAAAATGCGCCAGCGATGCAATTGGCGCAAACCTGCGAGGTTATTAATATGTTAGATGGCGCAGAATTAGATCGGATCGTGGCAAAACACCGTCCAGATTTAATTGTGCCTGAAGTGGAAGCCATTCGCACCGAACAGTTTTACAAATACGAACAAGAAGGATACACCGTTATTCCAAGTGCGCGCGCTGCTAATTTTACCATGAACCGCAAGGCGATTCGTGACTTAGCTGCAAAAGAACTGGGTTTACGCACCGCTAATTATTTGTACGCCACTACACTCGAAGAGTTTAGAGCAGCCGTTACTACCATTGGCATGCCTTGTGTGGTAAAGCCGTTGATGAGCAGCAGTGGTAAGGGACAAAGTGTGGTTAAAGCAGCAGCTGATATAGATAAAGCGTGGCAATATGCGATGGATGGCTCGCGCGGCGATTACAAAGAAGTTATCGTAGAGGGGTTCGTAAATTTTTATGCAGAAATTACCTTGTTAACGGTTACGCAACAAAATGGCAACACGTTGTTTTGTGCGCCTATTGGCCACCGCCAAGAGCGGGGCGACTATCAAGAAAGTTGGCAGCCGTTTCCTGTGAAGGATGAGGATTACCAACAGGCGTGTAAGATGGCCGAACAAATTACGCGTGCCTTGGGTGGTAATGGTATTTGGGGGATTGAATTTTTCTTGACCCACGATGGGGTTTACTTTAGTGAGCTTTCGCCACGGCCGCACGACACAGGTATGGTGACCTTGGCGGGGACGCAAAACTTTAATGAATTTGAACTGCATGCACGCGCCATTTTAGGATGGCCTATTCCCGAGATTGTACAATTGCGCGCTGGTGCATCAGCCGTTATTTTGGCCAACGCCAATGGCGAAAAGCCCTATTTCACAGGTGTTGAAGCGGTATTAAGCGAACCACGCACCGATATTCGTTTATTCAATAAACCCACTACGCGCCCTTATCGCCGTATGGGTGTGGTTTTGGTTAACGACGAAACAACGGTGGATGCCAACACTTTAATGGTCCGTGCGGCCGCATTGGCAGCCAAAGTCAACGTTCATAACGATTAATTTAGAAACAGAAAGCCGTACTGTTGCGTGAAGGACCGATGCCGGCAGCTTTACGCGGCAGGCCATTAGCAGGCTTTGGTGCACGGCGGCCCCGCAGCTACTGCAGGTGGGGACCCCGGAGCACCTAAGCCTGCTTGTGGCCTGCAAGTAAACTAAAGGCGAGGGCCTGACCCCAAGGGCCTATGAAAATTAAGCAGTTTCCCTGCCCTTGGGGGCACGCCACCTAATTGTTTTTATCGCCTTTTGGCAATGAAATAAGGATTTTGAAGGTCTTCTTTGTTGTAAGTGAGCGGCAGTCCGGTTTCGTAATGCAACAAGGCACCACCGGCTTCTTCGAGAATACATTGACCCGCGGCAGTGTCCCACTCCATTGTTTTTCCAAATCGGGGGTATTCGTGGGCCTTGCCTTCAGCCACCCAGCACTGTTTAATGCTACTGCCGGCGTTGATAAGGTTCACTTCGCCGTAGAGCCGTTTCAGCTTATCTAAGTGGTCGTTGATTTCGCGGCTGAGGTGCGAGCGGCTTGCAACCATTGTGTAAACGGGCGGCGTTGTGTGCAGCGGCAAACGGTGGGCGTATTCAAACAGCGAATCGGCCAGGTTGTTTGGCGTAAGTTCGAGAATAGAGTCGCTCCACGTAATGCGGTAACTACCAAGACCTTTAGCGCCAAAATAAATTTGTTTTAAAATGGGCGAATAAAGAATGCCAATGGTGGGGTAATTATTTTCGACCAAGGCAATATTAACGGCGAACTCGCCATTCCGTTTCACGTATTCCTTTGTGCCATCGAGCGGGTCGATTAGCCACACCCGTTGCCAGTGTTGGCGATCGTGATAAGCCGCAATGGTGTCTTCTTCGCTAATAAGTGGAATTTGTGTTTCTGCTAACACACGCGCAATAATAGCCCCAGAGGCCTTATCGGCATTGGTAACTGGCGTGTTATCAGACTTCGTCTCAACATGAAAATCGGTAAGATAAATGCGTAAAATTTCTTCACCTGCCAACAAGGCAGCCTTAACACCGATTTTCAGGAGGGAGCGATTGTCCATTTACGGTGGACTATTTTTTAGTTTCTATCGGTAAACCTGCATTTTTCCAACTTTCGAAACCGCGGGTAAGATTGTAGATGTTTTTAAAGCCCAATCCAACCATTTCGTTAGCACAATCAGCACTTCTACCGCCACCAGCGCAGTACACGAGGTAGGTCTTGGTGCGATCGAGTTTTTTAATAACCACTTGCGCAGAATCAGAGAGGTAGTCAATAACACGAGCACCCGCTATTTTGCCCTTACGCGTAATCTCATCAGCAGTGCGGAGGTCGATTACCACCACGTTTTTGTCTTCTGCCATTTTTTTGAAAGTAGCAGGATCAATGTTGTTCACTCCAGTTTGAAAGAGGAATAAAAAGGAAAAGACGAAGAATAACGTTTTCATTGCATAAAGTTAACGGATTTACCGGTGGTTTTCACGGTGCGTTATTAACCGCCGCGGTGGATAAAACCAAATTAATTAATGTGCGCAACATCTAAAATTTTGCCAACTTGGTCATCCAGTTTATCTGCATGAAAAAACTTATCCTCGCCATTACGTTGCTAGCTTTTGCTAGTCCAGTCAGCGCTCAAAAGCCCGACACATTAGTCATTAATTATTATGAAAATGCGCCTTTTGCTTATGCAGAAGCCAATGTGTACAAGGGAATTGAAGCGGATATTTTACGCGAATTCACCAATTGGTTGCAATTCAAGAAAAACATGAACGTGGTGGTGCAGTACAAGGGGTACCAGGATTTCAGCAAGTTTTACAACGCCATTAAAAATGGCGGTGCGAAAGACGTTGGGGTAGGCACGGTGGCCCGTTCGGCAGAGCGCGAAAAAGAAGTGTTGTTTTCGCCGCCTTACATGCGTAACGTATCAGTGCTTGTTACAACAGGCGGTGTTACCACGGTTAGAAGCCGCACCTCTACTGATATTACAGCCTCTTTACAAAATTGTTCAGGAGTTGCCGTTGGTAATTCGAGTCACTACCGCTACATGGAAGGCATTCGTAAGAACTACATGCCGGGCTTAAAATTTACAACCGCAGAAACGCAAATAAAAGTGCTTGATGAGGTGAGTGCGAATCCAAATTTGTTTGGGTATGTCGACATTGTCGCTTATTGGTCGTATATGAAAAGCAGCAATCGTTTTTTAAAAATTCACAAGGCCATGAACGAGACCAATGAGTACCTGGGCTTTATTATGCCGAAGAACTCGGTGTTTGCGGGGTTACTCAACGAGTTTTTTGAAGGCGGATTTGGTTTCACTTCTACAAGGGCCTACCACGCTATTCTCGAAAAATACCTCGGTTACGAAGTAATTGAGGCGGTTGAATTAAACTAGAAAAGTAATTTACAGCTTTAGGCCGCTTTTTTAAGCGGGCCGTTTTCAAGCACTTTTGCGATACGGGTGACCGATTGGCGCCGTGCATGGAACTTTTTATGATGGCCCGGCTCGATGTCGGTAAACCACATTTTTTTCTCTGTTCCAATTCTTACAGGCAAAAGCAGTATGGCGGTAAAACCGCTGCCAAAAAGAAGGGTTATAAGTGAAATAAGAAAGGCTGGTTCGCTAAAATGGGCGTCCACAAAATGGCGCAATTCCTTCACTAGTCCAGCTTGTGCCGCTTCAATGTTGATAAACAAAAGGCAAATGAGTATCAACATGGTTTTGAGAGTTCTTTTTTCCATAACTACCTTTTAAATGATTACGTGCAAACAAAACAAAAGGTTGGGAGAGGGGTAGGGGTCGCACTCCGATTTTGTTTTTCACGAATTTCTCCTTACATTTGTGACGCGAAATAGAAAAAACAAGTGAAGGGGACCATAAAGTCCCCTATTTTATTGACTAAAAATGATCTCTAAGCAGCACATAGAAACCATCTGCGACGGCCATTTGGCGGGGACGGACAAGTTTGTGACCGAATTAAAAATTGGTTCAGACAACCAGATCCGAGTGGCGATTGATGGCGATAGTGGGGTGACCATTGACGATTGTGTGGCCCTCAGTCGCGCAATTGAAGGCTCGCTTAACCGCGAGGCAGAAGATTTTTCGCTGGACGTTAGTTCACACGGTGCCACAGCACCTTTAACGTTGCCGCGTCAGTACCGTAAGCACGTGGGGCGCGACCTTGAAATCCGCCTGTTAGATAACGCCCGTGTTGAAGGCACCATTGTATCGGCTTCAGATGAAGGCGTTTTGCTCAGCTGGAGCGAGCGTCAGAACAAGGCTGTAGGGAAAGGCAAGGTTACCGTAGAAATACAGAAGGAAGTAAATTACAACACAATAAAAGAAGCCCGTATCAAACTCAGATTTTAAAAACCGGAGGCGTACCCTCCACACCAAAAAAAACAGCTATGGAAAGCTTAAACCTGATTGAATCGTTTTCAGAATTCAAAGACAACAAAAACATCGACCGAGCCACGCTCATGAGCATCATTGAAGAGGTGTTCAGAAGCATGTTGGTGAAGAAGTATGGAACGGATAAGAATTTTGACATTATCGTTAACCCTGACAAAGGGGACGTGGAGATTTATAAGAATCGCACCATCGTTGATGATGAATTTGCAGAAGATTCATTTGATTACGACGAGAACCGTCACATAAGCCTTTCAGAGGCTCGTAAAATTGAGCCGGATTTTGAAATTGGCGAAGATGTGTCGGAATCGGTACAGCTCGAAGATTTTGGTCGCCGCGCGGTTTTATCGGTGCGTCAAAACTTGGTACAAAAAATTCTTGAACTCGAGAAGAGTGAAATCTTCAATAAATACAAGGAAAAAGTGGGTGATGTTATCACTGCTGAAGTTTACCAAGTATGGAAGAAAGAAATTCTGCTGATTGATGATGAAGGGAATGAATTGATGTTGCCAAAAACGGAACAGATTCCTTCCGATTTCTTCAAAAAAGGCGACGCTGTAAAAGCAGTAGTGTCGAAAGTGGACATGAAGAATGGCACCCCATCGATTATTGTGTCACGTACTTCACCAGTGTTCCTCGAGCGCTTGTTTGAAACCGAAGTGCCTGAGATTTTTGACGGACTTATCACCATTAAGAAAATTGTTCGTGAACCAGGTGAGCGCGCTAAAGTAGCTGTAGAAAGTTACGACGACCGTATTGATCCGGTGGGTGCGTGTGTTGGTATGAAGGGTAGCCGTATTCACGGTATTGTAAGAGAATTAAAGAATGAAAACATTGACGTGATTAATTTCACCAACAACTCTGCTTTGTTAATTCAACGCGCATTGAGTCCGGCGAAAATCACCTCAATAAAAATTGATGACGACACCAAGCGGGCTGATGTGTATTTGAAACCCGATCAAATCAGTTTGGCCATTGGAAAAGGTGGTTACAATATTAAATTAGCTGGTAAACTCACTGGTTACGAAATTGATGTGTATCGCGACAGCGACATCGATGTTGAGACAGAAGACGTTGATTTGGAAGAATTTGCTGATGAAATCGAAAGCGATATCATCGAGAAACTCAAATCAGTGGGTTGTGATACAGCTAAGTCGGTACTTGAACTCGACGCCGACGATTTAATGCGCCGTACAGGCCTTAACGAAGAAACCATTGCTATGGTACGTGAAGTGCTGAGCGCAGAGTTCGAATAACCCCGTTTGGCAGCACTGTGCTGTGGCGGGAAATGTGTAATTTAGTTGATTGAATTTTATGTCAGAAGGAGCAAAAACACTTCGTTTAAATAAAGTGGCCAAAGAGTTCAACCTTTCGGTATCGAAAATCGTTGAATTTCTAGGATCCAAGGGCCATGCCGTTGAAAATAATCCCAACGCCAAAATTGGCGACGAAGAATACAGTCTTCTGTCAAAAGAATTCTCAAGTGATAAAGCTGCCCGTGAAGAGGCAGAAACTGTTTCGCAACAGCACCTCAAGCTGAAGCGTGAAACCATTGTGCTCGATGAGCTCAAAAAAGGTAAGCGCGAGCAAGAAGCGGAAGAGGTGGTGATAAAAGACTTAACAGCACCAAAAATTACACCGGTTGAAGAGCCCGTTGAGGCACCTCCTGTGGTGGTTGAACCGGTAGTAGAAACTCCGGCGCCTGAACCAACACCAGAAGTGATTCAAGAAACCGTTAAACCGGTGATTGAAGGAATAGAATCTCCAAAAGTACTTGGTAAAGTTGACCTCGCTGCTTTGGCACCAAAGCCCAAGGGCGATAAAAAAAATCAACAACAACGTCGCGAAGCGGAAAAACCAGCTAAACAAAAGCCGGAACCAACGCCAGAGCCCCAAGCTACAACACCTATGCCTACGCCGCCACCGGCACCAACTCCTGAACCACCGGCAGCGCCAGCAAAACCTGAGCCGCCTGTGTCTGAATTTATTGCAACTAAGTACGAGAAATTAGAAGGACCTAAAATCCTCGGTAAAGTTATTCTACCAACGGAACCGGCGCGTAAATCGGGACCTCCAGCTAACTCTGCTAATGCCGGCGACAAGAAGAAACGCAAACGTATTCGTAAGGGTGGACTCACCGAAGAGGAAATCAAAAAAGTAGGGAAGGAACAGTCGGCCATTGCCCGTGAAAAGGCAAAGGAAAAATACGGCGATCCGCGGGCTAAGAAACCGGGTGCTAATAATCCGAATGCGAATAAACCGCGCCATGAATTAACTGAAGAGGAAATTCAAGCGCAGATTAAAGAAACACTGGCTCGCTTAAGCGAGAAAGGGAATAAATCGAAAACATCGAAGTACCGCCGTGAGAAACGCGACGAGATTCGTGATCGTTTAGCAGAAAAAGCTGAATTGGCAGCGCAAGATAAACGCGTGCTCACTGTAGCCGAGTTTGTAAGCGCCAACCAATTGGCACAAATGATGAATGTACCGGTAACGAAAATTATTTCTACCTGTATGTCCCTCGGCTTGTTTGTTTCTATTAACCAACGTCTCGATGCAGAAACCATTTCTATTGTGGCAGAAGAATTCGGCTACAAAGTGGAATTTGGCACAGCAGAAGATTTAGATAGTTTAGAAGAAACGAAAGACAAAGCAGAAGACTTGATTGATCGCCCACCTATCGTTACGGTAATGGGTCACGTCGATCACGGTAAAACCTCCCTCCTCGACTTTATCCGCTCAGCGAATGTTGTAGCCGGAGAAGCGGGTGGTATTACACAGCACATTGGCGCTTATAATGTGAAACTGGCATCTGGAAGATCAATTACCTTCCTCGATACGCCTGGTCACGAAGCGTTTACTGCTATGCGTGCTCGTGGTGCTAAAATGACCGATATTGCCATTATTGTGGTAGCGGCCGACGATAGCATCATGCCACAGACGCGCGAAGCCATTAACCACGCGCAAGCTGCAGGTGTACGCATGATTTTTGCGATCAACAAAATTGATAAGCCGGGCGCGAACCCAGATAAGATCCGCGAGGGACTAGCACAAATGAACATCCTCGTTGAAGAATGGGGTGGTAAGTTCCAGTGCCAAGAAGTATCGGCTAAAAAAGGATCTAACATTGATTTGTTGTTGGAAAAAGTATTACTTGAAGCCGACATGATGGAGCTGAAAGCCAACCCAGCGCGTAACGCAGTGGGCTCGGTAATTGAAGCGTCAATGGAAGAGGGCAGAGGGTACGTGTCTACAATTCTCGTTCAAACCGGAACGTTACACATTGGCGACGTGATGCTGGCTGGTTCATACAGCGGCCGCGTGCGCGCTATGTTCAACGAACGCGGTATGAAGGTAGAAGCAGCGGGACCATCGCATCCTGTGAAAGTACTCGGATTAAGTGGTGCGCCTCAAGCTGGTGATAAGTTCAACGTGCTTGAAGACGAACGCGAAGCGCGTGAAATTGCCAACAAACGTCAGCAATTACAGCGTGAGCAAGGTATTCGCACCCACAAACACATTACACTCGATGAAATTGGCCGTCGTTTAGCGATTGGTGATTTTAAAGAATTGAATATTATTATCAAGGGTGACGTTGACGGCTCTATTGAAGCGTTGGCAGATTCGTTGTTGAAATTATCGACCGAAAAAATTGCTGTGAACATCATTCACAAATCGGTTGGTGCCATTAGCGAAAGCGACGTGTTGTTGGCCTCTGCTTCGAATGCGATTATCGTGGGCTTCCAGGTTCGTCCAAGTTCTAGCGCGCGCAAATTAGCTGAGGTAGAAGAGATCGACATCCGCCTTTATTCTATCATTTACGACGCCATCAACGAAATTAAGGCGGCGATGGAAGGCATGTTAGCACCAGAATTCGAAGAGAAAGTGGTGTGCAATATTGAAGTGCGCGATGTATTCAAGATCACTAAAGTGGGTACCATTGCCGGTTGTTATGTGCTCGACGGAAAAGTGACCCGCAATACCAAGGTGCGTGTGATACGCAATGGTATTGTGATTCATACCGGTGCACTCGGCTCACTCAAACGTTTCAAAGACGATGTGAAAGAAGTTAACACCGGTTACGAATGCGGCTTGAACATCGATAACTTTAATGACATTGAAGTAAGCGACATTATCGAGGGTTACGAAATGGTTGAAATCAAGGCCAAACTTTAATCAATCGATTTAAAATAATAAAACCCGATTCAGCAATGAATCGGGTTTTTTGTTGGAGATTTATTAAAGCAACTACTTACCGCGCACCGCGTTTCAACGCCCTTTTCAATTGGCCTTGTCGTCTGTGCTTGGTATTGTTGACTACAGCAGGCGCATCGATGAATTTATTACCTGCAATGCGCCATTTTTTAGTGATGCCATCCACAGCATAGGCTATGGGTCCACCAATAAACGTGTCGAGAATAATCCAATTAATAGAGGCGCGTAATTTGACAACAATCGTTTGACTTTTGCCGCCACTGGTTAAAGTGAGGGTGTGTCGTTTAACTTTTTTATTGAGCAGGACTCCACTGGTGTAATACGTGGTGGTAGATTCATCTAAATTCCCTTTCACATGTGCCTTTACTTTTTCAATGGGCAAGCGCACACCATTTTCTGTTACAACTAAATCGCTGGGTGGATCGATTAATACGGCGGGAGTGGTTGAACCTGAAAACAAGGTAGCACAGCTGCTCATCAAAACAGGCGTTGCTAAAAGCAATAATAATCTCTTCATAGGATTTTTGCTTTCAAAATTAGATGGAAGCCCAGGGATCGTCAATCCCAATTTGGTAGTAAAAGAAATAAGTGCTTAGCTGAAAAGTCCTTTGTTTGCAATGGTTTTAGAGGCACTGAGGAACAGAACAGTTTATTTACTACCACAAAAGTAGTAGACAAAAAAAGATGAAGGCGCGAATCGAAACGCAAAAAATTTACCTATATTTATTTAAAAGTAGATATGAAATCGATGAAATGGTTATTCGCCGGCGTATTGTTTTTTATAACACTGACCACTAAGGCACAGGACAAGTTTGACTACATGAGTGTTGAATATTCTTTTCTCTATAAGCAAATGTATGTCACAATCGATAGCACCTTTTTTACTGAGGAGGTGGAATTGAAAAAGAAAGAGAGAGATTCTTCGAACAATTCACCGTTTCTGAAAAAGGTCAAGTACTATGAAGATTTGGGGTGGGAATTGGTGTCATTTGATTCGTATATATATAATAACTACCCAGTAAAATCGCTTATTTAAGAAAGAAGCGCTGATTGCTTAATTGAGAATGACAACAATTTCATGGCGTTTTGCCACGCTGCATTACCTGTTTACATTGGTTCTTGCGCCATTTGTTTCAGGGATTTTGGAACTCTTTGTGAATCTCTCAAAAAATGAACTTTTTAATTTGTTGGAGGTATTTCCACTAGTATGGGTTTTTGGTCTTTTATTTTCACTACCTGTTGCACTTCTTTATTTTTTGGCTGTCTATTTTTTACGAAAACATTTGGTGGCAGTCATAAAGGCGAAATGGTTACTCACACTTTTGACCTTGCTACTTATGACAGGTACATTGGCCTATCTTAATTGTCTTTCTGTCATGATAGTGCTTCCCTATACGATTACGATTGTTCTAGTAGCGGTGGTATTGCCAGGTGGGGATTAATTGACATCAACTCAGAAGTGATAATTCCAAGCATTAATGTAGAAACGGAGACACTTGACTTTTTATGGCTCCATCAATGCCAAGATTTTTGTAGTGTTGATAATACCTCCTACCCCCCATTCCAAACGCCATCCACATACTCTCCCTCCACATACAAACTGCCATCTTCATTATAAATTTTCCAATGGCCGTGGTAGCGGCCGTTCTTGGTGGGACCGTATTTTTTTATTTGACCGTTGGGCCACCATTCATACTGCATGCCTACGATGAGGCCTTGTTCTATCGTAGAGTAGTACTGCAATTGACCGTTAGGATAGTAGAATAACAACAAACCGTTTAGTTGGTTGTTGACATAGGTCCTATTTTCTTTTAAAAAACCAGTGGGATAAAATGTCAGCCATTGACGCAACTCACCTTTCTCATAAGCCATGATGTATTCTTCACATCCGTTGGGAAAATACATCCGCCATACGCCTTGGGCCTTGCCATGCCAATAAAATAGGCAGGATTTTACAAGTCCCGTTTTATCGAATAAGCGATAATCGCCATGCAAACGATAACCGTCTTCTGTATTTATGGGCCCTGCTTCACTGGTTAGGAGTGTTTTCAATTTGCCATCAAGGTAATATTCACGCCATTGGCCCACGCGATGGTCATCTTTGTAGTGACCAAAAGCGATGGTGGTGTCGTGGCGACCAAAAACTTTCCAAAAACCTTCGCGTTTACCATTTCGGTATAATCCAGAGTCGAGTAGGGCACCTCTATCATTGTAGCTCAAGAAAAGCGAATCATAGGCGCCGTTCTTGAAATACGACAACCCCGCTAATTGGCCGTTTTCATGATACCGCCGCCACGGCCCTACTTGTAAATTATTTTCATACCGCCCTTCATCCCGCAAACGATTATTAAAAAACTGTTTCCACTCACCATGCCGCGCGTCGTTTTTGAAATACTCTTTTCTTTCAAGTTGACCAAATTCATCAAACGTTTCCCAAAGGCCTTCAGCTTTGCCATGAATGAATTGGCCACGCTTTAAGAGGGGACCGTGATTAAAGTACATCACCCAGTCGCCTTCTAACAAGCCATTGACGTAGGTGCCCTTTGCCGTTAAAACAGTATCGTTGTATACGGTATAGGGACCTTCTTCTACACCGTTGAGGTAGTTGCTTATGATTTTTATTTTGGAATGCTGTTGGTAACGCACCCATCGACCTTGCCGAAGACCTTGTTTATCTAGCTCGCCAATTTCCGCCACGCGGCCGTTTCGGAAGAAAATGGTGTCTTGCGCTATGCCTAACGTATCCCATCCGAGAGCACATAACAACAGCATAACGCGAAAGAAAACCATTTTATTGAAAGACGCCTTCAATGAAAAAATGCATACAGTAGTTAGTGTTATTGGCGTATGGCATACACCCACTCATCCTCCCGCTCCCCCCACTTCTCAAAGGTCTTTTCAAATTTTCCTTCCAATACAAACCCACATTTTTCAAGCACCCGCATCGACGCCTTATTCGACCCAAAACAACGGGCATAAATGCGATCAATGTCCAATACGGTGAAGGCGTTTTCTATGGCATGGGGAATCAACGCCGATACAATGCCCTTGCCCCAATGTTCCTCCGCTATCCAATAACCTAATTCAGCATTGCGTTTGTAATTCATGGTTTGTGGGTGCACCCCTATGCCGCCACAAATTTCACCGCCTACTTCAATACCCATCACCGTTACCGGGACCATGCCGTTAACCATGCTAATAAATTTTTCTGCATCCTCCAATGTGTACGGGTGCGGAAATTGATCGGTGAGGTAACGCGCTATGTGTTTGTTGTTAGCGTGCTTGGCAAGCGACGGTGCATCACTTGCTAAAAACGGGCGGAGTTGGTAGGTCATTTCGTGGTCATTTTGAATAACTGTACTTAATTTTTCGCTTTACAGTTGCATCTTCATATTCGGTAAAGATTAAAGGGCGACGAAAGCGGTCTTGAATTTCGATGGTCGCTAAATGGCATTTCTCTATAGGTACTGACACGTACCGCGGGTAACTGCTTGGAAAACCCGTGTACCCTTTCACTACATACCCTTGTTCTGTTTTCAACGTGTCGTAACGGAAGTAACGGGTGTCGCGGCCGTAGGACCACTGTTCAAGGCGACCCTTGCTTTTTTTTCTGAAGGCACTATTATACTGTATTTCTTCTGTTATAAATACGGAATCTTTATTCAATCGCTTTGATAAAGAAACACATTCACCTAAAGAGTCGACAGGCACAGTGACAGCATAGCCAACTACTTGATTGTTTTGATAGGATTTAAAACAGTAGATCTTCGTTTTTGGGTCCGTTGTGTAGACCATGTATTCACCTTGTGTGCTGTCGGAACGATAACGTGTAGTGGTTTTAATAATGGCTGTGTCCTTTGCCGTAACTGTATACAACATGGCCACTTCGTAACCATTCGTGTGCGTCACCCTCACCGAATACTTGTCGAGTTTTCCCGTGTTGTTATACACGTAATGGTATTTCCACACATGATTGAGAGAAGTGTCGGAATAGTGTTTTTCTAAATGCTTTAATCCGTTCGAAAAATACCAAGTGGTGTCGCAAGATAAACTGTGCAATCGGTATTCGTGATTGTAATCCTCTTGGCAGCGCACACCAATGGTGTCTTTTTTTGAATAGCGGATAATAGAGTAGGAGTAACGGGGACAAGGATATTCGATGCGTTCTACCTCCAGTTTTTCACCGCTATAGCCCCAGTAGGGTTCCGAATCGTCCTTTCCCAGCAGCGAATCGCACGTCAAGGCTTGGTGCCAACGTGTTGTTATGCCTATTAGTTGACCCCCATCATCATAGGTGTTTTTATAAAGGCTGCTATCTGTAGTGCCATTATCCTTGGTAATAGAGTAGTCACCAATGTAGCGCCCCTTCCAATATTGCCTGACATTTTTCTCATGTACAGTGTCGTTTCTATATTTTATTTCTAGAATATCTGAATAGATTAAACTATCTCCTGGCAACCGCCATGCGCGCATATCGGGAAAATCAAATGCCACTTTTCTAACAGGTTCAACCTTCTTTTTTACAGGTTTCCAGTTGTGTTGTCGCAAATACAACAAGGTGTTGTATAATTTGTATCGCGAGGTAGGCACAGTAATCAATGAATCTTTTTTAAAACGTACCAAGATCGAGAAATCACTTGTGTCGCGCGTTATCACAACGTTGTTGGTGTACGATCCGCTACAAACTACGGGTAAAGCAGTAAAAGGGTCTTTGTAGTTGGTAAGGACTTTATAGTTCGGGTGTTGTGCATTTAATTTAAGCGTATCTAATTTAAGTTGTCCTTTAAACGAATACTCCGTGCTACTGCCATCTTCGTATTCAATATAAACAGGGGCCGTTTTTTTTTGGTGCACGGTGTCAATAAAGACCTGTGCATGGCGATACGACTGTCCCGTTGCCTCATCCAATAATCCCCAACCGACCTCGCTGATCTTTGTTTTAAAAAACACTTGGTAAATGTCCTTGTGAAAGTGTTTTATCCTTCCTTCGTAAACCAAGTACAAGTGGTAAGTTGAATCATGATTCACCCACAGCAAAGTGCTATCTGCATTTATTTTTAAGCGAGAGAACAATAAGTCGTGGTAATGATAAGCCCGCCCGCTGAAGTTCTGCGCCGACACAGTTAATGTAAACAACAAACAACTCAGAAATAAATATTTTGCAAGGCAGCGCACCCTTACAAGTTAGGGATTTTTTGGCAAAGGCCGCGAAGTCAAGATAAACGCACTCTCAATTCTCAACTCATTAGAACGCAAAGGACACAGAGGAGCAAAGAACGCAAAGTGGGTTCAACGCATTCTCAACTCTCAATTTTCAATTAATTTTCAGCGCAAAGTTCACGGAGGCGCAAAGGCCGCAAAGTCAAGATAAACGCCATTAAGCATTAACCATTTACCATTAACAATTATTTCAGGGCGCAACCCTTCAGGCAGAAAGGGATTGGTGAATGAAAGTGCTCGTGACTTTCGCTTCAGGGTGACAACACAGAGGAGCAGAGAACGCAAAGAGGGAAAGCCGGCAAAGAGTAAGAAGCGCAAGGTGGCGTAAACGCATTTTCAATTCTCAACTCTCAATATACCGCGTATATTTTGTCCCCCCATTAACCATTTAAAGAAATAGCATGATACAGCCCAAACTACACCTACATCCTGGTCTTCAGGGTCATCCCTTGCGTTATTTTGCAGACTTACCCGCAAAT
>JACCDS012134675.1_pt1 | contig 23045 bp, 18 predicted proteins | sample 7446441 | NCBI WGS metagenome assembly JACCDS01 (sample SAMN15323445, study PRJNA562643) | freshwater metagenome | isolation source: river surface water | place: USA:Blue River Watershed | collected 2017-08-17 | reverse complement strand
GCATCATTAGCCATTTATACCGTGAAATTGCCGCCGGGCGGCCCGGCCTGCTCAGTCAGGTTGGACTCGGCACCTTTGTCGATCCACGCTTTGGCGGCGGCAAGCTCAATAGCCGTACCCAGACCGATTTGGTCGAATTGCGGCCAATGGGTGGCAAGGACTACCTGTTTTACCCGTCGCTGCCGATTCAGGTTGGCATCATTCGCGGCACCAGTGCCGATTTGAATGGCAACATCAGCATGGAGCGCGAAGCCCTGACACTCGAAGCACTGTCGATTGCCATGGCAGCACACAACTCGGGCGGGATCGTGATCGTGCAGGTTGAGCGGATTGTCGAAAATGGTTCGCTCAACCCGCGCCAAGTCAAAATCCCCGGCATTTTGGTCGATTGCGTGGTGCTGGCGGAAAACCCGGCCCAGCACATGCAAACCTTTAGCGAAACCTATAACCCGGCCTTTTCCGGTGAAATTCGGGTACCGCTGTCACTGGTGACACCGATGCCGATGGGCGAGCGCAAAATCATCGCACGCCGGGCGGCGCTGGAAATGGTGTGCAACGATGTGGTCAATCTTGGCATCGGCATGCCGGAAGGCGTGGCCCAAGTGGCGGCCGAAGAAAAGATTCTCGATCTGCTCACGCTCACTGCCGAACCGGGCGTGATCGGCGGCATTCCGGCCGGCGGCTTAAATTTTGGTGCCGCCACCAATGCCGAAGCAATCATCGATCAACCCTACCAATTTGACTTTTACGACGGTGGCGGGCTGGACATCGCGATTCTTGGCCTCGCCCAGGCCGACCGCATGGGCAATTTGAATGTCAGCAAATTCGGTACCCGGTTAGCCGGGGCCGGTGGTTTTATCAACATCAGCCAAAACGCCAAAAAAGTGGTGTTTGTCGGCACCTTTACTGCCGATGGTCTCGAATGTGCAATTGACAATGGTCAACTGCGCATCGTGCAGGAAGGCAAGATGCAAAAATTCGTGCACGAAGTTGAACACCGCACCTACAGCGGCGAATATGCCAGCCTGCGCAAGCAAACCGCGCTATACGTCACCGAACGCTGCGTGCTGCGCTTGGTCGATGGTGGACTGGAATTGATCGAAGTTGCGCCCGGCATCGACATCGAGCGCGACATCATGGCCCATATGGCGTTTCGCCCGGCCATCAGTCCGCAATTAAAGCCCATGGATGCGCGGCTGTTTGCACCCGACCCAATCGGCCTGCGCGAACGCATGCTGTACCTGCCGCTGGCCGAACGGCTGCGCCATGACATCACGCGTGACCTGTTTTTCATCAATCTGGAAGGCCTTGCGATCAGGCGAGCAGCCGATATCGACCAATTGCGGCTGGCCATGGAAAGCGCACTGCAAGCCATCGGCCACAAGCTGCCAGCCGTGGTCAACTACGACAATTTTTCGATTGAACCCGAATTGCTCGATGCCTATGTCGCACTCGGACAAGATATGAATGCGCGCTTTTTCAGCAGCATTACCCGCTACACCACCAGCGCGATTACCCGCAGCTTTTTTGATGCCGCGTTTCAATCGCGCCAGCTTGAAACCGGCTTACTGCGCAGCAAGGCCGAAGCGCTGGCCAGCCTGCCGGGGGCAACCGTGCCTGCTGCCACAACACCTGCTGCCACAGCACGAGATGCCGACGGATCCCATCAGGCTTAAATTTCGGGTAATTTCGGGGTAGTTTCGAGGTAGTTTCGGGACAATTTAAGAGTAATCTCCGACCAGCGAGCTACTACCGTCAACCACGAACATTCCCCCCAAAGAAAAAAGCCACCCGAAGGTGGCTTTTTTCACATTACCCAATCGTCCATCAGTTATGGTAAGCCGATTCGCCATGGCTGGTAATATCCAGACCTTCGCGCTCTTCGTCTTCCGGCACCCGCAGACCAATCACCAAATCAACCACCTTGTAGGCAATGAATGCAACCACTGCCGACCAGATAATCGTGGTGCCTACCGCCTGTGCCTGCACCCAGACTTGGCCAGCAATCGAATACGATTCAGCCGAGCCAGCTTTGTTGGCCACGTAATCAAAAATGCCGACGCCACCCATTGACGGCGAGGCAAACACCCCGGTCAACAGCGCACCCAGGATACCGCCCACGCCATGCACACCAAACACGTCGAGCGAATCATCGGCACCGATCAGGCGCTTCAGACCATTCACACCCCACAGGCAGATAATACCGGACAACAAGCCAATCACCAGTGCGCCCATCGGGCCAACAAACCCGCAAGCTGGGGTGATGGCCACCAAACCGGCCACGGCACCCGAGGCAGCACCGAGCATCGATGGCTTGCCTTTTAGCATCCATTCACCAAACAGCCAAGACAAGGTAGCGCAAGCGGTAGCGAGCAAGGTATTGACAAAAGCCAGCGTTGCCGTATCACCCGCTTCCAGTGCCGAACCGGCATTAAAGCCAAACCAGCCAACCCACAGCAGCGAGGAACCGATCATGGTCATGGTCAGCGAGTGCGGGGCCATCGATTCACGGCCATAACCAACCCGTTTGCCGATCATGATGGCACCGACCAAACCAGCGATCGAAGCATTGATATGCACCACCGTACCACCAGCAAAATCAAGCGCACCTTTTTGGAACAACCAGCCTGCTTTGGCTGTTTCCGAGGTCAGCGTCGCCGCATCCTTGATCGCATCCGGGCCAGTCCAGAACCAGACCATGTGTGCCACTGGCAAATAGCAAAACGTGAACCACAACACGATAAAGGCCAGCACTGCCGAAAATTTGGCGCGTTCAGCAAAGGCACCAATGATCAGGGCGCAAGTAATCGCGGCAAACGTGCCCTGGAACGCGACAAAGATAAATTCCGGAATGACCACACCCTTGCTAAAGGTGGCTGCGGCGGCAAATGTTCCCTTGCTTGGGTCAAAAATGCCCTGCAAGAACATGCGGTCAAGCTTGCCTATAAACGCATTGCCTTCGGTGAACGCCAGCGAATAGCCAAACAGGCACCACAGCACGATCACCAGAGAGAAAATGGTAAACACCTGGAGCAGCACCGATAGCATATTCTTGGTGCGCACCAAACCGCCATAAAACAGCGCCAGACCGGGAATGGTCATCAAAATCACCAACATCGTCGCGACCATCATCCAGCCGGTATCGGCCTTGTTTGGCACCGGTGCTGCTGGTGCCGCTGCTGCTTCGATTGCCGCAGGTGCGGCAGGTGCAGCACTTTGGGCTGCCACCGCAGGTGCGGCGGCAGTTGCCGGTGCCGATGCTTCCGGTGCCGATGCAGCCGGCGCCAGCGCTGTCGGTGCTGCGCTGGCTGCCGGAGCCGATGCCGCCATCGCTGGTGCCGACGCGGATTTTGCCTCTTCGGCAAAACCACTGTGCGCCACGCCCAGCCATAGCAAGGCGGCACAGGCCAATCCTCTTGCAATGTGTTTATTCACGTCGATTCTCCTTACAAGGCTTCATTGCCGGTTTCACCGGTACGGATTCGCACCACTTGCTCCAGCGCATAGACAAAAATCTTGCCATCGCCAATCTTGCCAGTGCGTGCTGCGCCTTCAATGGCTTCAATCACGCGATCAACAATCGCATCATCGACCGCCGCTTCAATTTTGGTCTTGGGCAGAAAATCGACCACATACTCGGCCCCGCGATACAGTTCGGTATGCCCCTTTTGCCGCCCAAAGCCCTTGACTTCCGTAACCGTGATGCCTTGTACCCCAATGGTGGACAAGGCCTCCCGCACCTCGTCGAGCTTGAAGGGTTTGATAATTGCCGTAATCAGTTTCATGGTATGCCTCTTAAAAAACTTTTGAAATTAACAGTACCGCGCCGCCTTTGCCGAGGTTTTTGCCGTCCCGTCCAACATACAGATCGGAATTGGTCCGGTAGGCGGCCAAACTGGCGGTTGCCACGCCGAAGTCATAGGTCACGCCGATCTTGTAATCGGTATAGTCAAAGGCCGAATTGCCGCGCACCTTTTGCCGTCCCACATGCAGGTTCAGCACCCAGTTTTTCTTCAACTCAATATTCGCGCCGAGATCGAGGTAGCCACTGTTCTTGCTGTCAGCAAAGCCGAAAGCGTTGGTCAGGGAGTGAAAATATTTCACATACACCGGGCCATGGCTTAACTGGCCATAAACCTCAAAGGTGTTCGGATCTGGCCTCAGGTCAGACGATGGATACCAGTAACCGAGGACACCCACATCATAATTAAAGCCGCTGCCCAGTTCACCGCGTTTGCCACCGTACACATCGATCTCGACATTACTGTCGCCGCCCACATCCTTGATCCACTTGATGTTGGAAGCCCATGTCCCCACATACAAACCGGTTGGGTTGTTCACATAGTCCGCACCGCCTTGCAATGCCGGTTTGAGCCGGGTTTGCGAGAGACCGCGAAACCGGTAATCTGTCGCCACGGCCGCGTTGAACGTCACTTCGTGGTCAGGTTTCTTTTGTTCCGCCTGAGCTGGTGAGCCTACCAAAACCGTTGACAATGCCAGCAACAACATCGGGTGGCGTAACGGGTGGCTTAAATTGAGGTGCCGAATATTTCGTTTCATCGCAACTTCCTTCATGGCAGGTTTAAAATACGACAAGCGCATCGCTTTCACTACCGTAGTAGCAGAAGTCATGCCAGCAGCAAAGCGTTGTTTTTCCCACAAGCAAGGCCGAACACATACGGAAAAACCGTGGATTCCCGCCCCCACCTCGCACCAAAAACGGGCAATCAACCACACCATCGCACCATGTTAGTGCAAAGCCGCCCCGGCGGCAACTCAAGGAACCAAAATGGACATGAATAATTTTTTTAACGATTTGCAAAGCAAGATCAATCAGGCGATGGAAGCCTCTCCGGCCAAGGATATTGAGAAAAACGTCAAAGCGATGATGACCCAGGGTTTTTCCAAACTCGATCTGGTTACGCGTGAGGAATTTGATATTCAGACCCAGGTGCTGGCCAAGACGCGGGCCAAGTTGGAAGCACTGGAAGCGAAGGTGGCGGAACTGGAAGCGCTGCTGGTGCCGGGGGCGGCTGGCAAACCAGAGGAGCCGGTCAAGGCTGCGGAATAGGTCGGGCAGCGCAGAGGTCGGGCAACCCAGTAGCTGGGGTTGCCAAATTGCGGCAATTATCGACGCGCAGCGCAATCGATTAGCCACACATAATCGCGGCCATTGGCAAGGTTCTTTATCCCCCGCTCCACTTAATATACGTATCCTGCTCGCGCCGCCTGGCGCACTTGCTACTCAAACTACGTTGCTTCGCAGAATCGTCCAACAGCACAGTGGCTAGATTGGGCAAGGCCATGCCTGACACCATGACGCAACTGATGATCGGTAGGCAGGTATCAACGAACACACCTGACTTCGCACTCGCCATGCATTTGTAGTATAACGACGAAATAACTTGCAAATAAATCGTAGTTTGACTACTATACTCAACACCAGCCGCCGTAGTAAAAAAACGCGTGCATGTTCGCCGCCACTAGCGCGGGAAAAAATTACCCAATTAACATTATCAGGAGTTTGGAGATGAAATTAACACACATCGCTGTAGCCAGCGCCCTTGCCGCCGCCAGCGTTTGCGCCCATGCCGCTGACGTGGAAGTGTTGCATTACTGGACCAGTGGCGGCGAAGCCAAATCGGCAGCCGAGCTGAAAAAGATTGTGCAGGCCAAGGGTTTTGGCTGGAAGGATTTTGCGGTGGCTGGTGGTGCTGGTGAAAACGCCACCACGGCACTGAAGGCGCGTGTCATCTCCGGTAATGCCCCGACTGCGGCCCAAATCAAAGGCCCGGCGATTGCCGAATGGGGTCAAGAAGGCGTGCTGGCCAATATTGATGAAGCGGCGGCCAGCGGCAACTGGGACAAGCTGTTGCCCAAGGTGGTAACCGATGTGATGAAATACAAAGGCCATTATGTGGCAGCCCCGGTCAATGTCCACCGGGTGAACTGGGTTTGGGCCAATCCGGAAGTGTTGAAAAAGGCCGGGGTAAGCGGTGTGCCAGGCAACTGGGATGAATTTTTGGCCGCTGCCGAAAAGGTGAAAAAATCCGGCGCGATTGCGATTGCCCATGGTGGCCAGCCGTGGCAAGATGCCACCGTGTTTGAATCGATTGCGCTCGGCGTAGGCGGAGCCGATTTCTATGGCAAAGCTTTGGTCAAACTGGATCAGGCCACGCTGTCCGGCCCGACCATGATCAAGGTATTCGATACGCTGGGCAAGGTAAAAACCTTTATCGACAAGGATGCAGCGGGCCGTGACTGGAATTTGGCCACCGCCATGGTAATCAATGGCAAGGCCGGGTTCCAGTTCATGGGTGACTGGGCCAAGGGCGAATTTACCGCCGCTGGCAAAGTCGCAGGCAAAGACTTCATTTGCGCCCCGGCACCGGGTACGGCCAAGGCTTACACCTTCAATATCGATTCGTTTGCCATGTTCACGCAAAAAGCAGCAGATGCCAAGAAAGGCCAACTGACCCTGGCCAGCGCCATTATGAGCCCGGAATTTCAGGAAGTGTTTAACCTGAACAAGGGTTCGATCCCGGTGCGCCCGGACATTCCACGCGGGAAATTCGATGCCTGCGCCATCCAGTCGATGGATGACATGGCAGCCACCAATAAAAACGGTGGTTTGGTGCCCTCGTTTGCGCATGGCATGGCCGTGCCATCGGCCACTGCCGGTGCCATGGTGGACGTGATCGCCAAGTTCATGAACTCAAGCATGAGTTCCAAGGATGCGGCCACCGCATTGGCCAAGGCCGCCAAAACCAAGTAACCGAGCCTGCTGGCAAGCAGGTTGGCCAACCGGCGAGCGGCGCGTGCCGCCCGCCGGGGCCAACCGGGGCGACATACCGGAATTTTGCCGGTGCCGCTTCACGCTTGCCCGCGCCGACAAACCACCCAAGCCAAGGCGTGTTTCATGTCCCTCCGCTCCTCTTTTGACCGCTTGATACCGCAACTGGTGCTCAGCCCGTCGCTGGCTGCCTCGCTGGTATTTGTGTATGGTTTTATCTTTATCACTGGCTATCTGTCGCTGACTGAATCGCGCATGATGCCCAATTTTACCTTTGCCGGGCTGGTGCAGTACGAGGCGCTGTTCGAGAATGAGCGCTGGTGGACTTCCCTGAAAAACCTCGGCATTTTTGGCAGCCTGTTCATCGGCATCAGTGTCGCGCTGGGCCTGTTTCTGGCGATTTTGCTGGATCAAAAAATCCGTGCCGAAGGCGCGATCCGGGCTGTGTATCTGTACCCGATGGCCTTGAGCTTTGTGGTCACCGGTACCGCCTGGAAGTGGATGCTGAACCCCGGCCTCGGGCTGGAAAAATTGATGCATGACTGGGGTTTTCCCAATTTTCAGTTTGACTGGCTGGTCAACCCCGATTATTCGATTTACACCGTGGTCATTGCCGGTGTCTGGCAAAGTTCGGGCTTTGTGATGGCCTTGTTTTTGGCGGGCTTGCGCGGGATTGACGATGAAATCATCAAGGCGGCGCAAATCGATGGTGCTTCCCTGCCGCTGATCTACCGCCGCATCATCATTCCGGCGATGCGCCCGGTGTTTTTCAGTGTGCTCTTGATTTTGTCGCACATTGCGATCAAGAGCTTTGATCTGGTGATGGCACTGACCAACGGCGGGCCGGGCAATGCGTCTGACGTACCGGCGATTTTCATGTACCAGTTTTCATTTACCCGTGGCCAACTGGGCGTGGGTTCGGCTTCGGCGATGATGATGCTGGCCACCATTGTGGCGGTGCTGGTGCCGCTGATGTATCTGGAAACCAAGAGCGCAAAGGCGATGCGATGACAACTCAATCTTCTTCCCTGCCAAGCAAACTCACCCCGGCGCGCGTGGTACTGTATTTGCTGCTGGGCCTGTTTGTACTGTACTACCTGATTCCGCTGTATGTGATGCTGGCCACCAGCTTCAAGAGTCTGGACGAAATTCGCAGCGGCAATTTGCTGGCCTTGCCGCATGACTGGCAAACCGCTGCCTGGGCCAAAGCCTGGGCCAGTGCCTGCACCGGTACCACGTGCGAAGGCTTGCAGCCGTTTTTCTGGAATTCGTTCAAGATGGTGGTGCCAGCGGTCTTGATTTCGACCCTGCTTGGCGCGTTTAACGGCTATGTGTTTGCCCACTGGCGCTTTCGCGGCTCTGAAGCCTTGTTCACTGCAATGCTGGTTGGTTGCTTCATCCCGTTTCAGGTGGTAATTTTGCCGATGGCGCGGGTGTTGGGTGAATTCGGTTTGGCCAATACCACGCTCGGTTTGATTTTCGTGCACGTGGTGTATGGCACGGCGTTTACCACGCTGTTTTTCCGCAATTACTATGTTGGCGTACCGGAAGAATTGATCAAGGCGGCCCGGATCGACGGTGCCGGTTTTTTCCTGATCTTCCGCAAGATTGTGTTGCCAATTTCCGGGCCGATTTTCGTGGTCTGCATCATCTGGCAATTTACCCAGATCTGGAATGACTTTTTGTTTGGCGTGATCTTCGCCGGTGGCCAGTCGCAACCGGTCACGGTGGGCCTGTCGAATTTGGTCAATACCTCAACCGGGGTCAAGGAATACAACGTCGATATGGCGGCGGCGATTATCGCAGCCCTGCCGACCCTGTTCGTGTATCTGGTGGCCGGGCGCTATTTTGTGCGTGGTTTGACTGCCGGTGCGGTCAAGGGTTAATCCATTAGGGCTTACGCAAAACCGCTCCAGCGGGCCACCGTTCCAGCGGCGTTGCGCTGCCTTGCCGTACAAGCGTACTGCCTGCGGCAGCGCGCCTTGCTGGAACAATTTTTCGTAAGTCCTATTCATAACAGCTTATCTGAATCAATCAGGAAATCATTATGTCCAGTTTATCGATCAAGAATGTGCGCAAGGTCTACCCGAACGGGGTGGAAGTGTTAAAGGATATCAATATTGAGATCAAGGACGGCCAGTTTTTGATTTTGGTCGGCGGCTCCGGTTCGGGCAAATCGACCCTGCTCAATATGATTGCCGGGCTGGAAACGGTAACGGCGGGCGAAATCAAAATCGGCGAGCGGGTGGTCAACGATTTACCACCGAAAGACCGCGACATTGCGATGGTGTTTCAGTCGTATGCACTGTATCCGTCGATGACGGTGCGGGAAAATATTGCGTTCGGTTTGGGTGTAAAAAAGGTGCCGAAGGCCGAGCAAGACGAGATCGTGAAACGGGTGGCCGAAACGTTGCAAATTACCCATTTGCTCGACCGCCGTCCTGCACAACTGTCCGGCGGGCAACGCCAGCGGGTGGCAATGGGGCGCGCCATTTCCAGGAAGCCAAGCCTGTTTTTGTTTGACGAACCGCTGTCGAATCTCGATGCCAAGCTGCGGGTGGAAATGCGCGCCGAAATCAAGCTGTTGCACCAGCGTTTGAAGTCGACCATCGTGTATGTGACGCATGACCAGATCGAAGCGATGACGATGGGCGATTTGATTGCCGTGATGAAGGATGGCGTGGTGCAGCAACTCGGTACCCCGCAAGAGATTTACGATAATCCGGCCAACCAGTTTGTGGCTGGGTTCATCGGTTCACCATCGATGAATTTTATTCCGTGCCAATTGCAAAGTGCGAACGGCCAAGTAGGCGTGCAATTGACCAATGATGGTCGGCAGCATGTGTTGGCACTGGATGTCGCGCCGGAGCGGGTGACAGCGTGGAACGGCAAGCAGGTATTGCTCGGCATCCGCCCGGAACAAATTACCGATGTCTCGTCCGCCCATGGCAGTGCCGGACAGGCGTTTGAGTGCAAGATTGAAATGACTGAGCCAACCGGGCCAGACACGCTGGTAATTTCCCGCTTTAACGATACCCCGGTCACGTGCCGCAGCCACCCGCGCGAAGCGGCGCAACCGGGCGGGCGGATGACGCTGTCGTTTAATGTCAGCAAGGTGGCACTGTTTGATCCGGCTACCGGCAACCGGATTGTGTGAAGTATCATCAATGATTGGGGCGGCAGTGAGACGTGCCGCCCGGTTTAACCCGGAATGGATTCAAGCCAAGCCGGGCTTGCCCTCAATATCAAGCGGCTTCAAGCGCAACGCGGCCCCAATGATGTCCCAACGATGCCGTGCTTTGAATTTTATAGGACTTACGCAAAACCGCCCCAGCGGCGTTGCGCTGCCTTGCCGTACAGGTGTACTGCCTGCGGCAGCGCGCCTTGCCGGGACAATTTTGCGTAAGTCCTATTTTAGTGCGGCAGCGTTACATTGAGTGGAATTTGAATCGAAAACACCGTCCCCATGCCCGGCTCGCTGGCCACGCTGATATTCCCACCGAGCAACGAGGTGATGATGTTGTAGCTGATGTTCAGGCCCAGACCGGTACCGCCCTGCCCCATTTTGGTGGTGAAAAACGGATCAAAAATTCGATCCAGATTCTTTGTGGCAATGCCACCGCCATTGTCACGAAATTCGATCAAGACCCGGTCGGCATCGATCCGGTGTGCCGACAAATGCATCACGCCCTGCTCCTGCCCTTCAAAAGCATGCACCAGTGAATTGTTGACGAAATTGATCAACACCTGCTCCAGTGGCCCGGGGTAGCTGTCCATCTCGATCCCCTCGCCAATATCCACTTCCAGCACATGGCCAGTGGCACAAATTTTGTCACGCAAGGCAGCCGAAAGATCGGTCACCAAATCAGCTAAATTGAAATGGGAGCGTTGGGAACTGGCTTCGTTGATCGCCACCTGCTTGAAGCGCATGATCAAATCGGCAGCGGTGGACAGGTTGCGGATCAACAAGGCCATGGCGTCTTCGGTTTGATAAATCCAGCTGACCAAATCGCTCTTGGTAATGGCACCCTGGGCCACCTTGTCATCCATTTGCTGGGCCGCATCCTGCACCGAGCTGGCCATCATCAGGCAATTGCCAAGCGGGGTACTCAATTCATGTGCCACTCCGGCCACCAGCGAACCGAGCGAAGCCAGTTTTTCAGCGCGCACCAGGTCGGCGCGGGCCTGAGTCAATTCATGCACCAGTTTTTCCAGCCGCAAATTGGTTTCGTGCTCGGCCACTTCGGCTTGTTTGCGGTCGGTAATTTCAGTCAGTGTGGTGATGAATTCGACCATTTTGCCGTTTTCAAACAGCGGCTTGCCATGGATCAAGAAAGTCCGGCCATTGGTGCTGGTGCGTTCATAGCGATGCTCTTTGAACTGGCGCACCACTGCCATGCGCGTCACAAGTTCGTGCTCGACATCAACCTGACCGTATTCGCCGCGCTCTAGCATGATGCGCAGCAAGTCCTCAAAGCGTACCCCGGTCTGAAAGCTCGATTCCGGCAGATCGAGCATGTCAACCACCACCCGGTTCCACAATTGCAGACGCAACTGCTCGTCAAACACGGTAATGCCAGCCGACATGTTTCCCAACACACCTTGCAATAGCAGCGACTGGGTGCGCAACTGTTCCTTCATTTGGTGTTGCAAGGTGATATCTTGATAGGTCGTGACGAAGCCGCCATTGGGCATCGGTGCGCCACGCACTTCGAGTACCACGCCATTGGGCCGGGTCCGCACGAAGTAATGGGCCTCGAAACGCAATACCTTTTCCATCCATGCCTGCAACAACTGTTCCGGGGTTTTGTCGGGCGGCAGGGCACCATATTCACCACGGGCAATATTGACCCGCATCACATCAATCAGATTCGGCGGGGAATCGGATTGGAAAAAGCCATCATCAAACCCGGTCAGGCGCAGCATTTCCTGATTCCATGCGACAAAGCGCAGGGAATGATCCATCATCGATACGCCACCGGGGAAATTGTCGAGCAGGGTTTGGAATTCGAGCTGTTTTTGCTGTAATTCGGTTTCGATTGCGGCGGCACTGCCAACCGGCGAGAGCCAAACCAGGGCATACGGTTCGCCATCAGCCTCACCCTGCCACTGCGACAGTGCCACCACGGTTTGCACCAAGCCATTGGTGGCATGCTGAAATTGCCATTCAAAGCGCGCCCGCTCGCCCTTCTGGGCTTGACGCCAATAGCCGAGCCAGCCATCAATCGAGGCGCGGCCGTCAAGCTGCTGGGGTGGGGATAGTTCCCACAGCGACAGGCCCTGCAGGTGTGCCATGCTCATGCCAAGCAGGCAGGCGGCTCCGGAATTGCAATCGCACACCAGATGCTGCCGCAATATCAAACAAGCCTGATCGGCTTGTTGCATCAGTGCCCGATACATTGGATCGGGTGGCATGGTGGGTTGCATCATGATAAATTGGCATCATCCAGAATCCGCGATTACTGGCTATCATACCCCGTTTCGCTGCCCAGCCAGCTATTTTTACCGCACCGACACCGGGCATACAACAGTCACTCGCGGTTCGGTAGTTGCAGGTGCTTAACTTTGCCCCATGGTCTCAGCCGAACGGTCCAAAATGATTAACATTTTGGCTTGTGCCGCCTGCGGGTCACGCGCCACAATTGCGTCCAGTACATCCTTGTGCAGCGGCAACGAGTAAAAAGCATCTTCTACATTGGTGGCAGAAACGGTGAACATGATGCGCAAACCTTCCCGGATCATATTGCCAAGCGGCACCAGCAATTCATTGCCGGTAGCGGCCAAAATCGCTTCGTGAAACATCAAATCCGAACTGATCCAGTCATCCATATTCGAGGCCGTTGCCATTTTGTGATAACAATCCTGCAAATGGGCCAACTGTTCCGGGGTATGCCCGGTCGCCGCCAGAGCGGCCGCATACGGCTCGAACATGCGCCGCATCTGAATCAATTTTGGCGCAATCGAATCGAAGCCACCATGTTCGCAATACCAGCCCAACACATCCGGATCCAGCAAATTCCAGTCTTTGGCCGGGCGCACGCGCAAGCCCACCCGGGGCCGCGATTCGAGCAAACCCTTGGCGGTTAAAATCTTGATCGCTTCACGCATCGCGGTACGCGAAACACCGTTTTCCTTGAGCAATTCTGCCTCGTTCGGCATGACCACGCCGGGCGGATAGAGGCCGGTGATGACACCAATTCCCAGTTTGCGCACCAAAAAACCATGAATGGTACGCGAAGAAAAAGAAGAATTGGATTGCCAATTAATAAAATTATCCACAGTGTTCAAAATTCCATGTCCATAAAAAATTACAAAACCACAATTCTACTTTCGGGACATCGGCCAGACACCCTGTCAAAGCATGCAGTTACGAAAAATGCCCGGATATTTTAGAGTGTTCGATCAACAACCTCAAACAGATTTGCCACAAGGGCAGCGATTCGATAGAACCGGGGGGCGCAATACCGGCTTTGCCGGAGAAAGTTTCGGCATTCAACTCAATTACCCAAGAAAGCACTGTCATGGCTCCGGTCAAGCCAATCGGCACCGCGCGGGTGCGGATGGTTCAGCATGACAGCGGATCTGGCCGCAGATTCGACAGCCGATCCGAAAAAATCAATGAAGCAGGCCGATAGGCCGGATTTTGTTACGGCAGCACCCTTGCAAGCGCTGCTATGACAGCCATTCCTCTAGGCGTCAAATTACTCTGACGCTCAAGCTTCCTACCCGCACGCTCCGCGAGCAACATCAACGCGTGCCTATTTGGAATTGCACCAGGTGGAGGTTACCGCGTTTCACCGTAACTAAATACGCTCGTCTCTGTGGCCCTGTTCCTCGCCTTATACCATTGAAGGCTTTCAGCGGACGGCCATTAGCCGTCACCCCGCTCTTTGGTGTCCGGACCTTCCTCCCGCAACGAATTGCTCCGCTGCCAGCGACTGTCTGGCCTGCTTCAGCGCGCATTGTAACAGTTTCACTACAATCGTGTCGTCCTTGCACGTGGTTTCACGATCGGCACTTAGCGTCCCGAAACAGCGCAACACTTCCGTTTGACAGTGTTTTCTGCTACCTTGTCGGCTTTCCCTTTTTAATCTGCTCAACATGATGCATACATCCCGTACCGGCGGCCAAATTCTGGTTGATGCCCTGAAAATCCACGACGTTGATATCGCCTTCGGCGTACCCGGCGAAAGCTATCTCGACGTGCTCGATGCGCTCTTCGATTCTCAGATCCGTTTCATCATCAACCGGCAGGAAGGCGGGGCCGCTTTCATGGCCGAGGCCTACGGCAAAATGACGGGCAAACCGGGGATTTGTTTCGTCACGCGCGGCCCCGGTGCCACCAATGCGTCGATCGGGGTACATACCGCGTATCAGGATTCGACCCCCATGATTTTGTTCATCGGTCAGGTCGGCAATGATTTCATGGAGCGGGAAGCGTTTCAGGAAATCGATTACCGGCGCATGTTTGGCCAAATGGCAAAATGGGTCGCGCAAATCGACCGGGCCGACCGGATTCCCGAATACCTGGCCCATGCGTTTCAGGTCGCCACCAGTGGCCGTCCCGGCCCGGTAGTGCTGGCCCTGCCGGAAGACATGTTGATCTCGCGCGCAGAAGTGACCGATACCGGGCGCTACCAACCCGTGCAAGCCGCACCAAGCGCGGCGCAAATCGAACAATTGCGCACCCTGCTGGCGGCCAGCCAACGCCCGCTGCTGCTGCTCGGTGGCGCGCTCTGGAATGAGCAAGCTTGCCTCGACCTGCGTCAGTTTGCTCAAGATAACCATTTGCCAGTGTCGTGTGCCTTCCGTTTTCAGGATTTGTTTGACAACCACCACCCGAACTATATTGGTGATGTCGGGATTGGCATCAACCCGAAACTGGCAGCACGGGTCAAGGATGCTGACCTGATTCTGGCCTTTGGCCCGCGTCTGGGCGAAATGACCACCAGCGGCTACAGCCTGCTGACTGCGCCGGTGCCAAGGCAGCAACTGGTGCATGTGCATTGTGGCGCGGAAGAACTCGGTCGCGTGTATCAGGGCAGCCTGATGATCAACAGCGGCATGCCGCAACTGACATCGATGCTCGCTGCCATGGCTCCGGTCAATGCCAGTGCCTGGCAACATCAGGTAAAAGAAGCACGCGCCGAATACGAAGCGTTTCAGACCCGGCCACCGGTATTTAAAGACGGCAATGCCCCGCTTGATTTATGGCAGGTGGTGCAGGAATTGATGCAGCAAGTGCCGAAGGATACGATTTTAACCAATGGCGCAGGCAACTATGCCTCGTGGGGTCACCGCTTTTTCCGCTACGGCGGGATGCGCACCCAACTGGCACCGACCAATGGTGCAATGGGTTATGGCGTGCCGGCCGGGATTGCAGCCAAAATCATGGCACCGGAGCGAACCGTGATCACTTTTTCCGGTGATGGCGACTACATGATGAACGGGCAAGAACTGGCCACCGCCGTACAATATCGGGCCGGAGTGATCATCGTGGTGTTCAACAATCAAATGTATGGCACGATCCGCATGCATCAGGAACGCGACTACCCGGGCCGGGTATCGGGCACCGAATTGCACAACCCGGATTTTGCGGCCTTGGCACAGGCCTATGGCGCACATGGCGAAGTCGTCAACAGCACCGAGCAATTCGGCCCGGCCTTAACCCGGGCACTGGCCCATACCCGCGAGCAGCGTCTGCCAGCGATTATTGAATTGCGCTATGACGGCAACCTGATCACGCCCAATGCCACGCTGGAAACCATTCGCAAGCAGGCTTTGGCAGCAGGCAAGCCATAAGCGCAATGATGCCGCCGAGGGCGCAACCGTACAACAGTGCATGCTGCCCTGCCCCGGATTGATTCCGGGGCAAGCGACTCAAGAGAACCAGCACTAGGAAAAACGCTGATACAGCACCGTACCCCAGGTAAGAACCACCAACGCCAAGGCAAAAAACACGGCTGCACTCCCCAAATCCTTGGCGTTCTTGGACAAGGGGTGACGCTCTAACGACACCCGATCCACCACCGCTTCAATCGCCGAATTAAGCAACTCCACGATCAACACCAGAAACAACACCCCAATCATCAACAGCCGTTCGTAGGGTGAAACCGGCAACACCAGCGCGACAATCACCCCAATAATAGCCAGAATCAATTCTTGGCGAAACGCATGTTCATGCCGCCATGCGGTTTGCAGGCCAGCAAGCGTATAGGTAAAGGCTTTGTAGATCCGCATCAAGCCGCCCTTGCTCTTGAATTCGCTGACGCCCTCCGGATTGGCCCCACGGGTCGATTCACGGTTCAACCCACTGTTTGGTTCATTCATGACTTGCCTTTCTGCTGATCCTGTTGATTCTGCTGATTCTGTTGATTTTGGTGCGGTAGCGAACGGCCCTGCCGCTTTTGGTACAGTTCGGCAAAGGTTTGGCCACTGGCAGCGGGCATGTCGCGCCAGTTGCTCCATTCGCCCAACAGCGGCAGGCGATGAATCAGGCCGCTTTTGCCACCGGCCCAGTGCAGCAGGCGGGCGGCACAGCGGGTAACGACGCGGTACAGGCGTGGCTGGCGCGCACACCAGCCCCACAGGCGCAAACCGAGCCGTTCCGGCCATGGCCGCAAACCTCGTTCAAACTGTTTTTCGCGCAATTTGCGCAATAAATTCGGCAACTCGATTTTAACCGGACAAACCACATGACACTCACCACACAGGGTGGCCGCCTGGGGCAAATCGAGCGCCTGTTCCAACCCGACATACGCTGGTGTCAGCACGCTGCCCATCGGGCCGGGATAAACCCAGCCATAGCTGTGACCACCAATTTTTTGATACACCGGACAATGGTTCATGCACGCCCCGCAGCGAATGCAGCGCAGCATGGACTCCAGTTCGGTGCCAAGCAAGGCCGTGCGTCCGGCATCGACCAGCACAAACACCATGTGCTGCGGCCCTTCATCGGCGTCTGGCAGCCGTGGCCCGGTCAACAGCGACACGTAATTGGAAATGGTTTGGCCGGTGGCCGAGCGCGGCAACAGTCGCATCAGGGTTGCCAAATCATCCAGCGTTGGCACGATTTTTTCAATCCCGGTCAGTACCACGTGTACTTTGGCGGGCAAGGTGGTACACATCCCTTCATTGCCTTCATTGGTCACCAGCGCCGCCGAGCCGGTTTCGGCCACCAGAAAATTGGCACCGGTAATGCCCATGCCTGCCTGCAAAAATTGCGGCCGCATGACTTCGCGCGCCTCACGCGTCATGCCGGGAATCTCGGTTTGGCGCGGACGCTGATGCACCGTGGCAAACAAATCGGCAATTTGCTCCTTGTCCTTGTGTACCACCGGAGCAATGATGTGGGATGGTGCCTCGTTATTATTGATTTGCAAAATATACTCGCCCAGATCAGTTTCCAGCACCTCGATCCCGGCGGCATAGAGGGCGGCATTCAGGGCCACCTCTTCCGACACCATTGACTTGGTCTTGATCGCATGTTTTATCCCATGCTGCAAGCCAATTTGCACCACCAGTTGCGCCGCCTGCTCGGCCGTTTCGGCATACAGCACAGTGGCACCACGCCGGGTCGCCTCCTGCTCAAACCGCTCCAGCCAGACATCGAGTTCCGTAATCACGCGCTGCCGGATGGCCACCGCCGCATCGCGAATCTCTTCAAATTCGGGCAAGTTGGCTACTGCCTCGGCCCGGGCCGTGACAAATTTTTGCGACAAGCGCAAAAGGTTCGCTTGCAGCCGTTGATCGGCCAGATGGGTACCAGCCCGGGCCTTAAAATGCATACTCTGCACTTGCATGGTGGCTACTCCTCTCCGGCCAGCACCTGGGCAATATGCAATACCCGGGTTTGTGAATCACCGCGCCGCCGCATCCGGCCTTCCAGATGCAGCATGCAACCCAAATCGCCCATCACTACCGCTTGCGCCCCACTGTCGGTGATGTGCTGGCACTTTTCATCGGCAATCGCGCTGGAAATAGCGCCGAATTTGACGGCAAAGGCACCACCAAAGCCACAGCAGGCACGGCAGCTATCCATTTCCCTAAGCTGCAATTGCTCAATGCGGGCCAACAAACTACGCGGCTGTTCGGCAATGCCCAGTTCGCGCAAACCGGAACAGCTATCATGGTAAGTCACGCTGGCCGGTGCCGTGCCAGAGAGCGGCAAGGTAGGCAGGCTGGCAAAGCGATGCAAAAAACTGCTCAACTCAAATACCCGGTCAGCCATCGCCTGCCAGCGTGCCAACAGGCTGGCATCATGGGCCAACAGTTCCCGATAATGCACCTTGATCATGCCGGCACAGGAGCCGGACGGCAACACCACGTAGTCGAACGCTTCAAATTCGGCCAGCATTTTTTTTGCCAATGCCAAGGCTCCGGCCGACTCTCCGGCATTAAACGCCGGTTGGCCACAGCAAGTTTGTTGTGGTGGCACCACCACATCGAATCCGGCGGCCTCCAGCAATTGCAGTGTAGCAAAGCCGATCTCGGGCCGCATCAAATCCACCAGACAAGTCACAAACAAGCCAACACGCATCGCGTCCCCTTTTTTAATTTCACAGAATAGCATTTGGTTTCACATTATGGTATAACCAAACTTGACTGCATAACATCTGCCTTGCCATGAAAACCGACAGCGACAGCAAAACTTCGATTCAAGTGATTGACCGCATGGTATCACTGCTTGATGCCTTGTCCCGCCATCCAGATCCGGTCAGCCTGAAAACACTGGCCCAGGAAGCCGGATTGCATCCCTCGACCGCGCACCGTATTTTAAACGACCTGGTGCATACCCGCTTCATTGACCGGGTGGAACCGGGTACTTACCGGCTTGGCATGCGCTTGCTCGAATTGGGCAATATCGTAAAAAGCCGTTTGTCGGTGCGCGAAGCGGCACTCGAATTTATGCGTGCCTTGCACCAACGAACCCAGCAAACCATCAACTTATCGGTACGTCAGGGTGATGAAATTGTGTACATCGACCGCGCCTTTTCCGAGCGCTCGGGCATGCAGGTGGTGCGCGCGATTGGTGGCCGGGCACCATTGCACTTAACGTCCACCGGCAAGCTGTTTTTGTCGGTCGATGACAGCCGTGCCGTGCGCTCTTATGCTACCCGCACCGGTCTGGCCGGGCACAACAAGAATTCGATTACCGATCTGGCACGCCTGGAACGGGAACTAAAGTGGGTACAAAGCCACGGCTATGCGCGTGACAATGAAGAACTTGAACTCGGTGTGCGCTGCATGGCGGCAGGTATTCGCGATGATTCAGGCAAGCTCATTGCCGGATTATCGATTTCCGCCCCGGCTGACCGGTTGCAGGAAGAATGGCTGTCCGATCTGGTCAATACGGCGCGCCAGATTTCGGCCACACTGGGCTACGTCGGGCAGTAGCCCGCTCGAATTGCCCAACCGGATCGGGTGCCGGTGGCTTATGAAATAGCTCGCAAAATGGCCGGAAAAACAAAAGGCCGGGAATATCCGGCCTTTTGTTTTTCCGGGACGCTTGCCGCGTCCGGTGCAACGCTTTGAAATTGAGTGAGATCTGGCACTAACCGGATGCCCCGGGCCGCTCAATACTCAGTGCCCGCTCCTTGATATCCTCCAACCACTTGCGAATCCGGCTGGCATCGCCAATCCGTGATTGCTTGCCCTTGGAGTCGAGAAACACCATCACCACCGGACGACCTTCGATTTTGGCCTGCATCACCAGACAACGCCCGGCTTCCGAGATATAGCCGGTTTTCTGCAACCCGATATCCCAGTCCGGATTCGAGACCAAATGATTGGTATTGGCATAATGCAGTGTCCGGCCACCGGCGTCGACCTGATATTTGGGATCGGTTGAATACTGGCGAATCAAGGGATGCTGATACGCAGCAATGACCAGCCGGGCCAAATCCCGGGCACTGGCAACGTTTTGGCTGGACAAGCCGCTGGCATCAACATAATGGGTGTCGTGCATGCCAAGTGCCTTGGCCTTGGCATTCATGGCCGCGATAAAGGCAGGCAATCCATCCGGATAATTGCGGCCCAAACTGGAAGCGGCACGGTTTTCCGAACTCATCAGGGCCAAATGCAACATGGTTGAGCGCGGCAGGCGAACACCGGGTTTCAAACGTGAAGAGCTAAATTTTTCCCGATCGATATCATCCTCAGTGATTTCCAGCATTTCATCCATGTCTTGATGTGCTTCCAGCACCACCAGACTGGTCATCAGCTTGGTAATCGAGGCCATTGGCAATGCCACTCCAGCATTTTTTTCAAACAAAACCTCGGAATTCGATTGATCAATCACATACGCCACGTTCGACTTCAACTCCAGCGGATCATGCGTGCGCTGCAAACCGACCATATCACCGATACTCGGCACCACCGGTGGGGCCATGACCACCCGCTGATACACCACCTTGCGCCGCCCATGCACCGACACCACGCGCTTAACCAATTGGGTGCGCGGCTTCACAGTCTGGACCACCACCACCGGTCGCTTGGTCGCCTTGGTCGCTTTGACCACCCTGGTCGCCTTGACGACCCGCGCGACTTTTGCACCTTTGACCACCCGCACCTTGGTCACCACCGCCTTTTTGGCGGTATATTTTTTGCCTTTTGCGGCAGCCTCACCCTCACCGGACATGGTGAGCAAGGCCAACGCCGAGCACAGAGCCACGATCAGTGGCTTAAATTTTAAGGGCTTAAACATCAAGCACTCCTTTTTGATTAAAACAAGCATTCACAACCATCAACCACCACACATAACTACAAACAATCAGAAATAATCCCTAATTTTAGTCATGATGACTGTAGTGAGTGTAGCAAAATTCTGAAAAACCACAAGAAAATTAAGGGCTTAGCGCAATATTTTGAACAGAATTCTCAAACCTGCTGCAATTTTGCAGCAAACCAATTATTTCCACCTATAAAATTTCGATTTCCAATTGGCAATTACAATACTAATCAACAAAACGCGTGAATTGTTCCAGCGGTGCGCGCTCGGTACGCAAGCCATTTTCCACCTGGCTTAAATCAGCATAGCCGAGGGACATGCCACAGACCAGCATTTCATCATCCGGCCACGCGACCACTTCGCGAATAATCCGGTGATACTGGATAAACGCCGCCTGCGGGCAGGTGTCCAAGCCGCGCGCGCGCGCTGCGAGCATGATGTTTTGCAAAAACATGCCGTAATCGAGCCATGAGCCACGTGATAGTTCACGCCGGATGGTAAACATCATGCCTACCGGCGCATCAAAGAACGCGTAATTGCGCGCATGCTGGGCCGCCATACCGGCCTTGTCGTCCCGCGTCAAACCAAGCAAGCCATACAAATCCCAACCCACCTTGCGCCGCCGCTCAATGAATGGCGGCAGCCACTGATCCGGGTAATAACTGTACTCACGCTCGTGCAAGGCATCTTGCGCAGGGTCGCTCGCCACCTCGATAATTGCCCGTGAGAGGCGCTCTTTGGTGGTACCGGTCAATACATAGACTTGCCAGGGCTGGATATTGGTGCCCGATGGTGCCGTCGCGGCCACACGCAAAATCGCTTCAATATCGGCGCGTGCCACTGGCTTGGGCAAAAATGCACGAATCGAATGGCGCGTCGCCATGACCTGATCCACGATGGCCTCGACGGCGGCCAGGGGGGGGGTCTCGATGGCGGTCTGGTTGGTAGCCGCAGTCGGGCGATCAGATTGTTCCATGGCAACTCCGGTCAGATGATCAAACCCGCTATTGTAGCGGTAAATGCGATTGGGAATCGACTATTTTGCCATCTGGATCATGCCAATCGCCCTGTTTCACAACCATCTGGCCCAACCAGCAAATGAGCTAGCCACAGCCGCGCTTTGATACCAGTCAATATTTTTTGTGCGGCGCACAAATTTTCCTTGACAGCCTGCGTCAAATGCTTAGAATAGCGTCTGTTGCAATGCACCATTGCCTAATCGACGAATCTACCAATCGACGACTCTACCAATTTTAAGGAGATAACCATGTTTGCCTTCCCAGAACAATTTTCGCACAGCGCCAAAGCCGGTTTCGATGCACAAATCGCCCTGATGTCGAGCCTGACCAGCAAAACGTTTGAAAGCGTTGAAAAGCTGATCGACTTGAATCTCTCCGCTGCCCGCAATTCTTTGACCGAATCGAGCCAGGTTGCCAAGCAATTGATGAGCGCCAAAGATCCACAGGAATTTTTCACCCTCAGCTCGACCCACGCCAAACCAAACGCCGAAAAAGCATTGGCTTATAGCCGTGAAGTGGTAACCCTGGCTTCGCATGTGCAAGCCGAATTTACCAAAGCTGCTGAAGAACAATTTACCGAAGCCAATCGCAAGGTGTTGTCGCTGGTGGAAGAAGTGAGCAAAAACGCCCCAGCCGGTTCGGAAAATGCGGTGGCTGTATTGAAGTCGATCATCGGCAATGCCAATGCCAGCTACGAACAAATGGCCAAAACCACCAAGCAAAGCATGGAAGCCATGGAAAGCAACATGAGTCAAGCCATGTCGCAATTTACCAGCGCCGCTGAAAAAGCCATGCCAAAGGCCAAGAAATAATCAAGCAACACCCTGAACAGGCTCCCGTTAGCCTAGTTAGCCAATAAAAATGCCCCTTTCGGGGCATTTTTATTTGTGAAACATGGCACCTTGCCGACTCATTCACTCCGGCCAATTCACCCCGATTTATTCACCCTATTCATCTTATTCACACTATTCACCCAAATAAGCTGCCTGCACCCGTGGGTCATTCAGCATATCCTTGGCATCACCACTCATGATCACCGACCCGGAATCCATCACATAGCCGCGATGCGCCGCCTGAAGTGCCAGTTTAGCGTTTTGCTCAACCAACAAAATCGTCACCCCCTGAGCCGAGATAGTGCGCACTACCTCGAAAATCTTCTCAACCATGATCGGCGACAGCCCCATCGACGGCTCATCAAGCAACAATAGATTCGGATGACTCATCAGCGCGCGCGCCATGGCCAACATTTGCTGCTCGCCACCGGACAGGGTACCGGCCAACTGGGCGGCACGCTCTTTCAGGCGCGGGAACACACCGAACCACTTTTCGATATCGGCTTCGATCCCAGCCTTGTCGTTGCGAATATAGGCACCCATCATCAGGTTTTCCAGAATCGTCATGCGCGAGAACACGCCGCGCCCTTCCGGCACCATGGCCAGCTTGCGCTCGACCAGCTTGAACGACTTGGCGCTGGCGCCGTTGCCCACCAGCGGCTGGCCGAGGT
>JACCDS010794419.1_pt1 | contig 23049 bp, 18 predicted proteins | sample 7446441 | NCBI WGS metagenome assembly JACCDS01 (sample SAMN15323445, study PRJNA562643) | freshwater metagenome | isolation source: river surface water | place: USA:Blue River Watershed | collected 2017-08-17 | reverse complement strand
TCGGCGAAGCCACCAGCAGGCCGCGCTGGCCTTTGCCGATTGGCGCAATCATGTCGATGATGCGGCCGGTAATGTTCTCTTCGCCGCGCATCTCGCGCTCCAGCAGCAGCGGCTGGTTCGGATGCAGCGGCGTCAGGTTCTCGAACAGGATCTTGTGCTTCGACGCCTCCGGCGGTTCGCCGTTGACCTTGTCCACCTTGACCAGTGCGAAATAGCGCTCGCCATCTTTCGGTGTACGCACCTCACCTTCGATCGAATCACCGGTATGCAGGTTGAAGCGGCGGATCTGTGACGGCGAGATGTAGATGTCGTCGGTCGATGCCATATAGCTCGCGTCCGGCGAGCGCAGGAAGCCGAAGCCGTCCGGCAGTACTTCGAGCACGCCGTCGCCGAAAATCTGCTCGCCGGATTTCGCGCGCTTTTTCAGGATGGCGAACATCAGTTCCTGCTTGCGCAGGCGGGCGGCATTCTCGATGTCGAGGCCGATGGCCATCTCGAGCAATGCGGACACATGGAGTGCCTTGAGTTCAGAAAGATGCATGGTCAGGTCCCGTGTCGTACGGGTAAAGGATGGGGGAGGGAACTGCGTTGGACAGGGAAGATAAAAGCACAGCGGCGCGGGCGCGCCGCTGCTGCGTGAATCAGAGGTTGCTGTCGATGAAGGAAGTCAGCTGGCCCTTGGCCATGGCGCCGACTTTCTGTGCTGCCGGCACACCGTTCTTGAACAGGATCAGTGTCGGGATACCGCGGATGCCGAACTTCGCCGGTACCGCCTGGTTCGCGTCGACATCCATCTTCGCGATCTGCAGCTTGCCGTCATATTCCTTCGCGACTTCCTCAAGGATAGGCGCGATCATCTTGCAGGGACCGCACCACTCGGCCCAGAAGTCGACCAGCACAGGCTTGTCGGACTTGAGCACGTCGGTCTCGAAGGAATTGTCGGAAATGTGTTTGATGTTGTCGCTCATGTTGTCCTCAGTGAGAGGTGAAAACCGGCCCGCTTTGTTCTTGGTTCGTCAGTCGGATTGCGCTTCGCCTGCACTGGGGGACACACATCGGAATGTGTCGCGCGTAATCGATTGGGATTTTCTGCAGGAGGAGGCGCGGCGGGAACTCTGCATGAATCATAACCGATTTTTCCGGAAAGTGTGCCTTTGTACAGGCCGGCTTGCGCCGTCGCATACAATGCCTGACGAAAAGCCCTGCCACTCTGTTCGTATTTCTTACCGATGCCGCATACCGTCCATCAGCTCGCGCCCGGCCCTGACTTCTGGCGGCAGGCTGCACGCTGGCTGATCGCGCACACGGCCGACAGTGGCATGACTGGCCTGCCGTCCTCGCTCGTACTCGTGCCGACCTTCTCACATTTCGCGCTGCTGCGAGACGCACTGGCCGCCGAACTCGGCGACAGTTTCATTCCACCGCAGATCCGTACCCTCGATTCCTGGCTTCAACAGCAGCCGCCCGATGCCGCCGCCGAGCCGCCCGCATCCGCGACCGAGCGGCTGATGGCGCTGTATGCATCGCTGCGCGAGATCGGCTGGCTGAAGAAGCTGTTCGCCGCGCGCCGCAATACTGACCTGCTGCCGCTGGCGCAGACGCTGGTTAGCCTGGCCGATGAACTGACCGCGGCATTGCTGCCGGCGGCGCTGGCGCAGCCCGAGCAGGTGGAGGATCGCTGGCATGCGGCGCTGGCGCAGCTGTCGCCGCGCGCGGCTGCGCTGCTCTCCGATGAAGCGCAGCTGGTCTGGAAGCTGTGGCAGGTCGAGCGCGATGTGCGCGACCCGGGCATGGCGCGGCATGCATCGATGCAGCGCGCTGCTGCTGCGGCGAACTGTCCGTTGTTCTGGTGCTCGCCGTGGCCCCCGGATGCACTCGAGTCCGCTTTTCTCGACCGCTGGTCGCTGCAGCAGCCCGTTGCGCTGCTGCGGCTCGACTGGTCCGCGTCGGCGTGGCCAGCCGCGTTTGCCGCGAGCTGGCCCGAGCTGATCGATGGTGAGCCTGCCGTTTCCCGGTCTTCGCCTCTTTCGCTGACTGCAGGTCTGGTGCTGCATGAAGCAACCGGTATGGAGGACGAAGCGCAGATGGCAGCGCAGGCTATCGTTGACTGGATCGCTGCCGGTCGCCAGCGCATCGCAGTGATTCCTCAGGATCGCGTCGTTGCGCGACGGCTGCGTGCCTTGCTTGAACGCGCGCAGGTGGTGGTATCCGACGAGACCGGCTGGAAGCTGTCGACCACGCGCGCGGCCGCAGTGCTGCATGCGTGGATCGAGCTGGCCGGTGCCGGCGGCGATGCGGTGCGCCTGCTCGATTTCCTGAAGTCGCCGTTCATTGCGCATGAGGCGCTCGCCGATCCGCAGCAGCGCGGCGAGATGGAAGCTGCGCTGATCGGCGCTGGTCCGGCTGCCGGCTGGGAAGTGCTCAGTCATGCGGTCGGCGATGCGCTGGCCGAAAAGCCGCAGGCGAAGGCGCTGATCGATGCAATCGCGCGTGAGGCGAATCGCTACCGCGCAGCGCGTCCGGTGACGGACTGGGTCGAGGACACGCTCAGTATATTCACTGCACTCGGCTGTGCTGATGTGCTGGCTGCCGACAAGGCGGGCGCACAGGTGCTGGAGATGCTTGCGCGACTCGCGCAGGATTGCGACCTCCTCGACCACCGTTTTTCACTATCCGAATGGCGCGTGCTGGTGGATATGCAGATGGAGCAAACCAGTTTCGTCGCCCCGCGCGAAGACCGCCGCGTGATGATGGTGCCATTGAACGGCAGCACGCTGCGCGAGTTCGATGCGGCCATCGTCGTCGGTGCTGATGCCGAGCATCTGCCATCGCGTCCGGCCGAAGTACTGTTCTTCGCGAACGCAGTGCGGCGCGAGCTTGGTCTTGAGACGCGCGAGAGCCGGCAGCGCCAGCAATTGCGGGAGTTTGCGCTGCTGCTGGTCAGTTGTCCCGAGGTCGTGCTGTCATGGCAGGCGCGGCGCGATGGCGATGACGTCAAGCCTGGCGCATGGATACAGCGGTTGGAACTGGTGCTGGAGTCGGCCGGCCTTGGCCGCCTGCCGCGGCGCCGGCCGTCGGTGCTGACTGAGCAGCTGCTGGCCGAGCCGCAGATGATGCCGGTACCTGCCGCGCCGTCGCTGCTGCCGCAAAGGCTGTCGGCAAGCGGCTACAACAGTCTGGTCGCCTGTCCTTACCAGTTCTTTGCGTCGCGCATGCTCGCACTGAGCGCGCCGGACGAGATCACCGCGCTGCCGGAGCGGCGCGATTATGGCGACTGGCTGCACCTGATACTGAAGCGTTATCACGATACATTGCACGAAGCGCCGACGCCGCCTGCGCAGCGGCATGCGTTGATGATCGCGATTTCTGAAGAGGTGTTCGACCCCATCATTGCGCGCAATCCGGGTGCGCTGGCCTACAAGATGCGCTGGCTGTCCCGCTGCGATGCGTATGTTGACTGGGCGAACGCACATGAGTCCGAGGGCTGGACCTACGCTTCCGGCGAGACGCCGCGCCAGCAGGCGCTCCATATTGATGATCATGCCGACGGCAGGGTGGTGCAGCTGGTCGGCAAGCTGGATCGCATTGATCACCATGCCAATGGCGATCAGATGGTGCTCGACTACAAGACCACGCGTGCCGCGACGTTGAAATCGCGGCTCAAGGCGCGCGAGGATCATCAGCTGCCGTTTTATTCGCTGCTGCTCGATAACCCGCCAGTACGTGCTGCGTATATCGCGGTGGATGATGATCCCGACGCCGGCATTGAACCGGAGGATCTGGATACCTGGCGTGACGCGCTGCGTGAACAACTGCAGGCGAACCTGTCGTCGATTGCACAGGGTCATGGGCTGCCCGCGCAAGGCACCGGCAGCAGCTGTGACTGGTGCGAAATGCGCGGCCTGTGCCGTAAGGGAGCCTGGTGATGTCGGAGTCGATCCCGTTGTTTGCCGACGGCCATGCGGTCGATGCGCAGGAATTCGTCCGCATCGCTTGCGATCCTGCGCGCTCGGTGACGGTCGAGGCTTGTGCAGGCAGCGGCAAGACCTGGCTGCTGGTATCGCGGATGCTGCGCCTGCTGCTCGAAGGTGCGCAGCCGGCCGAGCTGCTGGCGATTACGTTCACCCGCAAGGCCGCCGCTGAGATGCGCGAACGGCTGCTGCAGTTGCTGCGCTCACTCGCGCTGGAAACTGATGATGGCAAGGTCATCGCCGAGCTGCAGCAGCGTGGCCTCGACCGGCCGCGTGCGCTGCAGCTGTTGCCCGCTGCGCGCGGTCTGTATGCGCGCGTGCTGGCCAGTCCGCACGGGCTGTCGGTCGATACCTTTCACAGCTGGTTTATCCGGCTGCTGCAGATCGCGCCGCTCGCATCCGGCGTACCGCAGGGATTGGGTCTCGAAGAGAGCACCGGCGAGATTGCCGAGGCCGCGTGGCTGCGCTTCATGCAGTCGCTGAATCAGCCCGAGAATGCAGAACTGCGCGAAGCGTTGATGACGGTCTACCAGATCGCCGGCGACTGGACCGGCAAGGAGCTGGTCGATGCCTTCCTCGACAAACGCGCCGAATGGATGATTGCGAAGCTGCACGGCGATCCGCTGCAGGAACTGATCGATCGCTGCGGCGAGGACGGTGAGCGCGACGCACGCCTCGCGCTGTGGGATGACGCGCCTGTGGTGGCGCGTATCTCGCGCATTGCAGTGCTGTTAGGCGCTGGCACCAATACGCAAAAGGGATTGGCGAGAGAAATCGAGACAGCGATCGGTACCGGTGCCAGCCTCGACGCTTTTGATACGCTGTCCGGTGCATTCATCACGCAGGCTGGCACACCACGATCATTGAAACCTTCAGCGCCGCAAAAAGCGGCTTTGTCGGCCGATGACCTGGCGCAGTATGAATCCGAATGGCCGCTGCTGTGCGAAGAACTATTGCAGCGGCGTGCGCGTGGCGCCGAACTCGCCGTGCGCCAGCTGAATGAAGCGATGTTCATCATCGGCGACGCCGTCATTGCGCACTATGAAGCGATCAAGGCCGACCGCCGCAAGATGGACTTCGCCGACCTGGAGCTGCATGCATGGAAGCTGCTGACCAGCGACGTGCATGCGGCCTATCTACATGCGCGTATCGATGCACGCTACAAGCACATCCTGATTGATGAATTCCAGGACACCAATCCGCTGCAGTGGCATGTAGTACGCGCGTGGCTCGAGGCGTATGACGGCGACGGGCAGCGGCCGAGCGTGTTCATCGTCGGTGATCCGAAGCAGTCGATCTATCGTTTCCGTCGTGCCGAGCCGCGCGTGTTTGACGCGGCGCGTAACATGCTGAAACAGTCCGGTGCATCGGACTTGCGCACGAGTGTCACGCGACGCAATGGCCGCACGATCGTGCAGGTGCTGAACGACGCGATGCGCGAGAACCGCCTGTACAGCGAGCAGGGCACGCTGGCCGATACCGAGGGTGCCGTGTGGCGGCTGCCGCTGGTGCCGATTGAGCCGAACAGTAAGGCTGCGGCCAGCGATGCCGGCTTCGCGCTGCGCGATCCGCTGCAGCAGCCACCGGACGAACAAGAAGACCGGCGACGGCAGCAGGAAGGCGAGCGCGTCGGTCATGCATTGCATGAAGCCCGCGCGCGGCTGCGCAAACGTGGTGGCAAAAATGACGGCGCTGCACTGCAGTGGTCCGACATGATGATCCTGGTGCGAAGCCGCACCCATCTCCTCGCGTATGAGCGCGGGCTGCGCGTGGCCGGCGTGCCCTTCGTCACCAATCGCACCGGCGGACTGCTGGATACACTCGAAGCCAGCGATCTGATGGCGCTGCTGCGCTGGATGACCATGCCGGCCGACGACCTCGCGCTCGCGCACCTGCTGAAATCACCTATCGTCGGCGCTACGGACGAACACCTGATTTCGCTCGTGCAGGGCGAGGGCAGCTGGTGGCAGCGATTGCAGCAGCAGGTATCGGAGGGCACGGCATCGCCGCTACTGCAGCGCGCACAGCCACTGCTGGCCCGCTGGATCGAGGCATCGCATCATTTGCCGGTACATGATCTGCTCGACCGTGTGCTGCACGAAGGTGAACTGGTGCGGCGCTATGCGATCGCGTCGCCGGACGAGACCCGGCAGCAGGTACTCGGTAATCTCGACGCCTTCATCGCGCTGGCGCTGGAACTCGATGCCGGCCGCTATCCCAGCATGAGTCGATTCCTCGAGCACTTGCGGCGCAAGCAGCGAGGTAGCGAGCAGGAAGCGCCGGATGAAGCGAACATCGATACCGGCTTGGATGCCGTACGCATCATGACTGTGCACGGCGCGAAGGGACTGGAGGCCGACGTGGTCGCGGTGATGGGCGCGAACCATAGCGATGCCGGCAAGGACAAGGCCGGCGTGCTGTGCGACTGGCCGCAGCACGAGCGTGCGCCCACCCATTTTTCGGTGTTCAGCAAATTGTCCGAACGCGGCTGGTCGCGCGACGAGTTGTTCGAGCGGGAGGAAGCTTTCCGGCTGCAGGAAAACTGGAATCTGCTGTACGTCGCGGCCACCCGCGCGCGGCAGCTGCTGGTGGTTAGCGGTGTCGCAGCACCCAAGAGCGGAGTACAGTCCGGCAGCTGGTATGCGCGGCTCTTGCAGGTACCAGAATTCATACCGGAAGTGCCCGTGCCAGCGCGAGACAATGCGCGCACTGCATTCGAGCTGGTGCAGTTCCGCCCGACGCCGTTGCCGGCGCCGTCGGTACCGGCCGGTGAGGGCGACAACGAGGCCACCCTCGAAGGCAAGCGGCTGCATGCGCTGATGGAGCGGCTGACGAATGCGGGCACCTGGCCGGTGACGCTGCCGGATGTGGCGATCGTTGCGCGCTGGTTGGGCTGTACAGTGGATGAGGCTGCGATCGCTTACGAACAGGCGCAGCGCATTCTGGGTGAGCCCTCACTGGCGCGTTACTTCGATCCGGCCGTGTATGCATTCGCGCGTAATGAGATGGAGCTGGTTCATCGCGGCGAGCTGCTGCGTATCGACCGGTTGGTGATTTTCGACGATGCGCTGTGGATCCTCGATTACAAGCGCAATCTTTATGAATGGCAGCAGGCTGACTATCAAAACCAGCTGGCGCGCTATCGCGAGGCTTGCGCGCAGCTGTTTCCCGGCAAGACGATACATACCGCGCTGATTACGGTCGACGGCCGGTTGTGGGCCGGCGAAGGCGTCGGAGAACAGGTGCCGGCGATGCGCGGCACGGCCGGAAATTGATAATGTTTCTGAATTATTTCGCGTTTTTCAGCGTCGATGACATGGTTTTTAATGTGTATTGACGGAAATTCTTTGCCGCGACTATAGTGCCGCATGGTCTTCGATTTCACTTCTCTGCAGGACAAGGTCAGGCAGCTGGTCGACTTGTTGCACGCGCTGCGCAGCGACAATGCGGCGTTGCGCGCCGAGGTCGCTGTGCTGACTGCAGAAAATGCGCGCCTCACGCAGCGCATGCAGGAGGTGCACGACCGCGTCGCGAGCCTGATCGCCACGCTGCCGGCCGACACTGGCGACACTGTTAACCGCGAGGCCGCATGACGACCATTGACGTGACCATCATGGGTCATCCGTACCGCCTCTCGTGCAAGGAAGGCGAAGAGCTCGCGCTGAAGCAGGCGGTGGCCTATCTCGACGAGCGTATGGCAGTGATCCGCGATGCCGGCAAGGTCAAAGGTAACGACCGCATCGCCGTGATGGCAGCGCTTGGCATTGCGGCCGACTTCCTTGCGTCGCGTTCTGCGGCCGGCCCTTTCCCCGACATGCAGCTGGCTGAAGTGCATGACAAGATTACTGCGATGCACTCCCTGCTCGATGCGGCGCTCGCACCGCAGGAACGGCTGTTCTGACCGAGGTACTCGCCCTGTTTTTCATTCACCGACGCGGTCGCGAAACCCGTTGACACGCAAGCTGTTTGCGGTAGACTTGGATCTCCTGCCGTGTACGCGTTTGCCATATATTCCTTGAACCATTTATGCGCATAGGCTGCGGGATTCGTTCATTAGGCGTGAACGTCGCTTGTCCGACGATCCCAATATTGAACTACTGTGGCCGACTTGAACCTGCAGGTTCAGGATGCCGGCACAGCGGCACAGGCGGGACTCAATTCGGGCGGCTGCAGACTGGTTCTGCAGCCGCTTTTTGTTTGCCCGATGTTTGCCCGATGTTTGCCTGAAGTTTGCTTTGTGCTTGCGTCGGGTCCGCACGCGCTCCACGAAAAACAATATGCGCTACTGGCTAATGAAATCCGAGCCCGACGAGGCCAGCATCGATGATGCACTCGCCGCGGAAGCGGCGGGCTTGCCGTGGACCGGCGTGCGCAACTACCAGGCGCGCAATTTCATGCGTGACCAGATGCAGGTCGGTGACGGCGTGCTGTTCTATCACTCGAGCTGCGCCGAGCCCGGCATCGCCGGTATTGCGGAAGTAGCGAGCGCCTGCTATCCGGATCCCACGCAGTTCGACAAGAAGAGTCCGTACTACGATCCCGCATCGACGCGTGAGAATCCGCGCTGGCTGCTGGTGGACGTGCGCGCTCTGCGCAAGACACGCCTGATGCCGCTGCCCGAGCTGCGCTCGCATCCGGAACTGGAAGAGATGATTATCCTGCGGCGCGGGAACCGGCTGTCGATCACGCCGGTGACCCAAGTCGAGTGGGACTTCATCGTGAGCCGGCTCGCACAGGAGCGCTGATGGAAATCCTGCTGGCCGCAGGGCTGCTTACACTCGGCTGTTTCACCGGTTTCTCCGCCGGCCTGCTCGGTGTCGGTGGTGGCATGCTGACGGTTCCCTTCATTACGATGCTGCTGTCGGTGCGCCATTTTCCGGCAGCGCTGGTGGTGCATGTCGCGATTGCGACCTCACTGTCCATCATCCTGTTTACATCGATAGCGTCGCTGCGTGCGCACCACCGGCATGGCGCGGTGCTGTGGCCGGTCGTGAAAAATTTCGCGCCTGGTATTTTGGTCGGTTCGTGGATCGGGCCATGGATCGGCGCGCAGTTGTCGTCATCGGCACTGGCATTGTTCTTTGGTTTGTTCATCAGCTTCTCGGCAACGCAGATGCTGCTCGACCGTAAGCCCAAGCCAACGCGTGAATTGCCGCAGCGGCCGGGCATGGTCGCGGTCGGTCTCGTGATTGGCGCGCTGTCGGGACTGGTCGGTGCCGGCGGCGGCTTCATCTCGGTGCCGTTCATGAGCTGGTGTAATGTCCGCATCCACAATGCGGTCGCGACCAGCGCAGCGGTCGGTTTTCCGATCGCGCTGTCGGCCACGCTGTCGAATATCTATTTTGGCCTTCAGGAACCGGCGCTGCCGGCGGGTACACTGGGTTTCCTTTACCTGCCGGCGCTCGCGCTAGTGTCAGCCGGTGCGGTGCTGACTGCGCCGGTAGGCGCAAGGGTTGCGCATTCGCTCGATGTCAGAAGCCTGAAGCGCATTTACGCGCTGATGCTGTATGCGCTGGCGGCGTACATGCTGTACAAGGGGATGCGTTAGTCCGGAATGCGCTAGCCCCTGCCGAAGCGCTCCCTCAGCACATTCTTCTGCACCTTGCCCATCGTATTGCGCGGAAGTTCATCGACGAAGTGCACGCGCTTCGGTACCTTGAAGTTCGCGATCTTTGCCTTCAGCGCTTCAATGACTGACGCCTCGGACAAAAGCACACCATCGCGAGCTACCACAACAGCGGTGACCGCTTCGCCAAAATCCGGATGCGGCACGCCGATTACGGCAGACTCGATCACGCCCGGCATCTCGTCGATGATGCTTTCGATTTCTTTCGGATAGACGTTGTAGCCACCCGAGATAATCAGGTCCTTGCTGCGGCCGACGATGGACAGGTAACCGTCGGCGTCAAAGCGACCAACGTCGCCGGTTTTGAAGTAACCGTCAGTAGTGAATTCTTCGGCAGTCTTTTCGGGCATCTGCCAGTATCCCTTGAACACGTTCGGCCCCTTCACCTGGATGTCGCCGATCTCCCCGGTCGCGCAAGTGCGACCATTGCCATCAACCACACGCACCGATACTTCCGGTAATGCGGGTCCGACGGTACCGGCACGGCGCTCGCCTTCGTAAGGATTCGAGGTCAGCATCGCCGTCTCGCTCATGCCGTAACGCTCGAGGATGGTATGGCCAGACCGTTCTGCAAACTGTTCGAAGGTTTCGGTCAGCAGCGGCGCGGAGCCGGACACGAACAGCCGGATGTTGGCGCAAACCTCGCGACGGAACGCCGGGTCAGACAGCAGCCGCACGTAATAGGTCGGCACGCCCATGAACACCGTGCTGCGCGGCAGCTGGCGGATCACGGCCGCGCTGTCGAACTTCGACAGGAAGATCATCTTGCTGCCGTTGTACAGCGCGCCATGCGCGGCGACGAACAGTCCGTGGATATGGAACAGCGGCAGTGCATGCAGCAGCACATCGCCGGGCTGCCAGTGCCATGCCTGATGCAGTACCTGAATATTCGATGCGAGGTTGCCGTGCGTGAGCATCGCGCCCTTGCTGCGGCCGGTCGTGCCGGACGTGTACAGGATCGCAGCGAGATCGTCAGCGTCGCGCTGCACAGTCGTGAATTCATCTGAACAGTTCGCTGCACGCGATAGCAGCGATCCACTGTTGCGACCGTCGTGCGGTTCATCGAGCGTGAACACATGCGCGACACCGGACTTGAATGCTGTCTGCGCGATCCAGCCGAAATTGCCCGGGGTGCAGACCACCACAGCCGGCGACGCGTTCTCGATGAAGTAGCTCATCTCGGCGGCACGGTAGGCGGTGTTCAGCGGCAGGTAGACAAAGCCGGCGCGCACGGTTGCCAGATACAGCATCAGCGCTTCCGGCGACTTTTCCACTTGCGCCGCCACGCGCGCACCGGCCGGCAGGTTCAGGCTGGCGAGCAGGTTCGCGATCTTCGCGCTGCCACGCTCGAGGTCGCGCCAGTTGTAGTAGCGCGCGTCGGCCGTTTCGAGCCAGCAATCGTCGAGATCTTGCGGAAAGCGCGAGCGGAACAGCGCATACAGGTTGGCGTTCGTCGTCGTGGTCATGGCATCGTCTTCAGATATCGTCAGTCGGTCGTCGATGGCTTCGCACGGTAGGCTGTCAGCAGTAGCACGATACCGAGCGCGACCATCGGCAGGGACAGCATTTGTCCGGCCGAGATCGTCCAGCCACCGATGCCGACTTCATAGTCCGGCGTGCGGAAGTATTCGGTGAAGAAGCGTGCGCAGCCATAGCCGGCGGCGAACATGCCGCTGACTGCAAGATAGGGACGCGGCTTGCGCGCATACAGCCAAAGCACGACGAACAGCAAGACGCCGTCGACCAGCGCCTGATAGAGCGGCGATGGATGGCGCGGCAGTGCATCGACGTTAGGCCACACCATCGCCCACGGCAGCGATGCATCGGCGACGCGCCCGGGTAGTTCGGCATTGATGAAGTTGCCGAGCCGGCCGAACGCATAACCGAGTGGTACCAGCGGCGCGATCAGGTCCATCACTTCCATCCAGCGGCGGCCATGCCGGTGCGCCCAAACCGCCATCGCAACCAGCACACCGAGAAAGCCGCCGTGGAAGGACATGCCGCCTTTCCACACTGCGAAGATCTCCAGCGGGTTCGCGAAGTAATAGGCCGGGTGATAGAACAGTACTTCGCCGAGCCGCCCGCCGACCACGACACCCAGCACGCCATAGAACAGCATGTCTTCGATATGCTCAGCCTTCCAGCCGGCGGCGGCGATATGCGGCTGTCGTGCGCGCAAGCGGCCCAGCAGAATCACCTGCAAGAATGCAGCGAGATACATCAGGCCATACCAGCGCACGGCAAGCGGTCCGATCGCGAAAGCGACCGGATCAGGCATCGGGTGGATCAGCATCTAGCGTTTCTTTCGCATCAGTTTGACGAAGGCGGCCAGCACCGGCGACGTATTGTCGCGTCGCCACGCGAGCCCGAATTCGACCTTCGGCGACGCTTCCTTCAGCGCGCAATACTTCACGCCCGGCCGCTTCAGATTGGACACGGATTGTGGCACAAGCGCGATACCTATGCCCGCCGAAACAAGGCTGACAATGGTCTGCATCTGGATTGCTTCCTGGCCGATCCGCGGTGTGATGCCTGCATCATGAAAGCAGCTGAAGATCAGGTCCTGAAAGCGTGGCCCGATCCGCCGCGGGAAGATCACCAGCGGCTGGTCGGCCAGCTGCTTCAGCGATACCTTGCGGTGCCGCGCATGCGGGCTGTGCTCGGGCAGCGCAAGCACCAGCGGCTCCGAAAGCAGTGGCAGGTAATCGATATCGCGCATCAGCGCATCCGGCAGCGGCGCGATCACGATGCCGGCATCGATGGTGCCGGCGGCCAGCATGTCGAGCTGGATGTCGGTGGTCGCCTCCTGCAGCGATATCTGCACCGCCGGATACGCGGCCGAGAATTCGCGCAGCGCGTGTGGCAGCAGGTTGTAGTCGGCGATCGATACAAAAGCCAGAGACAGCGTGCCGGTTTCGCCGGCCGCCGCGCGCCGGGCCAGCGCCGGCAGCGCTTCGACCTGCAGCAGCAGCCGGCGCGCTTCCGACAACAGTGCGTCGCCGGCCGCCGTCAGTGCCACGGAGCGGCGGGTACGCGCAAACAGTACCGCGCCTAGCTGCGCTTCCAGCGCCTGGATCGCCTGTGACAGCGGCGGCTGGGTCATGTGCAGCCGTCGTGCGGCACGGCCGAAGTGCATTTCTTCGGCGACCGCGACGAAGTAGCGCAGCTGGCGCAGTTCGATGTTCATGAACTCCGTTTCCGTAAGTCGTATTACCTATCAATAACTGCCGAATCATATATTTGACAGCATCTATTTCGCAAGGCATGGTTACGCTCTTTTCCTACTTCAACTGATCATCCGGAGACACCATGGCCGACAACGAACGTTCCAAGCACATTACTGAAGGCGTGGCGCGCAGCCCGAACCGCGCGATGTATTACGCGATGGGCTACAAGAAGGAAGACTTCAGCAACCCGATGATCGGTATCGCTAACGGCCATTCGACGATCACGCCGTGTAACTCCGGCCTGCAGAAGCTGGCTGACGCCGCGATTGCTGCCGTCCGCGCCTCGTCCGCAAACCCGCAGGTGTTCGGTACACCGACCATCTCCGATGGCATGTCGATGGGCACCGAGGGCATGAAGTACTCGCTGATTTCCCGCGAAGTGATCGCAGACTGTATCGAGACCTGCGTGCAGGGCCAATGGATGGATGGCGTTGTCGTCATCGGCGGCTGCGACAAGAACATGCCGGGCGGTATGATCGCGCTGGCGCGCACCAATGTGCCGGGTATCTATGTGTATGGCGGCACCATCAAGGCCGGCAAGTGGAAGGGCACCGACCTGAACATCGTGTCTGCATTCGAAGCCGTCGGCCAGTTCACCGCCGGCCAGATGTCGCAAGAAGACTTCGAAGGCATCGAGAAGAACGCCTGCCCGTCGACCGGTTCCTGCGGCGGCATGTACACCGCCAACACCATGTCGTCGTCGTTCGAGGCGCTCGGCATGTCGCTGCTGTATTCGTCGACGATGGCCAACCCGGACGACGAGAAGGTGCGCTCGGCTGAAGAATCGGCGCGCGTGCTCGTACAGGCGGTCCGCAAGAACCTGAAGCCGCGCGACATCATCACCAGGAAGTCGATCGAGAACGCGATCGCGGTGATCATGGCCACCGGCGGCTCGACCAACGCGGTGCTGCACTACCTTGCGATCGCGCACGCAGCGCAGGTCGACTGGACTATTGACGACGTCGAGCGCATGCGCAAGAAAGTGCCGGTCATCTGCAACATGAAACCGTCCGGCAAATACCTGGCGACCGACCTGCATGTCGCCGGCGGCGTGCCGCAAGTGATGAAGATCCTGCTGAATGCCGGCCTGCTGCATGGCGACTGCATGACCATCACCGGCAAGACCCTCGCCGAAGAACTGGCGAACGTGCCGGACCAGCCGCGTGCCGATCAGGACGTGATCATGCCGATCGAGAAGGCGCTGTATGAAGAGGGCCATCTGGCGATCCTGAAGGGTAACCTCGCCACCGAAGGTTGCGTCGCGAAGATCACCGGCCTGAAGAACCCGGCCATCACCGGTCCGGCGCGTGTGTTTGACGACGAACCGTCGGCGATGGACGCGATCCTGTCGGACAAGATCAAGGCGGGCGACGTGCTCGTGCTGCGGTACCTCGGCCCAAAGGGCGGACCGGGCATGCCGGAAATGCTGTCGCCGACGTCGGCGCTGGTGGGCAAAGGACTGGGTGAGTCCGTGGGCCTGATTACTGACGGTCGCTTCTCTGGCGGTACCTGGGGCATGGTGGTAGGCCACGTTGCGCCTGAAGCTATCGTCGGCGGCAATATCGCGCTGGTGCAGGACGGTGACTCAGTCACGATCGATGCGCACAAGCTGCTCATTCAGGTGAACGTGTCTGACGAGGAGCTCGAGCGTCGCCGCAAGGCCTGGACGCCGCCGGCGCCGAAATACACGCGCGGCGTGCTGGCGAAATTTGCCAAACTGGCATCGTCGGCCAGCAAGGGCGCAGTCACCGATTAAACACTGTGTGAAGGAATGTAAACGCTGCGAGCCGAGGGCTCGCAGCGGTGTTAAGTTCCGCACTGAGCAGAATAAGAAAATCAGGTTAAAATTCTGCCGCTATAACCTAACTGGAGATATTTATGAAACAGATTCTGGTCGCCGTCGTAGCTATCGCTGCACTGGCTTCTAACGCAGCAGTCGCCACCGAACAACTCGCCAAGGAAAACAACTGCCTCGCCTGCCACGCCGTGGACAACAAGCTGGTTGGCCCGGGCTTCAAGGAAGTCGCAGCCAAGTACAAGGGTGACAAGTCGGCTGAAGCCAAGCTGGCTACCAAGATTCAGAAGGGCGGCAGCGGCTCCTGGGGCCAGATCCCGATGCCGGCAAACCCGCAGGTCACCGACCAGGAAGCGAAAGCACTCGTCAAGTGGATCCTGTCGCTGAAGTAATCCGGTGTCAGTTGTCGGTTTGCCAGATACGGCGGACCGATAAAAAAAGCGCTCCCGAATACGGAGCGCTTTTTTTATGGTCATCACAACTCACCGGCGCAAGCATGACGGTGCAAGCACAACGGTGAGCCCTCATCGTGGTTTACCTGACCACCGCAATCTGCGCACGCTTTCCTGCACGGTAGGTATACAGCGTCAGCGTGCCCGTCTTCATGTCACCGCGCGCATCAAATTCGATCAGTCCGGTGACGCCCTGATAACGGGTCTTTGCCAGCACCGGCAGGTATTTTGCCGGCTCGGTCGAGTTTGCGCGCTGCATCGCATCGGCCATCACCATCACTGCGTCATACACATACGGTGCGTAGAGCTTCACGTCGATGCCGAATTTTTTCCGGTAGTCGGCGCGGAAGGCCTCCATCGTTTTTTTCTGGTTTTCTTCGACGCCCCCCGCCTCGGCACACACGACCTGATCGTCTCCCATGCCGCTGCCGGCCAGCGACGGCAACTGTTCCGTGCAGATGCCGTCACCACCCATGAACTTCGCATTGACGCCGAGCTGCTTCATCTGGCGCAGCATCGGTCCGCCGACCGCATCCATGCCGCCGAAGAAGACCAGGTCGGGTGACTTGCCTTTGATCGCCGTCAGGATCGCATTGAAGTCGGTCGCCTTGTCATTGGTGTACTGACGGCCGACGATGTTGAGGCCAGCGGCTTTGGCCGCCTTAGCGAATTCGTCGGCGACGCCCTGGCCGTACGCTGTACGGTCGTCGATGATGGCGATGTTTTTGACTTTCAGCGTCGTCGCTGCATAGCGGCCGAGTGCACCGCCGAGCTGCCCGTCATTCGCGACCACGCGAAACGCGCCCTTGTAGCCCTGCTGCGTGTACTTCGGGTTGGTGGACGACGGCGAGATCTGCGGTATGCCGTGATCGTTATAAATTTTTGATGCAGGAATCGTGGTGCCGGAATTCAGGTGGCCGACCACGCCGACCACTTTTGCATCGGCCAGCTTTTGTGCGACTGCGGTCGCCTGCTGCGGGTTGGCGCCGTCGTCTTCGGCCAGCAGCTGGAATTTTGCTTTCTTGCCGCCGATCGTCAGGCCTTTCGCGTTGAGCACATCGATGGCCATGCGCGCACCGTTTTCATTGTCCTTGCCCAGATGAGCAATCGGGCCGGACAGCGGTCCGACATGGCCGATTTTCACGATCTGGTCTTCGGCGCTCGCCTGAGCGGCGAACAGGGCAAGCAGGGATAGGCTGCAGATAGTTAAGCGCATTAATAATCTCCGCGATGAGATAAGAATAAGGGAAAGGCCAGCGCAGAAGGTAATACAAGACCTGCGCCAGTGGCAATCGCGGAGCGGGAAAATCGATGATTAGCGACGGTACGGCGAACCCGTCGTTCAGCCTTTCGCCGGTACCGACACCAGCGGACGTCCGCGGTGTTGCGGCGCCATGCCCGTGAATGCGAAATCGATATCGGGTCGCCGGCCGGACACGATATCGGCAATCGCCTTGCCGGATCCGCAACCCATGGTCCAGCCCAGCGTACCGTGCCCGGTGTTCAGGTATAGATTCGCGAATTTCGTCTTGCCGATATAGGGCACGTTCGACGGCGTCAGCGGCCGCAGCCCGGTCCAGTATTGTGGATTGTCGTAATCGCAGGCATTGGGGAACAGCTCGCGCGTGCGGTGGGTAATCGCTTCGCAGCGGACTGGATTCAGTTCACGGGTATAGCCATTCAGCTCGGCCGTTCCGGCCACGCGCAGACGATCGCCGAGGCGCGAGATCACGAGCTTGTGGCCGTCATCGGTCAGCGATACCTGCGGCGCGCGTTCCGGATCCCTGACCTGATAGGTCGCCGAATAGCCTTTGCCTGGGTACAGCATCAGGTCGATGCCGACCGACTTCGCGAGCGGCTGCGAAAAGCTGCCCATCGCGATCACAAAGCTGTCGGCGCGCAGCAGCTGGTGACGGCCGTGCTCATCAATCACCTCGACGGCGCTGATTTTCGCCGCCGCACCGCTGCCTTCGGTCAGCAGCCGCGTGACTTGCGTGTCGAAGCGGAACTGCACTCCGGCTTGCACACAGTGTTGCGCGAGACCGGTCGTGAATTTATAAATATCGCCCGATTCATCCGTCGCGGTGAAGTCGCCGCCGGCGATCTTGTGCCGGATCGCTGCGAGCGCAGGTTCGATGCGTACCACTTCATCGGCATCGATCGTATTCCGCGGAACGCCGAGCTCGCGCATAAGCTTCGCTGCAGCCAGCGACTGGCGGAATTCGGCCTCATCGGTATAGAAGTGCAGGATGCCGCGCGCCTCGCAGTCATAGGCAATGCCGGTCTCCGCTCGTACGGCCTGCAGCGTCTGCCGGCTGTATTCAGCGATCGTGACGATCTGCCGGATATTATGTGCGGTGCGCGCCGGTGTGCATTCGCGCAGGAAGGACAGCCCCCAGCGCCACTGCAGCCAGTCGGGACGTAGCCGGAACAGCAGCGGCGCGTCTTCGCGACCGAGCCATTTCAACAGCTTCAACGGCGCGGACGGATTGGCCCATGGCTCCGCATGCGATACCGAGATCTGGCCGCCGTTGGCAAAGCTGGTTTCCTGTGCCGCGCCCGGCTGGCGATCGATTACGGTGACATCGTGGCCGGCTTTTTGCAGAAACCACGCGGAGGCGGTGCCAACGATACCGGCACCGAGGACGATGACTTTCATGTTGAATCCTGTGTAAGGCGATCAGGGACTGTCGAAGATCGCGATGAGTGCATTCAGGATTGTTGTGAGCTCAGGCTTTGTCCGAAAACTAGGTATCGCGCTGGTCAGCGCGTTGCGTTGTCGATTGGGCTATCAGCTCTGCTGTGCGTTCAGGCGGGCGACTTCTTTTGCTATCGCGTCGCGCACATCGCCAGGCAGTCTTTGCTCAAGCAATCCGCCGACTTGGTACGCAACATGGGCTGAAAGTTCCTCTGAGGCGGCCTGTGCGGCGGCAGGCAGCGCATTGGTCAGCACGGTCAGCAATTCGGCCTGCAGCTTCGAGCCGAGCGCATCGGCCAGCTGTTCGCGCAGTGCGTTTTCGACCAGCACCGGCACCTGCACCGCGAGTTCTGCTGCGATCCTTGCTGCCAGTGTCTGCTGTATCTGGTCCAGCTTCAGCGGACGCGACGGTGTTGCTGTTGCTGTTCCGGTCGCCGATGCGGTGGCACGTGCCGCAGTCGCTGGCTGGTCGAGGATATCTGTCAGCAGCGGAATGTCGAGGTCGGGGTCGTTCATGATTTTTCAGCCATAAAATGCGTGAGCGGATAGCCGCGCTGCTGATATTGCCGGTAACGCTCGCGTCCGGCAAGCAAATCGTCTTCGTCGGTCGAAACAATTTCGAACAGGCGCTCGAAGCGCGCGAAATGTGTGGGCGTCTCACGGGACAGGTTGATCAGCACCTGATGGTGCGGCAGTTCGTCGCCGGCGTCGTGGGTCAGTACCACCGGCGTCATCGCCGCCAGCTCGTCAGCCGCATGCACATGCGGCAGAAAATCCTGTTCCGAGAAAGTCCACAGCGCGTCGTCCAGCGCGGCCAGCTGACCGTGGTCGTCCGAGAATACGACCACCTTCATGTCGGCCGCGCACGCCTTGCGTACCAGACGGCATGTATAGCTGATCTTGTCCGGTACCTTGCTGTGGAAATCGATACGCGTCATCAGCTCGCCTGCACCATGCCGTTGTGGCGCAGCAGCGCGTCGATACTCGGCTCGCGTCCGCGGAACGCAGTAAATGATTCGAGCGCACTGCGCGAGCCACCGACCGACAGGATCTCGCGATGGAATGCCAGACCGGTCTCGGCCAGCCGGTTCGGATCGCCCTGCGCTTCTTCGAATGCGCCATAGGCGTCGGCCGACAGCACCTCTGCCCACTTGTAGCTGTAATAACCTGCCGCGTAGCCGCCGGCAAAGATGTGCGAGAACGAATTCTGGAAGCGGTTGAACGCTGGCGGAATCACGACAGCAATACGATGGCGCACTTCAGCCAGCACATCGGCGACGCTCTTAGTGCCGTTCGGGTCATGGTCGAAGTGCAGGTGCATGTCGAACAGAGAGAACTCGACCTGCCGCAGCATCTGCAGCCCGGACTGGAAATTCTTCGCGGCGATCATCTTGTCGTACAGCGCGCGCGGTAGTGGCGCACCGGTGTCGGCATGCGCGGTCATGTGCTGCAGCACGTCCCATTCCCAGCAGAAGTTCTCCATGAACTGCGACGGCAGTTCGACCGCATCCCATTCAACGCCGGAGATGCCTGACACACCCAGCTCATCGACCGCGGTCAGCATGTGATGCAGGCCGTGACCGAATTCATGGAACAGCGTAATCACTTCATCGTGCGTGAAGTAGGCCGGCTTCTTCACGCCGTCAACGACGGCAGGTTCGGTGAAGTTGCAGGTCAGGTAGGCAATCGGCGTCTGCACATCGCCAGCGAGGTTCTTGCGACCGCGCGCATCGTCCATCCATGCGCCACCGCGCTTGCCGCTGCGCGCATACAAGTCCAGATAGAACTGGCCGACCAGCCGGCCCTGTTTCTCGATACGGAAAAACTGCACATCCGGATGCCAGACCGGGCTGTTGTCCCGCCGGATCTCGACGCCGAACATGTTCTGTATCAGCCGGAACAGGCCGCCGACCACCTTCGGCTCTGGGAAGTACATCTTCACTTCCTGCTCAGAGAACGCGTAACGCTTCTCGCGCAGCTTTTCCGATGCATAGGTGATGTCCCAGGCCTCGAGCTTATCCAGGCCCAGCTCAGACTTCGCGAAAGCGCGCAGCTCGGCGAGGTCGTTCTCGGCGAACGCTCTTGCACGCTGCGCAAGGTCGTCGAGGAAGCCGATCACCTGCTGCGGCGACGTCGCCATCTTCGGCACCAGCGACACTTCGGCGAAGTTTGCGTAGCCAAGCAGCTTCGCTTCCTCGTCGCGTAGTTTCAGGATCTCGACGATGTTCTGCGTGTTGTCCCATTCCGGTTTTGCGCCGAGCTCGGACGCTTTGGTCGCATTTGCGCGGTAAATCGTCTCGCGCAGCGCACGGTCATCTGCATATTGCAGGATGGGGAAGTAAGACGGGAAGTGCAGCGTGAAGCGCCAGCCCGGCTTGCCCTCGCGTTCGGCCGACGCGCGCGCGGCCTGCTTCACATCCTCCGGCAGGCCGGCGAGGCGGGCTTCGTCATCGACGATCAGCTCGTAAGCATTGGTTGCATCGAGCACGTTTTCGGAAAAGCGCGTCGACAGCGCGGCCTGCTGTTCCTGGATCTCGGCGAAGCGCGCCTTCTTGTCATCCGCCAGTTCGGCACCACCGAGACGGAAGTCACGCACGGCGTTGTCGATGATCTTCTTGCGCGCAGCCGGCAGCGTCTGGTACGCGGCGCTCGCTTGCAGTGCCTTGTATTTCTCGAACAGCTTCAGGTTCTGCCCGAGCTCAGTCCAGAACTCGGTGACCTTCGGCAGGTTCTCGTTATACGCGGCGCGCAGCTCGGGGGTGTCGACCACGGCGTTGAGGTGGCCGACGACGCCCCATGCGCGGCCGAGCCGCTCGGTCACGGCTTCGAGCGGCACGACGAACTGATCCCAGCCGGCGGGCGCGTCCGGTGCTTCAAGGCGGCTGACGACGTGGCGTGCGTCATCCAGCAGCTGTGCCATCGCAGGAGTCACATGGTCCGGCCGGAACAGGTCGAAACGGGGCAGGTCGGTAAAGTCGAGCAGGGCGTTGGTGGTCATCTTGATAAAAAGCTTTCGTCCATTCAGCGGGTTGAGGCAGCGCGTTCCGCTGCTTCAATGGTGTTCACGAGCAGCATGGTGATCGTCATCGGACCGACGCCACCGGGTACCGGCGTGATCCACCCGGCCACTTCGGCGGTCGGCGTGTAATCGACGTCGCCGCACAGCTTGCCGGCATCGTCGCGGTTCATGCCGACGTCGATTACCACGGCTCCGGGCTTGACCATGTCCGCGGTCACGATGTTCCGCTTGCCGGTAGCGACGACGAGGATGTCGGCGTCACGGGTGTGATGGCCGAGGTCGCGGGTCTTCGAGTTGCAGATGGTGACCGTTGCACCGGCCTGCAAGAGCAGCATCGCCTGCGGCTTGCCGACGATGTTCGATGCGCCGACCACGACCGCACGCGCGCCGCGCACCGGATAGTCGATCGATTCGAGCATCTTCATCACGCCATACGGCGTGCACGGGCGGAACAGCGGCTGGCCCGTCATCAGCAGGCCGGCGTTACTAATATGAAAACCATCGACATCCTTGTCGGCGGCGATTGCTTCGATCACCTTGTTGGCGTCGATGTGCGGGGGCAGCGGCAGCTGCACCAGGATGCCATTGATTTTCGGGTCCTTGTTCAGCGCATCAACCCGTGCCAGCAGTTCGGCCTCGGACAGGCTGGCATCGTATTTCTCCAGCACCGAGTAAATGCCATTGTCTTCGCAGGCCTTGACCTTGTTGCGGACATAGACCTGCGATGCGGGACTGTCGCCGACCAGAATCACGGCCAGGCCAGGCTGGTGGCCGCGCGCGGTCAATGCGGCCGCGCGTTCTGCGACTTCGGCGCGCAATGTGCGCGACAGCTGGTTTCCATCGATTATTTTTGCGGACATGGGGGACCTTGCAATCGGGATCGGGTTAAGCCAGCAAACATTATAAGAGCGGGGGAATAATGGCGCGGACGACGCGCCAACCGCGACGTTTGCGCAGGCCATCGCAGCCGCCCCAGCCGCCATTTGATATGCAGCAAAGCCCCGTCGTTCCCCGGCAATGCGCAGAAGCGCCGCGCTAAAGTGGCTTCCCGTCCGGTTATAAATTGTGCTCAATATTTCGCATAATGAAATCAATTACCGTATTTTGAAAAATAATGAAAGTCCTGCTACACTCCGCGCCATTGAAATTCCGTCAGATTTCGCGGTAAGGTAAATCTGCCGGCCCCATGTGAAACCGGCCAAGAAAAGAATTCAGGAGACTCCTCATGGCAGCGCAAATCGATACCATCCTGGCGCAAGCCGCCAACGACCCTGATGTCATGGAAACCCGCGAGTGGCTCGACGCGCTCGAGTCCGTGATCGAGCATGAAGGCGCCGAGCGTGCGCACTATCTGCTGGAACGCATGGTCGATCTGGCCCGCCGTCGCGGTGCGCATATTCCTTTCTCGAGCAACACTGCGTACGTGAACACGATTCCGGCGCATCTCGGTGAGCACTGCCCGGGCAACCTAGAATACGAAGAGCGGCTCCGCTCGTACATGCGCTGGAATGCGATGGCGATGGTGGTCCGCGCGAACCGCGCCGACGGCGATCTCGGTGGTCACATCTCCAGCTTCGCGTCACTGGCCAACATGCTCGGCATCGGCTTCAACCACTTCTGGCATGCGCCGGACGAGAACCATGGCGGCGACCTGTTGTACATCCAGGGCCATTCGTCACCGGGTATCTATGCGCGCGCCTATCTCGAAGGGCGTATCACCGACGACCAGATGCTGAACTTCCGTCGTGAGGTCGATGGCAAGGGCCTGTCGTCGTATCCGCATCCGAAGCTGATGCCGGACTTCTGGCAGTTCCCGACCGTGTCGATGGGCCTCGGCCCGCTGATGGCGATCTATCAGGCGCGCTTCTTGAAATACCTGCATGCACGTCAGATCGCCGATACCGCGAACCGCAAGGTCTGGGCCTTCTGCGGCGATGGCGAGATGGATGAACCGGAATCGATGGGCGCGATCGGCATGGCCGGCCGCGAGATGCTCGATAACCTCGTGTTCGTCATTAACTGCAACCTGCAGCGCCTCGACGGCCCGGTGCGCGGCAACGGCAAGATCATGCAAGAGCTCGAGGCCGATTTCCGCGGCGCCGGCTGGAGCGTGATCAAAGTGATCTGGGGTTCCAGCTGGGACGATCTGCTCGCGCGCGACAAAGACGGCGTGCTGCAGCGGATCATGATGGAAACCGTCGACGGCGAATACCAGAACTACAAGGCGAAGGATGGTGCGTATGTGCGCAAACATTTCTTCG
>JACCDS011443262.1_pt1 | contig 23057 bp, 17 predicted proteins | sample 7446441 | NCBI WGS metagenome assembly JACCDS01 (sample SAMN15323445, study PRJNA562643) | freshwater metagenome | isolation source: river surface water | place: USA:Blue River Watershed | collected 2017-08-17 | reverse complement strand
CGCATTTTTTCTTTGGCAAACGACCATGCGCGCCGGGTCAGATCAATATCCTGCGTGCGGTGTTGCGCTTGCCAGCCTTGCTTGATGTCTTGCCCGAATTGCCGGACACGGTGCTGCAATTGGTGGCGCGCTACCGTGGCTGGAAGCTTGATGCCCTGTTGCAAGATATAAAGATCCGCACCGGCGTTGCCTTGCCGCCCGATCTGGTGCCCAACTACCGGGCCAGGGTTGCCACGCTGTTTGCCAGCCAGTTGCGCGCCATGCCCGGTGTGGCAGACATGTTGCCGCGTTTGCCGTATCCGATGTGCATTGCCTCCGGTGGCCCGCTGAGCAAAATCCGCCAGTCGCTGGCGCTAACCGGGCTGGCCCCATTTTTTGGCGAGCGCTTGTATAGTTCATATGAGGTTGGCATCTGGAAACCCGAACCGGGCCTGTTTTTGCATGCGGCACGGCAGATGCAGGCCCAGATTGCCGATTGTATTGTGATTGAAGACAGCGAAGTCGGCTTGCGCGCGGCACATGCGGCGGGGATGCGGGCGCTGTTTTATAATCCACAACACCAGGTGGCAGCGCTGCCAGTGGCTGGCGCGGTGACGTGCAGGAGCCACTTGCCAGCGTTAATCAAACAACTCACAAGCTAGCGCTATATTGGGCTGCCAATTGATCCGGTGTTTGCCAAGCTGGTTGCCACCTCATCCTAAAAAAATCTTTTTCACCCACCCTGCTGCAATATTTATGAGAAATACGGTATTGCATCATCTGTCGCGAAATATGTGAGAATCAGGAGCGGCGAAATCGACCCGGCATGTCAAGCCAAGTCATGTGGCCCAGGCGCTTGTTGCATGTGAAAGCCGGTTAGAAGCGCTACCAGCACTTCCCGCACAGTCTGCTCCGAACCCATGTCTTGGTAAAACGACAGGGGAAGATCAGGCAGGGCATAGTCTTTTTCGAGAATGATCAGCCAGTTAATCAGATCGTTGGGCGCAATGGCAACCCGGTGCCCCAGCGCGGCTCGGTGTAATTGCGGAATAGCCTTTTCCAGTAATGGCGCATGCGGCCCTATGGGGAACAGGGCCGGTCGGAGCTTACCCTCGGGGCCATTGGATTGGCGAAACAGTTTAAGAATGGCGCATGCGGTTTTAACGGCCAGCAAGGGATTAATGTATTTTTCGATGAAAAATAAGGTCGGTTCGCGTGAGCTGATGCGCAGTGGTTTATCGATCAGGATGGCCTGCAAAATGCAGGTACAGATGTAGCAAGGCGTGTTCGATGATGGCGCTGCCATGTGCATGGGCATTTCGCGCTTGCATTTTTCATAGGTCGCCGCAATCATGGTTTCGGCTTGCTGTGGCCAATTGGGGACGACGCCGTTTTGGGCGGCCAGACTTGCTTTGAATTCATCACCAAAAAAACGCATGGTATGTTGCAACAGCAGCCGTAACCCAATTGCTTCATCCATAGGAATCAGGAGAGAAAAAAATAGGAATTAATCCTGTTGTGGGAAGAGCAGGAGATCGCTTAGTTCGAGCGGTTTTTCCAATGGTGTATCTGGTATGTTTGCCACGGGCTTGAGTAAATAGGGATGATTTTCAAACAATGTGCCATGAACCGGTGTGATAGCATTGCCCCTGTTGACCAAGGCTGGGCTTGGCACAGCCGGTTGTTCCGCGTCGGCTAGGGCAAAAAAACCGTGCAGATGGGATTCATTGGCAGTCATGGTGGCGCATTCTTTCTTGCTGGGGCTGGCATTGATACAGAGTTTGAATCATTCTAGGGCAGGTATCATGCACAGTCAAGCAGGCGACCGATTCGGTCGGGTAAGTGACCGCCCGCCCGGTTTGACGGACGGGCGCTGACCATGCGTTTGGCCGCCCCTGACAAAACAGTTCGGGAAGATGTCCCCACCTTTGCTACAATGCATGCTGCTTAACTCGCCCCCCTTACCATGCCCCCTTCCCATTATGATGTTGCGATTATCGGTGCCGGTGCCGCCGGGCTGATGTGTGCCGCTGTAGCAGGGCAGGGTGGCAAGCGCGTGTTGTTGCTCGACGCTGCCACCAAACTGGCCGAAAAAATCCGTATCTCAGGCGGCGGGCGCTGCAATTTCACCAATTTGCATACCGGGCCGGGCAATTTTATCTCCGACAACCCGCATTTTTGCAAAAGCGCACTGGCCCGGTACACGCCGCAGGATTTTTTGGCCTTGCTCAAACGCTACCACATCGGCTGGCATGAAAAGCACAAGGGCCAGTTATTTTGCGATAACAGCGCGGAAGACATCATCCGCATGCTGCGCGCCGAATGCGAATTGGGGCAGGTCAGCCTGCGCATGGATTGTGCCATCAAACAGGTGGACCAAGCGGCCTCTGGCCAGTTTGTGCTACAAACCGGACTGGGGGAATTTACTGCCGACAATTTGGTGATTGCCACCGGCGGGCCATCGATTCCCAAAATCGGTGCCAGCGACTTTTCCTACCGGATCGCCAAACAGTTTGGCTTGAAGGTGATTGACCCGCGTCCGGCACTGGTGCCGCTGACCTTTGATGCTGCCACCTGGGCCGCCTTTGTCCCGCTGGCCGGCATTGCGCTCGAAGTGTTGATTGAAACCGGCGAAAAAAAGCAGGCGATGCAGTTTCGGGAAGATTTATTGTTTACCCACCGTGGCCTGTCCGGCCCGGCGGTATTGCAAATTTCCAGTTTCTGGCAGGAAGGGCAGCCTATCCGCATCAATTTATTGCCAGAACTGGATCTGGCGCAGGAATTGGTGCAGGCCAAGGGCAGCAGCAAAAAGAATCTGGCCAATCACTTGGCCAGCCACTTGCCAGCCCGGCTGGCTGAAGGCTTGCTGGCAGCGCATGGTGTACCGGGTGATCTCAAACTGGCCGATATGCAAGACAAGCGCTTGCGCCAGCTTGGCGAAAATATCAATCGCTGGCAATTAATACCGAATGGCTCGGAAGGCTATCGCAAGGCAGAAGTGACGCGCGGGGGGGGCGATACCCGTGAACTGTCACAACACAGCATGGCCAGCCGCAGCGTACCGGGGCTGTTTTTTATTGGCGAGGCGCTCGATGTGACCGGCTGGCTGGGTGGGTATAACTTTCAGTGGGCTTGGGCCTCGGCGGTTGCCGCCGGACGGGCGCTGGCGGCAACGGAACCAAATTGAAGATTGTCAAATTGATGGTTGCCGAAGTGATTATTTCTTTCGGTTTTGCTGTTCAAATTCCTTTTTGACCCGTTCGCGTCGAATCCGGTCAAACTCGTTGTGGGCCTTGTTTTTGTCCAGCCCGAGCATGCGCTCCAGATATTCAAACCAGATAAAGGTGAACACAAACGCAGCAATCGGCCATATCCACGACATTTCGCCAAAACGCCAGACTTCAAAGTATTTGAGCGCGAACAGCGCTACCGTAAGAATGATGAAGAACATGATTTTCTCCCGAAACGAGCAAGCAACCCGGGAAGTGTGTAACGCTTCTGGCTTCGTGTCAACTGGATCATGACAATTGGCGTTGTTGGCTCTGTAGGCAGGAATGCCGGGTTGAAAAACCCGGTACAATACAGCAAATTCATCCTCTGGGGAAAAAAATGAAAGCGTTATTATGTGCGGTGGTGGTGCTGACGGCAGCATCCGGTAGTGCGATGGCCAATGCCGATCTGGCCAAAGCCAAAAACTGCATGACCTGTCATGCCGTGGCGAACAAGGTGGTCGGTCCGGCATTCAAGGATATTGCAGCCAAATATGCCGGCCAAAAAGATGCCGAAGACAAGCTGGCCAAGAAAATCATCAGTGGTGGCAGCGGTGTGTGGGGTGCGATCCCGATGCCGGCCAATGCCCAGGTTAGCCCGGCCGATGCGAAAACCCTGACCAAGTGGATATTGACACAAAAGTAATGGTGAGTGGCAAATGGTGGGTAGTCAATAAAAAAGCGCTCGGTTGAGCGCTTTTTTTTAAATCTTCATTGCTTGTTTTGCCATTGTCGCCCGTGTTATGCCGCAGCCCGGGAACCCGGCTGCGGCATGGCCGTTCGGACTTACTTGGTAACGGTCAGCAATTCACGCTTGCCACCCTTGTAGGTGTACAGGGTCAGCGTACCGTCTTTGATATCGCCCTTGGCGTCAAATGCGATACTGCCGGTGACACCCTTGTAGTTGGTCTTGGCCAGCATTGGCAGGTATTTTACTGGATCAGCCGAATTGGCTTTCTTCATCGCTTCCACCATGACGTTTACGGCATCGTATACGTACGGGGCGTAGATTTGTACCTTGGTATTAAATTTCTTTTCGTAGGCCGCTTTGAAGGCGTCGAGTGCTTTCTTGCCCGACTCTTCCACACCACCGGCTTCGGCGCAAACCAGATTGCCTTCACCGATTGCATCACCAGCCAAGCCTGGCAGGGCTTCGGTACACAGGCCATCACCGCCCATGAACTTGGCCTTGATACCGAGTGCCTTCATTTGCTTGAGCATCGGGCCTGCCACGTCATCCATACCGCCGAAGAACACCAGATCCGGGTTCTTGCTCTTGATCGAGGTCAAAATCGCGTTGAAGTCGGTTGCCTTGTTGTTGGTATGTTCGGTTGCCACCACTTCGGCACCGCCCTTAATCGAAGCCACGCCTTTTTTGAATTCTTCTGCCACACCGGAACCGTAGGCGGTAGCGTCATCGATCACGGCAATTCTCTTGGCCTTGGAAATTTTTACTGCATAGCGACCGAGCGTGCCGCCGAGTTGGCCGTCATTGGCCACCACGCGAAATGCGCTCTTGAAGCCTTGCTGGGTGTATTTCGGATTGGTTGCCGAAGGCGAGATTTGTGGAATGCCAGCATCGAAATAGATTTTCGAGGCAGGAATGGTGGTGCCGGAATTCAAGTGACCGATTACGCCACTAACCTTGGCATCGACCAGTTTTTGCGCAACCGCTGTGCCTTGCTTTGGATCGCCTGCATCATCTTCAGTCAGCAATTCAAATTTGACTTTCTTGCCACCGATGGTGACGCCCTTGGCATTCAATTCATCAATGGCCATTTTTGCGCCGTTTTCATTGTCCTTGCCCAAGTGCGCGATACCGCCCGAGATAGGGCCGACGTGGCCGATTTTGATTACTTCCTGCGCCATTGCGCTGCCAGCAAAGGCAAAAGCGAGTGCGCCAACCAAAGGCATCAATTTTGTGGTGAAATGCATGGAACTTCCTCCTGAGAATTAAAAAGCCAAAACCATCTTGCCTGTCGAATCGGAACGAGTTGAAAGGTTTGGATAGCCAGAACGGTACAGCATCTTGACGATACAGCAAAGTGTTTTTGTCTGGATTTTGCTTCGTCACCAGCGCTACCGGTTCTGCACCAGGGTCTGGTTTTTCCCCGGAAAACAGCCACAACCGACTGCGCCAGACAGGGAACGCACGCGGTTTGGCACGGTTGACAGCAGATGGCAAATTGTCGGGTGAAATGCTTCACCCTTGTTGTGATTGAACAACGCAAGCTGGCCAGCGCATTTGTTCCTGCCAGAGCAGCGGTGGTGCCGCCAGCACCATGAAACCCGGCATGCCGATCAAGTCGGCGCCAAACAAAATCGAGCCTGAACCGGATTTAATCAGTTGTGCAGCGCTTTTTTTGCTGTTCGATGGCCAAGGTGTTGGTAAAATTCAGGTTTGCGCTGAATTCTCGGCCCTAGCTATTTTCGCCGACTCTTCGTAGCCGATTTGTCTTCAACCCGTTCGTCGTCGACCAATTCGCCTTTAACCAATCAGCCCCCAACCACAATACCCAACCACAATATTATGCGCACCGATACCCCGCCAACCATTTCCCGTCTCGCCTACACGCCACCTGCTTGGCTGGTGCATACCGTTGAACTCGGTTTTGATCTTGATCCGGCGCAAACCCGGGTCTGTTCGCGTCTGGTGCTAAGCCGCAATCCGGATGCGGTGCGTTCAAGCATTATCCTGTCAGGGGAGTCGCAGAAATTAATAGCATTGCGCATGAACGGCAAGCCAGTGGCCAAGCGCCATTATTCCTTGCAACACGATGTGCTGACCATTGCCGATACGGATGCCACGGATCAGGTGGTGCTGGAAATTGAAACGATTTGCCAGCCAGACAAAAACACCAGCCTGTCCGGTCTGTATGTCTCGAACGGCAATTTCTTCACCCAGTGTGAAGCGGAAGGTTTCCGTCGCATTACTTTCTTCCCGGATCGGCCCGATGTCATGGCCAAATACACGGTGATGTTGCGCGCTGATAAAAAGCGCTATCCGGTGTTGCTGTCAAATGGCAACTTGATCGATCAGGGTGATTTGGGTGATGGTCGGCATTACGCCAAATGGGAAGATCCATTTCCCAAGCCGTCGTACCTGTTTGCACTGGTGGCGGCCCAACTGGTGTGTCAGGAAGAAACGATTCGGCGCAAGTCTGGCAGTGAAGCGTTGTTGCAGGTCTGGGTAGAAAAGGGCAATCTGGACAAGACCGATTACGCGATGCAGTCGCTTAAGCACAGCATTCGCTGGGACGAAGAGCGCTATGGGCTGGAACTGGATTTGGATCGGTTCATGATCGTTGCCACTGGCGACTTCAACATGGGCGCGATGGAAAACAAGGGCCTGAACATTTTCAATACCAAATACGTGCTGGCCAATTCGCGCATTGCCACCGATGCCGATTATGCCGGGATTGAAGCCGTGGTTGGGCACGAGTATTTCCACAACTGGACCGGTAACCGCGTTACCTGCCGTGACTGGTTCCAGCTTTCGCTCAAGGAAGGCTTGACGGTATTTCGCGATCAGGAATTTTCAGCCGACATGATCGGCACCGAATCGGGCCGGGCAATTTGCCGGATCGACCACGTGCGGACCCTGCGTCAGGGGCAGTTTGCCGAAGATGCCGGGCCGATGGCGCATCCGGTGCGGCCCGATACCTACGTCGAAATCAATAATTTCTATACCAGTACCGTGTATCAAAAAGGTTCGGAAGTGGTGCGCATGTACCAGACGCTGGTTGGAACAGAGGGCTTTCGCAAGGGCATGGATTTGTACTTCCAGCGCCATGATGGCCAAGCCGTTACCTGTGACGATTTCCGCGCCGCCATGGCCGACGCCAACGGGCGCGACTTCAAACAGTTTGAGCGCTGGTATAGCCAGGCCGGTACGCCACGGGTTAAGGCCAGCGGCAGTTATGACCCGGTGGCCAAGGTGTATCAACTGACCTTGTCGCAAACCAGCCTGCCCAGCCCCGGCCAGCCGAAAAAGCAGCCGTTCCATATTCCGGTTGCGTTCGGATTGCTTGATGCCGACGGCAAGGATATGCCGCTCCATCTGGAAGGGGCAAGCGCTGATTTGGCCACCGGTGCAGCCACCACACTGGTGCTTGAATTAACCCGCGCCAAACAGGTGTTTCGCTTTTTGCAGGTGGAACAAGCGCCAACCCCGTCGCTACTGCGCAATTTTTCCGCGCCCGTCATCCTGCAGTATCCGTACACCGATGCGGAACTGGTGCATTTGTTTGCCCATGACAGTGATCCATTTAACCGCTGGGAAGCCGGGCAGCGCCTGATCATGAATCGCTTGCTCGACTTGAGCAAGAAAGCCCAGCGCGGCCAGAGCCTGAGTCTCGATTCGACCCTGATTGAGGTGATCCGGCAAACCCTGACCGATACCCGGCTCGATCCGGGTTTCCGCGATTTGGCACTTGGTTTGCCTGCGGAAAATGTGATTGCCGAAAACATGGATGCGGCCGATCCGCAGGCGATTCACACCGCACGCCGCTTCATGCGCGCAACGCTTGGCCGTGAGTTACAGGCCGAGTTCAAACGCGAGTTGCAAACCTATCATGAATTGTATGCCCAACAGCCGTATAGCCCGGATGCCCAGTCCTGCGGACGGCGCGCTTTGGCCAATCTGGCCTTGCATTATCTGTTTGGCGCACCCGATGCCGAGATACTGGCGCTAGGCCAAAAACATTTTGAGCAAGCCAATAACATGACCGACCGGCTCGCCGCCTTGGGCGCATTGGTCAATATCCTGCCCGAAGGACTCGATGCCAAGACCGCCGCAGCGGCGGACAAGGCCAAGCAAAAGGCACTGGCGCGCTTTTACAAGGATTTCCAGAAAGAAGCACTGGTGGTCGATAAGTGGTTCCTGTTGCAATCGATGTCGGCCCATACCGATACCGCCGCCATGCGCCGCCTGCTCGATCATCCGGCATTTACCATCAAAAACCCGAACCGGGTGTATAACTCGGTATTGGCCTTTTGCAAGAGCAACCCGGTACAGTTTCATGCGCCCGATGGCAGTGGCTATGCACTGTGGGCCGAGTATGTGATCGCGTTAAATGCACTCAATCCGCAAGTGGCATCCCGTTTGGCGCGCAGCCTTGACCGCTGGCGCAACTACGCGCCCGCCTTGCAGGAACAAATGCGCAAAGCGCTGCAAAAAGTGGCCAAGAGCAAGAACTTATCGAATGACGTGGCTGAAATCATTGGCAAGGCACTGGCCGAACCGGCGTAATCTTACCGTTTCACCCCCCCGTTTGACCCCCGTTTCAAATCAGGAGAGCAACAATGAAACGCATTAGTTTGACCCAGTATCTGGTAGAAGAGCAGCGCCTGCACAACACCATTCCGGCTGAATTGCGGCTATTGATCGAAGTCGTGGCGCGCGCCTGCAAAACCATCAGCCATGCGGTGGGCAAGGGCGCATTGGGTGATGTGCTGGGCACTACCCAAAGCGAAAACGTGCAGGGCGAAATCCAGAAAAAGCTGGACGTGATTTCCAACGAAATCCTGCTCGAAGCCAATGAATGGGGCGGCCATTTGGCGGCCATGGCGTCCGAAGAAATGGAAACTATTCACCTCATTCCCAACCGCTACCCGCGCGGCGAATACATGCTGCTGTTCGATCCGCTCGATGGCTCGTCGAATATCGATGTCAATGTCTCGATTGGCACCATTTTCTCGGTATTGAAAGCACCGGAGGGCATGACGACCCCGACCGAAGCCGATTTTTTACAGCCGGGCAGCCGTCAGGTAGCCGCTGGTTATGCCGTGTATGGGCCACAGACCGTGCTGGTGTTGACCACTGGCAATGGCGTCAACTGTTTCACGCTGGATCGCGAAATGGGTTCCTGGGTACTCACCGCGCGCGATGTCACCATTCCTGCCACCACTCGCGAGTTTGCCATCAACGCTTCCAATGCCCGGCACTGGTATCCGCCGGTTCAGCGTTACATTGATGAAATGCTGGCCGGGAAAACCGGGCCGCGCGGCATCGATTTCAATATGCGCTGGATTGCCTCGATGGTGGCCGATGTGCATCGCATTTTGTCACGCGGCGGCATCTTTATGTATCCGGCTGACTTGCGTGATCCGGCCAGTCCGGGCAAGCTGCGCCTGATGTATGAAGCGAACCCGATGGCGTTTATTGTCGAGCAAGCCGGTGGTGCGGCCACCAATGGCCGGATGCGGATCTTGGACATCGTGCCGCAAAAACTGCATCAGCGCGTGCCAGTGTTTTTGGGCTCGAAGGATGAAGTGGCGCGCGTGACTGCCTACCATGATGATCAGGCCTGAGCATGTACCCACGCTTGTTATACGCCGTGCCCGGCGCTGAGCCGGGCCAGAATCAAACAGACCGGTGGTACGATGGCTTACGTCACTCGTTCCGAGCGCTGCAATTGCCACGCTTGGTCGGTGTCGCCGCCGCCTGCGTCATCTATGCCGCTGCGACTGCGCCGCCGTCCCATGCCGCTGCCGATCCGAACAAGGTCTTGCGCATTGCGCTGGAGGCGGCTGACGATGGCATGGATGCCATGCGCACCAACAGCCTGTACACCACCTGGCTGGTGCAAAACGTGTTTGAAAACCTGCTGCGCTATGATCACATGGCGCGTCCGGCCAAACTGATTCCGAATTTGGCCGAGGCCATGCCCGAGATTTCAGACGATGGCAAAACCTATACCGTGCGCATCAAAAAAGGCGTGTATTTCACGCCCGACCCGGTGTTCAAGGGCCAGCGCCGTGAAGTAACTGCCGAAGATTTCATCTATACCCTAAAACGCGTCATGGACCCGGCCAATGTTTCGCCCCAGTCCGGTGACTACGAAGGCAAAATCGTCGGCTTGGATGAAGCGGTGCAGGCCGCACGGAAGGGCGGCAAATTTGATTACGCGGCCCCGATTGCCGGTATGCAGGCACTGGACCGCTACACACTGCGCTATCAACTGAAACAGCCAGACTACAATTTTCTGTTCCTGATGGCCGATACCTCCAGTGCCGTGGTGGCACGTGAAGTGGTCGAACATTATGGCAGTAACAGCGGTCGCCATCCGGTGGGTACCGGGCCGTACATGCTCAAGCAATATGTGCCGCGCAGCAAGATCGTGTTTGTCGCCAATCCCGATTACCGGGGCCAGGTTTGGCAGTTCGAATCCGACGGTTCCGAGTGGGATGAACGGATTGCGCGCGAGATGCGTGGCAAAACCCTGCCACAAATTGGCCGGGTTGAAGTGAGCATCATCGACGAACCGCAATCGCGCTGGCTGGCCTTTGACAGTGGCCAAATCGATATTGACCTGCTGGCCGAATCGGCTGTACCGCGTGTGCTCGATGGCAACCGGCTCAAGCCCGAACTGGCCAAACGCGGCATCCGTTTGTATCGCTTCCGCGACCCTGGCACCACCCGCACTTATTTCAATTTCAACGATCCGGTAGTGGGCGGCTACAGCTTGGAAAAAATTGCCCTGCGCCGTGCGCTGATGCTCGCCTATGACACCAACAGCGAAATCGAACGGGCCGCTTTCGGGCAGGCGGTTAAGGCCGAATCCGATGTGCCGGAAGGCGTGGTGGGGTTTGATCCGAGCTATCGCAGCAGCATTGGCTATGACCCGGTTTTGGCCAACAAGCTGCTTGACCGTTTTGGCTACCGCAAGGGGGCAGATGGTTTTCGTACTCTGCCCGACGGCAAGCCACTCACCGTCAAAATCCACTCGGCCCCGCATGCGCGCGATGTGACCAAAATGGAGGTGTGGCGCAATTCGCTGAAAAAAATCGGTGTGCGCGGTCAATTTCCGGTCGCCGGGTTTGCCGACAACCTAAAAGCCGCCTACCTGTGCCAATTGCCAATGTTTGGTCTGGGCGGCACGGCCAGTCTGCCTGATGCCAGCGATTTTATGAGTGCCTATTACGGCCCGAACCAGTTGCGCGGCAACTTTGGCTGCTACCAGTCGAAACAGTTCGACGAAGCCTTCGCCCGCGCCCGGCTGCTGCCCGACAATGCCGAGCGGCGTGCGCTGTACCACAAAATGACGCGTATTCTGGAGGCAGATGGCGCGCGCATGCTGCAACTGTGGCGCATCCGTAATTGGCTGATCCAGCCGCGGGTCAAGGGCTATAAAAAACACCCGGTGCAGCATGGCGACTGGATGTTTTTGGATGTGGATCGCCATTAAGTAGGGTGCTTAAATGCAGTTTGTAGATTGCAAACGCGCATGGATCGGGCGCAACAATGGGTATAGGATAACCATCTGCACCGATCGCGATGGCCTCAAACTTTGGACTGGATACTTAAAGATGTTGAATAGTCCATATTTAACTTTCATTTTCTGATTTTAGTTATTTTGAAAGTTAAACTTGCAAAAAGCAGGCAGTTTCTGGTGCGTTGGCGTAGGGCCGTAGGGCGCAATGAATTGCGCCGCATGGGGCCATAACGGCATGGTAACAGCATGGGGCACCACCCACTTTTTAAAAATGGTTGCACTGCCAAGCGAATTTCTTGGCACGTAGTGCGTTTTGTGGCTGTCCCAAATGCTGCCTCAATACGATCAACACGCAGCGAGCAGCGGTAGTATGGCCACGAAAGATTGGGGCTGAGTTGGCCCGGTTGCCAGCTACCACGACTTGCCACGATCTGCGCTTGCGGCAGCAAAGCCAGCAAGTTAACGGGTTCCGGGCCCAATAGTTTGGTCATTGGCGTATTTTGCTTCAGGTTGGCGCGCTGTTGCACATAATTCATCTTTAAGCAATATGAGTCGGTGTTGCGGACGATAAAAATTACCGAACTGAGGTAAACTAACTGCCAAATCCGGCTTGTGTGCATTGATAGGGCCGATGTTTTTTTGTTAACCAACAAAATCAGTCCAAATCAACCATGAACCAGCCAGCTATCCCGGATTGGAATTTACAAGGCGTTATCCCGCCGATAAATTCGCAACGCCCAACGGATATTTCCCGTTCCCCATATATCGTGTCGCTTTCTGAATTCGCACTGCGGTTTGGCCAGAGTGCCGAGCGCCGGGTAGTGCTTGATGGTCTATTGCGCTATCGCACGGCCTTGCACGATGCCGGACTAATTCAGGGCTTCCAATGGCTGGATGGCAGCTTTTTGGAAAACATTGAGGCGCTTGAAGCTCGGCCACCGAATGACATCGATGTCGTGACCTTTTACGATTTACCTGCTGGCAAGTCGCAGATGGATCTGTTACTGTACGCAGGGGATATTTTCCCAACCACCCGTGATGGCAAGCTACGCTTGAAAAGTGATTACCATGTGGATGCTTATCTGGAGCATCTCGGCAAGCCACCAACCTGGCTTATCAAGAAATCAGCCTACTGGTATAGCATGTGGTCGCATCGAAGAAATCAGGTCTGGAAAGGGTTTGTGCAGATCGATCTGGCACCAACGGAAGATGCGGCAACGCATGCCGTACTGGCTAACTTTCCGCATCAAGGAGATCCGGCATGAACCAGCAAGACTATTTTCACCTGCTGGCCGAACGCACAGCATTACTTCAAATGATCGCCGAAACACCGCTTGAAGATGTGCTCGACCGTGGCAGCCTGAACGCCCGGCTGGAAGATATCGAATACCAGCTTAAACAAACCCAGGTGGATGAACGCGCCCCCGCGCGTGCCGTACTCACCTTCAAGGGCAAACCCGTCATTGGCAGTTTTGGTATATTCGCCGATTTTGGCATGAAGGCGGTTAACGGCTTCACCGAAGCGGTGGCGGCAGTGGCTGCATCACTGGCTGGCGGCTTGGCAGCCAAGGGGCCGATTCCCAACAAGGGCCAAAACCAATTGCTCATTACTAATACCGCGCTTGGTTCTTTCGGGTTTGAGCTGGAGGAATATCGCGCCACGCCCTTGCCATTGGGTGAGCCTGCCATCCTCGAAACCGCCATCATCCGCACCCAAAGCCTGCTACAAGGCACTATCGACCCGGACGATGAGCTGTTGGCCGATTCTGCTGCCGAACTGGATCAAAGGGCGCTGGACAAGGTGCGTGCTTTTGTCAATATCCTGGCTGAAAATGAAGCCTTGTGTACCTTGCAAAACAGCGGTAAAACATTTCAATACGCCGATATTAATCAGGTGCGCCGTAGTCTGGCACGAATCAGCCAAGACAACTTGCGCGAAGAAGAAGCCGTGCTGACGGGGCAATTTATTGGGGTGATGCCAGCCAGAAAACGCGAATTTGAATTTCAACTGCAAGCGGGCGATGGCGTGCTGATTGGTAAAATTGGCCCTGCCATTACCAACCCCGGCGAGTTGAATGCGCATTTGAATGAATGTATTGAAATTAAGGTGATGGTAACCCGGGTAGGCAATGGCAATCCAAGATATGTGCTAATGGAAATGCCGGAGTGGGCGCAATTAAAATGAAAATCTGAAGCAGGCATGCGCCCCTGCGGCATGAATCTACTGCGTAAAACTCACGCGGGCACCGCTAACGGTGCGTTGCGCGGGATTGCCCGGCACCGTATGCGCCCGCTACCGCTGGTGTGTGCCACCACGGTTTGCGTGGCCTTGGCCGAGATGTCACTGGAGCCACTGGTCGATAGATCGGCGTTTGCGCTGCTTAAATTGCTCAGGCTGATGTCGGAGGAGCCGCTGGTGCTGGCGTTCAGGTTTTGCACCGTGCCTTTACGGTTAAACGAGCCGGGACCACTGCTCACCACTTGAGTTTTTCATAAGTGGGGCAGAGCAAACTTACTTTAACCAGGTATCTTTTCTACCGTAGCTACTGCACCGCAAAACCGGGGCCAGAGCAAGATTTCGCAAAAACAACATCGCGAAAACTCGATCTGGCCCCGCATTTACTCAACGCCGAAGGCTCTCAAGGGGCGATTCAGGGCGGGAAATGGGGCACTATTTTTTCACCAAAGTGGTGTGGCACGCTATAATCCGGTGTAGCGCCTTGTTTTGTGCTGTTAGATTCGCATAACCAGAAAGGATAGGATGATGTTGACTGTTGTCTTGCCAGCCGAGCTTGAAACTGCGGTTACGGCTGCCGCACACCGTACTGGTTTAACGATAGATGATTATCTTGCTATGGCTTGCAGCAATGCCTTGGCACTGGAAGTGGATCGCGCGCGGCTTGACTCGTTTTTGGCAGGTGAACCCGCTGTGTCGCACGAACGTGCGCGTGCATGGCTTATGGATTTGGCGGCGGGGAATCGGACTCCATGTCCGCGCTGAAGTGGCACCCCGATGCCTTGGGCGATATTGAACGGCTATATGATTTCCTCGCTCCTGCCAGCCCTGCTGCTGCGCGCCGGGCGGCTTTGGTGATTATAGAGGCCGCCGATAAGATTGCTGCCATTCCAGGTATTGAGACTCATTTTGCCGAGTTCAAGGAGTGGCGGGCCAAGTTCGGAAATAGTGCGTATATTTTACGCTATTGCGTTTTGCCCGATGGCGATGTTTTAATTACCCGTGTTTGGCACAGCCGGGAATTACGACCAGATCTTGAATAACTGGGGCAGAGCAAACTTACTTTTTCTGACATAGCTGCTGCACCGTAAAACCGGGATCAAAGCAAGATTTCTTAAAGACAACAAAGAAAATACTCGATCTGACCAGAATGGCACTTATTTAAGAAAAAAATCCATATAAATCAACGAGTTGCAATGCAGTGAAATGTTTGAAAAATTCCCGAAATCACCTCAATTCCCTTGCACACATGTATTTAGTGATATCACTTGGCGGATGTCGATTTCAGGAGAATTTTTAACCTATTGATTTATCTATTGAATATATCTTACAGCCTGGGAAATTCACATTTCCAGTAAGATTAATATGGTAACCTATAGCGTATTCATGCAAAAGGAACCAATTATGAGCGTCCCAGGTATTCGATCAAACCGGGGTGATGGCTATCAAACATTAGTCGCCTTTGACTGGGCTTTGACGGTGCTATCCGAGCCAAACTGCCAATGGCTGGAAGTTGATGCTGTCGCGTGGGAGGTCGATGATGTGGTAATCGGCAAAAGCGATGACACGCTTATTTGCTGTCAGTGCAAAAAAAACGAAACTGATTTCAGAATTTGGACGGTAGCCAGTCTGGCCGATGAGTTGGACAAAGCACGGAACCTACTGGCCAGCAACCCAAATGCGATGGTTTGCTTTTATTCACGCACGCCCTTTGGCGCACTTGCAAAACTGCGTGAACACTGCACCACGCAGGCCAACGAAATAGATTATCAAGCAAGTTTAAGCGCAGAACACAAGAGAACAGATGTCGAATTGACGCAGTGCCTTAGCAAAACGCCTGCACTCTCAAGTTATGAATTTCTGCGTCGCACCACATTTGAAATCAGCCCGGAATTGGCTCGCATGGAATCCTTGTTCAGGGAGCGGCTACGCATTTTAACAAGCAACCCGGACCGAGCCTATGATGCCCTGTGGCGACGCCTTGATCAACTTGGCGCACGCATGGAAGGCACGACCATATCCACCGCTTCTCAACATCGGCTAACCAAAGCTGATCTAAAAACGCTACTTCTGCAAGCGGGGGCAATGTTGGTGCCTCCCATGGCTATTGCTGATATACGTGCTTCATTTTCCAGCACCTCAGTCATTGGCCGGGCATGGCGCAGAGACATTGCCGGGCAACGCATTGCAAACCCGGTCGAGTCCGAATTACTGGCCGCCATTGACGCAAAAAAGAACATCATCCTGCTCACTGGGCTACCAGGTTCGGGCAAGACTTGTGTAATGCTGGCAATCCAGGAGGCGCTGGAACAACGCGCCCAAACTGATAGCAATCTGATACCACTCTTCATTCAATCGCGGGAGTTCGCTGATTTGGCAACCGCACAGGATAGGCAAGCGCAAGGTTTGCCCACGCAATGGGTGGAACAGGTTGCCCGCTTGGCTGAAGTGACGCATGTGGTGGTCATAATCGACTCACTTGATGTGTTATCCATTGCCCGCGAACACACCGTATTGAGTTATTTTTTGGCACAGATTGACCGTTTGCGGCTGATCCCCAATGTCACTGTGCTTACTGCCTGCCGTGACTTTGATCGGCACTACGACCGCCGCATCGCCGAACAAAAATGGGACTGCGAATTCAAGTGCCAACCACTGGGCTGGGACGCGACGATTGCCCCGCTATTGCACAAACTTGCCATTGCCATCACCAGTATCGATGCCACAACCCGGCAATTGATTCAAAACCCACGTGAATTTGCCTTGTATGTTGAATTGGCTGTGCGTGATGGTGGCTTCAGCGTTGTCACCGGCCATGCCTTGGCGCAACGCTATCTTGATACGATTGTCCTGGCAGATACTGCGCTGGGTAATGTCGCAATGCATGCGATTGAAGGCATCGCCAATGACATGCTCAAAAGCCGTAGCCTGGCAGTACCGCACCAGCGATTTAACGCCTCCGATACCGTTCAACGCGCACTACTGAGCCATAGCCTGCTGCACAAAACACAGGACGGTAAGTTAATGTTTGGCCACCAAACCCTGCTGGATGTGCTGGTCATCAGCGGTGCCATGCGTAGAGGTGTAACACTTAATGGATTTATTCAAGAGCTATCACCCGTCCCTTTTGTCAGGCCCAGCATCCGCAGCTTTGCTGCCCAGTTAGCCATGGGCGAACGCCGTGAATTCAGAAAGCAACTGCGCACGGTATTAACCGGTAACAACTCTTTTCACATTCGTCGTCTGGTGGCGGAGTCGTTTGCCCAACAAGCCCCGCAAGATGACGATTGGCCCCTGATACGGGAATTACGCGAAAAGTACCGTGACGTGTTCCAAGTGATTTACATGCAAGCAACGGGCTTTGCATGGCATTTTTTCTGGCTCAAGCATTTGGTGCCAACTTTGAAAGCGGCGCAAGATTGTGATGGGTTGCGAATGCATGTGCATCATGTCGCGCAATGGAAAAACGACGATACGGCGGGTGTATTGGCATTTTGGGCAGAGGCGCAAGCGCTGGAATGGATGGATACGGCGCAATTTCCAATCCGTTGGGGGCATCTTCTCGAGGATATTGATCTGGAACACTCTGCTGCACTGGTGCCTTTGCTTATTATGCTGATCAATTTGCCGCAAGAAATATACAGTGAACTGGGACATGTTGTAGCGCGCTGCGCTGTGCAGGGCGATTTGGATGATGCTGTATTATGGAGCTATATTGCAGGCGACATTACTGATGACGATGCCCTTAAGGAACAGTTTGGCGACAAATTGCATTGCACGCCGCATGAATTTGGCGACAGTAATAACCAATTCCTTCGCGAGCAAATGAAGAAGTCGGTGGGCTTGTTGGATTTGACACTGCAAACGGTGGAGCAGTGGAGCCGTGCAAGGATTGCAGGTAAAAATGCATGGATGGCTGGCCGGATGGGGTTTCTAAAACACACTTCTTATAGCAAAGTCAATAACCAAACCGCAATGTGGAATGTAGGCAGTGAAGAAACATTGTTCAGCGCAATGGAGGCCGCCATTCTCCAACACGCATTAGATCATACCAATTGGTGGGAAAACAACCGTGAACGGCTTTGCATGAATCACGAAGGGGCCTTGTGTTACTTCGGCATTCTTGCTTGTACAGCCAACCCTTTGGCCAATCTTGATTTAATAGGTCGCATGTTGTGCAACAAGGAACTCCTGGAATCCGATCTTCAATATGAGCTGGGCATATTAATACATAATGCGTTCATCTACCTTGAAACTAATGTAAAAGAAACGGTGCTGACAGCGTTTTTATCCATCTATGAAGCGTTTGAGATTGATGACGAGCACCGATTTTGGATATGGGCAACACGAGCAAAACTCATTAACACCATTCCCTGCCACCAACGCTCGCCCGAAGCACAATCAGTGCTGGTCGCTTACGAAAACGCCTTCGAGCCGCTGGATCGCAAGCCCGCCATCTTTATGCGGGGTGGCATGGTTAGGGCACCTTTTTCTTTTGAAGTACTTCTTGCGACAAGTGATCGCGGCCTGATTCGCTTGCTTGCCAACTATGCAGAACATCAGAAAAATTCTCATGTTTTTCTGATTGGCAGTAAACGTGAGGTTGGTCGCCAACTATGCGAAGCAGCATCCCGGCAAGCCATACGTTTCTTGCGACTTTTACCCGCAAACTGGCACGACATTCCCTCTGACTTCCGTAACGACATGCTGGAAGGGGTAGCCAATTATTTGGCGTATCGTCATGGCAACTTGCAAGCCAATAACAGATGGTTGCCACAGGAAGAACCGGATGCAGCCACCTTGACACGACAAATACTTGATGAACTGGAACGACATCCGCTGCACTGGCACCACAATCGCGCCGCATCCAGTGCGCTACAGGCCTGCGCCAGCATCATTAAAAATCAAAATGACGCAGAAAGGTTGGTGTTTTTGGCGATAGGATTTGAAACACTGCGAGAGAAAAGTATTTCCGAAGATGATTCGGGTGATTTGATCGACACGGGCATCAAGATGTTGCGTGGCCATGTCGTTGAGGCGCTCATGATTTTGGCCGATCAACTGCAGGAAAACGGAATACCCTTCCCTGAATTATTAACGCCCACACTGCGGCGTTTTGCCAGTGACGAGCAGCCAGCGATTCGTGCACTAATAATCCGCCGACTACCCTATTTGCAAAGCAAAAATCCGGCGCTTGGCTGGGATTTATTCGATCTTGCCCTACAGGGTGATGCGACTGGGCTTTGGGAAATCGCCGAACCTTGCCTGTATTATGCTTATCATGACCATATAGGGAAAGTTACACCAGTGCTTACGCGGATGCTGAACGAAAGCACGGGCAAAGCCCTAGAAACATGGGGGCGCATTTCAGCCTTGGCGGCTCTCGCGAATCGAATTGTTTTTGCACTTTGGCTGAAAGATCTGGAAACACTTAATAGTAGTGATGCGTGGCACGGTGCAGCAACGGTTTGGACAAATTCAAAAAATGCCCAACGACATCGTGAACAATGCTTTGCTGGCATCGCGGCTGGTTTGCATCCCCAAAACCCGCATTCCGCAATGGTTGCAAATGAGCTGCACCACTTATTTCGCGATATAACGCCGCCAATTTCCATCCCTGCCGCAATGCTGGAGCGCTGTTTTTCGATATTTGAGACCTATAGCAAAAATGGGCGACGCGAGCTATACGATTTTGATAACTGGCTTAACGCTACCGCACAGCGTGATCCAGAGCAGGCATTGATCGTAACCGAACTCTATCTGGTTCATGTAAAAAAAATAAAAACTGACTTATACGACCATAAAAATAATTTCACCCAACTATTAACCCGGCTCTTTGCTCAAGCCGAGGAACAGGAAGAATCTGATAACGGATTGATGTTGCAGCGTGTAGTTGTTGTGCAAGATAGCTTGCTGGCCTTAGGACTAGGCAAAATCAACGATTGGTTAAAAGCTGCGGAACGGCCATAATTTCGAAGGTGTAATATACTGCCGAATGTGCATTATAAATAATTAAATCAATGATCAAATCAATGGGGGCAGACTCGATTGATTTTTACAGCGGGGGGTTGCCAGAGATTCGTGATGCAACCAATAAGGGGGGGCGGCTTGGTTCCGATCATTTTAAGAAAGTGATCGGAATCCAATTAGGGCTGCGCGCCGCGCCAACAACTAGAGGCGGGGATAGGAAATCAAAAGAATTTTCGATCAAACGAGTCTGACCCCATTCATTACGTAATCGGTGAACGGGTTGAGGAATTGCATGGGCTGCCCAGGGTTGCCAAATGCAGGGTTGTTGGGCGACATTATGCCACTGAACCCGGCCTGCTGCCTGTGCTGCGGCAAGATTGGCGGGAGGGGAGATTGCTGGCATGGCGACTATTAAGGGGGCCGTTTGATGGCGGTGTTTGGCTTGGCAGCCTTCGTCCGGCTCGGTTTTTCTTCCGGTGTTACAAAGCCAATAGGCCGCTTCCTGCTGTTTTCTTCCGGCATGGCCCGCAATTCACGAATCGCCTCAAATACCTGTTTCAGTTGGACTCGGGTATTTTGGGCAAAGTTATCATGTTGAACCGATAATATTTCGGTTTTATTTTCCAGCTCATCCAGCCGCTTGGCCAGTTCCTGATGGCTGGCCAGCAACTGGCGCAATTGGATGAAGGCACGTACCACGTACACCGATATTTCGGTGGCACGCGGGCTGTTCAAAACCATTGCGGCCATGATGGCACCGTGCTCGGTGAAGGCGAATGGCATGTAACGCCGGCCACCCCATGATCTTGAGGTCGCAAATTGCGATCTCAAGACGACAAATTCTTCATCTGTAATTTGAAACATAAAGTCGGTGGGGAAACGCGCCAGATTTCGTTTCACCTGCTCATTGAAGCGTCCTGTTGGCACGCCATACAGCGCAGCCAAATCCTCATCAAGCAATATTTTTTGGCCACGCAATACCACAATTCGCTGGGTGATAGTTTCCAGTGGTAACATTGGTTCATCCATGTTTGCTTCCTTTGTGGTGGGGGCAGATTCGATTTCACGGATTTGGAAAAAGCATCGTACCATTTATCCGGCGACCGGATTGGTGCGCATTACCGGCCAAAGCGAATTTTTCGTGCGAGCAGTGCAATAGTGTGGGATTGGATGTCCCGTGAAACGGTCGCCACCTTTATTGCCCTCTGGCATACTTAATTAATCCGGAGTAGAATCAGGCAACATAGACGGCACTACCGGTGCCGTTAAACTGGTTCAGGAGGATGCCATGCGAATTTGGACGATTTTGTTGTGTTGCCTGTGTCTGGCCGGTTGTGCCAGTACCAAAGTGGTGCCGGTGCCTAGCGCCTTGTTGCACGATGCACGCTTTGGTCCGCCTTCCGAACCAGTCAATGCCGATGCAATCTTTGTCATGAGCGAGGCAATGAAGGGCTTCCTGCGGGACAACAAGATACGCAGCCAGAGCAATGTCCAGCGCGCGCTGTTCGATGCCTTGTATAACCGCACCCAACTGGCACTGGAATATGATTCGGTGCGCACCCGCAATGCGGTCGAAGCATTTGCTGACAAACGCGGCAATTGCCTGTCGCTGGTGATCATGACCGCCGCTTTTGCCAAGGAACTGGGTTTGACTGTGTATTACCAGCAGGTGGCGATGGACGAAGAGTGGAGCCGGGCCAAGGGTTTTCAGTTTTTGAATGAGCACGTCAACCTGTCTTTGACCGCACCACCGATTCGTAGCGGTGGCTTGTCTTCCGTTTCGGCAGACTTGACGATTGATTTTCAGCCCCTGCCCGAGCATGCCAAACAGCGCGTGAGTTTGCTCACTGAAGAAGAAATCATCGCCAAGTATATGAATAACCGTGCCGCCGAATCGATGCTGGCAGGCAAGCTCAATGATGCCTACTGGTTTGTCCGTGCTGCAATCATGCAGGCACCGCACCTGTCGGCTCCGTACAATACCCTTGGCGTGGTATATATGAACCGTGGTGATTTAGCCATGGCCGAGTTGGCATTGCGTCAATCGTTTGCCTTGGCACCGCAAAACAAGCATGTCATGAGCAATCTGGCACAGTTGCTGACACGGGCGGGTAAACTGGATGAAGGGCGGGCAATGGCAGAAAAAGTGGCACGGCTCGATCCGGAACCGCCATATTTTTTCTTTGACCAAGGTATGGAGGCATTCAGGCAGGGCGACTACCAGCGGGCCCGTACCCTGTTCAAAAAAGAAGTATCGCGTGCGCCGCACAATCATGAATTCCATTTTTGGCTGGCCAAAAGTGCCTTCGAACTCGGCGATGCGGGCGAGGCAAAACAACAGATGGTGTTGGCCCAGCAATTTAGCAACACGGATTCACATCGGGCACTGTATCGGGCCAAGCTGGAGCGATTGCAGGCAAAGGGCGTGGTGCCCTAATCGGGGCATGGGGGGAATAAGGGGAGAATAAGGCGGGATTGCGGACGGGGCTGCGCGGTTGGCGTAGCCCCGTTTTTGCTGCTTGGTGGACACTTGCTGATAGCCCAGTGCCCACTTATTTACAACGTATTTACAACGTATTGACAACGTCTTGATAACCTATTCCCGACAAATTGCCGCCAGAATGACGGCAGGTTTGTCGGTTATGCTTCAATCAATTGTGGCTGCCGGTCAGGCTCAGCCCGCTATAGGCCGAATAGCCCCGGATCATGACATAGTAGGTACCGGCCTTGGCGGTGGCAATCGAGCAGGTTTCGGCATTGGTTGATTTGTTTGATCTGCAATCGTAGGTGGTGGTGGTCGGTGCTGAACCAAAACGCACATACAGATCGGCATCACCGGTGCCGCCAGTCGTAACAAATTTCAAACCGGTAGCACCGGCAGGGACGACCATGGTAAAGGTGGTGTTGCTGCTCTTGGCACCCGAAATACCGGTTTTGGCCACGCCATTGGTCAGCACATTGCTGGCCGTGCCGACCGTGACCGCCGTGGTTTTGCTGTTGGTCGCGCCCTTGTTGTCGGTAACCGTCAAGACCACGTTGTAGGTACCGGCAGCGGCATAGGTGCGGCTTGGGCTGGTGGCAGTTGAGGTGCTACCGTCACCAAAATTCCAGCTACGCGAAGCGATGGTGCCATCCGAATCGGTTGAGCTGTCGGTAAAGGTCGCGGTCAGGCCGGAGACGCTGCTGCTGAAGTTGGCCACCGGTGCGGCATTGGGCGTGGTGCCGGTTGCCTGCAGGTAAGCCGCATACACGTCAATCCGTCCGGCACCGACCACTGGATTCGGGTAGGTGGTAGCCGGTACCCCGCCGCAGCTTTGGGTATTGGAAAGGGTTTTGGCGGCTGTAGAGCGCAAGATGGCCTGGATGTGGGCTGGTTGGCCACGCAAT
>JACCDS011321361.1_pt1 | contig 23085 bp, 21 predicted proteins | sample 7446441 | NCBI WGS metagenome assembly JACCDS01 (sample SAMN15323445, study PRJNA562643) | freshwater metagenome | isolation source: river surface water | place: USA:Blue River Watershed | collected 2017-08-17 | reverse complement strand
GGCTACGAACCAAGGGGTCGTGGGTTCGATTCCTGCCAGCCGCACCAGTATTAGCAGTAAAAAGAAGGGCCGATGTTCAAAAGACATCGGCCCTTTTTCTTTTCCGGATAGCGCGCGCTGCGCCGACTTGCGCTCGTTCAGTCGCCGCCTATGGGCGAAATGATTCTCAAGTATCATGTCCTCCGTTTGTTCTATCCCTGTCGGTCGCCCCTGCCATTCGCTGATGTCTTCCTTGCCGATCCTGATTCCCGAACTGCTCCCGGCGGATGCGCTGGATGCGCTGCCACTTCATGTTCCGGCCGTCGTGCAGCGAGTGACTGCGCCGCCCGAGATGCCTGACTGGGAATCCTGGCTGGGCGAGATCGGCTTCCTGCCCGGCGAGAGCGTGCGGGTGATCGCGCGCAGCGCTTTCGGTGCCGATCCGCTGGTGGTCCGCATTGGCGATTCCACCTTTGCGCTGCGCAAGGCCGAGGCGGCCTGCGTGCAGGTGCTGCGGGCGACTGATGCGTCGGGCGCGCAATGACCGAAGCCACCATCCATTTGTTTCGTGGCGGGCCACTGGTCGCGCTGGTCGGTAACCCGAACTGCGGCAAGACCGCGCTGTTCAATCGGCTCACGGGCAGCCAGCAAAAGGTGGCGAACTATGCGGGCGTGACGGTCGAGCGCAAGGAAGGCCGCTTCGCGACGGCTGCCGGCAAGGCGCTGCGCTTGCTGGACCTGCCCGGCGCCTACAGTCTGAATCCGCGCTCGCTCGACGAGCGGGTGACGGTCGACGTGCTGATGGGGAACGCGGCCGGCGAGAAGCGCCCCGATCTCGTGGTCTGCGTGGTCGATGCAAGCAACCTGCGCCGAAACCTGCGGCTGGTGCTGGCAGTCAAGCGCACCGGCCTGCCGTGCATCGTCGCGCTGAACATGGTGGACCTCGCAGAGCGCCGCGGCCTTGCCGTGGATGCCGACGCGCTGAGCCGCGAACTGGGGCTGCCGGTGGTACGCACGATTGCCGTGCAGGGCGACGGCGCGCAGGCATTGAAAGCCGCACTCGATCTGCCCGAACTCTGGCGCCGCGCCGCTGCTGATGCATCATCGGCATCGCCCGAGCGTGATTTGCGTGGCGATCACGAGGCCGTGCGCACGATACTCGAGCGCCTTGGCCTGGACCGCACGGTGCCGCATCGTCTCAGCGACCGCATCGACCGCATTGCGCTGCATCCGGTCGCCGGGCCGGTGTTGCTGGCCATGGTGCTGTTCCTGATGTTCCAGGCGGTGTTCGCCTGGGCCGAGCTGCCGATGGGCTGGATCGAGCTGGCGACCGCATGGACCGGCGACACGATCGGCAGCCTGCTGCCCGATGGCTGGATGCGCAGCCTGCTGGTTGACGGCATCGTCGCCGGCGCGGGTGGCGTGCTGGTGTTCCTGCCGCAGATCGTGATCCTGTTCTTCTTCATTCTGGTGCTGGAGGAATCCGGCTACCTGCCGCGCGCTGCCTTCCTGCTCGACCGGCTGATGGGCAGTGTCGGCCTGTCCGGCCGCAGCTTCATCCCGCTGCTGTCGAGCTTCGCTTGCGCCATTCCCGGCATCATGGCCGCGCGTACGATCTCCAACCAGCGCGACCGGCTCGTCACCATCCTGATCGCGCCGCTGATGACCTGCTCGGCGCGGCTGCCGGTGTATGCCTTGCTGATCGGCGCCTTCATTCCGTCGCGTGAACTGGCAGGTGGCATCGAATTGCAGGGGCTGGTGCTGTTCGGGCTGTATTTCGCCGGCATCGCCGGCGCGATGCTGGTTGCGTGGGTCCTGAAGCAATTCACGACGCGCGGCCAGGTGCGTACGCTGATGATGGAGCTGCCCGACTACCACTGGCCGGTGCCGCGCAATATCGCGATCGGCCTGTGGCAGCGCGTGGTGATCTTCCTGCGCAGGGTCGGCGGCATCATCCTGTTGCTGACGGTGCTGCTGTGGTTCCTGGCCAGTTTCCCCGCGCCGCCAGACGGCGCCACCGGGCCGGCGATCGAGCATAGTCTGGCCGGCATGCTGGGTCGCGCACTGGCCGTGGTGATGGAGCCGATAGGCTTCAACTGGCAGATCAGCATTGCGCTGGTGCCGGGACTGGCAGCGCGCGAAGTGGCGGTCAGTTCGCTGGGCACGGTGTATGCGCTGTCAGCCACGGCCGACGACACCGCGCAATCGCTGACGCCGCTGATCGCTGCCGACTGGAGCCTCGCGACCGCGCTGTCGCTGCTGGCCTGGTATGTGTTTGCCCCGATGTGCGTCAGCACGCTGGCGACGATACGCCGCGAAACCGGCGGTTGGACGATGCCGCTGGCCGCAGCCGCTTATCTGTTTGCGCTGGCCTATCTGGCCGCTTTCATTACCTATCGGCTGGCGCTGGCCGGCGGTCTGGGCTGAGGCATCAGAGCCAGCCGGCCTTGCGGAAGCGCCGGTACAGCAGGGCCGACACGGTCGCTATCGCGCCCAGTGCCAGCGGATAGCCCCAGCGCCATTTCAGCTCCGGCATGACATCGAAGTTCATGCCCCAGATGCCGGCCAAGGCGGTCGATGCCGCAAAGATCGACGCCCAGGCGGCCAGCTTTTTCGTGATTTCCGATTCCTCGATGCCGACCATCGCCAGATTGACCTGAATGGCCGTGGCGATCGCCTCGCGTATGCCGTCGATGCCGGTGGCAATCCGGGCCAGATGGTCATTCACGTCGCGGAAGTATTCCTGCGTCTGCTGGCAGACCGGCGGTACGCGACCGCCGTGCAGTTTGCCGACGTATTCGAACATGGGCTGCACCGCATGTCGCAGCGTCATCGTCTTGCGCTTGAGCGCATACAGGCGCTCGATGTTGCTGCGCGCCGTATTCTTGTCGAAGATGGTGGACTCGATCAGGTCCAGCTCGGCTTCGAGCTGCTCGAGCATGGGGAAGTAGCCGTCGACCACATGGTCGAGGATGGCATAGAACACGAAGCCTGCGCCTTGCCTGAGCAGTTCCGGCTCCCGTTCGCAACGCTCGCGCACGCTGCGAAAGTCAACGCTGCTGCGGCTGCGCACCGACAGTACGAAGCCCGGGTGCACGAAAATCGCCACCTCACCGACATGGATGTCATCGCCATCGCTTTCCGGCAGATGTGCCACGCAGAACAGCGTGTCGCCGTATTCTTCGAGCTTGGGCCGCTGGTGGCCGTGGCGCGCGTCTTCGACCGCCAGCGGGTGCAGGTCGAACTCGTTTTCCACCATCGCCAGCTCGGCGGCGGTCGCATCTTTCAGCGCGACCCAGACAAAGCCATCAGGCCGGTGCAGCCAGTCGCTGATGTCTTCCGGCGCGATCTGCGCCACGCGCTGGCCCTTTTCGTAAGCGATGCAGTTGATCAGCATGCCGGGTGCGCCGTCAGACCGGCAGCTGGTACTCGAGCAACTGCTTGATGTCGACGTACTTCAGCGCGTTGACATGCGTCGATTCGAGCACCACATGCGGCGCCACGCCCGCGTCGAACGCCTCTTTCCAGCGCAGCGCACACAGGCACCAGCGGTTGCCGGGCACGAGGCCGGGAAAGCGGAATTCCGGACGCGGGGTCGACAGGTCGTTGCCGCGCTGTCTGGAAAAGTCCAGAAACTCCTGCGTGACTTCCGAGCAGATCACATGCGAGCCGCGATCGGATTCGTCCGTATTGCAGCAGCCGTCGCGAAAGTACCCGGTCATCGGGTCGGTCGAGCAAGGCTTCAGCGGTGTGCCGAGTACGTTGATGGCCATGGCGTGTCACTCCTATTGCGCAGATGCCTGCCGATTATGGCCTGTTTCAGGTCTTGTAGCGGAAGCCGTGGTGCTTCAGCGGCAGCGAACGGATGCGCTTGCCAGTCGCCGAGAACAGGGCATTCATCATCGCCGGAATGACGCCGCCGATCGGCGGCTCACCGACGCCGCCCCAGAAATCGCCGGTCGGCACCAGTACCGGAATGATCTCCGGCTTCACGTTGATGCGCGCCAGCGGATAATCGTCGAAGTTCGACTGCTTCACCGCGCCCTGGTCTATCGTGATTTCTTCGGACATGATCGCCGACAGTCCCCACAGCACGCCGCCTTCGATCTGTGCCTTCACCGCATCCGGATGCACCACATGGCCGGAGTCAAGCGCCACCGCGACCCGCTTCACCTCGATTTCCCTGCCGTTCGTGACCGACAATTCGACGGCCGCCGCAGTGAAGCTGCCGTACGAATCCACCACCGCGATGCCGCGATGCACGCCGGCCGGCAGTGGCTGGTCCCAGCCGATGGCCTTCGCTGCCGCGTCCAGCACGGCGAGATCCTTTTTTCCCTGCAGCAGCGGGCGACGGAACGCGAGCGGGTCCTTGCCCGCCACGTGCGCAAGTTCATCGATGAAGCACTCGCGGTAAAACGGATTATTGGTATGCGACACCGCGCGCCAGAAACCCGGCGGCACATGCAGCTCGCGGATCACGTATTCGCTGGTGAAGTTCGGCACCGGGTACGGATGGTCGCGGAACACGCGGGTGTTGATCTGGTCGACGCCGTCTTTGACAAAATGCGGATACACGGTGATCGCAATCGACTGATCAGACTGCCGCACCTGCCAGCCGACCCAGTTGCCATCCTTGTCCAATGCGCCGCGCAGCTTCACCAGCGACACCGGGCGGTAGCGACCCTGCCGCATGTCCTCTTCGCGCGACCATTGCAGCCGTATCGGCGTGCCCGGCACGGCCATCGCGATCTTCACCGCCTGCTTCGTGAAGTCCTGATGCGGGCCGCGCCGGCCGAAGCCGCCGCCGGCGTGCATCTTGTGGATGTAGATTTTCTGCAGCGGCAGGCCCGACGCATCGGCAGCGGCGGCAATCGATGCCTCGCCATTCTGCGTGCCGACCCAGACTTCGAGCTTGTCGGGCGTGTACAGCGCCGCCGCGTTCTGCGGCTCCATGGTCGCGTGGTTCATGAAGCCGGTGGTGTACTCCGCTTCGAGCACCTGGTGCGCGGAAGCGAAGGCCTGGTCAGCATCGCCATCCTTGCGCGCGACCGGCGCGGAGGTCTGCTCCAGGCCTTCGCGCAGATAGGCCATGATGGTCTCGCTGGACACCTTGTCCTTGTTGCCGTTCTCCCATTCGACCCGGATTTTCTTCAGCGCCTGATTGGCCTGCCACCAGTTCGTCGCCAGTACCGCGATCCAGTCATCACTGGCAATGACATGCTTCACGCCGGGCATCGCCTTTGCAGCGCTGTCGTCATGGCTTTTCAGGAAACCGCCAAACACCGGGCTTTGCAGGATGGACGCATGCAGCATGCCGGGCAGACGCACGTCGGACGCGTAGACCTGCGAACCATTCGTCTTGGCCGGAATATCGAAGCGAGCGGGTGAGGTGCCGGCGATCTTCCAGTCCTTCGGGTGCTTCAGTGGCGGGTTATCCGGCATAGCCATCGTCGAGGCCAGCGCGGCCAGCTCGCCGTAGCGCGCGCGCTTGCCGGAGCTGTGCAGCACGACGCTGTTCTCGGCGCGGCATTCGGCGACAGGCACATTCCATTGCTCCGCCGCCGCTGCGATCAACATCATCCGCGCGGCTGCGCCGCCCTTGCGAACGTAGTCGTGCGAGTCACGGATGCCGCGGCTGCCGCCGGTCGACATATCTTTCCAGATCTTGTTGCGCCGGACATGTTCGTTCACATCCGCGTATTCAGGCCGCACCTTGCTCCAGTCGCATTCCAGCTCTTCAGCCACCAGCTGAGCGAGACCGGTGAAGCTGCCCTGGCCGAGCTCGGAGCGGGCGATGCGGATGATGACGGTGTCGTCCGGCTGTATCACCACCCAGTGCGTGACTTCGGGCGCGTCGGCCACCGCAGCGGCCGCGCCCTGTATGCCCAGCACGAAGGCCCCGCCAAGTGCCGCGGATTGCTGGAGAAAAGTGCGGCGGGAAGGGCGGGAAAGGGTGAGGCTCATGCATGGGCTCCTGAATGTTTGCCTTGGTCACGTGATTTTAAAGCAAAGAAAAATGCCCCGCGTCAGCGGGGCAGGGAGATCAGTGTGCCGGCAATCTGTTTCGAAGGACGGGTGTCAGCTTTTCTCGTTTTCGTGCGGCGCCTGAGAGGGGAGTGGCGCAGACGCCAGCGTGAACGATAGCGGCGGCGAAGGCGTCTGGTAACAAATTATTGATGGATCGTCCTGTTGCGTCGATGCCGTCGAACGGGCATCACAGGCAGCCCATGAGTCATCGTCCGATTCCGGATTTTGCTTTAACGAGCTTGCCGGGTGACGATCGGACAGCGATGTGCGGTTCGACGCGGAAAAATTCGGTGGCGTTGACGAAAGCGGGAGGCTTCCGGTTGCTTGGCTTGGCAGCGGTGTGGCCGATGCGTGGTGTTGATGGAGTGCGGGAGCTTGCGGCTGAAGCGACTGGAATTTTTCCTCCAGTGCCTGAATTCGACCTTCCGCTGAAAAGCTCAGGGAGGTGTTCAAATGCAGGTAGAAATGATTGGCCTCCTGCTTTCCCAAAACCTCGCTTACCAGATGAATCTCCAGCGCCTCCATAAAATCGGGCCGATCTTCGGGGGTCAGTTTTTTTAGTGCTTGGTTAAGCGTATCTGTGAGTTTTTCGGATTTCTGCTTTCCAAAGACTTGAATCAGGTCGTCCGTGGAAATGACCTTGTTCCATTGATCCATCATGAGCTTCGCGCAGCAGATTTTTTGCTTAGGATTCTTCAGCAGATCTTCCAGCGCGCAGGCTTTCAGAAACTTGTCGATTCTGGATTGAATTTTTTCATGACGGTTTTGAAGAAAGGCGGGTTTGGGAAATCGCAGACTGGATGAAGAATTGATGGCCATGATCTGGTACCTGTAGTTGACGGGATGCTGATAAATCTTCAGCGCACGCTTGGTACAGATTCATTTCTTTCTTGTTCCGGCAGAGACAAATTACTTTGGAGTTGGTGCGATTGGCGAAACAAAGCCTTGAATGAAAAACGCCCCGCATTCGCGGGGCGCAAAGACTGCAGTGAAATCGGAGGACGATGCTCAATGCACGAGCATCAGGCCCTTGAGGTTTTGGCGAAGCTCGCGCTGCGCGCAGACTGATGCCGCTTTACCAGCGAGGCGCAGGCGAGTATCAGTCCCAGCGTGACCACATAAAACAGCATCTGCATCGCGCTCGGACTCGGCTCGTAGCCGACCAGTGCATGCAGGATGCGTCCCGCCAATGAATCGCTCGACAAGATGAATGAGGTATCCCACAGCGGGCTGACCAACGCAGGCAACCAGTCAGCCTGAATCAGGAAGCGCGCCATCTGACCGGAGAGGCCGGCAGCCAGCAGCACGATCAGCCAGCCGGTCACGCTGAAGAACCATTTGAGCGGGATACGCATCAGGCCGAAATACATCAGCGCACCAAGCGTTGCGCCGCCCGCGAAACCGAGCGCGCCGCCGCCGAGCACATCAGCCATGCTGATGCCGCCGCTACTGGCCATGCCATGCAGGAAGAGCACGCTTTCCGCGCCTTCGCGCAGCACGGTCAGCGCGATCAGGATTAGGATCGCTGACAGCCCCGCCGCACCCTCGCTGACCTGAACGCCAACCCGCTTTGCATCGCGCGCCAGTTCCGCGCCGTGCGACGACATCCATACATGGTGCCAGCTGAGCATCAGTACCGCGATACCGAGTACCGCTGCGTTGAACAATTCCTGCCCGCTGCCTTCGGCGAGGTCTGCGATGGTCTCGGTCAGACCGGCCAGCACGCCGGAGCCGAGCACGCCGACCAGCACGCCCAGTACGATGAACAGCGTGCGGCGGCTTACACCGCGCGTCGCAGCGGCGACGATGCTGATCACCAGCGCCGCTTCGATCGTTTCACGGAAGATGATCAGGGCAGGTCCGAACATGGCGCTTTACTCGACGATGACCACGCCCTTGGCGGTGGCCTGGTTGAACTCACCCATGAAAGGGTACCGGCCGGGTTTGAGCGGGCCGATCCAGACCGCCGCTTTCGATTTCGGCGCGATGATCTTTTCGCGATTCAGTTCATGGCTCTCGAATTCTTCTGGCGTCGCATCCTGATTTTCGATCACCAGCTTGACCTTCTGGCCGGCCGGCACGCGCACTTCGGCCGGAGAGAACTTGTGGTCCTTGATCGTGATGCGGATTTCGTCGGCCGCGATGGAAAGCAGCGGCAGCAAGCCGAGCGCCAGCGCGAGAAGTCGGTGTTTCATACGGGTCTCCGAGAGAGGTGATCAAGCTTTGTTGTCGATAATGATAATGATTCGCATTTTGGGTGTCAATAACATTCGCGCAGCCGCCGGCCTTTGAAAAATCCTTGAAAATTCAGAGACTTGGATGGTCTTAGGGAAGCTTGTCCAGCAAGAAGTGCGCGGAGCGCTCGGAAATCACCAGCACCAGTTTCATTCGCGCCCGCGTCATGCCGACGAACAGCTTGCGGAAGCTCTTGTCGTCAAGTGTGTCGAAATCGACTTCGGTGAAGATCACTGCCGGCGCCGACTGGCCCTTGAAACGGTAGACCGACTCGGCCAGCAACTCGCCGTCGCGGAAGACCGGATTGCCGAACAGGTCGTAACGGCCGGCAAAGGATTTCAGCGTGTGATTGCCGAGCGCATCGAGGTTAAGTAGCGCGGAGTGCTCGCGGCCCCGGAAGCTGATGATTGCCATGTCCGCGCGCGTGAAACCGGCGCCCAGGCAGCGCGTGATTGCCTGCCGCGTCTGCGCCTGCATCAGCGCGTGGTCGCCGGCCGGCCAGGTCAGTACGTCGATGTCGGCGCCGGCGAAGGGACTGGCAGCTTCAACCGGCCGCGCCGCGCCGGTCGCCAGCGCTGCGAGCAGTTCAACGATGCGGCGCGGACTGCGGTAGTTGCTGTCGGCATGCATCGTCACCCAGCCGGGCAGGGGTACCGGCTCGCGGCCATACAGGTTCTGCATGGTGTCCTCGAGCCAGATCGCGCGGCCCTCGGGTTTCAGCAGCCGCAGCAACGCATCGCGCCATGCGGCAGAAAAATCCTGGCCCTCATCGACAATCAGCACATCGAAGCGCCAGTCCGCCGGAATGTCGGCATTGGCCAGCGTTGCCTCGAGTTGTGTCCATACCGCAGGCTCGGCGTAATCGGGCGATGCGCCGACATCACGCGCGAACAGGTCGCACAGCTGGTGGTAGTTCGCGACCCGCCCGCCGGCGGGCACCAGCTGCTGCACGTGGTCCGCCAGCGGACGGTTGTAGCAGACGTACAGCGGCTTCATGCCGCGCGCGATCGCGTCTGCATACTCGGCCAGCGCGAGCTGCGTCTTGCCGCTGCCGGCCGTGCCCGATACGCGCAGACGGAAGGGGGTGAAATCCAGCTGCCGCGCCCAGGTCGCGAGGCCGCCCGAGATGCGCGTCACCAGCGCCGACGCCTGACCGATCATCGCGCTCGGGTCCGGCACAAGCTGCAGCACATTGCCTAGGAAGCGCATCACGCGCTCGCGCTGGGCAGTGACTTCGGTGACCGGCAGGATCTGCCGTATCACCTGGGCAAGCTGCTCTCGCCGCGGCGCATCGACAATGCGGTCGGCTGCGATGCCGGCGTTCTCCACCTTGCGCACCTGATAGTCCGGGCAGTACAGCAGATAATCGATCGCGAGCGGCTCGGCAGACGAAGCAAAGCGCTGCTTCAATGCGGCGACCGCCCGCAGGATCTGGTTGCGTACCAGCTTGGGTTTGTCGAGGCCCGCATAGCGCTTTGCGAGGCCTTCATCGGTCTCGGAGAGAAAGCCGGATTTCTGCTCGATCAGCAGCAGCCGGCCATTCGGCGCCACCACGATGAAATCGATTTCGCCGTAGGCGGACCAGCCTTTTTCTATATTCGTCCAGTGCACGCCGTGGAACACCGTGTAATCGTCAGGCAGCGCTCGGGCCAGCAGCTCGAGCGTCTCGATCTCGCGCTGCGCCGCGCCGGTGACGGCGAGCTCGCGCCAGCCTGGAGGATGAATAGTGGCCATGGTCGTTGGGGATGAGAATCAGCAGGATTGTAGGGCTTCCGGATCAAACCCATGAAAACCCGATCCCGCCTACGGTAAACTCGCGCGATTGATTCTCGGAGAAATCGCATGGACATGCTGCCCTGGCTCGCAGCTTTGCTGGTGGGCGTCGTACTTGGCGCGCTGATAATGTCGCTGCTCGCCAGAGGAACGCAGGCCGCAGCGCAAGAGCGCGTGCGACTGCTCGAAGAGCAGCAAGCACAGTCGGCGCAGCGCGCGCAGGCCTTGCAGGAAGCCTTGTCGTCTGCACAGCGTGAGCTGGCCGCCGCGAGTGCGCGGGCCGAAGAACAACAGAAAAACGCTGATGCGCAAATCCTGCAGCTGCAGCAGATGAGCGAATCGTCACGCAAATCGCTGACCGAAGAATTCCAGAACCTCGCCAACAGCATCCTCGAAGACAAGACGCGCCGTTTCAGCGAGCAGAACATCGAGAGCCTCGGCAACCTGCTCGATCCGTTCAAGGAAAGGCTGAACGAGTTCAAGAAGCGGGTCGAGGAAATCCATTATCAGGACGCGCAGCAGCAGGCTGTGCTCAAGGCCGAGCTGGCCAGCCTGAAGGAACTGAACCAGCAGATGAGCACTGAGGCGCACGACCTCGCGACCGCGCTGAAAGGGCAGGCGAAGAAGCAGGGCAACTGGGGCGAGCTGGTGCTGGAGAACGTACTCGCGCGCTCCGGTCTGCAGGAGGGCAAGGACTACCGGCGCGAGGTCAGCTTCAATACCGAAGAAGGCAAGCGTCGTCCGGACGTGATCATCTACCTGCCCGACGCGAAGCACCTGATCGTCGACGCAAAAGTTTCGCTGAACGCCTACACGCGCTACGTGAACGCCGACGACGAGCTCGAGCGCAAGCAGGCGCTGGGCGAGCATGTGAAGGCGGTCGGGGACCGTATCCGGGAACTGGCCGACCGTCGCTACTTTGAGCTCGATGACCTGAACTCACCGGAAATGGTGTTCATGTTCGTGCCGGTTGAATCGGCCTTCGTGGAAGCATTGCGCGCAGATGAAAGCCTGTTCCAGCAGGCACTGGAGCGCAAGGTGCTGGTGGCCACGCCGACCACGCTGTTGACCAGCCTGAACATCGTGCGCCAGCTGTGGCGACTCGAAAAACAGAATGCGCACAGCGCCGCGCTGGCTGACAGTGCATCCAAGCTGTATCACAAGTTCACGGTGTTCATCGGCACGATGGAAGACCTCGGCCGCAAGCTCGACGGTGCGCGCACAAGCTATGCGAAGGCCTTCGGCCAGCTGTACCAGGGGCGCGGCAACCTGATCAAGCAGGCCAAGGACTTTGAACAGCTGGGTGTGGCCGTGAAAGGCGCGCTGCCGCAGTATCTGGTGGACAAGGCCGAGCTGGAGATCGACCTGCTGCCCTCGCCGGTAGGTGATGACACGCTGCCCGATGACGCCGGTGACGCCGGTGAGGAAGACCGCGCCGCCTGACGGCGCCGCGTGCCACTCAGATCGGAAGCAGACGTAAAAAAGCCCGCACGATGTGCGGGCTGGACGCTTGCCTGATCCGGATCAGAACATGTAGTTGGCTTTGATGCCGACGATGTAGTTTCGGCCGGGGGCGGGTTCGTAGAAACGATTGTTACTGTCGTTGACGCGTATGGATCCGATATACGCCTGGTCGGTCAGGTTATCGATACGAATATACTCCGTAAGTTTCCATCGATTCCATTGCTGTTGAAGACTGGCTCGCGCGCTCAGCACAGTAAAGCTCGGCGCTTCCGCAGAGTTGTCATCCTTCGTAAAAGTTTTGCTGTTATGCCTTACTTCGAGCGCCGTGAGGAAATTCAACGGCTGATGACGCCATGCAAGTTCGCCAAATACTTGCGTGCGGTACGTTCCTGGAATCACCTTGTTGGCATTGAAGGCCGAGCTGTCGTCAAACTTTGCATCGAGCATAGTGTAGGCGAGATAAACTGAAAACCCCTTGGGCAATCGGGTCTCGAAATTGAGCTCTGCTCCTTGCCGTTTCGTTTTGCCTGCGTTGTTATACACAGTGTAGGTGTCCGTGCTCTGGACGACGATTTCGTTTTCCGTGGTGATGTCGAACAGCGCGGCATTCAATCGCGTGTCATCGTTCAGTAGCCACTTCGTGCCTATCTCCATGTTTGTGCTGGTGCTCGGCTTCAAGCCCAGATTTGGACCGGTACCGTTGGTGGGGCTGTCGTACGAGATTTCGATCATGGTCGGTGTCTCGAAACCCTTGCCTATGTTGGCATACAGGTTCAGGTTCGGTGCCGCCTTGAAAATCAGACCTGCGACCGGGATCGTCCGGTCAAAACTGATTCGGCCTGTACCATCGCCGTTCGTGGTGATTCGATCAAGTACACTCTGACGAAGATTCGTGTGCCGAACGCCGAGATGCAGATCCCATTGGTTCGCAAACGACCAGGAACTCTGCACAAACTGGTCGAAGTTTATGGCTTTCTGCGTTTCGTTCCGGGTTGGATCGTCCGTAGTGATCTCGCCGCCCGATGCTGTCTGGTTCAGACGTGCGTCTTCCATGTAACCGGCGTTCAATCCGGCGCTGACGGTGTAGGGCTTTCCGAGAAGGTCGCCTCGATTGTTCAGTCGCAGCTCCGTTCCATAGAAATTTCGGGCGATGCTGCTTGCGCTGTTCGGAAGGTATTGCAAGTTGTCGCGCTGGCCTGCGTAAACCACCACATTCAAGGAGTTTTGCCCGTTGATCTTGTGTTCCAGATTGAAGCCCACTTGCGTGTTGCTCCGGATGACACGGTTGTTGTTGGTGCGCGCTATCGACGCAACACCAGCAGGGTTATAGAATTCGTTACGCGTTATCGCGCCCGGGGCATTAAGGCTGGTACCGGTTTTTATGAGGCCGCCCGGATCCAGCGCGGTCTGGTCAAACCAGTTGATCAGCGTAGTGAGTTTGGTGTCCTCGGAAAGCTTGATGCCGAATTTGGCTGTTGCCTGGCGCTTTTCATTAGCGCTGTGCTGCCTGTAGCCGTCGGCACTGTAATCACTGTAGTTCAGCAGATACTCGACGCCTTGGCTAATGCCAGCGGCTTGCACTGATTCTCGTCTGGCTCCAAAGCTGCCGTATAGGACATCTGCGCTGACTTCCGGACGAGATGGCGGCGTTTCTGTGAACAGTTGGATAACACCACCTGAGGAGTTTCCGTACATTGCCGAGAAAGGCCCCCGCATGACTTCGATGTCACCGATGACACCGAGATCGATGCTGCCCGGGTTGCCGATTCCGTCCGGCATTGAAAGGGGAATGCCATCGACATAGAGCCTGATACCCCGCACACCGAATGAGGAACGCGCACCAAATCCGCGAGAGGAAATTTGCGGATCCTGGGCCATCTGGTTGCGATTCTGAGCGGTGATACCGGGGATGCGCGACAAGCTTTCGGACAGGGTCAATCGCAGTTGCGAGCCCTGAATGGCCTCCTTCCCGACCTTGTCAATCGACATCGGCAAATCAAAGCTGTCCTGCTCGACACGGGTTGCCGTCACGACGACAGGCGACAGTACCTTGGTTTGTTCTTCGGCCGTCGCGAGAGTGGCGCCGAAGCAGCCGGCGATCATCACGGCCAGGGTGGTCTTGTTCGTTTTCATTGGGCTATTCAACAGGTGCTTGCAGAGCGCGCAAGGATAGCCGAATGGCAAAAAGTTGACCTACAGAAATTCATTAATGACTGGTTCGTTCAATTGTTTTCATCAATCTCCGTGCGGATCAGGGGTCTGGCGTGGCAATTCAGGCAACTTTGCGCGTAAAAAAAGACGGCCAAACTGGCCGCCTTTTTTAAATCACGTCTTTTGACCGGCCAGAGGCCGGTCAGCTAACCGTTAATTAACGGTTAGCGATGTACATCGTGATTTCGAAGCCGAAACGCAGGTCAGTCGCTGCCGGGGTGGTCCATGCCATGTTGATCTCCTTGAATTTGCTTAAGTTTGGTTTGTTCACCGCCGCCTGATGAGCCGGTCGGTGGATTGAATCATCGCTTGGCCGGGCTTTCCATGCATCGGTGAATGTCTTAATCGAATCTAATGAAATTCATGAACCGCTCTTCCGTTCATGCGCCGCGTGGGCGGGCGGCAGAGCCTGCCTGCTATGATGCCGCGAAACCAGAGGCAGCGCAAAACCGGCGACTTCGCCCCGCAAAATACCATGACCACCGACGCTTCCAGCCACGTCGCTGCAATGCAGCAGAAACATCCCCCCCCGCCCGGCATGAGCCTGCGGCTGAAGATCAACCTGATCTTCTCGTCGCTGACCCTGCTGATGTTCGCCGTGCTGATCGCGTTCGAGATCTCCGCCACTCGCGCCAGCGTTCGCGAGGAAATGGAAGCCTCGGGCCGCATCGCGACCCAGCTGCTCGGGCGCATCAGTAACTTCTACAACGGCGAAAAATTTGCCGAACTGGTCACCTTTCTGCGCGATACCGGGCGAGTACGGGCGAACGATATCAGCCTGTATGACGGGGCGGGTGTGCTGCTGTATCAATCGCCGCCCTCGCTGTACAAGGCAGGGCGCTATGCGCCCGGCTGGTATTCGGCACTGGTCGCGCCGCCGTACACCGAGCGCGTGATTCAGCTGCATGGCGCGCGGCTGGTCGTGACGACCAATTCGACCCGCGCAATCCTCGATGGCTGGGACAACCTGCGTGACATCCTGTTTACGCAAGTCGCGCTGTTCGTGCTGGCCGACCTGATCGTGTTCTGGCTGGTCGGGTACTGGCTTGCGCCGCTGGAAAAGGTCGAGCGCGGATTACGTGAGATCGAGCAGGGTGACCATCATGTGCGGCTGCCGCCGCTGCCCGGCAAGGAGGCCGGCGAGATGGGGCGCGCCTTCAACCGGATGGCGCAGGCGGTGGAGGAGAACATTCAGGTGCGGCAAACCAGCGCCGAGGCGCAGGCGCGGCTGGATGCGCAGCGCGAATTCACGCAGCAGCTGAACGCGCGCATCGAGGAAGAACGCGCCGCGCTGGCGCGCGAGCTGCACGACGAACTCGGACAGTCGCTGACGGCGATACGCAGCATCGCGAAATCGATGATGCAGCATCCGGACGTCGCCGGCGGTCCGCTCGAGCGCCACGTGCAGATGCTGTTCGATACCGCCGGCATGACTTCGGACGCCATGCGCCGCATGATTCCGCGGCTGCGGCCGATACAACTCGAAGGCATGGGGCTGGTGGACGCGGTGCGCGATCTGCTGACCGAAACGCAGCAGAATCATCCCGACGTGAAGTTCGAGCTGTCGGTCGGCGACGGCGGGCTGCCGCCGCTCGACGACGGGCTGGAGCTGTCGGCGTATCGCATCGTGCAGGAGGCAGTAACGAACGTGGTACGGCACTCGGGTGCGACGCGCGCGCAGGTGGCCATCGTCGCCGAAGGCGATACGCTGGTCGTTACGATCGCCGATAATGGCAAGGGCGCTGCATCGCTGCAGCGCGAGGGGCACTACGGCGTGCGGGGCATGCAGGAACGCGCTGCTTCGTATGGCGGCCTGGTCAGGTTTGGCAGGGGCGCCGACGGCGGACTGGAGGTCGGGGTATCGCTGCCGCTGATCGAGGGGAATCAAGGAAAAGATGAAAAAAACGATTAACGTAATGCTGGTCGACGACCATGCGGTGGTGCGCTTCGGCTTTCGCATGCTGCTCGAAGCGACCGAGGACATCAAGGTCGTCGGCGAGGCGCAGTCGGCCGAAGAGGCCTACCAGCAGATCCCGGCGCTCAAGCCGGACGTGATCGTGATGGATATCTCGCTGGGCGGCACCATGGGCGTCGAAGCGACGCGCCGCATCCTCGCGCGCGACAAGGCAGCCAGGGTGCTGGGTTTGTCGTCGCATGAAGATCCCAGCTATGTGCGTTACATGCTGAAAGCCGGCGCACTCGGCTACCTGTCCAAGCGCAGCGCGCCGGACGAGCTGATTCATGCGATCCGGCAGGTCAGCGAGGGTCGCATGTACATCGAAGCCGGCCTGTCGCAGCGGATGGCGCTCGAAGAATTCAATGGCGAGAAAAGCCCGATCGAGGTGCTGTCCGAGCGTGAGTTCGGCGTGTTCATCCAGCTCGCGAAAGGCCTGTCGGTAAACCAGATCGCCGACATGCTGAACATCTCGCCGCGCACCGTCGGCACCCATCTGTACAACGTCAAGCAGAAGCTCGCCGCCGCGAATCAGGCGGAGCTGACGCTGATCGCGGTGCGCCACGGCTTGATCGAGACCTGAGGATTGAGCCAAATCAATCGGATTTCGATTTGTAAATCTCTGCTGCATCCGTCTGTTGCGAAGCTAAGTTATCTTCCGGACACACCCGAGACGAATCCGATGACGGAGCGATCATGAAAAAAATAGTCGTGCCAGCCGTGCTGGCATTGGCCTGCGCCGCAGCCGCACACGCCGACCCTGATGTCAGCTGGGGCGTCACCATTTCTTCCGGCATGCCGCCACCGCCCGTGGTGCGTTACGAAGCGCCGCCACCGCCGCGCCCCGCATACGTTTGGGTGCAGGGCTACTGGGGATGGAACGGCAATGCCCATGTATGGATGCCGGGACGCTGGGAGCCTGCGCGTCCGGGCTATGTCTACATGCAGCCGCAATGGCGCGAAGGGCCGCGCGGCTGGGAGTTCCGGCAGGGCGGCTGGCGCGGACGAGACGGGCACAGGCCCGGCGGTGGCCCCGGCCATTGCCCGCCGGGGCATCGCAAGAAAGGCGAGTGCTAGCGCTTGGCCTTGAGCGGCTTAGCCCCGGGCGCATCGAGAACCGCCGCCGCAAGGCATCCGCTGTGCTGCAGGCTCTGCAGTGTCATCGGCCGGCCGAGGAAGTAGCCTTGCGCCTTACCCACACCCAGCTCGATCAGCGTCGCGGCCTCGGCCGCAGTCTCGACGCCTTCTGCCACCAGGATGCTGCCGGTATCGGCGGAGAAGTGGATTAACGCCGCGGCCAGCGCGCGCCGCGCCGGATCGATATCGATGTCGCGCGTCAGGCTCATGTCGAGCTTGATGCGGTCAGGCTCCAGATTCAGGATGTGCCGGAAACTCGCATAACCCGCGCCGGCATCGTCGACAGCAATCTGCAGCCCCTTGTCGCGGTACGGTTTCAGGCGCGACGCAATTTCTTCATAGCGCTCGACGGCCGCGTGCTCGGTGATCTCCAGCACCAGATGGCTGACGCGATCCATACCGGACAGCAGCTTCTCGAACCGGGGGTCGAGTATGGTCTCCGGTGACGCATTGACTGCGAGATCGAGCCCGCCATTGAGCCGCGGCATCACCTGCAGCGCGCTCTCGATGGCTTTCAGTTCCAGCTCCACGCCCAGCCCGACCGCGTGGGCGTCGTTGAACCACAAGTCGGGTGTGCGCGTCGGCATGGCCGAGAAGCGTGACAGCGACTCGAAGCCGGCGATGGCTGCGCGTTCCAGGTCATAGATCGGCTGGTACACCATGTGCAGTGCATCGCCACGTAGTAACTGGCAGATGCGCTCGCGGACCTCGTGCAGGTTGCGGTGCGCGACGCGCTCACGGTCAATCATCTTGCCAGCCAGATCGGCGAATACGCGCATCAGGTTCAGGTCGCGCAGGTTCAGGCTGGTGTCGGCGCTGCGGCTGAAGCAGCAGAAAGTGCCATAGATCGAGCCGTCCGACAGGCGTATCGGCACGCTCATGTGTGCGCCGACCGGCACATCGAAGGTCGCTTCCAGTTCGGTGGCGGTGGGATTGGTTTGCGCGTCATTGATCAGCTCCGGCAATCTGCCATCGACAACGCGCTGGCAATAGGACTCTTCCAGCGGTCCGCCGCCGCCGACCTGTACCGGGCTTTTCGACCACGAGGAATCCACGTAGCGGAACATCCGCTGCCCGTTCGTGAATTCGGACACGAACGCGACTTCCATCTTCAGGTGCTCACGCACGGCGTGCAGGATGTCCGGCACTGAATTGCCGTGCGGCTGTCCAATGCTTGCGGGTGCAGTCTCGATGACCCGCCGCAAATCCTGATTCGAATCGGCGTTCGGGCTGTAGCTCTCAGTGGACGTTTGATCTTGCATAAATTGGGATTCAGGAAGCCTTTGTTCTGGAACATCAGAAAAGGATGAGACTGCGTTTAGATAACTCTGAATTCCCTGCGCCTGCTCAGGTTTGCGCGATCTCAATGAATATGATTGACAAGCTAGGTCAGCCGAATGTTCCGTCCGACCCGTTGCAGCAGCCCCCGCCGGTGCCGGCGGCGCCGCATCCGGTCGATGGCAGCCAGTTTCACAATGTGATCGAGGAGCAGGCGTGGTCCGAATTGCCGCCGACGCCGGAAGAGCAGGCGCCACGCCGAGTTCGGCACCTGACTGAGCCCGAAGCGGCGAAACCCCACCCGGACGCCCCGTTGATGTCGGTCGGCAATACTTAGCGTCCGGCGCGTGTCATTTAGTGCAGGTGCTGCTTCAGGTAAGCGCCGATCTGCTGCAGGCCGAAGTTCGAGATGTCGCTGTGCAGTTGCCGTGTAATGTGCTGTCCCACCCGCTCCGGCAGCTGTTTGCGCAGCATGCCGAGGAACTCCGGCGATGCCACCACCACCAGGCTGTCGTAGCGCTTCGCGTCGCAGCCACGCGTGAGCAGCGCCATCACCTCGCGCGAGAATTTTTCCTCGTCGTGCTGCTGTTGCGACACCGGCGACTCGGCCGTATGTCCCTGATGCCGCGCGCCCGTGCCGTCGTAGCGGCCTTTGGCATCGTGCCGCAGGGCGGCATCGTCGAGCCGGCCTTCGGGATTGAGCAGGTTCTCGATCTCATGCAAGCGGTCGAAACTGCCTTCCGTCTCGAAGATCCGCGCGCGGCTGCGGTCGGCGACGATCACCCATTGCGTACCCATGGCCAGTCTCCCATCGTGGTTTCCGCTTCGACCACGGCGAACGCAAAGTGTTCGGAAGCGTGATGAAACTTTCATGCCGCGCCGACATCCGACATCAACGATATCCATACGGGCGCGCCCATCACGCCCCTTGCCGGAGAAATTCATGACTCAGCAGAAACCTGAGGTGCAGTCCGCCAGCCAGGCACCCGCGTCCTCATCATTCTCATCCACGCCTACGGACCAGCATCGCCGGCATGAAGATAATTCGCTGTCAGTCACGCCGAAGGACGTCGAGCCGGGCGATGTGACCTCCAAGGACACGATAGAGCGACCGACCGATTCGACCGATGCCGACGAGCGGCAGCAGGCCATGCTCGATGATGCAAATGACCTGAGCTTTCCGGCCAGCGATCCGACGTCGGTGGCGGGTGGCATTACGCGGATAGAAAAGCCGGCGTCTCCGGCCTGATTGATCGGCAAAAGACTATTAGTTCGAAAAAGGATTGACGATCATCAACTTGCGTTGAGTGGGAGGCTTCTACTGTGAGCGAAACATTCGAACACGAACCGACCATGAGCAAGGTCCACACGCATTACGACAATCTGAAGGTCGCGCGCGATGCGCCGCCCGAAGTCATCCGCGCAGCCTACAAGACGCTGTGCCACAAGTTTCATCCGGACCGGCATGGCGGCAGCGCGAAGGCAACGCAGACCTTCCAGCTGATCAATGCCGCGTATGAAGTGCTGTCCGATCCGTCGCGCCGCCATCAGCACGATGCATGGATCGCCCGCATCGAAGCCAGCCGACCCGGAACGAAGCCGCCGTCTGCGTCGTCGAAATGGAATGGCCGCGAACGTCGCCGCCGTGCATGGGCTGCGGCGGCGGGCGGACCGTCGGTGGCGGATATGGGCGAGCGCTTGAAGCGCTCGACCGCAGCGCTCGCGCTGTGGGCGTCAGCGGGCGTGCTGGGTGCGATGCTGTTCGTGCTGTATCACGCGTGAACTCGCTGGCGCCGGGCTGACGCCAGCGAGTTCACTATTCTCGACCGAAGGCCAGGTGAGTCTGGCCCGGCTGCTTGCGCTGACTGCGCCTGGCTCTCGAACGTTTCGCAGCGCGTGCAAGGCCGGCTTCCGGCACCAGCTTGCGCACCGAACGCTGGATCGCGAGCAATTGTTCCGAACGCACCAGTCGCATCAGGCTCAGCATGGTCTGTCGTGCGAACCATGCTTCGCGCGTACTGCCACCGGAGACCGAGGCCGAACGCAGGAAGGATTCCATCAGGATTTCGGAGGTTGAATTGAGATCTTTGGCAGGAGAAGATTTCATGGGTTCGCTCATCATTTCCGTCGGTAATTTAATTGTCAGAAAGGAGTCTAGCGGTAATCCCCCTGAAGTCCAGCGCAGTCCGATTGAGACAAATCAACGGCGCGTGACACTCTGCGGAAAAGCAAAAATTCCTTTTTGTTTTGCTAACGCCAATCGCATGTTAAGACCATTCATCGAACATTTATTGCGCAAGCAGTGTGTCGTCAGTGAGGAATAGCCGATAACAATTTGGGAACAATCGCCAATCAGACGGCTCATTGTTTTCAACCGGAGTCATGGGGATCCGGACCCAACACATCAAGAGGTGGCGATGGACAACTTGAACACGCAGCAGAAGAAACGTCTGGGCAAGGCGCTGGCGCAGAGGGAGGCCGACCTGCGCGACGACATACAGCGCGAGCTGAAGTCGCACGACGATTACATGCAGCTCGCCAGTGAGGTACCGGATCCGGGTGACCAGTCCTTCGCCAACTTGTCAGTGGACCTGGGCAATGCCGCGGTCGCGCGCGACCTGACTGAGTTGCGCGCGGTCGAGCTGGCGCGCAGGCGCATGGACAGCGGTGCCTATGGCGAGTGTGTGTCCTGCGGCTATCCGATTCCGTTCGAGCGTCTGATGGCAATCCCTGCCGCTGAGCGATGCGCGCCTTGCCAGGAGAATTTCGAGCATACGCATCATGAGGGGCAGCGGGGGTCGACGATGTAGTTTCCTGACCGGGGTTATCATCGATAGCTGATTCATGAATCCGCCCGCGACTGTCGCGGGCGCTTCGTTTGGAGCCATCGATGCCAGCCGACGCCCTTCGTTCTGCTTTCTCCCACGCGCTGCGCATGACCCGCCGAGACTGGCGTGCCGGCGAGCTGCGCTTCCTGCTGCTCGCGCTGGCCATCGCGGTCGCTGCGCTGTCGGCGGTTGGTTTCTTTGTCGACCGCATGAATCGAGCGCTTGAGCGCGATGCCGCGCAGCTGCTCGGCGCCGACCTCGTGGTTCGCAGCGATTATCCGGTCAGCGAAGATTGGCGGCGCGATGCCGGCAAGCGCGGACTCTTGCTTGCTGATACCGTCGTCTTTCCGACCATGGCCGTCAGCGGCAGCGGTGAACAGGAAGACACGCGGCTGGTCGCGCTGAAGGCGGTGTCGGCGAGCTACCCGCTGCGCGGATCGCTGACGCTGGAACGCCACGGCCGGACCGAATCCGCGCGCGGCGCGCCAGCCAGCGGCACGGCCTGGGTCGATCCGGCTTTCCTGAGTTCGCGCCAGCTGTCGGTCGGCGATAGGATTAAGCTCGGCGACGCAAGCTTTCGCATTGCCGCGGTGATCGCGCTCGAGCAAGACCGTGGCGCGGGCTTCATGAATTTCGCGCCGCGCGTGATGATCGCGCTCGATGACTTGCCGTCCACCGGACTGCTGCAGCCGGGTTCACGCATCACGTATCGGATGCAGGTGGCCGGCCAGCCCGGCAAGCTGCGCGCTTATCGCGGCTGGCTGGAGAATGAGATCAAGACCAGCGAGTCGCGCGGCATACAGCTCGAGTCGCTGGAAGCCGGGCGACCCGAGATGCGCGCCACCCTCGACCGCGCGCGCCAGTTCCTGGCACTGGTTGGCTTGCTGACCGCGATGCTGGCCGCGCTCGCGATTGCACTGGCCGCGCGCCGCTTCATGCAGCGCCACCTTGACGGCGTCGCGATGCTGCGCTGCCTTGGCCTGACCCAGCGCGAGCTGACGCAAATCTACTTGCTCGAATTCCTGCTGATCGGTTTCGCCGGCGGCCTGCTGGGCGCACTGGCCGGCTTCGGCGCGCATTTCCTGCTGCTGCAGTGGCTCGGCCCCCTGATGCAGGTCGAACTGCCCGCGCCGGGCGTTCTGCCCCTGATTCAGGGCGTGGCGACCGGCCTGCTGTTGCTGCTAGGTTTCGCGCTGCCGCCGGTGCTGCAGCTGCGCAATGTGCCGCACAACCGGGTGCTGCGGCGCGAGCAGCCGGCGCCCAGGCCTTTCACGCTGGCAGGCTATCTGTTCGCACTGGTTTGCTTCGTGCTGCTGCTGGTGTGGCAGACCGGCGAGGTCCGGCTGGGCCTGCTGACAGCCGGCGGATTCATCGCAGCGCTCACCGGATTTTCCGTTCTCGGCTGGCTGGTATTGCGCGCGCTGCGACTGATGCGTGCGCCGCTGCACTGGCCCGCGTGGCGCTTCGCGCAGGATTCGCTGCGGCGCCGGCCGGCGGCCAGCGTGCTGCAGATCGTGTCGCTCGCGCTCGGACTGATGGCGCTGCTGCTGCTGACTATCGTCAGGCAGGACCTGCTGGCCGCATGGCAGCAGTCGACGCCGTCCGATGCGCCGAACCATTTCATGATCAACATACAGCCGGAGCAACGCGAGCCGATCGCGCAAGCGCTACAGGCGGAGGGCCTGCGTGAAGCGCGGCTGTATCCGATGATCCGCGGCCGGCTGGTTCAGGTGAACGGACGCAACATCGGACCGGAGAGCTATGCGGAAGAACGTGCGCAGCGGCTGGTCGAACGCGAATTCAATTTGTCGGCGATGCCCGACTTGCCGGCGCATAACAGCGTCACCGCGGGCCGCTGGTTCGGGTCGTCCACAGGGCATGAAGCCTCGGTCGAGCAGGGGCTGGCAAAGACCCTCAAGCTCAGCCTCGGCGACCGTTTGCGCTTCGATGTCGCCGGCATGCCGGTCGAGTCGACCGTCACCAGCATCCGCAAGCTCGACTGGGGATCGATGCGCGTGAATTTCTTCGTGATCCTCGATCCGGCCAGCGCGCACGACCTGCCTGCCACCTCGATCACTGCGTTTTACCTGCCGCCATCGAAGCAGGCGCTGGTCAACCGGCTGGTGCGCGAATACCCGAACCTGACCATCGTCGACGTCGGCAGCATGGTGGCGCAGGTGCAGCAGGTGGTGGGGCAGG
>JACCDS011289257.1_pt1 | contig 23112 bp, 21 predicted proteins | sample 7446441 | NCBI WGS metagenome assembly JACCDS01 (sample SAMN15323445, study PRJNA562643) | freshwater metagenome | isolation source: river surface water | place: USA:Blue River Watershed | collected 2017-08-17 | reverse complement strand
TGGCGGGTAGGTAGCACCGAGCCGGGTGGGTGACCCCCGGCCCAGATGAATGACGGTCACGCCCGGGGCAACCCGGGTGCACAGAATCCGGCGTATCGGCGGACTTCACACTTTTTCGGTTTCCCGGATGTGTTCCACATGGGCGGTGAGTGAGCGCATCGCCACGGGCCAGATGCGGGGGGGCACATCATCGTAGGCCCGTTCTACCCAATCTTGCATGCTGCCATGCGGCAGTTCACGCATCACGCGCAAAATTTTGGCTTCACGTTGCAACCGGTGCGCTTTCAGACGCTGGATCACATCGGCCGCATCAAACGGTGCCCCCAACGCATTACCCAGTACATGGCCATGTGCCGGCAAAATGAATTCAATTCGATCGCTGGCGCATGCCGCCATCAGTTTATCGAGTGAACTCAGGTAGTCTCCCATGTGGCCATCGGGTGGATCGACCACGGTGGTGCTGCCATTGAGTACATGGTCACCGCTGAAGAGCAAGCCATCTTCTTCCAGCACCAGACACACATGGTTGGCCGCGTGGCCCGGGGTGTGCACCACCCGCAATGTGTGGCGCCGGGCGTTGGCAGACAACACCAATCTTTCGCCGTCTTGCAATTCACGCTCAGGGGTGAAGTGGCTGTTGGCGCGTGCCGTGGGCAGTGAGCGCAGTCCCAGAATCGGGGGTTGGCTCCCGTGCGCCTGACACAAGGCCTTCAGGGGCTGTGCGCCGGGTGAATGGTCCGGATGCGAGTGGGTGCAGACGATCATCCGAATGTCGCCCTCACAAGCTTGCCACAGGCGTTGCAGATGCTGTGAATCATCGGGACCGGGATCGATCACGATGAAACCTGTTTCGACATCCCCGACCACGTAGCTGTTGGTGCCCGGGCCTGTCATCACGCTGGGGTTGCCGCAAGTCAGGCGTTGCACGTGCTTGAGCAGCGCAACAGGCCGGTCGGATTGCCAGTCCAGCGCAGGCTGATGGGCACCGTTGGGGGAAATCAGGGCCAGCTCGCCAAACGGCGTGTCGTGGTGCATGAAGTCCAGCGCCCGGCCATCTCGCACTCCCGTGCGTTTATCCAGGGTGACCATGTCAGCAGGGTAAAGCAGTTGTTCATGCCTGGCCATGCGGTTCTCCCGATCCCATCACTCGGGCTGCACGCCGGTGGTCAGCAAAATGCGAGCCACCATGTTGTAACTGGCGATGGTGGTGGTGATTTCGACGATTTCTGTGGTGTCAAAGTGTTGTTTGAGTTGGGCAAACAGGTCGTCATCGACCTTGATGTGGCGGGTCATTTGCGCTGCCCATTGCACCACCAGCCGCTCTCGCAAACCTAAACCGGTTTCACTCACGGATTGCTCGGGTTGGCCTTGGACGGCGTTTTGCAGGGCTTGCAATTCGGCATCGGTCCCACCGGCTTTGCGGAACTCGGGGGCATGATGGTGGTACTCGTAATGCGCTCCGGTCAGCAGAGCCACGGTGCAAATCGCCAGTTCCCGCAATTTGGGCGAGGTCGACAAATCCTGCCGCAGGTTTTTCATGTACACATTCCAGCCCCGGGCGATGGGTTCGCTCCAAAGCAGCACCCGGTCCAGGTTCAGCAATTGACCGCCTCGTCGATGGGTGATGGCGTCCACCAGATCGGCGGGTTGGGGTTTGGCTTCAGGGGTCCAGGCAGGTATTTTCATGGTGCTTCCAACAAAGGGCTTGGGGTGTGGTGCCAATTATTCAATAATGTGAGCCATGAGAGTGCCTTTCACCAAAATGCACGGGGCTGGAAACGACTTTGTTGTCCTCGACGAGACACAGGGGCGCTTGCGCCTGAGCATCCAGCAATACCGGTTTCTGGCCGATCGCCACTATGGTGTGGGGGCCGATCAGATCCTGAGCGTGCGGCCCAGCCCCACCTCCGAGGCCGATTTTGAGTACGTGATTCACAACGCCGATGGGAGTGAAGTCGAGCAATGTGGCAACGGTGCGCGCTGCTTCGTGCGATATGTGCGAGAGCGTGGCTTGACCGCCAAAACTTCGGTCAAGGTCAAAGTGCCAGGCGGCATCATCACTCTGCATGAACAAGCCGACGGGCGGGTCACGGTGGACATGGGAGAGCCGATCTTTGACCTGCCCATGGTGCCTTTTGACCCCTCTCAGGCCCGCCCTGGCGTCAGCCCGAGCGCCGACTTTGCGCTCTGGCGGCTCGACTTGCATGGCGGCGAGTCTGCCGAAGTGGCGGTGCTGTCCATGGGTAATCCACATGCCGTGATGTGGGTCCAGGACATCGACCTGGCACCGGTCGAGCGCATCGGGCCGCAAATTGAACGTCACCCGGCATTCCCCCGACGGGTCAATGCCGGCTTCATGCAGATCGACAGCCGCAGCAGCATCCATCTGCGCGTCTTCGAGCGCGGTGCCGGCGAAACCCTGGCTTGTGGCTCCGGGGCCTGTGCGGCGGTGGTGGCAGGCATCCGTCTGGGCTGGCTTGATGCTCGAGTCGAGGTGCAGGCCCTGGGTGGCCGACTCACCATCGAATGGGCAGGGCCCGGGCACACCGTGCGCATGACCGGTCCGGCACAAACCGTCTTTCATGGCGAGATCGATATTCCCGAATGAACCCCCTTGAACACATGAACCCCATCACCGAAGACGACATCGCCAATTATTTGGTGCACCACCCCGACTTTTTTCATCGCCATGCCGAGTTGCTCGCCAGTGTGCGCCTGGCCAGTCCGCATGGACAACGTGCTGTCAGCCTGCAAGAGCGCCAAGCCGAAATGTTGCGCGACAAAATCCGCAGCCTGGAGTCGCGGATCATGGACATGATCCGCAACGGCACCGAAAACAGTGGCTTGAACAATCGCTTGCTGCGTTGGGCCGCTGGTTTGTTGGCGACTGGCGACGTCAGCCAATTGCCAAAGCGCATGGTTGAAGAAGTCCAAGCCCAATTCATGGTGCCTCAAGCCAGTTTGCGACTTTGGCAAGTCGGCGGCGACCATGCACAAGTGGATGAAACGGCCCCTGTCAGCCCTGAGATCAAGGCTTGGGCCGACACCCTCTCTGCGCCTTACTGTGGGGCGCCCGCCCATGCTGAATTGACGACCTGGTTACCCCAGCCGGATCAGGTGTTGTCCATGGCGGTGGTGCCGTTGCGTGCCCCCGAGGGGCATTTGTTGGGCTTGCTGGTGTTGGCCTCGCCCGATGCCCAACGCTACCACGCAGGCATGGGGACCGATTTGCTCGAGCGCATCGGCCAATTGGCGGGAGCTGCATTGACCCGTCTTACGCCGGCGTCCTGAGGCCCCGGTCAGGCAGGCCCCGGACATGAAACACCCTGATGATTCGGATCCTTTGCATCCCCTGATGCAGCGTTATTTGGATCATGTCCGTCACGAGAAAAGGCTGGCCGATCGCACTTGTGACTTGTACTTGGCGGACTTGCTCAAGTTGCAGGCCCATTGCGCATCTGCGGGACTCGATCCTTTGCAAGTTCAGTCACACCATGTGCGTGGCTGGCTCTCGCGCATGAACCAGCTCGGGCGCAGTCCCCGCGGCATTGCGCTGATCCTGTCCGGCTGGCGTGGTTTTTATGCCTGGGCTGCCCAGACCGGATTGATTCAGGCCCATCCCCTGCAAGGCGTGCGCTCACCCAAAGCGTCCAAACCCTTGCCCAAAGCCCTGACCGTGGATCAGGCGGTGCGTTTGGCCGAGTTTCGAACCACCCAAGCCCATTCGCTGCAAGACCGATGGCTGGATGCGCGCGATGCTGCCATGGCCGAATTGATGTATGGCAGTGGATTGCGGGTGGGTGAATTGGTGGGCCTGGATGTGGTGGACAGTCCACAAGCGCGGGGTTGGCTGGACCTCGATGCCGGGCTGGCTCAGGTTTTAGGCAAAGGCTCAAAGCGTCGCATCGTGCCACTGGGTCAAGCCAGCATTCAGGCCTTGCGCGCATGGCTGAATTGTCGTGAATGGGGGCTGACGCCCGCCGCTCAGGCTCCACAAGCCTTGTTCCTTGGATGGGGCGGGACCCGTTTGAGTGCCGCATCGGTCTGGGGGCGTTTGCGCCGCCGTTCTCTGCAGGCAGGGCTGGATGTGGCGGTTCATCCGCACATGCTTCGGCATTCGTTTGCCAGTCATGTGTTGCAATCGAGTGGCGATTTGCGCGCCGTGCAAGAGTTGCTGGGCCACGCCCAGATCAGCACCACACAGGTCTATACCCGGCTCGATTTTCAGCACCTGGCCCAGGCTTACGACGCAGCCCATCCGCGCGCCCGGCGCAAGTGACATCTTTCCCCTCCCCGGAGGGACAGGGTGAGGGGTAGGGGAGACGGCCCCGGTGAGGGACAATAGGTCCATGAAAACCATCCGCCTCAAGCCCGGTAAAGAACGCTCTGCGCTGCGTCGCCATCCCTGGATTTATGACAGCGCCATCGCCAAAGGCGGAGCCGATTCAGGCGAAACCGTGCGCATCGAGTCCGACAGCGGTCAATTCCTCGGATGGGCGGCTTACAGTCCCAGTTCGCGCATCCGGGCCCGCATCTGGAGCTTTGACGAGAGCCAGCGCATCGACGCCGATTTTTTTCGCCAGACCTTGCAAAAGGCCGTTGCTGCCCGCCAACGCTTTGACATTCAAAGCAACGGCATGCGGTTGGTGCATGGCGAAGCCGATGGCCTGCCCGGCCTGATTGTGGATCGCTACGCCGACACATTGGTGGCTCAATTCTTGTCCAGTGGCACTGAACGCTGGAAAGACACCCTGGCCGATTTACTCATTGACATCAGCGGTGCAGGCCGGTTGTATGAGCGCTCTGATTCGGGCGTGCGGGGCCTCGAAGGCTTGCAGCCAGTCACCGGCTGGCTCAGACAGCCCGCCGGCGATGACGGCCGCACCCAAGTTGAACTGACCGAGCACGATTGGAAGCTGACTCTGGATGTGGCCGAAGGCCATAAAACCGGTTTCTACCTCGACCAGCGCGACAGTCGCCACAAGTTTGCGCAATACGCCGAGCGCCTGCGTTTCATGCGCGTACTCAATTGCTACTGTTACACCGGTGGTTTCACCATTGCCGCATTGCATGGCATGAGCCGTGCGGGGACTTTGGCCCAAGGAGGACGGGTGACATCCATTGACTCTTCGGGGCCGGCCATCGCCCGCGCCCGCGCCCATGTGGCCCTGAACAGCTTCGAACCCGAACATGCTGAATGCTTGGACGCTGATGTCAACCAGAGCCTGCGCCGGTTTCATCAGGAAGGGCGCACCTTTGACGCCATCGTCCTTGACCCGCCCAAGTTCGCACCCACTGCCGCCCATGCCGAACGTGCTGCGCGCGCCTACAAGGACATCAACCGATTGGCTTTCAAAATCCTGGAGCCCGGCGGCGTCCTTTTCACTTACAGTTGCTCGGGCGGCATCGGCGCCGAGTTGTTCCACAAAATTGTCGCCTCGGCCGGCACCGATGCCGGAGTCGATGGCTACATCTGCGAGCGCATGCAAGGCGCGCCCGACCACCCCATGACCATTCAATTCCCGGAAGGCGAGTACCTCAAAGGACTCGTTGTCGTTAAAAAATAATTGGGGTCAGACCCCAATTTCTGCACTGTGGCGTCAAAGCAACCATTAATTGGGGTCAGACCCCAATTAAACGGGCGGGGAAGCCAGTATCTACAATAGCGGGATGCTGATACCTGCCACCATCCTCACCGGTTTTTTGGGCTCGGGCAAGACGACTTTGCTCAAGCGTGTTTTGTCTGAGGCCCATGGCCAAAAGATCGCCGTCATTGAAAATGAGTTCGGCGAGGAAAACATCGATAACGACATCCTGGTCACCGAGACCCAGGAACAGATCATCCAGATGAGCAATGGTTGCGTGTGCTGCACCATCCGGGAGGATTTGCGCACCACGCTGCAAGACCTGGCCGCTAAAAAACGCAAAGGTGAACTCGACTTTGACCGGGTGGTGATTGAAACCACCGGCTTGGCCGATCCAGGGCCCGTGGCACAGACGTTTTTCATGGACGACGAGGTGGCTGAAAGTTTCCTGCTCGACTCCATCCTGACCCTGGTCGATGCCAAGCATGCTGCGCAACAGCTCAACGACCGCCAGGAAGCCCGCCGACAAGTCGGTTTTGCCGACCAGATTTTCATCTCCAAAGCCGACCTCGTCAGCGCAACCGACCTGGACGCTTTGCAGCATCGCCTCAAGCACATGAATCCCCGCGCACCGCAGCGCCCGGTTCATTTCGGCGAGGTTTCAATTGCCGAGGTGTTCGATTTGCGCGGCTTCAATCTCAATGCCAAGCTCGACATCGATCCAGACTTTTTGTCGGACGGGCATGATCATGATCACCACGGCGAGCACTGTGATCACCCCTCGCATCACCACCATGATCATGAACATGGTGAACATTGCGATCACCCTTCGCACCAGCATGACCATGCGCACGGTCATCACCACCACCACGATGACGATGTGAAGAGTTTCGTGTTCAAAGCCACCCGACCCTTTGATCCTGCCAAGCTCGAAGATTTTCTGGGCGCCATGGTCAATGTGTATGGCCCCCGCATGTTGCGCTACAAAGGGGTCCTGAACATGAAAGGTACTGACCGAAAAGTCATTTTTCAGGGGGTGCACCAGCTCATGGGCAGCGATTTGGGGCCGCAATGGGGTCCGCAAGAGGAGCGGATGAGCAAAATGGTGTTTATTGGCATCGAATTGCCCAAAGATATTTTTTTGCAAGGCTTGGAACAGTGCTTGAACTGAGTAAAATCCGCGCTCGTCGTGCCAATGCTGACACGGTGTTCCCTGCTTCAGCCCTGGGTTGAAGCGCCTGAAACGTGAGGAGACTGCACGTGAAAGCCAGCGCCAAAGCCAAAACCAAGACCGCAGCCAAGCCTGCGGCTAAAGCGGCCAAACCTGCCCCCAAGACCAGCGCCCAAAAAACCGTCAAAGTGATCGCCAAGAAGGCACCCGCCAAAGCAATCGCCAAGAAGCCCGCTGCGAAGAAACCCACGGCGAAGAAACCCACGGCGAAGACACCGGTTGCGAAGAAATCCGCTGCGAAGAAATCCGCTGCGAAGAAATCCGCTGCGAAGAAATCCGTTGCGAAGAAACCAGCCGTCAAGCCCGTGGTGAAGAAGGTTGCAGCCAAACCGGTACCCCAAAAGCCCGTGGCGAAGAGGGCGGTGGTCAAGAGTTCACCCGCCAAGAAGGTGGTCAAGAAACAGGTTGCCAAGCCCGCATCCAAGAACATCGAAGTCAAAAAGCCTGCAGCCAAGGCCAGCCCTGCCAAGCCTGTGCCAGCGGTCAAGCCCTCGACGCCGAAATTGGTCGCTCCCACACCGACACCTCAGTTGCCCAAGGGGGCACCCGCCCCGGCACCGGTGCCCGAGCTGCGCAAATTGACAGGCCGGGCTGCCAAGGCCGCTGCCGGTGTGCCCCCGCCGCCCAGCGCCGTTCCTTTTTCTAATCCGGCCAAGGCCAGTTTTGGCCCTGCCACCGACGACCGTCTTCCTGTTTTTGTACCCGTGATGCCTCAAAAAGACCCGAAATTGACCCACAATTGGAAAACCAAGGCGGTGGATCAATTGACTGATCCCGAAGTGCTGGCCATGCCAGACTCCGAATACATGAACGACACCCAACTGGCGTTTTTCCGCCTCAAGTTGCAGGCCCTCAAGCGCGACATCCTCAACAGCGCTGGCGAGACCACCGAGCATTTGCGCGAAGACACCGTGATCGTGCCCGACCCGGCGGATCGCGCCACGATCGAAGAAGAGCATGCCCTGGAGTTGCGCACCCGTGATCGCGAGCGCAAGTTGCTCAAAAAGATCGAGCAGTCGATTCAGTTGATCGACAGTGGCGACTATGGGTATTGCGATGAAACGGGCGAGCCCATCGGCGTGGCCCGCTTATTGGCGCGTCCTACCGCAACCTTGTCACTCGAGGCCCAGCAAAGGCGTGAGTTGAAACAAAAAATGTTTGGCGACTGACGCTTGTTGAACCTCAACCCGGCGGGCTCACCAGTGTGTGAGCCCGTTTTTTTTACAGATGGGCAGAGTCTTTTCGATTTAATCTGTCACATTGAGATTTTGCGCTAAGTGCTTCATTTTCTTGATTATTTTGCTTGATTTTTTCCCGAAATTCGCCTCTAAGTCCTTGATTTCATTGAAAAAAAATACAAAAAACCCTTGTGAAGTTGAAAAATCCTGATACAGTGCAAAAAAGTGCAAAAAAGTGGTGAAAAGTGATTCGCACCTTTCATCGGTACTTGGAGTGAGGTCTCTAAAGGGGTTTGGTCGTGTTCCAGGGTGCTTCTTCGCTCAGTCTCGACGCCAAAGGGCGTCTGTCTGTGCCCACGCGCCATCGTGAGGTGCTCAGTGCGACTGCGTCTGGACTTTTGACGATCACCCGTCATCCGCACGGCTGTCTGATGCTGTTTCCGCGCCCCGAGTGGGAGCAGTTTCGGGCGCGCATCGCCGCATTGCCCATGAGCGCTCAATGGTGGAAGCGGATTTTTTTGGGAAACGCCATGGATGTCGAGATGGACAACACCGGCCGGGTGTTGATCTCGCCTGAGCTGCGTGACGCCGCAGGCATCGAAAAAGAGACGATTTTGCTGGGCATGGGACATCACTTCGAGTTGTGGGACAAAGCCACTTATGAGGCTCAGGAAGCCCAAGCCATGCAGGGTGAAATGCCCGATGTGTTCAAGGATTTTTCCTTTTGAGGCCAACCCTTGAACCTGGCATGCTTATCCCACACCACGGTTTTACTCGAACCAGCGGTTGAAGCCCTGGCGATACAGCCGGATCAGACCTACGTGGACGGGACATTTGGACGCGGTGGACACAGCCGGCGGATCCTTCAGCATTTGTCGCCCTTGGGGCGTTTGTGGGTGTTTGACAAGGATCCGGAAGCGATCGAGGTTGCCCGTTCCCTGGCTGACCCCAGGGTATCAATCCATCACGGAGGGTTTTCGGCGTTGGCCGATTTGCCGGCCGGATCGGTGGCGGGTGTGTTGCTCGATTTGGGGGTGAGCTCGCCGCAAATTGACAACCCCGCTCGGGGTTTTTCTTTTCGCCACGATGGTCCGCTGGACATGCGCATGGATACCACGCGCGGGATCTCGGTGCGCGAATGGTTGCAAGAGGCCGAAGCAGGCCAGATAGCGGAGGTGATTCGTGACTATGGCGAAGAACGGTTTGCTGCACAGGTTGCAAAGGCGATTGTGGCTCGCCGACAGGAGCGGGGCGTCCCTGCAGGCACCGCTGAATTGGCCCAGCTCGTGGCTGGCGCGGTCAAAACCCGCGAGCCGGGCCAGGACCCTGCAACGCGGACATTTCAGGCTTTTCGGATTTTCATCAACGCCGAGCTTGAAGAGCTCGAACAGGCGTTAGAAGGAGCCCTGCGGATTTTGCAGCCCGCAGGGCGTCTGGTGGTGATCAGTTTTCATTCACTCGAAGATCGCATTGTCAAGCAGTTCATTGCGCGCCACGCACGCGATGAGGTTGATCGACGCGCACCTTGGGCGGCGGGCAAGCCTTTGCCCCTCAAGGCCCTGGGCCGTGTGCGACCGGGTGCCCAGGAGATCGCCAGCAATCCGCGCGCCCGCAGTGCCATCATGCGTGTGGCTGAACGCACCAGGGAGCTTGCATGACCCGGGTGCATTTCATGCTTTTGTTGGCCATTTTGGGCACGGCCATGTTTTTGGTTCGCACCCAATACGAGTCACGCAAGCTGACGACTGAAATCGATCGTGCACACTCTGAAGCCCGGCGTCTGGAAATCGAGCGCGAGCGACTTGATCTCGAGGCGCGCACCCAAGCCACGCCGCTGCGGGTCGAAAAAGTGGCTCGCGAGCAAATGGGCATGCGAACCATCAACCCTGCGATCACGGTGTATGTCAGCGATCCGTCGCGCCGCATACCGGCCAACCGCAGCATCGAGGGATCCCCGTGAGCCGCTCGGTACGCTACACCTCCAGTCCTTTGCTGGCCAGCAAAACTCCGGTTTGGCGCAGCCAATTCGTGGTGGCTTGCATCGCTCTGGGCTTCATGACCCTGGTGGGGCGTGCAGCTTATGTGCAATTGATCGAAAACGACTTTTTCCAGCGCCAAGGCGCAGTGCGCTTTGTTCGCACACAAGAGTTACCCGCCAACCGGGGTCGCATCCTGGACCGAAACGGCCATATTCTGGCGTCCAGCGTACCGGTGCCCAGCATTTGGGCCAGCCCAGAGGACATGGATCATGACCCGGCCAAGATTGCCGCCTTGGCCAAGGTGTTGGGCATGTCGACGGCCGATTTGCAAGCCCGGGTGGCTGACAAAGAAAAAAGTTTTGTTTGGCTCAAGCGGCTCGCGGGTGAAGAGGTGGCTGCTCGCGTCAAAGCTCTGGGCATCAAGGGGGTGCACGACCGCAAGGAGTACAAACGCCTCTACCCTGAGGGGGAGTCGGCAGCACACATCGTGGGCTTTACCAATGTGGAGAACATGGGGCAAGAAGGCATCGAACTCGCCTTCAATGAAAAATTGGCAGGCAAGACGGGGACTCGCCGGGTGATCAAAAACCGTCTGGGCCAAGTGGTCGAAGACATGGGGCAGACGGTCCTGCCCATTGATGGGCAAGACATTCAGCTGAGCATTGACAGCAAGGTGCAGTTTTTCGCTTATCAGAAATTGCGCGAAGCGGTCCAGACCCACAAGGCTGCAGCGGGCAGCGTGGTGGTGATCGACGTCCAAACGGGCGAAGTGTTGGCGCTGGCCAACTATCCCAGCTATGCACCCGACAAGCGCGGGGTGTTGAGTGGCGCCCAGTTGCGCAACCGGGCGCTGACTGACACCTTTGAGCCCGGCTCGACCATGAAGCCGTTCGTCATCGCGTTGGCGTTGGAGCGCAATTTGGTCAAGCCGGATACCCCGATTCAGACGGCGCCCGGCAAGTTGGCCATGGGCGGCCACGTCATCAGTGATGCCCACCCGCACGCGATGCTGACGGTGCATCAGGTGATTCAAAAATCGAGCAACGTCGGGACGGTCAAAATTGCCATGCAAATCCCGCCGCAACCGATGTGGGAAATGTTCACCCAGGTGGGTTTAGGGCAAAAACCGCAAGTGCCGTTTCCGGGGGCGGTCTCGGGCAAATTGCGCGCCCCCAACACCTGGCGTCCGATCGAGCAGGCAACCATGAGTTACGGCTATGGATTGTCGACCAGCCTGTTTCAATTGACTCATGCTTACACAGTTTTCGCCCGCGAGGGGTTGATGCTGCCGGTGTCGATGCTCAAGCATTCGGAGAGTGAAGCGATCTCGGGACAGCGGGTTTTCGAGGCTCACCATGCCAATGCAGTTCGCACCATGCTGCACACCGTGACCTTGCCGGGGGGGACGGCTCAAAAAGCCCAGACCGTAGGCTATTCAGTAGGCGGCAAGACCGGCACAGCCCACAAGGCTGAGGGCAAGGGCTACAGTCGAAAGTACCGAGGATTTTTTGTCGGTCTGGCACCGATCGAGCAACCTCGCATTGCCGTGGGGGTGATGATCGACGAACCGACCAATGGTCAGTATTACGGTGGAGACGTGGCTGCCCCTGTGTTCAGTCAAACCGTGCAGCAGACCCTGCGCATGATGGGCGTGCCACCCGACATGACCGTCAAGCCCCAGGTGGTGGCCAAAGCCGAGCCGGAGTCGTTCTGATGGAAACGTTTCGCACCCCTCTGGAGGCCGCACTTTGGTTGCGTCGCCGTGGCGTGCGTCGCTTGCAGACCGACAGCCGAAAAGTCAGTGCTGGCGATGCCTTTTTGGCCTGGCCAGGAGCTCGTCAAGATGGAAGACAGCATCTGGAAGATGCCTTGCAGCGCGGTGCTGCGGCTTGCCTGATTGAGGCCAATGGCTTTCAGCAAGGGCTGACCACGGTGTCGCCTGCCTGTGCTTTGTATGCTGGCCTGAAGGCCGATTGCGGGCCCATCGCCGCTGCCTATTACGATGATCCCAGCAAGCACATCGAGGTCATGGCTGCCACCGGCACCAATGGCAAGACCTCTTGTGTCTGGTGGTTGGCGCAGGCGCTGGTTCATTTGAATCAACGTTGCGCCATGGTCGGCACGCTGGGGCTGGGTGAATTGGTCTTGACTCAGGAGGGTGCGGTGCACCTCAATGGCATGAGCACCGGATTGACCACACCGGACGCTGTGCTGTTGCAAGGAGCCATGCGAGATTTGGTTCAAGCCGGTGTGCGCACTTGTGCCATCGAGGCCTCGTCGATCGGGTTGGTCGAGGGGCGTCTGCTCGGTACCCGGATCCGGATCGCACTGTTTACCAACTTTACCCAGGATCATCTGGACTATCACGGCGACATGGATGCCTATTGGCAAGCCAAGCAGCGGTTGTTCGATTGGCCTGACCTCGAGGTGGCCGTGATCGGTGTGGACGATCCGCAAGGTCAGAAGTTGGTGCGACACCTGTTGCAGCATCGCCCCACAGTTCGTGTGATCACTTATGGATTGGATCCACAAGCCGATGTGCGTGCCGAACATGTGCGCTGGCAGAGCAGCACCCAAGTGTCGGGCGATTGGTCCCAGTCATTAGATATCGTCGCCTGGGGTGAGCGTTTGGAAATGACCATCCCTTGGGTGGGTGAGCACAATGTACGCAATCTGCTGGCTGTGATTGCCATGCTGAGGGCTTTGGGACATGGTCTCGAGTCCGCGGGCGCCGCTTGCCAGTCGTTGCAGCCAGTGCCGGGGCGGATGCAATCGATCAGCCAGGCAGGCGAACCTTTGGCAGTCATCGACTATGCCCATACACCCGACGCCCTGATGCAGGCATTGAAGGCCCTGCGCCCTTTGGCTGAAAGGCGTGGTGGACGTTTGTGGTGTGTGTTCGGATGCGGGGGTGATCGCGATCGCAGCAAGCGGCCCGAAATGGGCAGGGTGGCGCAGGCCTGGGCCGACCGGGTGGTGCTGACCAGTGACAACCCGCGCCAAGAAGAACCCATGGCCATTTTGCGCGACATCCGGGCCGGATTGCTGGAACCGCACGGGCAAGTCAGCGTCCAAGTCGATCGCGCGTTGGCGATTGCTGAAACCATCCGTCAGGCTGACCCTGCCGATGTGGTGCTGGTGGCGGGCAAAGGCCACGAGACTTACCAAGAGGTGGGTGGCGAACGACTGCCTTTTTCTGATGTCCAACAGGTGCGCATGGCCATGCGCAAAGAGGTCGCATGAGCGCCCCGCTGTTTCTTTTGGAGCAAGCCGGACGCTGGCTCGGTGTGCCGGTGTTGGGCGACCCGCTCACGCCCGTGCTTCGGGTGCACACCGACACGCGCACTCTCCAGGCGGGCGATTTGTATGTGGCTCTGCGAGGCGAGCATTTTGACGGTCACGATTTTTTGCATCAGCTGGCGGCCCGGGGCGTGAAGGCCGCGGTGGCTGAAAAGGGTCTGGTGGCCAACCACCTGTGCGGGCTTGAGGTGGCAGACACCCGGCAGGCTTTAGGAGATTTGGCCAGTGCCTGGCGCCAGCAGCACCAGGTGGAGTTGATCGCTGTGACTGGCAGCAATGGCAAAACCACTGCGACGCAAATGATGGCCAGCATCTTGCGGGTTCATGCCGGCGATGCTGTCCTGGCGACCCAGGGCAATTTCAATAACGACATCGGCGTGCCCCTGACTTTATGGCGTTTGCGCTCCACCCATCGGTTGGCGGTGCTCGAGTTGGGTATGAACCACCCGGGCGAGATCGCTCGTCTGGCACACTGGGCACGACCCAGCGTGGCGCTGGTCAACAATGCCCAACGCGAGCATCAGGAGTTCATGCACAGCGTCGAAGCAGTGGCGCAAGAAAACGGCGCGGTGTTCGAAGCTTTGCCGCCGTCCGGTGTGGCCGTGTTTCCCGCCGATGACGAGTTCACCTCGCTGTGGAAGCAACTCGCTGGCGGCCGACGAACCATCACCTTTGGCGCTGGCGGCGATGTCCGGATCGGACAGGCGCAGGCCGAGCCGACTGGTTGGCACGCCAGCCTGCGAGTTGGCGATCAGCTTTTGGACATCGTCTTGCGGGTGCCTGGCATGCACAACTTGCGCAATGCCATGGCGGCGATTGCTTGTTGCTCGGCGATCGACATCCCTCTGCAAGCCATTGCCCGGGGTTTGGCTGAGTTTCAGCCAGTCAGCGGTCGCAGTCAGGTGCGGGTGTTGAGGGGGCATGACTGCAATCTGACGCTGATTGACGACACCTACAACGCCAATCCTGATTCGGTGCGCGCGGCCATCGATGTGCTGGCTCAGTTGCCCGGGCCCAGGTTGCTGGTGTTGGGCGACATGGGCGAGGTGGGCGCTCAGGGCCCGCAATTTCATGCCGAGGTGGGCGACCATGCCCGTCAGTCTGGCATTGACCATCTGATCACCCATGGCGAGTTGGCGCGGCATTCGGCACAGGCCTTTGGTGCGGCCCAGCACCACGATGACATGGACGCCCTGTGTGAGGCGGTGCAACAGCTTCTTCCGCAGGTGGGCAGCGTGCTGGTCAAAGGGTCGCGCTTCATGCAGATGGAGCGTGTCGTGCGACACCTGGAACGATTGAACAAGGAGCAACAACCATGCTGATGTCCCTGGCCGCCTGGTTGCAAACCTTGTCACCCGAGTTCGGATTTTTCAGGGTCTTCCAGTACCTGACCTTTCGGGCTGTCATGGCTGCGCTGACGGCTTTGTCCATTGGACTGGTCGCCGGCCCCTGGGTGATCCGCAAATTGACCGAACTGAAAATCGGCCAGCCCATTCGGGGCTACGGCGTCGAGGCGCATTTGAGCAAAAGCGGCACACCCACCATGGGCGGTGTGCTGATTTTGATGTCGATTTCGATCGCTACCTTGTTGTGGTTTGACCTCTCCAATCGGTTTGTCTGGATTGTGCTGGTGGTCACGTTGGGCTTTGGTGCCATCGGCTGGGTCGATGATTGGCGCAAGGTGGTGCACAAAGACCCTGAAGGCATGCGCTCGCGCGAAAAGTACCTTTGGCAGTCGTTGATCGGGTTGAGCGCAGCTTTGTATCTGGTGTTCAGCATTTCCGAGAGCAATAACCTGCGTGTGCTGGAGTTGTTCTACACCTGGGTCAAGTCGGGCTTTGATGTCGATTTGCCCCCCAAAGCAGGTTTGTTGTTGCCTTTTTTCAAAGAAGTCAGCTATCCCTTGGGCGTGTTTGGCTTCGTGATCCTGACTTACCTGGTCATCGTCGGGTCGAGCAATGCGGTCAACCTGACCGATGGTCTGGATGGTTTGGCGATCATGCCCGTGGTCATGGTGGGCTCGGCCTTGGGTGTGTTTGCCTACGTGACCGGCAGTTCCATTTATTCCAAATATCTGTTTTTCCCCTATATCCCGGGGACTGGCGAGTTGCTGATTTTTTGTGCAGCCATGGCTGGTGCCGGCTTGGCCTTTTTGTGGTTCAACACGCATCCGGCCCAGGTGTTCATGGGCGATGTCGGAGCGCTGGCTTTGGGAGCAGCCCTGGGCACCATCGCGGTCATTGTGCGCCAGGAGATTGTGCTGGCGATCATGGGCGGCATTTTCGTTGTCGAAGCCATGTCGGTGATGTTGCAAGTGACGTATTTCAAATACACCAAGCGCAAGTTCGGCGAAGGGCGTCGCTTGTTCAAGATGGCGCCTTTGCACCATCACTTTGAAAAAAGCGGCTGGCTTGAAACCCAAGTGGTGGTGCGTTTTTGGATCATCACCATGCTGTTGTGTCTGGTTGGTTTGTCCACTCTGAAATTGCGTTGATCACCATGGCCTTCACGCTCGCTCATCGTCATGTGCTCATCCTGGGTCTGGGTGACTCGGGCTTGGCCATGGCTCGCTGGTGCGTGCGACAGGGCGCTCAGGTGACGGTCATCGATGACCGCGACGCACCGCCACAACTGGCTGCTTTGCGCGCCGATGTGCCGCAAGCGACCTTTTTGTGCGGGGCGTTCGATGCCGCCCACCTCGAAGGGCAAGGGGTGCATGCGGTGTTCAAGAGCCCGGGGCTCTCCCCGCAGCAGGTACAGCCGATTTGGCAGGCCGCACAGGCCTTGGGTCTTTGGTGTGGCACCGAACTCAGCCTGTTCAGCCAGGCCCTGGAGGATCTGGCCACCGGGCGTTCTTATGCACCCTCTGTGATCGCCGTCACCGGCACCAATGGAAAGACCACGGTGACTTCGCTGACCGCATCATTGCTCGAGCGGGCTGGCCTGGATGTGGCGGTCGCTGGCAACATCGGGCCGACCTTGCTCGACACCTTGGGGCAACGCTTGTCGGATGTCCTGCCGCAGGCCTGGGTGCTGGAGTTGTCCAGTTTTCAGCTCAATGATGTAGAAAACTTCAAGCCCACGGCGGCCACGGTGCTCAACCTGACCCAGGATCACCTGGATTGGCACGGCGACATGTCGGCCTACGGGGCGGCCAAAGGCCGCATCTGGGGACCACAGACTTTGCGGGTCTTGCGTCGTGACGATCCCGCGGTGTCAGCCTGGATTCCCTCCGCTCCAGCGGTCAGTGCGCGGCGGTCGGAAGCGGCCCAAGAGGTCCCCCCTGTGGTGACCTTGGGGGCCGATGTGCCCCAACGGCCCGGCGACTATGGTCTGGAAGATGTCAATGGCATGGTCTGGCTGGTGCGTGCTTTGCCCGCCGACGAAACCCTGAAACGTAAAAAAGGCGAAGTCGAGGAAATCTTCCTGCAGCGCCTCATGCCGGCCGATGCCTTGCGCATTCGCGGGCGACACAACGCCTTGAATGCATTGGCTGCCTTGGCCCTGGCCTCCAGCACCGGCCAGCCATTGGCCCCCATGCTGTACGGCCTGCGCGAATACGCCGGTGAGCCTCATCGTGTTGAATCGGTGGCGATCATTCAAGGTGTCGAGTACTTCGATGACAGCAAAGGAACCAATGTCGGCGCCACAGTGGCCGCCATTGAAGGCCTGGGTGCCGAGCGCCGTTTGTGGATCATTTTGGGCGGCGATGGCAAAGGCCAGGATTTTTCGCCCTTGGCCGGGCCGGTGGCCCGCCATGTGCGAGGCGTGGCGTTGATCGGTCGCGACGCACCCCAAGTGGCACAGGCGCTGGCGGATTCGGGTGTGCCGCTTCACGAATTACCCGACCTGCCGGCTGCGGTGCGTTGGTGCCGCCAGCAGGCCCAGGCCGGTGATGCCGTGCTGCTTTCTCCGGCTTGCGCCAGCTTCGACATGTTTCGCAGTTATGGTCATCGAGCCGAGGTCTATGTGCAGGCGGTGCGAGACATCGCCGCCGAAGAGGGGGTCGCATGAGTGCGGTCTGGACGCAGTGGTGGTCACGTTGGCGCGGTCATGGTGCCGAAGAAGGCCTGACCGAGTTGCCGGTGCGTGTCAAAGGCACCGAGTTCAGTCGCACGACGGCCGCACCAGCCCAAGTGCAAGGTGTTGATCAGCCTTTGGTTTGGGTTGTTGTGACGCTGGTCTTGTGGGGACTGGTGATGGTGTATTCGGCTTCAATTGCCATGCCCGATAACCCCCGTTTTGCCAATTACGCACCGCATCACTTCCTGTTTCGGCATGCATTTTCGATCGCGATTGCCCTGGTGGCGGCGGTGCTGGTCTTTCAGGTCTCTATCGATCAATGGGAGCGCGCCGCGCCGTGGGTCTTTGTGGCGTCGTTGGTGTTGCTGATCCTGGTGCTCATGCCTTTCATCGGCAAAGGGGTCAACGGAGCCAGGCGCTGGATCTCGCTGGGCGTCATGAACTTTCAGCCCTCCGAGTTGGCCAAGCTGGGTGTGTTGCTCTATGCGGCCAGCTACATGGTGCGCAAAATGGATGTGAAAGAAAAGTTTTTCACGTCCGTCGCCCCGATGGTGGTGGCGGTCGGGGTGGTCGGTTCCCTGTTGTTGGCCGAACCGGACGTGGGCGCTTTCATGGTGATCGCGGTCATCGCCATGGGTATCTTGTTCTTGGGCGGGGTCAATGCCCGCATGTTTTTCTTGATTGCGCTGGTGCTGCTGGTGGCGTTTGCCCTGATGATTGCCTTGTCAGAATGGCGTCGCGAGCGGATTTTTGCCTACCTCGATCCCTGGAGCAAAGAGCATGCACTTGGCAAGGGGTATCAGTTATCGCATGCACTCATTGCGATCGGGCGTGGCGAATTGTTCGGGGTCGGATTGGGTGGAAGCATCGAGAAGTTGCATTGGTTACCCGAGGCTCACACCGACTTTTTGTTGGCAGTCCTGGGTGAAGAGTTCGGATTCGTGGGGCTGCTCACGGTGATCGGTTTGTACTTGTGGCTGACCCGGCGCATCATGCAGATCGGTCGCCTGGCGGTGGCGATGGACCGGGTCTTCGCCGGATTGTTGGCACAGGGTGTCGGCATCTGGATTGGTTTCCAGTCTTTCATCAACATGGGCGTGAATTTGGGCGCATTGCCCACCAAGGGGCTGACTTTGCCGTTGATGAGCTACGGCGGTTCGGCCATGTTGCTCAACCTCATTGCATTGGCGGTGGTGTTGCGGGTCGATCACGAAAACCGGCAAATGCAACACGGAGGGCGAGTCTGATGTCACACGTCGCTCTGATCATGGCAGGCGGGACCGGAGGGCACATTTTCCCGGGCTTGGCGCTGGCCGAGGGCTTGCGGCAAAAGGGCTGGCAGGTGCATTGGCTGGGCGCACCCGAACCCAGCATGGAGAGCCAGTTGGTTCCGCCGCAAGGCTACCGGTTGTGGCCGGTTGAGTTTGGCGGCGTGCGGGGCAAGGGCTGGCGCACTCTGATGACGTTGCCGCTTCGTTTGCTTCGCGCTTGGTCGCAAAGCCGTCGGGTCTTGCGCCAGATCCGTCCTGCGGTGGTGGTGGGCATGGGCGGTTACATCACGGTACCGGGCGGCCTGGCTGCTCGCGCCCAGGGCATACCGTTGTTGTTGCACGAGCAAAATTCAGTCGCCGGCATGGCCAACCGGATGTTGGCCCGGTTCGCACACCAGACGTTCAGTGCCTTTCCCGATGCTTTGACCGGTGCCGATTGGGTGGGCAACCCCTTGCGTGCCGCATTTTTGCAGCAAGCAGAACCGGCCCAACGGTTTGCAGGTCGCAGCGGTCCGTTGCGGGTGTTGGTGGTCGGCGGCAGCCTGGGGGCACAGGCCCTCAACCAGGTCGTGCCGCAAGCCCTGGCGTTGTTGCCGCCCGAGATTCGACCTCAAGTGCGGCATCAAAGCGGCGCCAAGCAAATTGATGCCCTCAAGGCCCATTACGCTCAGGCCGGGGTCGAGGCCGAGTTGACCCCGTTCATCGACGACACCGCACACGCCTATGCCGAGGCCGATTTGGTGATTTGTCGAGCCGGTGCCAGCACTGTGACAGAGTTGGCTGCGGTGGGTGCCGCCGCTTTGTTCGTGCCTTTTCCGCATGCCGTCGATGATCACCAAACCCACAACGCCCGTTTTTTGGCTGATCGGCAAGCCGCATGGTGGTGTCCGCAGTCTGAATTGACCGCGCAGACCCTGGCTGAGCGTTTGCGCCATTTGAAGCGCGATGAGCTATGTGCCATGGCGCAGCGGGCCCATGCGTGTCGCCAGATCCAGGCCACAGTTCGAATGGTTCAAGCTTGTCAAGAGGTGGTCGCATGAAGCACGCCATCCGTCACATTCATTTCGTGGGCATCGGTGGCGCCGGCATGAGCGGCATTGCCGAGGTGCTCCTTAATCTGGGTTATCAAATCTCCGGCTCCGATTTGACCGACAGTCCGGTCTTGCAGCGCCTGAGGAGCCTGGGGATTCGCACCCATGTTGGCCATCGGGCTGAACACACGCTGGGGGCTGATGCCGTGGTGACCTCGACCGCCGTCGACGCCAGCAACCCTGAAGTGGTGGCGGCGCATACCAAACTGATCCCGGTGGTGCCACGAGCGGTCATGCTCGCCGAGCTGATGCGACTCAAGCAAGGCATCGCGATCGCTGGAACCCATGGCAAGACCACCACCACCAGTTTGGTGACCAGCGTTCTGGCCAGCGCGGGGCTCGATCCCACCTTTGTCATCGGCGGCAAACTCAACAGCGCGGGCGCCAACGCCAAGCTGGGAAGTGGCGAGTACATCGTGGTCGAAGCCGATGAATCAGATGCGTCTTTTCTGAACCTGATCCCCGTGATGGCCGTGGTGACCAACATCGATGCCGATCACATGGACACCTATGGGCATGATTTCGATCGCCTCAAAGGTGCTTTCATCGAATTTTTGCACCGCATGCCGTTTTACGGCGCGGCCATCTTGTGCCTGGATGACCCCGCTTTGCGCACCATCTTGCCCCAGGTGTCGCGCCCCATCACTACCTATGGCTTGGACGAGAAAGCCCAGGTTCGGGCGGTCAATGTTCGGCCCGACGGCGTGCGCATGCGATTCACGGTGCAGCGCCGCAACGGCATCGAGTTACCCGATATGGAGGTCAGCCTGAACTTGCCCGGCGTACACAATGTGCGCAATGCCTTGGCGGCGATTTCGGTCGCCACCGAGTTGGGGCTCGATGACCAGGCGGTCTGTCAGGCCTTGGCCGAATTCAAAGGCGTGGGTCGCCGATTCCAGTGGCACGGTGAGATCCCTGTTCAAGGCGGGCACTTCACCCTGATCGAAGATTATGGGCATCATCCGGTTGAATTGGCCGCCACCCTTGCTGCCGCCAGGGGTGCTTTTCCGGGGCGCACCATCCGGGTGGCATTCCAGCCGCACCGGTACACCCGCACCCGCGATTGCTTCGAAGATTTTGTCCGGGTGTTAGCTCAGGCCGACGGGGTCTGGTTGACCGAGGTCTATGCCGCCGGAGAGGCACCGATCGTTGCCGCCGATGGGCGCAGCCTGGCACGCGCCCTGCGGGTCGAGGGCTTGGGTGACATTCACTTCAGTCCCGACATTCAGGGCTTGACCGCGCAGATTCTGGCGCAGGCGCAAGCGGGCGATGTCGTGATGTGCATGGGAGCCGGATCGATCGGGCAAGTCCCCCAACTCATTCAGCAAGCGAGGATCGCATGAGTCGATGGTCCTTGCCCCCTGTTCCCGATTTGCCGGCCGGCACCCGCGTGGCGGTGCTGACGGGGGGCACTTCCTCCGAGCGCGAGGTCTCTCTGATGTCAGGCCAGGGGGTGTTACAGGCTCTGCTGAGCAAGGGGATCGATGCGCGTGCGTTCGATCCCGCCCAACGCCCGCTGAGCGACTTGAAAACCGATGGTTTTGATCGCGTCTTCATTGCCTTGCATGGTCGACATGGAGAAGACGGTACGGTACAAGGTGCGCTGGAGTTGTTGGGCTTGCCTTACACCGGGTCTGGCGTGCTGGCCTCCGCCCTGGCCATGGACAAGGTCATGACCAAGCGGATTTGGTCCAGCGTCGGGTTGGCCACACCGGCATCGGTCAGTCTGGATCGCGATCAGCAAACGCCCCAGCGCCTGGCGAACATTCCGGCTCAATTGGGTTTGCCCTTGATCGTCAAGCCTCCCCATGAAGGCTCATCGATCGGTGTGACCAAGGTCGAGCGCGCCGACCAACTCGAAGCGGCCGTGCGTCTCGCAGTCGGGCTCGACCCGATGCTTTTGGCCGAGGCCTTCATCGAGGGCGATGAAGTGACTTGTCCCGTTTTAGGTCAAGGCGCCGATGCCGTGGCCTTGCCCGTGGTGCGCATTGCCGCACCTGAAGGGGCATACGATTACCACAACAAATATTTCACCGATGCGGTTCAGTATCACTGCCCCAGCGGTTTGCCGGCTGAGCTGGAGGAACGGATCCAGCAACTGGTGTTGGCCTCATATCGCGAGTTGGGCTGCCGGGGCTGGGGGCGTGCAGATCTGATGATTCGGCGTCACGATCAGCAACCCTTTTTGCTCGAAATGAACACCTCACCGGGCATGACATCGCATTCGCTGGTGCCCATGTCGGCGCGGGCAGCTGGCATCAGTTATGAGGCCTTGTGCGTGTGGCTGATCAGCGCCGCCACCCTGGATCGGAGGAATGCATGAAGCATGCCCTGACTCCGGTGCCCTTCGATGTCAAGTTGATGAACAGTTTGTCTGCCCTGATGATATTGGGGTTGCTGCTGATGTTCGGTTTCGCACTGATGACCTGGGTCTCGCTTTGGCCCCTGTTCGCATTGACCGGCATCACCATCACCGGCGACGTGCGGCATACCAACCAGGTCACGCTCAAGGCCAATGTGACTCCGAAGCTGCAGGGGAATTTTTTCAACATCGATTTGCAACAAACCCGACAGGTTTTTTTGCAGTTGCCCTGGGTGCGCAATGCTTGGGTTCAGCGGGAATTTCCCAACCGCCTGCGGGTGCATCTCGAAGAGCATCAACCGGTGGCCTATTGGGGGCAGTCGGGCGATGAACGGTTGCTCAACAGCCACGGTGAAATTTTTTCGGCCAATTTGGGTGAGCTGGACGAAGATCGGCTGCCACGGCTCAGTGGTCCCGACAATCAGTCGGCGCTGGTCTATCAGGCCTACGAAGTTTTGCGACAGCCCTTTAGCGACTTGGGTTTGGAGATTGCCTCCCTCGAACTCAGCCCAAGGGGCAGCTGGCGTGCCCAAAGCGTCCAAGGTGCCGACATCGAAATGGGGCGTGGGACACCGGCAGAGATTGGACAAAAGTTCATGGGATTTGCCCAGACTTTCCACGAAGCGAGCCAGCGTTGGGGGCGGAGGTTGAATGCGCTGGAATGGGCCGATTTGCGGCATGAAGGGGGTTATGCCTTGCGATTGCGTGGCGTCAGCACGGTCGAACCCCCAAAAGGCGTCAGATAACAGGAGATCACGAGGTCCACATGGCAAAAGAATACAAGGATTTGGTGGTGGGGCTGGACATTGGGACCAGCAAAATCATGGCGGTCGTGGCCGAAATCTTGCCGGGCGGCGAGATGAAGCTGGCCGGTCTTGGGGTCGCACCCAGCCATGGTCTCAAACGCGGTGTGGTGGTCAACATCGACGCCACCGTGCAACGCAGCCAGCACGCCCTGAAAGAAGCAGAGTTGATGGCATATTGCAAGATCACCAGGGTCTACACCGGCATCACAGGCAGTCACATCCGGGGCCTTAACTCGAGTGGTATGGTGGCAATCAAAGACCGCGTGGTGACTACCGGCGATGTGTC
>JACCDS010041852.1_pt1 | contig 23131 bp, 17 predicted proteins | sample 7446441 | NCBI WGS metagenome assembly JACCDS01 (sample SAMN15323445, study PRJNA562643) | freshwater metagenome | isolation source: river surface water | place: USA:Blue River Watershed | collected 2017-08-17 | reverse complement strand
GTGGCCCGCAATCAGGGGGTGGCGCTCAGTCAGGGTGACATCATCTGTTTTCTCGATGCTGATGACTGTTATAACCCGGACTTTCTGAATAATATCAAGTTTTTAGTTAATCTTAGGCCTGATGCTGCTTTGTACTGCTGCCGTTTCCAGACCATCACAGCAGAGGGGCAGCTGCTGTGTTTCCAATCTGGTTTTCCCAGTGGTTTTGCCGGTGTGCTGGATGATTTTTTCCAGTCTTTTCGGCGTAATCGTGGCCTGATTTGTTCGTCCTGCTTTGCGATGCGCCGGCCGTTTTTCGAACAACTGGGTGGTTTTGTTCCGGGCATACGCGTTGGCGAAGATTTGTTGTTGTGGCTCAGAGCCGCATTGCTTGGTCCTGTTATGTACAGCGATGCGCTGGGGGCCACCGTGTATCAGGATGCACCAAACCGGACTCCCGAACGCCAGCCCGGTGAAATGGCCGGTCATATCCGGTTCTTCTTATGCAGTAATGATTGGCAACAAGGCGTGTCGCCATCACGAGTCAAAGGGCTTGAGCAGTTCATCTATGCCAACACTGTGCAGACTGCGTTGGGAGCCCTGAGTTACGGCCAGCCTGAACTTGCCGGGCAGTATGCGGATTTGTTGCAGCGACATGCCCGCTGGCAGGCAACTTTATTAAAGATTGCGTGTCTGTTGCCTGCCAGATTCTGGCAGAGCGTTCGAAGCCTGCGCAACGCGCTGACGACGCGCTGAGTTTGATGCGTCCAGGCTGCGACAGTATCGTAGCGAAATGAGGTAATGGATGAACGTCAATCCGTTGGTTTCAATCTACATCCCCACGAAGAATCGCTTTTCTTTGCTAAAGCGTGCGGTAGATTCATGCCTGCAACAAAGTTACCGGCAGCTGGAGGTCCTGATTGTTGATGACGGTTCCGATGATGACTGTCGCAAGCAGATTGCAGCTTTGGCGACATCCGATCAGCGGATCCGTTTACTGCGCCAGCAAACAAGCGCCGGTGCGCCGGCCGCACGCAACAGCGCTATTGCCGCGGCTCAGGGAGACTTTCTGACGGGTCTGGATGATGATGATGAATTCGGCCCCGAGCGGGTGGCCGATTTTGTTGCGGCAGCTGTGCAGCATCCGCACATCGATTTTTTTTGTACGGGTTATCAGTATATTTTGCCGTCAGGCCGCCAGATCCGTGGGATGAACAAACCACTGTCAATCAGGCTCGGGTCTTTACTTCGCAACAATATAGTGGGCAATCAGATTTTCGCACCGACGGCATTGTTTCGCCAGGCCGGGGGCTTTGATGTCAGCCTGCAGGCTTGTCAGGATTATGATTTGTGGGTGCGGCTTTGTGCGCTCGGTAAAACCGGTCTGCGGCTGAACAACCTGAGTTACGTTGTTCATCAGGAACATGAGCATGAACGAATTTCAACCCGACAGCGCCGCCTGAACGGGCATCAACAGTTTATCGACAAACACCGGTCTTTGCTGGTGACGCATCAGTGTCTGGCCGATCAGCAGGTTTTGCAGGCGTTACTTGGGACAGAAACCAATTTATTTACACTGCTGCAACTTGCGCCGCTGCGTGCCTGGCCCTTAGTATGCAAAAACCGGTTGGTGACCGTGCTGGCGGCCAAACGCAGCAACAGGGCCTGAGAAACGGGTTTTACCCGGCCTGTTTCTGGGAATAAATAGATGCCAAGCTGTGGCATTTGGTGTAGATTGACGCCGCAACAGGTCTGGCGGAATCGTCGGGACAGTGGCTGTAAACAGACGAGTATCCGCCTGGATACCGGAAGAAGAGGAAGAGTTATGTCGTTGAAGCGTGGTGCAGGTTTCACTCTGATTGAACTGCTGATTGTTATCGTCATTTTAGGCCTGCTGGCCTCATTGGTTGCGCCTGAAATGTTTTCCAAAGTGGATTCTTCCAAACGCAAAACTGCCGCGACGCAGATGAAAATGTTACAAACATCTATCGATGCATTCCGGCTGGATACGGGTCGTGTGCCGGCGACTTTGGCAGAGCTGACCAAAAGCGAAGCGCGTGGCTGGGATGGTCCTTATTTGCCCAAAGAAGTACCGCTCGACCCTTGGGGCATCCCCTACGTCTACACTGTGCCGGGTAAAAATGGTGCTTTGTATGAAATGCGTTCTTATGCCGCCGATGGTAAAGAAGGTGGTGAAGGCGACAGTGAGGACATCATACTTCAATGAAAGGACTGACCGAGCTGTTGCTGCAATTTGGTGTCGCAGCAGGTGAATTGGAAAAAGCGCGACAGTATCAGCGTAAATACGGCGGCCAACTGGAGCAAATTGTGATCAGTATGGGCAGCATGTCGGCTGAAGTGCTGCCTGATTTCTACGCACAACTGTTGTCATTACCACGCTTAACGGATGAAGAGCTGGAGCAGTGGCTGTCCACCGACAACCACGCCGCTGCGGTATTGCAGGAGCAACTGCTCTCTGGCAACTGGTTCCTGTTTCAGACCGCTGAGCGGCAAGTGGTGGCTACACCAGATCCGCTGAACCAGATGGCTGGTGAGATCCTGCTGGTCGAACACGCACAGGCGGAACTGAAAGTTTGTACACAGGAACAACTGCAAAAGCTGAAATCGCACTGGCAACAGCTCGATGAACAGAACATTGATCAGCTGAGTACCGTAGAAGAAGCACGGCTGCGTGAGCTGGCGTCTGAGGCTCCCACCGTTAACCTGCTCAATAGCCTGATCACAAGAGCGCTGCGCCAGCGCGCATCAGACATGCATATTGAACCTTATCAGGACAGGGCGAAAGCGAGATTTCGCATTGATGGCGTCCTGCAGGATGCCGAAGTGATCCCGGCGAACCTGGTCTTACCTATTGTGACACGGCTGAAAATTCTCAGTCAGATGGATATTGCCGAAAAACGGCGGCCGCAGGATGGCAAAATTGAAATGCGCATCAGTGGCACCGATCTCGATATCCGGGTGTCTGCATTGCCGCTTAATGACGGCGAAAGTATCGTGATGCGCTTTTTGCGCAAAGAAAGTATTCGCTTTGAGATGGCGGTTCTGGGTATCGCTGCCGATTTAGAGCAAAAAATCCGCGAAGATATCAGCAAAACGGCCGGCGTCATTTTGCTGACCGGACCTACCGGCTCTGGTAAAACCACCAGCCTCTATACCTTTTTACATCAGCTGAACTCGCCTGAAGTGAAAATCATCACACTGGAAGATCCGGTTGAGTATCAATTAGATGGGATCAACCAGGTGCAGGTCAATCCGGACATTGGTTTTGATTTCGCTGCAGGGCTGCGCAGTATTGTCCGGCAAGATCCGGATGTGATTATGCTCGGTGAGATCCGCGACAAAGAAACCGCGGCGATTGCGATGCAATCGGCTCTGACCGGCCACCTGGTGTTCAGTACGGTACACACCAACGACGCACCTGGCGCTTATACCCGTCTGCTCGATTTAGGCGTGGAGGAGTTTTTACTGAACGCAGCGCTGATTTCGATTGTGGCGCAACGTCTGGTCCGCTGTTTATGCCCGCATTGTGCGGTCGAAGACCCACAAGGTATTGGCCGCCAGCATGGCCTGGACATTCCGGCTTTGCAGAGCAAGTTTGGTTTAACGTCCGTCACTGTGAAAAAAGCGGTTGGCTGCGAGCATTGTCATCACAGCGGATACCGGGGACGGATCGCGATTCTGGAATATTTGCGCTGCGATGAAGACATCCGCGCTTTGCCCAAAGATGAGAATTTCATTGCCCGTGCCCGAGCCCTGAACAAAACCCGCGGCGGGCGGGATCTGCTTGAAGATGGCTTATTAAAAGTGCTGCAGGGTCAAACGACGCTGGAAGAAGTATTACGGGTGGCGGGCTGATGGCGGTCTTTCTTTATAAAGGCTTTGATAAAGCAGGGGCGCGTAGTCAGGGCACTGTCGAAGCTGAGAATATCGGACAGGCCCGTGCTCAGCTGCAGGCGCAGGGCCTGATGATCAGTGAGCTCAAAGCAGAAACAGCCACGGCAAGTGCATTGTTCAGCAGTGGCCGCAAACCACGGCTGGCGGACATTGAGTTTTTCACCGCTGAGCTGGCGGTTTTACTGGAATCGGGGTTGAAGATTGACAAAGGCATTGAATTACTGCGTCAGTCAAACCGTAAACCACAGTTGCATGAATTGCTGGCCAAACTCAGTAAAGACTTGCGTAGCGGGAAGCAATTGTCGCAAGCATTAAAAAATTACGATCAGTATTTTGACCCGCTTTATATCAACCTCGTTGAAATTGGTGAAGCGACCGGCCAGCTCAGTGAGATTTTCCGAGAGCTTGCGGCCGAGTTGGCGTTTCGGCGTGATTTACAGCAAAAAGTGACGCAGGCTCTGACTTACCCTGCGGTGATCCTGACCGTCTGTATTCTGGCCGTATTTTTTGTGTTCAATTATGTAGTGCCAAATATGGCGACTTTGTTTGCCGGTAAAACCGACCTGCCGGTCTATACCACGGTATTGTTGTCAGTGTCGTCCTGGATGCAGCAATACCAGTGGTACCTGCTTGCTGTGCTGACATTGCTCGCAGTGTTGCTGTTCAAAGCCACGCAATCGAAACAGTTTTCAGTGCAATTGCAAGGGCTGCAACTGCAAATCCCGGGGCTCAGGGACGGCGTGGCGCTGGTTGAACGGATCCGTTTTAACAGCGGTTTGTCGATGATGCTGGGGGCGGGAGTTCCGATCGATGCCGCGATGCAACTGGCTTGTGGCAGTATCCGTAATAGCGTGATCCGCACTGAGTTGCAGGTGGCGATCAATAAGATCAAACGCGGTGAGTTGTTATCGGTTTGTTTGCGGGAAACCCGGCTCTATCCGGACCTTTACGCCTCGTTGCTCTCGGTCGGTGAAGAAAGCGGACAGCTCAGCCGGGTCTTTCGCGAAATTGCGCAGCGCAGCCAGAAAGATTTTTCTGCCTGGGTTAGTCGCGCGACAACGCTGCTGGAACCTTTGTTGATTTTGTTGATGGGCGGGTTGGTTGGTGGCGTCGTCGTTGTGATGATGCTGAGTATTACCAATGTCAATGATGTTTCTTTCTGAATGAAACGCCAGGGCTTTACGCTGATTGAATTGCTCATTGTGCTGACGCTGATTGGGCTGTCTTTAAGTGTTGTGGCACCTCTTGGTATGGCGCAGCTGGAAAAAAGCCGTGCTTTTGACGAAGTGATGCAACTTGAACAGTTTTGCCAGCGCTCTGCTGATAAAGCCTACTTGTCCGGTCAGGTTTTGTTTGTGCGTGCTGCGCAAAATCAGCTGACATTAGCGCGCGCTGATGCAACGGAAATTGCGCGCCTGAGCTTCAGTTATCTGACATTTCCTGAACAGAATTTCACGATTAATCAGCATGGTTTTGTCGACGTGATGGAACTGCACTATTTGAATCGCGGGATGGAGCGACAACTGCCTTTCCCGACAGCGCTGCGTCAGAGGGCCGGGCATGCGGATTAATTGCCGGGGTTTAACGCTGATTGAAGTGCTGATGGCGCTGATGATCCTGATGGCTGTGCTAAGTACCACGGCGCTGGTTGTGCAGACGTCCCGGCAAAACAGTGCGCAGGCAGCAGCCGTGATCGACCTGCTCAGGCCCCTGCCGTTGATTTTGCAGCAAATCAGGCTGCAATTGCGTCAGGACGCACCGCCGCAGGCCAGTGGGCAAGGCGAAGTGCTGGGTGTTAGTTTCAACTGGAACGCGCAAACACTCCGCTTTGAAGCGGCTGACAGTTCGGCAATGACTGTCGAAGCGGGGGCGCAGACGAGAGGACAGCCGCGATTCCGGCTGTATCAGGTCCGGTTGACTCTGCGTGCCGGCCAGAAAGAGCGGCAATATACATTTCAGGAGCTGGCATGGCGGCCTATCGAACTCGCGCCCGGCGTCTGACAGGTTTTACCCTGATTGAGGTGCTGGTCAGCATGGTGCTGTTCAGTATCTTACTGACCACGGCCATGTATGGTTATCAGCTTTACAATAGCCTGTGGCAACGTCAGTTGTCCGCGATCGACACGGCGAAGGCCGATTATCAGTCCCTTGAGATGGTGCAGCATAGCTTGCTGTCCGCGATTCCATATCAGGTCGCGACCGACAACCGGAAAAATGCCTTTTATTTTCTGGGCAGATCAGAAGGCCTGACACTGGTGACTGCCAATCCGGTGTTTGAGCCTCAGCATCCGGCGGTGATTCGGCTGTTTCGCGAGAAGGATGCCGAGGGGGGGGTTCAGCTGGTCTATGAGGAGGCATCTCTGCGCGGGATGAGGCTGACCTCAGAAAGCCAGGAATTGCCGTTTGCGCACCGTCTGATCGTGATGAAAGGCATCGGTAAAATTGATTTTAAGTATCTGGGCTGGCCGGATATGGCCAGCCGCACGGCCAGCCTTAGCTCAGAAAGTCTGCTCAAACCGCAACTTTTTGACCAGTACGATGGTCTGGTCAGAGGTTATCAACCGAAACAAATCCATATACAGCTGGATGAGTTTCAGTGGGTGGTCCCGTTGGTAGGGCGTGCAGAAAAAATGTTAGAGCAGCAACAAGGCCTGACGGAATGATCAAAAAACAAGCGGGTGTTGCATTATTTCAGGTGCTGCTGGTCTCGGCAGTGCTGACTTTATTGTGCCTGCATATCAACCGTGAAGCACAACAGCATATTGATTTGGCCGTTCAGCTGGAGACGCGCAGCCGGATGCTGGTCAAAGCTCACAGCACTGAGTCAGCGCTGATGTTTGAACTGCTGACCAGCCCCTGGCGACAATTGTCTGAGCCGCGTTATCGCGGCGATTTGGCGACTCGTTGGAATTTTTCTGGTCAACCGCTGGTATGGCAGGACGCCAGCATTGAGATTATGAACCTGAGCTCGTTAATTGAGGCCGGCAGCCGTAGCCGAGATTTGGCTGTTCTTCTCAGTCAGACCAGCCAAGGCAAGCTGAGTCCCGAGGGCGCCATTTCGATGCTGGAACAGTGGCGCCGTCAATACCAGTATCCGCAACAAAACAGTGACAGGCAGTTACCTTTGCAATATCCGCAAGAGTTGATGCTGGCCGGCATAGATCCGCAGTGGTTTGCACGGATTGCTCCGTGGCTGACTACTTATCCTGCGGCCGTTCGCAATCCGTTTATGATTCCGCAAGGTTTATGGCCGGTTTATTTTGATGACTTTAAAGTGCAGGAGCTTCTGCGACAACAAGCTGCCGGCATGCTCAGCAATCAGGCATTCACACAGTCGACCGGGGCAAAGGAAGATGAATTCAATTCTGCCGCCAATGGCCCCTGGTTCCGAATCCGCTTCACAGTCCGTGAGGGGGATGTTACTCTAAACCGGCAGTTCGATATTGGTTTCCAGCCTGCTCTGGAAGAGCCTGTATTGATTTGGGATTACCTGCCGGCTACATACTTCTTTGGGTCACACCTGCTTCATGAAAAACCTATTTAGTACATTTAATAAGGTGTCTTTGCTCAGAGGCCGATTCTGGCACTGGCTTTCGGCCACTGCGCAATATCCGTTATTGCGAGGCGGCGAGCTGATCTTTGCTGCAGAACCTCAGGCTTATCAGGTGCCAGTATTAGTGATAGCTGGCCGTCAGCATTATCGCGAAGTGCATAAAAGTTACCCGATCACCAACCGGCGCGAGCTGGGGCAGGTGCTTGGTTATGAATATGCGGATGCGGGCTATTGTCAGCATTTTATGCTCGGGGCCGACGAGCATAGTCAGCAGGTCAATTCCTATATTTACGCCGCAGATTTTGTCAGCCGGTTGCCGGCGTGCTGCTTGCTGGTTCCTGAGTCTTTGCTGCTCAGCTTTGCATTTGCTTCGCAGGTCCTGATCGAGGTTCGCGCCGCACAGCCTTATTATCTTTACCGTCAGCAATATGTGCATTCAGTGCGCCAAAGTGCGCTTTGCCCCGATCAGAATCGCTTCAGACTGGCAGCCGGAGTGCCGGATGATGCGCCGGTTCAGGTGCTGGAACCCGCGCAATTGCCAGCCATTTTCGAGCAGGCCGTGGCGTTATTGCCGCTGCGTTTCTGGCGGTCAATGTGCTTTGTCAATCCGTCGGCTTACCGGCTGAACTGGCGGCCGCTGGCGGGGGCATTTGCGGCAGGTGTTCTGTTGTCCGGTTTGTTGACACTTGCCGGCACCCAATGGTTAATCAGTCGCCACAGCCAGACATTGGAAAGTTACGGTGCGGACGTCGACGAATTATTGGCGAAACAGAATCAGACAGAACAAATGCAGGCCGATATTCGTCAGTTGTCCGAGGTGATTCATCTGCCAGATCATCATCTGTCGCCTTGGTTGCTGGCTCACACTATCCAGGATAAAAGCCTGATCCAGCAGATGTCGGTACAAGGGGACATGGTTATTTTGCGTGGCATAGCATTAAAAGCCACAGATGTGCTGAAAGCTTTGCTGGAGTCAGGTCTGGTCTCTGAGGCAGTATTTGATGCGCCAACGGTCGAAGATAATGGTCAGGAAACCTTTGTGATCAAAGCCAGAATGCAGCAGAAGGTGAGCACAGATGCAAAATAAGCCGCTATTACTGGCCGTGCTTGCTGTTTTGGTTCTGGCCAAGTTTGTATTATTGCCACTGAGCGAATGGCAACAACAACAGCTCTCCGAGTTGGCTTTGTTGCACAACAAACTCGAGAAAACCAAACGGCTGGTGCTAAGCAAAGAAGAGCTTGCCGCCGCGTTTTCGGCTGTTGAAAAACCTTACAAAACGCTTGCAGAGAAAGTGCCACAGACCAGCGACAAGCAAAAGTACCGGCTGGAGTTCCAACAGCAGCTGGAAAGTCTGTTGGCCACGCATCGCGTTCAGGTCGTCAGCTTTGCCTGGCAGGGCGACAAGCCTGTTGCCGGCGCTGATATTTCCGAAGCGCGGATAGAACTGCGCCTGCGGGGCATGCCGGCGGACTATGTCAGTGCGATTGCGGATTTGCAGCAACAGATGCCATTGTTTAAAACTGAAGACGTTTATTACACCTTTACTGGCAGCGTTGCTCCGACTGTCCAGCTTGATTCGCGCGCAACCTTCCGGCTGTATTTCAGGGAGTCAGGCCATGCTGGTTAAACCTCTATTGTATCCGTTTGCGGGAGGGCTACTGGTGGGTAGTCTCTGGCTGGTGCCTGATTTGTATCGCGCCGTCAGTAAAGAGCCGGCAGCGGCAACTTTCGGCAATGAAGCTGTCTCGGCATCTCCAGCGCCGGTACCGCAGGATTTAAGCGCGTTAAAGGCATGGCTCAGTCCAAAAACCACACAGACCACTGAAGCCGACAAAGAAGAGTCTGATATCCTCAGCAGGTTTGATCATTTGTTCCGGGGCAATGCGAAGATTGCGTTGGTTGCTTTGGTACAAAAGCCGGAACCCATGGCTATCTTCTGGAGCCGCAGCGGCACAGGGAAAGGTGTTTTCACCAAACTGAAACAGGGTGAACAAATTGAAGGTCTGGAGCTAACCCGTATTGAGCTCAAATCAATCACACTGAGTGTTGGCGACCAGCACAATCAACTTAGATTATTTAAACCGGTTAAATAGGTTACATGATGAAAAAGGTATATCAGTTTGTATTGTTGCCAATGACTGCAGCAATGCTAACCGCCTGCGCCACACCGCAGGACCAGCGATATAAAGTGTCCCAGTCCCGCATCGCTGGCGGTGAAAGTTATCAGCTGACTGAAAATGCCGAACCGGCAGCTGCCGAGCTCAGTGGCAGCGAGATCCCGGCAAAACCCCGTTTTACTGAGTTGAAAGGGTTGCCACGCACAGAGTTGTCCGAATTAACACTGACCGACATTTTGCAGGATTTTTCGGACAAAGATGAGCAGTTGCTGTCAGTTGACGCGATGCCACTGGAAGAGTTTCTGCACACTGTACTGGGGGAGTTGCTGAAAACCAGCTACGTCATTGCCGATGGTACGCCAAATCTGACAAAACCTGTCACGCTGAATCTGCAAAAGAGCGTGAGTTCCCGTCAGCTGTTTCGTTTGACGAACGAACTTTTGGACAGCCATAACATTGCCATCAGTAAAAAAGATGATGTGCTGTTTGTCCATGGTAAAAAGCCATCTGAAAAAGCCAATCTGACTGTTAGTTTTGGCCGCTCTGCCCGTGATGTCCCAGACTTCAGCGGAACCATCATTCATATGGTGCGTTTTCGTTATGCGTTAACTACCGGGTTCGAGCAAACCATCCGTAATATGACGGATGCGGCAATTAGTACTGATCAGGATCAGAACGCGATTTATATTAACGGCACGCGTGAGCAGATTATCCGCGTGCTTGAACTTGTCAGGATGCTGGACGTACCAGCCGCCCGCGGCCAGCATGTGGCGCTGCTGCGCCTGACCTATGTGCCGGCCGCTGATTTTTCTAAAAAATTGACAGCGCTGATGCAGGCTGAAGGGATGCCGATTGATGTCGACCGGATTGGCCGCACTAACATGGCGCTGGTCACTTTAGAGCAAATCGGCGCTATTGCGCTGTTTGCTGCTGAGTCCGGTTATATTGAGCGGGCTAAATTCTGGGCTGAACAGATTGACCAGCCGGCAATGACCGCAGAAAAAAGTTATTTTGTGTTCCACCCAACCTATGCCCGTGCCGCTGACCTGGGTGAATCGCTGAGTAATATCCTCGGTGGGAACTTTAGCTCGCGTCGCAACCGCAGTCGTGATACACAAAGTGCGATGGATGCACAGTCATTTGGTCAGAGTTCGGGTTACCAAAGCGGATTTGGTCAGAATTCATCTTATGGTCAAAACCAGCCCTATGGTCAGTCGCAGGGATATGTGCCGAATAACCTGACCGGGGTTTATCCGGCGCAGGATATGTCCGCCGGAAATTCCGGTTTTAGTGGCCAGTTAAGCACCATCGATATGACGATGTCGGTTGATGAGCGTTCAAACTCTTTGGTTTTTCATACCACAGGCAAAAACTATCAGTCTTTGCTGACCATGATCAAAATGCTGGATGTGATGCCGAAGCAAATTCTGTTGGAAGCGACTATTGCCGAAGTCACCTTGTCGGGGGCGTTCTCGATGGGGGTGGAGTTTGCGATTAATAATGGTGCATTCAAAGCCGGTACTTTAGGTGCTTTTGGCACCGATAAGATCGGTGGCCTTAATATTGCGACGGTGAAGAACCTTGATACATTTTTATTGAATCTGAACGCATCTGATGGCCAGGTAAATGTATTATCGAACCCCTCTCTGGTTGTGCGGGATGGCGTGACGGCCAATATTAATGTTGGGACCGATATTCCAACCGTGGGGGCTACCACGACCGATCCTATTAATTCAAACCGCCAGACGACGTCAGTGGTGTACCGTAAAACCGGTGTGCAGCTTTCTGTCACGCCGACTATCAACGCCCAGGGCCTCGTGATGATGGAGATTGACCAGGCGATATCAAACTCTCTGGAGGGTTCCAGTGCGTCGACCGGCAGCCCTTCGATCTTTGAACGCCAGCTCAGGACCGAAATCATTGCACAAAGCGGGCAGACGGTGATGTTGGGCGGTTTAATCTCTGAGAACAATACCGACAATGAAAGTAAAGTACCGGTGCTCGGAGATCTGCCGTTGCTGGGGCATTTGTTCAAGTCGCAAAAGAAAACAAAGTCAAAAACAGAACTGATTATACTAATCACGCCCAGGGTGGTAGACAGGCCGGAACATTGGATTGATATCAAACAAAAGCTGAATGAAGCTTTCAGAAACGTATCATTTGAATAATATTTCGGTTGCTGATATGGTAAGCCGCAAGCCCGTAGGATAATCGGGTGGTAGTCAGAGTGATTGAAAAACAAACAATTAGGTTGTGTTTGCCCGGGTATTGACGTAAAAATTGCGTTGACAAATTCTGACCCAAGCATAGAATTGGGCTCAGGTGGGTCTCATGCTCTACCAAAAATGAAACTGAGGCATGAAGCCGTTAAGTTTCAATTTCATGAAATTGGAGAATAAACAGATGAATCTGACGTTCAAAAAAACGATGTTAGCGATGGCTCTGACGGCAACAGCCGGCTTTGCTCAGGCGCAAACTCCTATTACAACTGAACAGACCATTATCGATTTCAGTCAGACGATGGGTGTTCTGGATGCTGGCGGTACTATGGGCGGCGTAGGTAATGCCTTCCTGGTTGGCGCTGGTATCACAGGTACTGGTGACGCTCTGCGTTTCGGTAAAGAAGCAGTTGATAACCTGACCGATGCAGAATTAAACAAAATCACCAAGCGCTCTTTCGGTTCAGTTTCACTGCGTGACACTGTTCCAAGCCAAATCAACCCAACTACTGACACTCAGCTGGTAAACGACACTACTTCAGGTCGTTGGATCACTGTACGTCCAGGTTCACGCGTTCAGCCAGATAACTACCTGTGGGTATATCTGGATGGCCTGGCTGGCGTTAGCAATAACTCAGTTATGGAACCGGACAACTTCACTGGTGTTGCGCCATTCGCTATCAAAGCAGACAACGCACTGCGTTTAGTTGATGCTCAAGGTATCGAACGTGCTCGTTTTGCTAAAGCAAAAGTTGACGCAAACGGTAACTTCGTTGCTATCCAGTTCCAGTTCACTTCTAAGTGGCCAGTAGTTGATGCTGATCCAATCACTACTGCAACTGGTCTGTCTATCGCTAAATCAGCTGCAAACGCACCAGTAGTAGCTCCAGCGACAGTTCAGTCTCCAGAGTACGTTGTTGATAACACAGCTCTGCGTACTGCTTCTTCTCTGGTAACTGCGGCGAATCCAAATCAGTGTACAGCTAAGCTGCGTACTGGTTATGCAACTCAGTCTAACACTTCAACACTGCCAGCTCTGTCTTCAGTAAACGTTGAAGATGCAGCTTGTGTGCGCGTACAGTTCGGTTTCGCAGTAACAACTGGTGTTGACCGTATCGACGTGAACCAAGACCGTAAGTACTTCGTTGATCGTATCGACGATGCTGACTACACCAAAGGTGACTTCGCTCGTGCAAACCGTCAGGTTGCCCGCGAAGGTCGTCTGCAGCTGACTACCAACAACCCAGTTGACTATGGCTTCACGCCTTCACTGACTCAGTACCAGTATGTCATCACCAGCCCACAAGCTGCTCAGTCAGCTCTGCTGCCAGACAACGCTGTTCCTGTGGCTCTGAAAGCAGCTGCTGCATATGATGCAACTCTGTACAACGGTGCACTGCCAAACCCAACTTCACCATACTACACAGCTACTGGTGACACAGGTCTGCTGCACAACTTCTGTGCTGACTTCGCTTGTACTCAAGATGGTGCAACTCACCGTCCAGCCACTCGTGACCTGGCAACACTGCAAGCTGCTCCAGAGTTCGTACGTCTGGCAGTTGCCGGTGAAGTTGTTCACCAGAACGGTATCAAAGATCCTAACCAATGGGTAATCTTTGACCGTGACTACACAATCGCTCTGGATATGGTTACCAGCGTAGAAGCAGGTTTGGCGTGGACTGCACGTACAATTCCAGCAACTCTGGCTAACAACAAGATCATCAGCTGGGAAGGCAACGGTTCTAACGTGTATATCCCATACATGCCATACCGTGCAGAGAACATGGGCCAAATCATTAACCTGAAAAACTGGAGCGATACTCAAGTTGGTAAGGTTAAAGCTCACATCGTTACTCAAGAAGGCGTGACGCTGCCAGAAGTAACTGTTGGTACTCTGAATGCTAATTCTATCCTGATGGCTTCTGGTCCAATCCGTGCTGCTGTTGATGCGTACCGTTCAGCGAACAACATCGCTGCTACTGACGTAACTCGCGTTGCCATCACTCTGTACTCAGGTGCAAGCCTGGACAAAGTAGAAGTGTTCACTGCTTACAACAACGGTGCTTCAACTGCAGTTGTAACGAACAGCTCTAACAAGTCTGATGACAAAGCTGCTGTTAAACAGTCTACTCACTTCAACTGTACTGATGACGCTGCTAACCCAGGTAACGCTACAGTTTGTAAAGACGAAAACGTAGATAAAACTAACTAATTAGTTGTTTTATCAGCTAAAAACCGGCCTCAGGGCCGGTTTTTTTTCGCTAAAACTGGTCGAGTTTAGTCAAGTGTCATACAGGTTTAAACGTGTATAAAATCGAATACCGGGCAGATATCGATGGGCTCCGGGCTATCGCGGTTATGATGGTGGTGGGTTATCATGCCGGGATAACGGGATTCTCCGGTGGCTTTTTAGGTGTTGATGTTTTTTTTGTCATCTCCGGCTATTTAATAGGCCGTATTTTGTTAAAAGTGTTATCAGAAGGCGTCACTGGACTGCCTGGTTTCTGGTGGCGCCGCTTTCGTCGTATTTTGCCATTACAACTGTTCGTCATCGCACTCGCTTTAGTTGCTGGCATCGTCTTGTTTTCTCCGCGTTATCTCGAAGATTTGGCACAAAGTGCGCTCGCTGCCATGTTTTTCATGTCTAACATTCTGTTTTATCGGGAAGCAGATTATTTTTCAGCACAAGCGGGTTTGAAACCGCTGTTACATACCTGGTCGCTGGCTATTGAAGAGCAGTTTTATCTGCTCTTACCTCTGTTATTGCTTTTTCAACGTCGATTGTGTCGATTAACCGGATATTTGCTGCTGGCTTTTGCGTTAATGAGCCTTGGATGGTTGTGGCTGAACGTTGGCGAGAAAGGTACTTTTTACCTGTTACAATTCAGAGCCTGGCAATTATTAGCCGGCGTTGGTATCGCATACTTTTTGCAGCATCGCATGCCTTTGCAGGTGCCATCATGGCTACCTGTTATGGCAGTAACGCTGTTATTGACTCTGATGTTGGTTTATCAGAAAGATTGGCCCGCACCAAGCTGGGTCAATCTGATGGCTGTTGTTTTGGCTGCTCTGCTGCTCGCCACCCAGACGAGCCGTAGTTGGTTGAACGGATCTATGCTGGTCTGGACTGGTCAGCGTTCTTATGGCATTTATTTGTGGCATTTCCCGGTTTTTGCGTGCTTTCGACACTGGTCGCAGCTTGCGCCAGATCCATTGGAAATCACGCTGGGCATCTTGTTGACCCTGCTATTGGCTGCAGCCACCTTTCAGCGAATTGAAGAGTTTTACCGCTATCGCAGCAGTTCCAAACAAGTATTGCTCTGGACGGGTTGCCTGCTGGTACTTAATATCGCGCTGGTCATTTTTATCCTGATGAGCAAAGGTCATTTGAGCTGGAACAACTATGCATTGCCTGTCTCTCATGTTGGCGATTTGCGACAGAATGGGCAGGTTTGCTTTTCAAGAACCAGTCAGCCTTGCCAGTGGCAAGAGCCTGATAAAACGCCACTGTATTTGGTTGGTGATTCCCACGCCGCAACTTTAGCACTGCCGCTCAGCCAAAGTTCTGACTTTGGGTTGGTTGACCTGACAATGGAAGGTTGTCAGCCTGCAGTCCAGTTCTACCGGCAGCGTGGCGCCTGTACTTTGCGTTATCAGCAATACAGGTTGGAGTATCTGCGTTCTGCACCTGCGGGGGTTGTGGTGTTACTGGGTCGGTTGCCTTTGAATTTGTCTGAGTCAGGCGCCAGTAATCAAGGGGTCATTGAGCAGGTTCCACCGATAAAGTTTATCCGCGCAGGTGATGGTGTCAGTGCAAAAGAACAACCTGCCGCGCTGCAGCATGATCTGCAAACACTGGTTGACCTGTTGGAAGCAGCAGGACACAGAATAGTCATCGTATATCCGGTGCCGGAGTTTGCCTTTCATGTACCAGACGCTTTTTATCAACAACAGCGATTTGGCAATATGGAGCTCAGTCTGACATTGGACAGCGAGATTTTTGCGCAAAGAGTCAGACAAAGTTATCAACTGTTAGATAGTTTGCAGGGCAGTCGGGTGTTGCGGGTGTTTCCACAGCAGATGATTTGTCAGGCCGGGCAGGGGAACTGTCAGGCTACAGATCCCCGGCTACTGTATTTTGATGACGATCATCTGTCATTGGCTGGCAGCGAGCGGCTGGTACAACTGATTCATCAGACTGTGTTCGGTGAATGGCCAGAACTCAGTCGTTATAACCTCAAGAGTCCTTAAGCATGAGAGCATTTCTGGCAAGACAGCTGAACAGCAGGCAAAAAGCAAAGTTGAAATCAGTGGCCCGCGTTTTGCCCCAAAAAGTCATAATCTGGTGTGCGAAGAGTCGTCTGCTGTCGTGGCTCCATAGCATGCTGAGTGGACGCTACAACCGGGAGCAATACGCTGTTATATCCGGCCGTGCTCAGTACCTGATGCGACAGCAACAGGTCGCTGTTAGCTCAGATCCGATGTTACGTCGCAACATCCATCGCCTGGAGAAAGGCCTGATTATGAAGCCGAGGAAAGTGCCATTTGCGATAGATTATATTGATGAGACGGTCTCGGTATTCCAACGTCAGTGGATAGCTTCAGAGCATCCGACGACAGAGCTGCAATGGGCCGCAGATGTACTGCGTGAATACTTCAGTGTCTGTGGCGCTGCCTCGCCTGCATTATCAAAACTTGCTGATACTTTTCAAGGCACTCTTGCCAGTACCACACATACAACTTGCCCTGACGTGGAAAAGGTACCTTATGCCTACGCGGAGCTGCCAGCTCTGTCGATGTCATTTGATGAATACCTGGTGTTGTGCCGTCGTCGCAGATCCGTCCGTTGGTTTTTGCCAAAAAGTGTCCCTAAAACGTTATTGGAGCAAGCGGTTGACGCAGCCTCTCTGGCGCCTTCTGCCTGCAACAGGCAGCCATTTCGTTTTTTCTACACACTGGACGCTGAAAAGGCGGCTTCGATTGCCAGTCTCGCAGTAGGTACCACTGGTTTTGCTGGTCAGATCCCGGCTTTATTGGTTGTCATTGGTGATTTAAGTCAATTTGAAGAGAATCGCGACCGTCATGTCATCTACATTGACGCGTCCTTGGCTGCCATGCAGCTGATGCTGGCACTGGACAGACTGGGACTTGCCAGTTGTCCGATAAACTGGCCTGATATCGAGTCGGCTGAAAAGAACATGGATGCCAAACTTCGACTTGCGCCATGGGAGAGACCTGTGATGTTGATTGCAATTGGCTATGCGGATCCCACTGGCGGAGTTGCATTTTCGCAGAAAAAATCGGCACAGCAGTTATTGGTGGAAATTTAGAATGCGGATCCTGATTAAAGGGGTACAGTTTGTTAATAAAGGTGCGCTGTTGATGTTGCATGCGGTCCTTGAGCAAGCGCGGCGGCAATGGCCAGATGCCGAAATTGCTACCGAGATCAACCCAAATTCGCCCTTCTTGCGGCGTTGCGAGCTGGGGCTGTTGCAGTATTTACCCTTACGTTTCAAAAAAATTGATTTGAATTGGCTAAGCTATTGGCTTCCAAATTCTTTGCGGCAAAAGCTGCGCCATTATCTGGGTATTGTGCTGGAAGCCGATGTTGATGTGTTACTTGACGCGTCAGGATTTGCTTATGGAGATCAATGGCCTCTTGCTGACTTAGAGCGACTTTGTGGCCAGATACGACGGCTCAATGCCAGGGGCAAGAAAACAATATTACTGCCTCAGGCATTCGGACCTTTCAGCAATCAACGCCAACACCGCTTGATCAAGGAAGCATTTGCACTTGCCGATTTGATTTGCGCACGCGACGCGGACAGTTTTCAGTATCTGCAATCAGCAGACCCCAGTCTTAAAAATGTGAAACTATATCCAGACTTCACAATTAGTTTGTCTGAAATTGTTTGTGATGATGAAAACTATGTGTTAATAAAGCCTGTAGCCATCATCCCAAACTATCAGATGTTGCGCTCAGGTGAGCAATGGCGGAACCATTATGAAGATATCCTGATCCGTCTTGCTCGTATGGCGCAACAATCCGGACAGCAGGTGGTGCTGATCAACCACGAAGGTAAAGCTGACATGGAAATTTGCCAGCGGGTAGCCTCGAATCTGGTACCAAAGCCGCAGATTCTTGAGATTGCAGATCCGCGTTTGCTCAAAGGGTACATTAAAGCGAGTCGTTTGGTGGTCAGTTCAAGATTTCATGGTTGTGTGAGTGCTTTGGCTTCGGGGACGCCCTGCATCGGGACCAGTTGGTCACATAAGTATCAGGCGCTGTTTGATGATTTTGCTGCGCCAGCTGCTTTGATAGCGGCGGATTCTACTGATGAAAAACTGGCAACCACCGTTGACTATGCAAAAACCGTCATGCAGACCAAAGACTACCAGCAGCAGTTACAGGCTTTAACGACAAAGAATCAAAAGATGTGGCAGCATATTGCAGAAATTGTACAGACAATCGAAAAAGCCTGAGGACGTCGCTTTGATGGTCTTGTATGTATTAGTCCGATATAATGACCGGTGTTTTGAAGAGCTGAAGGGTTGGAGCGCATTGGATGCTTAACTGGATATTGTCGTTGCCACGCAGCGCGAAGCGCATGGTGTCGGTTATCGCTGATTTGTTGCTTTTATCGCTGGCCATGCTTGTCTCCATCATGGTTACCCAAGTCGACCCATGGCAGCAAATTGTTCGCTTCACCCCGATATTCATGTTGTCTTTGCTGCCGACCATTTTGGTCTTCACCAAGCTGGGGCTGTATCGGGCTGTGATCCGATATATTGGTCAGCATGCACTCGGTGCGATGGTGGCCGGCATTGTCAGTAACGCTATCATCTTGCAGATGTGTTTCTCGATTGCCAACATCGGTGATAAAGGCAATCTGATATTCGTTTACGCGTTAATTGCGTTGCTGACCAGCGGTGGGGTCCGTTTACTGGTCAGGATGTTGCTGAATCAGACCGATAACTCACACAAGCAACGTGTCCTCATCTATGGTGCTGGTTCCAGTGGCCGTCAGCTGGCATTGGCTCTTTTCAATGGCGAACAATATCAACCGGTGGCGTTTGTCGACGACGATGTGACCTTGCAGCATTCAACCATTCTTGGTATTCGCGTGGGGAGTCCAACCCAGATAGCGGCCATTGTCAAAGCGAAAAATGTACAGCGCATCTTGCTGGCAATGCCCTCTGCCAGTCGTGCCCGCCGACGGGAAGTGCTTGAATCTTTGGACAATCAACCTATTCCGGTGCAAACAGTTCCTGGCATGAGTGATATCGTCAGTGGCTCTATGATGATAGATGAGCTACAGGACGTAAAAATTGAGGATTTGCTGGGACGCGACCCGGTGGAGCCAAACCTGTCGCTTATGCACTCAAATATTCGCGGTTTAGTCGTCATGGTAACCGGTGCCGGCGGGTCTATCGGATCTGAACTCTGCCGTCAAATTATTAAATACCGCCCTGCGGTGTTAATTCTTTTTGAATTGTCGGAATATTCTTTATACAGCATTGAGCAGGAATTGCAGGCCCTTTGCAAAAATCAGGGATTGCAGGTTGATATCAAGCCTGTGCTTGGGTCGGTACAGAATCAACAACGCGCGCGCGCTGTGATGCAGCATTTCAAGGTACGCACTGTCTATCATGCAGCCGCTTACAAGCACGTGCCTTTGGTCGAATATAACGTGCTCGAAGGGGTTGGTAATAACGTTCTTGGAACCTGGAATGCAGCTGAAGCAGCTATCGCCGCAAAAGTAGACACATTTGTGTTGATTTCAACAGACAAAGCGGTGCGTCCGACCAACGTGATGGGCGCTTCCAAGCGTATGGCTGAATTGGTGTTGCAAGCGTTGTCGCTGAGGCAGCACCATACTCGTTTTTGTATGGTTCGCTTTGGTAATGTCTTGGGGTCTTCAGGGTCGGTGGTTCCACTTTTTCGGGAACAGATCAGAAATGGTGGACCGATAACTGTTACGCATCCGGAAATTATCCGCTATTTTATGACGATTCCTGAAGCTGCTCAGTTAGTGATCCAGGCAGGTGCTATGGGCAAAGGCGGTGATGTCTTTGTGTTGGATATGGGCGAGCCTGTCAGGATTGTTGATTTGGCCCGGCGGATGATTCATTTAATGGGATTGGAGGTCCGTGACAGTCAGCATCCTGATGGTGATATCGAAATTCAGTTCTCTGGTTTGCGGCCTGGTGAGAAGCTATACGAAGAATTGTTGATCGGCGAAAACGTCCGTCAGACCGAGCATCCACGAATTATGGCCGCAGAAGAACTTTATCTCAGTTGGCAGGAATTCGCCCCTTTGCTGGCTAAATTGATTGAACAGATTGAGGTTCTGGACATCCAGGGAGTTATCGATTGTCTGTTAAAAGCGCCACTGGATTTTCAGCACAGCAGTGAAGTTTGTGATTTATTGAGCGAACTGCCTGCAGCTGAGGTTTCGAGTCTGACTTCTTCTTCATTGTCCTTTCCAGACAATGTGTTAGCAATTTCGTCTTATAAAGCTGTTGGTCCAACGACTTAAAAAAAACGCAGTCGTTTCGTTGAATAATTGTGGCTATCCGTACGCGGCCAGCCGTGTTATAAAACCCTAAGTGACGCTGATAGCGAGTGTTCAATGATTTTTTCAAGTGGAATGGATATTTATGGAAATGATTAAATCCTTTTGCCAAATGCCATTGGTGCTTGCTGTTGCCTTGCATTGCGGTCAACTGCAGGCAGCCTCAGAGCATGCGGATGTACCTGCTGCCACTGGCATTAAACTCATGTTAAAAAGCTCAGAGCAGGAATCCAAACTTGTCAGTGCTCAGCATGTCAGTGCCATGGGAACCTGGAGCCTGGCTTACAGTTCAGATCACCTGACAGTGGTGAAATCTCTGGATTCCGTGGCTGCGACCTATAGCAGCTCGGATTTGTCGGTTCCGTCAATTGAGGCGATTTGGACGGATAAAAGCCGCAATCAGGTATGGTTGCAATCGCCAACCTCACTCAAAGTATTTCAGCTTGGTAACGACGGCAAACTGGCTTTTCTGGCAGGGATGAATCTGTCTGCAACAGAAATTCACCTGTCGGCTGATTTTGGTGGACTCTTGATTAAAACGGCAAACGTCGCCGAATATCAATTGATGTTGTTGGACCGTAATAGCAATAGCTTTGCCAGTCAGGGAGCTTTCACTGTTCCTGCGCATCTGTCTTCCATATTGCTTGATTTGAAGAACCTGCTGGTCCTGACCGGGCATGAAAGTACAGAGACAACGCTGGATGTACTGAATGTATTCAGCCTGGACGCCAACACGGCGACTTTGACCAGTCGTGGGAGTCTGACGGGTTTAACAGCCAGCTGGACTGGTAGTAAAGGTACTTTACATGACATTCTGGCCAAACAATCCGGTGGCTATGTCGTCGTGCATAGCCGTGGAATGACATACGTTAGTCTGGATCCGGTCAGCCAGCTGCCTCAGCTCGGGGTTGAGTACCTGCAACCCTTTACTAAAGATTCCGTTTCAGTGATCAGTGGTGACGTTGCATCGATCCTGCAGGATAAGGTGCTGTACAATATCGATCATCATGTTACGACCGGTTTTGATTTCATCAGTAAGTATCCATTGGATGGCCTTGCTGATAAAAATCCGCTTTCAGTCGATGGCGGTAAAGTCTATACAGTTCGCTCTGGCGTCGTGACATCGCATGCCATCAGTGCAGTGGACAAAGATGCAAAAAGCCTGATCGTTGGTGCCTCGCAGCTGTATTTACCGGTCGCGCTTGACGCGGCATCGGGTCGCAATTTGCAATTACCGGGTGGTGAATTAGTACTGCTGGGTGATAATGCGGTTAGTGTGATGCGTATTGACAGCAACGAGAAGCTGCGCCAGACGCAGCATTATCAGCACAACACTAATTTTACGGATAGCAACCGGTTACATTTACTGGCAGCTTCGGAAAAATCATTTTATGCACTGGCCGACAAACAGTTATTCGCGTTCCAACTCAGCGACAGTGGCAAACTGACTCTTACCGGTCAAAGCCAGTTGCCTGGGACAGAGAATGCCTCAGAAATTACTGTGCTTGGCGCGAACAGTCAGTTTATGTTGCACAGTACCTCAGCTGGTGCTGTAGGTCTGTACCGGCTGACTGCCAATGGTCCAGTGCTGCTGACGAATGTACAGTTGACATCAGCGCCTTGCATGCAGGCGCTGGCAAATGCAGTACTGACTGATAAATCTGCTTATATCCTCAGCAGAAACGGCTGTATCAGTCAAGTGAGCCTTGAAAGCGCCAGCCTTGGAATGGTCAAGGCGCATACAGTTACGGCGTCGCCAAATGCCCGGTTGGAATTGTCAGCGGGGTACCTCGTAGTTCGTGACGTCACGGCTGGCAGTAGCCAGATTGCTCGGTTGGGGGCTGCCGGTGAGCCGGTGTGGCTTCCTGCGCAGACGGACGTATGGAAAAATCAGCAGACTGCGTTCTCCTTCGGTGGTCGTTTTCATCTGACATCTGCTGGAGATCAGCAAGCTCAAATTTACGAAACAGCACAGGCAGATGGACGTTTGCTCAGCGCGGTAAATCTGACCGCACAAGTACCACAAGTCAACTCGGGATTATTGGTCGGTCAATATTTACTGTTGCAAGACCAGGCAAGCCAGGATCGTCTGGATATTTTCAGCATCAATCGCCGGCCGGTATTACAATCTGCACCTGCAGTCGCTCGGGTAAACCAAGGTGTCGCGTCCTCTGTTGATCTGGCAGGGTCAGTGATTGACGAAGACCAGGACCCTATCACCTATCGTACCGCCGGTCAGAGTAATGTCACCGTACTCAGTAACGGCACAGTACAGTTTCCAGCAACCTTAGCTGCCGTCAATGGTGAAGTGGCTTTGACAGCGGAGGATAATAACGGTTTTAGTGTGTCACTGACGCTGCCCTATATCGTGAACAAGTCGCCGGTATCCAGTGGGAATACGGTTTATACCGTCAATCAGGGCGCAGATTTTCTGATAGATCTCAAACAAAATGTGTCGGACCCTGAAGGGCACACGATTCGTTTTGAGAGCCTGAATAAAACTCTGACTATATCTGAAACGGGCATGCTGTCTGGTAAATTTGCCGATGTTGCTGCACGTAAAGATCAAATCAGACTGACGGATCAATTAGGCGCTGTCAGCGTTGTTGAAGTCACGGTGCAGGTTAATGCAGCCCCTTCGTTCTCTGGCACCAGCAGTTACTCGATGACTGAAAAGAGCAACTTTACACTGGACTTAACCAGCCTGTTTAAAGATGCCGAAAACCAGAAGCTGACCTTTAGTGCGACAGGTCTGCCGGCAGGACTTCAGC
>JACCDS010763617.1_pt1 | contig 23132 bp, 16 predicted proteins | sample 7446441 | NCBI WGS metagenome assembly JACCDS01 (sample SAMN15323445, study PRJNA562643) | freshwater metagenome | isolation source: river surface water | place: USA:Blue River Watershed | collected 2017-08-17 | reverse complement strand
TTAGAAGGTGAAAAATTTTTAGCAGAAAATAAGAAAAAAGAAGGTGTAATTACTCTTCCAAGTGGTTTGCAGTATCAAATTGTAAAAGCTGGTGATGGACCTAAGCCTACAGCTAGCGATAAAGTGAAAACACATTATCATGGAACTTTGATTGATGGAACAGTGTTTGATTCATCTGTAGATCGTGGTGAGCCAATTACATTTCCTGTAACTGGTGTAATTCCAGGTTGGGTGGAAGCTTTGCAATTAATGCCGGTAGGTTCAAAATGGAAATTATTTGTTCCACAAAACTTAGCCTATGGTACAAGAGCAGCAGGGGATAAAATTAAACCATATTCTGCTCTGGTTTTTGATGTTGAATTAATTTCTATCGAGAAATAATATATTTTTTAAGGCTGTATGAAAAAGATCCTTCCTATTTTAATCCCTCTTTCACTCTTGGTAGTGCTTTTTTTGCATGGTAAAAGTCAAGCTGATTTCAATACGAAGTCTACTGCTACCTATCAGGAGGGAGATTTGCAACCTACAGCCACTCAAAAAAAGGTTGAAAGGCTCGTTTATGGTATTTTGAGTAATTATCATTATCGAAAAATTCCTGTAAATGATTCTCTATCTTCTAAAATATATGATGCTTATTTGAAAGAGTTAGATCCTAATAAAGTGTATTTTCTTGCTTCAGACATCAAAGACTTAGAAGATTACAGATACACCATTGATGAACAATTGAATTTAGGAGATTTAACTTCAGCATTCAAAATTTTCAATTTATACCAAACGAGAATGAAGGAAAGATTTGCTTTCATTCATCAGGTTTTGGATCAAAAACAAGATTTTACAATCGATGAAAGCTATTCTCCCAATAGAGATAAAGCCACCTGGGCTAATTCTAAAGAGGAATTAAACGATTATTGGCGAAAGGATATTAAACGTCAATTGTTGGATTGGAAAATTGGTGGGAAAGCTGATACCACTGCCATTAGAGAATTAAAGGATCGTTATAAAAGAAGTGAGAAATACATCGCCAAAACAAAATCGGAAGATGTATTTCAGATTTTCATGAATGCCTACACTGAAAGCATAGATCCACATACTTCTTATATGATTCCGAAGGTTTCACAGGAATTTAATAAAGATATGGCACAAAGTTTTGAAGGCATTGGCGCCACTCTTCGTTTAGAAGGCGATTATGTTACAATTCAAGACCTTGTTCCTGGTGGTCCTGCTTTTAGAAGTAAGCAAATCAATCCAAAAGATCGTATTGTAGGGGTCGCACAAGGTGATGAGGGTAGTTTTGTTGATGTAATTGGTTGGTTTACCGATGATGCAGTCAAATTAATTAGAGGGCCTAAAGGAACTGTTGTTAGACTTAAATTATTACCAGCTTCAGGTGTGACAGGTTCACCTACTTCAGAGGTTAGATTGGTGCGTGAAAAAATCAAAATGGAAGAACAAACCGCGAAAAAAGAAACTTTGCTTTTGAGTCGTGATGGCAAGCCTTTTAAATTAGGTTTAATTACTGTTCCCATGTTCTACCGCGATTTTGAAGGGGCCAGAAAAAGAGAGCAAGATTTTAAATCAACTTCAGCGGATGTGCGAAAATTTATCAGCGAGTTCAAACAAGAAGGTATTGATGGGTTAGTTATTGATTTACGTAATAACGGGGGAGGATCCTTGATTGAAGCGGTTGATTTAACTGGTTTATTTATTTCTCAAGGACCTGTTGTTCAAAGAAAACAATCTGATGGTAGAATTTCTCAAGAGGTTGATCGTAACCCAGAGATAGCTTATAACGGTCCTTTAGCCGTTTTGATCAATCGTTTTTCTGCGTCTGCCAGTGAAATTTTTGCTGCAGCGATACAGGATTACAAAAGGGGAATCATTGTTGGTGAACAATCCTATGGTAAAGGAACCGTACAGTCGGTTGTCGATTTATCTAATTATCTTAATGACGAAAAAGAAGAGGTTGGACAATTGAAAATAACCTTAGAAAAATTCTACCGCATCAATGGAAGCTCCACCCAACACAAAGGTGTAAGTCCTGATTTTGCACTTCCATCTGCTTTTTCCGCTGAGGAGTTTGGAGAAAGTTCTCAACCAAGTGCTTTACCATGGGACATGATTCCTACAACAAATTATCAGGTTACTCAAAGCGTGCAGCCTGAGTTAATGGGTAAATTACAGTCTGCGTTTCAATCGCGATTAAAAACGAATCCAGAATTATTAAAGTTAAAAGACGATTTTAATCGTTGGAAAAAAATCAAAGAACAAAATTCAATTTCCTTACAACTTGATAAAAGAAAGAAAGAATTGGATGAGCAAAAGAAAAAACCTGATGAATCTTTGGCGGTCATGGATGCTTTGGCATTAGATGCTGCGGATGACAAAACAGATAAAAAAGAAGATAAAACTAAGGATAAGTCAAAGGATAAGCATGCCAAAGATGCATATTTAAAGGAAGCTCAAAGAATCATGATTGATTTTATTGCTGGGCCTCAAAAAGAGCTTAAAGTAGTTAATAAATAATTATGGCTGATTTAGCACATATTTTAAATCAATCGCTTCCACTTGTCCGCGAAACAGGCCAATGGATTCAATCTGTCGTAAATAAGATTGAGTTAAATGATATTATTTATAAAGGTAAAAATGATTTGGTTTCTTACGTCGATAGGCAAGCAGAAGCTAAATTAAAAGAAGGATTGAGTGCTATTTTTCCAGAAGCTGCATTTATTGCGGAGGAAACAGCTAATAATTATGATGAAGTCGGCAATGGATATTATTGGGTGATCGATCCATTGGATGGTACCACTAATTTCTTACATCAATTGCCCATTTATGCTGTATCTGTTGGATTAATATTCGACAAACAACCTATTTTAGGTTTAATTTATGAGCCTAACAGAGATGAGATGTTTTCTGCTGTTTTGGGCCAAGGGGCCTTTTTAAATGGCGAACCCATTCATGTGTCAAATCAAGAAGATTTATCCAAAAGTTTGTTAGCCACTGGATTTCCTTATTATGATTTCTCCTACCAAGATCGTTACATTGATTTACTCAAAAAATTGATGAGAAAAAGTCATGGTTTGAGAAGGATGGGAGCAGCCGCTATTGATTTGGCATATACTGCTTGCGGTCGATTTGAAGGTTTTTTTGAAGCGAATTTAAAACCTTGGGATGTTGCCGCTGGTAAAATTTTAATCGAAGAAGCTGGAGGGATAGTATCCAATTTTTCTGGTGGAGAAGACGTTATATTTAAAGGTGAAATCATTGGAGCGGGCCCAATTTTTAATGAATTTTTGGAAGAATTTAAAGAAGAATGGTTTAAATAATAAGCTCTATGAATATGGAATTTGTAATAATTTTATTGATATTCCTGACTGCGGTTTTCTATTTAGGCCGCTTGGTTTATTCGCAATTTTGGGGTAAAAATGCAGCCTCCTGCAGTAAAGGTTGTGGCTCTTGTCAATCAATCCCTTCCTCTTTAGAGCAAAAAGATTTAGTTTAAATGGCATCAGAATCCTCAAGTGGTAAAATAGTTGATTTTAAAATTGTAAAGCGTATTTACAGTTTTATCAAGCCTTATCGCTTCCGTTTTTGGGCTTTGGTGTTTTTGATTTTATGTATGGCTGGAGTTTCTCCAGTGATACCTTTGATGATTCGTTATACCTTAGATCATTATGTAACTATTGAAACTTACCAATCATTGATTCAAATGTTTATTTGGATGTTGCTGGTACTTTTCTTACAAACGTCTTTGCAGTTTTCCACCAGTTATATCGCAGGTCATCTTGGGCAAACCGTTATTCGTGATATTCGTGTTCAGCTCTATGAAAAAATCATTAGGTTAAAACTTTCATTCTTTGACGCGACACCTATAGGTCGTTTAGTTACTCGAACAGTTTCAGATGTGGAAACGTTGAACGATGTTTTTTCTGAAGGTTTAGCTTCCATTGCAGGTGATTTATTGCAATTATTTTTGATTGTTGCGGTGATGTTTTATGCCGATTGGCATTTAACGTTAATTATATTGGGGACGGTTCCGTTCATGGTATTTTCAACGTATGTTTTCAAGGAAACGATAAAAAAATCCTTCAATGAAGTACGTTTAGCGGTGGCTAATTTGAATTCATTTGTTCAAGAACATATCTCTGGAATGACAATTGTTCAGATGTTTCATGCTGAAAAAAGAGAGTTAGAGAAATTCAAGAAAATCAATCAAGAACATCGAGATGCCAATATAAAAAGTATTTGGGCTTATTCTGTTTATTTTCCAGTGGCAGATGTTATTGGTGCGATAGGGACTGGTTTTGTTGTTTGGACAGCATCCACATTTATATTAAAAGAACAACAAAGTATTGGTACTTTGACTGCTTTTTTAATGTTCATTAATTTATTCTTTAGACCTATTCGAATGTTGGCAGACCGATTCAATACCTTGCAAATGGGGATTGTTTCTTCAGAAAGAATTTTTGCCTTGTTAGATTCCAAGGAGTACATTCAAAATAACGGGAATGTGTTGAGTACTCAAATAGATGGTAATATTGAGTTTAAAGATGTGACATTTGCCTACAATGAACCAGAATGGGTGGTAAAAAATGTTAGTTTTGCTGTTTCGTCAGGTAAAACCTTAGCCATTGTGGGAGCCACTGGAGCAGGTAAATCTTCTATCATTGGATTGTTAAGTAGAATGTATGATTGCCAAAGCGGAGCAATTTACATAGATGGAATTAATCTAGTGGATTATGAAATTGAAAGTTTAAGACAAAATATTGCGGTGGTTTTACAAGATGTCTTTCTTTTTAGCTCTACTGTAGCATATAATATACATTTAGGCGATCCAACTATTACACAAGAAAAAATCGAAGCAGCTGCAAAAGCGGTTGGAATACATGATTTTATTACCTCATTACCAGGTGGATATGCCTATCAAGTAATGGAAAGGGGGGCTACTTTAAGTGTAGGCCAGAGGCAGTTGATTTCTTTTGTACGTGCATTAGTGAGAGACCCCAAAATTATCATTTTAGATGAAGCAACTTCTTCTATAGACTCTGAATCTGAATTGTTAATTCAAAATGCGATTGCTACTTTAATGAAAGGTAGAACTGCTGTGGTTATTGCTCACCGATTATCTACTATTCGAAACGCTAATCAAATATTAGTCATGGACAAAGGCGAAATAAAAGAACGAGGAAATCACGAAGAATTATTGGCAAAAGACGGACTTTATGCACAACTCTATCATTTACAATTTAGTAAAGCATGATAAATTTCTTTAAGCCCGAAAATTATGATTATCTTTGCAAGCTTATGATGATTAAAAAATATATTTTTATTGGTTTTGTGGTACTACTAGGACTAAGTTCATGTGGTAAATTTGAGAAGTTTCGCAAGAGTGCAAACTTGCCAACTAAATACAAAGCGGCTTTAGATTATTACAAAAAGAAGGAATTTGATAAAGCTGGAATTTTGTTGGATGAGATTTTGCCTTTGATGAAAGGTGATTCTACCCAAGAATTAGCAACTTATTATCAGGCCTATTGTGATTTTAATCTAGGAAATTATACCTTAGCAAACAGTCACTTTAAAAAGTTTTCGGAGGTTTTTTCCAGAAGTGAATATGCAGAAGAAGCTATTTACATGGCAGCTTATTCTTTGTATAAAGATTCTCCTAATTATAATTTGGATCAAACGGGTACATTAACGGCGATTAATGAAACGCAAAGTTATTTGAATAATTATCCAGACACCAAGTTCAAAGAAGAATGTAATCGTATTATCAAAGAGTTACGTAAAAAATTAGAACGAAAAGCATACGAAAAAGCGAAACTTTATTACAAAACTTCCCCTTTTAATATTATGAATTTAAGGTCTTCTGTGATTGAAATAACTAATTTCCAGAAGGATTATCCAGATTCAGATTATAGCGAAGAGATGGCCTATTTTAAAGTTATTGCTCAATTTGAATTAGCGAAAAGTACCATTGAATCCAAACAAAAAGAAAGGTTTTCGGATGCCTCTAAATTTTATTTAGAACTATTAGATAAGTACCCTAAGAGTACTTATTTGAAATTAACGGAGGATATGTACACCCAGAGTTTAAAAGAAGTAGAGCGGATTTCGAAACTTGAAGCGGAATATAAAGAAGCTTTGGAGAAAGAGAAATCGAATACTTCCAAAGTTGCGACTAGCCCGCAATAGTAATTACAAAAAAAATACCTTATTTTTGCAATCTTAAATTTAATAGAGATGTCTAAGAACCAAACGAATCCATCCATCATTACTCGTGATGTAGATAAAATAGCTGAAAAAACAGGTAATGTTTATGAATCAATATCTATCATTTCACAAAGAGCTCGTCAAATTTCGAGTAAAATGAAGGAAGAGTTGTCGAATAAATTATCTGAATTTGCATCTTCTGTAGATAACTTAGAAGAAATTTTTGAAAATCGCGAGCAAATTGAAATTTCCAAATATTACGAACGTTTACCAAAACCTAGTTCATTGGCAATTGATGAATTTACTGCAGATAAAGTAGATTTTAGAGTGCGTGAAGAAGGATCTGAATCGAAATAATCATCATTCATAAAATTTTCAAACCGATGTTTTTGTCTCTAAGCTACTTCGCTTAAATTCAATGACATCGGTTTTTTGTATCTTGGGTTTTATACTACTTTGATTTATTTTTCGTTTTATACTACCTTTATTCATGCGATTTATGTTTAACTCCCCTAAAATTCTTTTTGGATTATTACTTTTTTTTGTAACAAGTGCTTTTAAACTTTGTGCACAAGAAATACAATCGACAGTTACCATAAATACTGAACAACTTCAATTGGACCAACAAAGGGGGAGTACTCAGATTTATTCAGAATTACAGAGGGTCATGCAAGAATTCATCAATGGTCGAAGATGGTCTTCTGATAATTTTAGTCAAGAGGAAAAAATTAAATTGAACATTAATTTATTGCTTACTAAGGCCTCATCACAAGGCGAATTTGAGGCAAATGCTCGAATTCAGGTTTTGAGACCTGTTTTTGGGACTTCCTATGAAACGGTTATTCTAAACATGGTTGATAAAAGTTTTAATTTTAAATATCAACTTGGTACTCCTATCACCTACAATGATAATAGCTTCAATGATAATTTGAGTTCAATGATGGCGTATTATGCCAATCTTGCCCTTGCTATGCATTATGATTCATTTGGTAAAATGGGGGGTGATTTTTTTGTTCAAAAATTGTATAATTTAACCAATATTGCTCAAAATGCGGGTTCGGGATGGGGTTCATTAAGTGATGTCCGTAGTCGTGTAGCTATCGCAGAAAATTTACTTAATCAGCAATTGGTGGCATATAGAGAAGTGAATTACACTTACCATCGTTTATTATTGGATACTTTTGCTGAAACACCAGATAAAACTCGTGATGGTATCATTGATTTGTTAGCTCAAATTCGACAGATTAATCAAGTTCGTCCTGGAGCAGCTACAATTCGATTGTTTTTTGATGCTAAAGGAGATGAAATTTTCTCCATCATGGATGAGGCTACGGCCACACAAAGACAAGCGGCCTTCGCCTATTTAAGTCTATTGGATCCAATTAGAACGGAGAATTATCGTAAATTGATTCGATGAATGTAAGTAAGGTGAGATAAAAAATGGATGACTTTGAAATTATGAATTATGAATAAATAATTACTCTCTTACCTTTTACCTCTTACCTCTTACCTCACTCCACTTCCATCCAACAAATACCTTCTGTTTTGGCTGTTACCTTATAGCGATTGTCAATCCGATGTCCTATAATCCAAACAATTGAACCTTGGCTGATTAAAACCATGGTTTGTTTTTTGATGTTGAGGGGTACTTTTTTATCGGTAAGGAAGTCGCTCACTAATTTTTTTTGATTCATTCCCAATGGACAAAACCAATCTCCTTCTTGAACTTTTCTGATTTCTAGTGGAAATTCCAATTTATCTGCATCCAAACAAGCAATTTTAGCTGAATTGGGAACGGTGAAATTCTCTGCTTTTTCCTCGAATTCAATGCTTAAATGTTGATTACCAATTTGTACTCTTTCATCTTCCTCTTGAACAAGGATGGGTCTAAATTCAGATTGATCTTTCGGACTAATGACCCATTTTTTACGATCAATATTTAAAACATGACTTGGTGATTCAAATATTTTACCAATTTTATCCTCTCCAATAAATTGAACAATCACATCTATTTGATCAAAACTGAAATTGAAATCAGAAAGGAATTGTTGGTAAATTATTTTTGATTTTTTCTCATTCGAAGATTTTTCGATGGAGACATGAATATTACCCGTTTGATCTGTTGTAACCGCTTCTTTTTTCCAAATTTCCAATTCCTCTCTCATCCAATCTTCAATATCTTTAATTTTGGAGCTAGTTTCTGAAAGGGAATTTTCAAATTGAGGATTTAATTCTAAAAATTTTGGAATGATTTCATGGCGGATAAAATTCCTTTGGTATTTGGTTGATGCATTGCTTGAATCTTCCCGCCAAGCTAATTTATGTTGAACAACAAAATCATAAATATCTTCTTGACTTGCGAAGGCCAATGGACGAATGATTTTGCCATTTTTCAATGGAATCCCATGGAATCCAGCCAAACCTGTTCCTCTCGTTAAATTAATTAAAATAGTCTCTGCACTATCCATTTGGTGATGTGCTGTTGCTATATAATCATACGCTTCTTTTACTCTAATTTCTTCAAACCATTGGTAGCGTAAAATTCTTGCTGCCATTTGAATGGACAACTTTTCTTTTTCAGCATATTGTTTTGTGTCAAAAACGATACTATAATAGGGGACTTTTAACGTTTTAGCCCATTTTTTGACAAAAATTTCATCTGCCAACGATTCTTCACCACGTAGTCCAAAATTTACGTGCGCAATTCCAAAATGATATTTGGCTAGGTGAAACAACTTGGATAGGATAATCGAATCAATGCCTCCACTCACTGCAAGCAATATTTTTTGATCTTCTGAGAATAAATTTTCTTTTCGATTGAAGTTAATGAAGTCTTCCAGCATAAAATTGGTAAATTGCGTATTCAAATTATTTGCGAAATTAATCAATCGCCATTAGGAATGCGTCAAAAGGTAATTATTTTACAAATACTCTTCTTGTTTAGTGCTTTCATGGCTCTCTCTCAGAACCAAGTTAGAATCATTAATTCAGATAGTTTGAACGGTACTCCTAACATGAAAAATTTGATTGGACATGTATTGTTGCAACAAGGAACTACCACCTTAAGTTGTAATAAAGCGGTCGTCAATGAATTGACAAACAATGTTGAGGCATATGGGAAGGTTAAAATTGTCCAAGCTGATACAGTTGTCATTACTGGTGATTCCGCTACGTATAATGGAGATATGCGCCAAGCCTTCGTTGCAGGACATGTTAAATTAGATGATCATACTATTATTTTAAATACGAATAAGTTAGATTATGATCTAAATTCAAAAACGGCGATTTATAATTCAGGCGCCAAAATAATTGATAAGAAATCCACTTTAACGAGTAAAGAAGGAGTTTATAATACTGTCACTAAGAATTTTTTATTCAAAAAAAATGTTCGAGTAGTTGATAAAGAAGGTGGTGGGTTAAAGGCCGATTCTTTAAGGTATAATACCACCAGTAAAGAAGCCTATTTTATTTGTCCTACGGAAATTATCAATAAAAAGGATACCGTTTATACTTCCGCAGGTTTTTACAATACGCAAACAAAAGTTTCCAATTTTACCGGTCGATCGACCGCAAAAACCGACGAATATATTCTTTCAGCTGATACTTTGTTCTTTGATAGCCCCACTCAAATTGGTGTAGCCAAAGGAAAAGTGGAGTTTTTATCTCAAAAGGATAAAGTTATTTTAACGGGGGATCATGGGCGATACGCTGGTAAAACAGGTATTACAAGAGTTTTTGGTCATGCCCTTATGAAGAATAAAATGGAAAAGGACACCTTGTATTTAACCGCAGATACCTTGGTGTCTATTAATTCAAAAAAAGATTCTATTCGTAAATTGTATGCTTACAAAAATGTTCAAATCTATCAATCCGATTTGTCCGGTAAATGTGATTCACTCGGTTATGATGTCAAAGATTCTGTGATACATTTTTACCAAAAACCGATTATTTGGACGAATGATTCTCAATCTCAAGCTGATTCTATTTCATTGTTTTTAGTTAATCAAAAATTAAAAGAAATGGATTTAAGAGGACATTCCTTCGTTATTTCAAAAGATTCCTTGGAGCATTTTAATCAAATAAAAGGCCGAAAAATATGGGTGATATTTCAGGAAGATTCAAAGTTAAAACGGGTGAATGTGGAAGGGAATGGTGAAAGCATTTATTTTGTCGTGGATGATAAAAAAGTTACAACTGGATTGAATCGAGTAGAGTGTAGTAGAATGAATATGTTTTTTGCAGACAATCAAGTAAAGAAAATTGTTTTTATTACAAAACCAGATGCAAAATTTGCTCCACCCTCAGAATGGAATGAAGATCTTCAGGTTTTAGATGGTTTTAATTGGCGTATTCGGGAAAAAATTAATCTTTCCATGATTATGGATCGAGTGAAAATTGAAGAGCCTAAAAAGAAATTGGATCTCCCAAAAGAAGTTAAAAGTAAGGTTAAGGATAATTCAAAAGTTAAAAAACCTTAAAAAGCAGCCTTTTGTCACTAGAATTTCCCCTTTTGACTAATTATCATTTTTTAGATTAAGAAAGCATCGTAAATTCGGATCATCTCTTTTTGTATGAAACGAATTTTATTATCATTTTTTTGTGCAGTCTTTTTATTAACCTTCTTGTCGGGGTTAACTTCTTTGTTTGCACAAAATGCTACAAATAATTCTCGTTTGAATTTAAAAAGGAATCAATCCGCCTATATTCCTAAATTACCCATTTTATTAGCCAAACGAAGTTTCAAAGTAAAAACAAGCCTTGAAACCAATTTGGACATTAAATCGAATAATTACATTAGCCAGTTTCTTAAATCCAATTATGCTACCACATTAAACACTAAATCTGACAATCAGGCTGATAAAAAAATCATAGAAGGCTCGGAATCTGAAAATTATTTATTGGTAAGCGACAAGCTTGTGGTTGGCAATTTGTATCCCAATCCAGCTAATGAATATGTAGATGTGGATTACCAAATTTCGGGTTCTGTAAATGAAGTAAAAATCTCTTTTTTTAATATTTTGGGCCAAGTTGTAAAGGAATTGATTTTGGAAAAAGATCAGAAGAATGTTCGAATCAATCTTAGGGATCTCAATAGTGGCTTATACATTTATCAATTGGAGGTAGATGGGAGGTCTTTAGTGAGTAAGAAATTGATTTTACGAAAAGGTTAAAAAAAAGGTGTGCTCTTCCGAACACACCCTAATAAGCATCGAATTTATCATTAAAAATTACTCACTGTTCGTTTGATAAATGCCGTCAAATCTGCCCCGGTAAGTAGATTTTGAGATAAAAGGGCTAAGTCTGATAGTTGTTTAACTAGATCTTTTTTCTCATCTTCAGAGGCTAATTCCACCAATTTACTGATAACGGGATGGTTAGCATTTACCGTAACTTGATAAGTTGTAGGCATCGTTCCAAACATACCCATACCACCACCGCCGGTTTTAGACATATCACTCATTCTTCTCATGAATTCATTTTGAGTAACCAATACAGGTAATTCCTCTGGTGACATCGCTTCTACACTAACAATTTTTTGTTTATCATTCAGGGTTTCTTCGAAGATTTTTTTAACAGATTCTTTTTGATCATCTGTTAAAATTGCTTCCAATTGAATTCCAGAATCGATTAATTTATCAATAGCATCAGCATCTACACGTTTCCATTGTGTTTTCTCTATTTTAGATTCCATTGTGTTGATAAAATGGCTATCAATGATTGAATCTAATTTTAGAACAGAATAACCTTTTGTTTTGGCGGATTGAATAAAGGAATCTTGTAGTTTTCGATCGCTCGTGTAAAGATAAACTTTGTTACCATCTTTGTCTGTTTGTGCTGCCTGTACAGCTTCATCATATTCGTTGAAGGTGAAATATTTCCCTTCAGTATCCTCAAGCAAGCAAAAATCTTTGGCTTTTTCGAAGAATTTTTCATCAGAGATCATCCCATATTTTACAAACATACCAATGTTCTCAAATTTCTCTTCAAAAGCAGTTCGATCAGCCTTGAATAACTCTTGTAATTTGTCTGCAACTTTTTTCGTAATGTAGGAATTGATTTTCTTAACATTTGAATCTGCTTGTAGAAAACTTCTGGATACGTTTAACGGAATGTCAGGGGAGTCAATTACACCGTGCAACAACATTAAAAACTCAGGTACAATATCTTTGACTTCGTCTGTAATAAAAACTTGTCTACTATAAAGCTGAATTTTTTCCCTTTGAAACTGAAGTTCATTTTTAACTTTAGGGAAGTACAGTATACCTGTTAAATTGAATGGGTAATCTACATTTAAATGAATCCAGAACAAGGGTTTTTCTTGGAATGGATACAATTCATCATAGAATTTCAAATAATCTTCATCCGTTAAATCAGAGGGTGATTTTGTCCAAATTGGGTTTGGATTATTGATAATTTTGTCTTGAAATTCAATTTCAATGGGTAAGAATTTACCATATTTTTCTAAAATGGATTTTAATCTAAATTCGTCTAAGAATTCTTCTGAGTCTTCTGCAATATGAAGTATAATGTCTGTTCCTCTATCTTTCTTTTTGGCAGAACTAATGGAATACTCAGTCGATCCATCGCAAATCCAGCGAGCAGCTTCCGATTTTTCTTGATAGGATTTTGAAATGATTTCTACTTCTTTCGCAACCATAAATGCCGAATAAAAGCCTAATCCGAAGTGACCTATAATTCCTTTGTCATCACCTTTATCTTTGTATTTTTCAACAAATTCTGTAGCTCCTGAAAAAGCAATTTGATTGATGTATTTTTTGATTTCTTCTGCGGTCATTCCAATTCCATTGTCAGAAATGGTAATGGTTTTGGCCTCTTTGTCGAAGCTAACTTTTACTTTTAATTCACCTAATTCACCATTGTATTCGCCAATTGAACCTAGGCGTTTGATTTTTTGTGTTGCATCAACTGCATTTGAAACTAACTCACGAAGGAAAATCTCGTGGTCCGAGTAGAGAAATTTCTTGATAATTGGGAAAATGTTCTCAGTGTGAATGGAGATGTTACCTGTTTCTTTCATATTTTTAAAAATTAAGCTTATGTGAAGTACAATTATCAAAAACACATCCATTTTTTATTTCTGTGTCATATTGTCAGTTTTTACTAATAATGGTTTACAACTTTCTTCATAATTCATTCTCAATTGCTTGATTTTATCTTCTTTTTGTCAATAAATCGGTAATTTCGGGTTATCATCGAAAAATGATTTTAAATGAAAAAAATATTCATCTTCACCATTGTTTTTTTTATAGCCATTAGGCTAATGGCTCAGCAAGAATCTATTCGAATGGTTTATCCTTTTATGCCATTGGCTATCAATCCTGCGGATGCGGGAGCAAAAGGTGTGGCATCGATTACGGGTATTTATCGAAAAAAGCCACTTTTTCAAAATGCAGGCTTGGTTAGCTCTTCTCAACAATATTTTAGTTTCGATATGCCCATTCGTAAGGAATCAATGGGAATAGGCTTTTTAGCTTTCAATACGGATCGTTCTTTTGGGACAAATTCGGGGGGTATTTCTTCCAATTTAGGGATTGCAGGTATTTTATCTAAAGACTTTTCACTGGGGCGTGGCAAACATGTACGTTTGGGAGGGAATTTAGCTGTCAATCAATTTCCGATTCGAGCAGGTACCGGAAGCTCTATCATGGGGACAAGTTTTGGAATAGGTGGCTCTTTCACATCTGAGAACTTTTATGCGGGAGTCAGTCTTCCAACCATGAATTTGAGTGATTTGGGTTGGAAAACTAGTTCTCCCATTTATGGTCGATTACAATTATTACAAAACTTGGCGAATAATAATAGGTTGAAGATTGGATCTGTCATTCGTTACACGGACGGTCTATTGAAATCTGAAATAAAATCAGATGTATATGCCGTATTTTGGTATCAAGAAAAAGTAGGAGTTGGACTTTGGTATCAAAATACAGGTTCTGAATTTGGTGGAGATGCACTTTTGGGTAGTGTTGAAGTGCCATTAGGGAATTTTAGAGTGGGTTATTCCTATGATTTTTTAGGCAATAATGTGAATACTAGTTTGAGTGGAACAGGATCCTCTAGCACATCTTTGTCTTCCGATGTAAGCGCAGGTTTTCATCAACTCTTTTTGAGGTATGAAATTGATTTAGGGAATGGGAGAATTCGAGAATTTAGGCCTTGAGTATAATTGCGCTTTGTTTGACTTTAACAAGATAAAATTTGACTATTATAAGTTTTTTTGTTCAGTTTTTTTAATTGATTTATTTCAATTAAAATTTGTTCAGTTTTTTATAAAAAACCCTTCATTTTATTGAAATTAATAAATTTTGATTTCGTAAATTGCGAGGATTTTTTTACATGAGATTGTAACTCTTAACCAATTCGTTAACGTTTGAAACTTTTTCTGATTTTGATCAGAATTTTAAATTATGGATTCATTTTCCTTTATAGCTAACGCAGACACGCAGGTCATTGCTGACCTATACGAGGCTTATCAACAAGACCCTAATTCCGTAGATTCTACCTGGAAAGACTTTTTCAAAGGATTCGACTTTGCACAAACGTGGCAGGGTGAGTCAGGGAACGGCTCATCTAGTGTTTCTGTTGATTCTAGTCATATTCAAAAAGAAATGTCGGTTATCAGTTTGATCAAGGCATTTCGTTCAAGAGGGCACTTGTTATCAAAGACTAATCCAGTAAGAGATCGAAAAGATCGTCGACCTAGATTAGATTACACGGATTATTCTTTAACAGATTCCGATTTAGATACTGTTTTTCAAGCAGGAACTTTTTTAGGTATTGGGCCTTCCACGTTAAGAAAAATCATTGCTTCTTTGCATACTATTTATGCAGGAACCATTGGTTTTGAGTACTCTTACATTCGTGAGGTGGACGTTAAAGAGTGGTTGAGAAATAAAATTGAAAAAGAAGCGCTAGCTTTCAATCCTAGTGTTGATAAGAAAAAGAGAATTCTTCAAAAATTGAATGAGGCGGTAGTTTTTGAAAACTTTCTAGGCACCAAGTATTTAGGCCAAAAGCGTTTTGGATTAGAAGGAGGGGAGAGTACGATTGCTGGTTTAGATGCCATTATCAATACCGCTGCGGACGCTGGAGTGAAAGAAGCCATGATTGGAATGGCCCACAGAGGTAGATTAAATGTCCTTGCGAATATCATGCACAAATCTTACGAATCAATTTTTGATGGATTTGAAGGTAATGTGCCAGAGCAAATTCATGGTGATGGAGATGTAAAATACCACTTAGGATATTCTAGTAAGCATATTTCACCACAAGGAAATGAGATTTCCTTGAAATTGGCTCCTAATCCTTCGCATCTAGAAGCCGTTAATCCATTGGTAGAGGGTTTTTGCCGTGCGAGTGCAGATGCACATTATGATGGAGATTATGATAAAGTTTTACCTATTTTAATTCACGGTGATGCAGCTGTAGCTGGACAAGGGATTGTCTACGAGGTAACTCAAATGGCAAAATTGAAAGGTTATAAAACAGGTGGAACGATACATTTTGTCATTAATAATCAAGTAGGTTTTACAACCGATTTTGAGGATGCTCGTTCTGCCATTTATTGTACAGATGTCGCAAAGATTATAGATGCTCCTGTTTTTCACGTAAATGGTGATGATCCTGAGGCCGTTGTATTTGTATCTAGAATTGCTGCGGAATTTAGACAAGAATTTAACAGAGATGTGTTTGTTGATATGGTGTGTTATCGTCGGAATGGACATAACGAATCAGATGAACCTCGTTTTACTCAACCTACCTTGTACGCCAATATCACTAATCATCCGAATCCTAGAGAGATTTATACCCAAAAGTTAATTGCTCGAGGTGACATAGATGCGAAATTGGCAGAACAGATGGATTCTGAGTTTAAATCAGAATTACAAGCGAGATTGGATCAGGTAAAACAAAAAGTTCGTCCTCCTTACATTCCTTTAAAATTGGATAATGCTTGGTCTGAGTTAAGATATGCTACTTCTAAGGATTTTGAAAAATCACCTGAAACAGGAATAAGCAAAGAATTGATTGATAAAGTAGCCAAAGCTATCACCACTTTGCCGAAAGATTTTGTTGCTTTAAAGCAAATTGAAAAAGTAATTGCTGACCGTAAAGTTTTCTTTGAAAAGGGTCAATTGAATTGGGCTACTGCTGAATTATTGGCTTATGGGTCTTTATTGGCAGAAGGAAAAATGGTACGTTTGTCGGGGCAAGATGTTCAAAGAGGAACATTTTCGCATCGTCATGCAGTTCTTCATGATGCCAATACAAACAATAACTACAATTCTTTAGACTACATTCAAGAAGGACAAGAAAAATTACATATTTATAATTCACTTTTATCAGAATACGGAGTATTAGGTTTTGAGTTTGGTTATGCATTAGCTAACCCCAATGCCTTGGTAATTTGGGAAGCTCAATTTGGTGACTTTGCCAATGGAGCTCAAACGATGATTGACCAATTTATTAGTTCCCATGAATCTAAATGGGGAACTCAAAATGGACTGGTGATGCTTTTGCCGCATGGATATGAAGGACAAGGTCCAGAGCACTCAAATGCTCGTCCAGAAAGATTTTTACAATTGGCTTCAGAAGAGAATATGATTGTAGCGAATTTGACAACTCCAGCTAACATTTTCCATGCCTTGAGACGTCAATTGGCATGGCAATTCCGTAAGCCTTTGGTAGTGATGTCTCCTAAATCCATTTTTCGTCATCCTAAAGTGATGTCCCCAATCGCCGATTTTACCAAAGGGAGTTTTCAAGAGGTAATTGGAGACAATTATGCAGATAAAACAAAAGTGAAAAAAGTATTACTTTGCAGCGGAAAAGTGTATTTTGATTTATTGGAGCGTCAGGAGAAAGATGCTAGAAAGGATGTAGCTATCATCCGAATCGAGCAATTACATCCACTTCCAATAGCTCAAATCGAAAAGGAATTGGCTAAATACAAAAACGCTGAAATATATTTTGTTCAAGAAGAACCAGAAAACATGGGATATTGGTCATACATTATTCGTGAATTTGGTTGGTCTCGTTTCAAAGGATTAATTGCTCGTAAAAAGAGTGCTTCTCCTGCGACTGGATTCTTGAAGGTACATGGTGTAGAGCAAGCTGCACTGATTAACAAAGCATTTGAATAATTAAACTAACGAAAGCCTTATAAAAATGGCCATAGAAATGAAAGTGCCCGCTGTGGGCGAATCGATTACAGAAGTAACTGTCGCAACTTGGAATAAAAAAGAAGGCGACTTAGTTAAATTAGATGAAGTTCTTTGCGAACTAGAGTCTGATAAAGCTACATTTGAACTTCCAGCAGAAGCAGAAGGAATATTACATATTGTTGCTAAAGAAGGTGATGTTTTGCCTATTGGTGCCACAATTTGTACCATTGAAGTAGTGGGCGCTGAAAAACCAATTGCAGCCGCTCCGGTTTCTGCTCCTCCAATTGAAGCAAAGACAGAGGCGCCTGCACCTGCTGCAGCAGCCAATTCAGCTTCTAAAGTTATTGAAGTAAAAGTTCCTCCAGTTGGGGAATCAATTACTGAGGTGACGGTTTCTGTTTGGAATAAAAAAACAGGAGATTCTGTAAACCTTGATGAAGTTCTTTGTGAATTAGAATCAGACAAAGCCACTTTTGAACTACCTGCTGAATCAGCGGGTGTTTTAGAAATTGTTGCGCAATCTGGTGAAGTGGTTCCTATTGGTGGTGTTTTAGCCAAAATCACTGTAGGTGGTGCTGGTTCAACAAACGTTTCCGCTCCTGCAGCTGCACCTGTTTCTAGTGTGTCAATTGCCGACACAAATACTCCTGTAAGTACCTATGCAGCGGGGCATCCTTCTCCTGCAGCAGCAAAGATTTTGGATGAGAAAGGAATTCCAGCTACTACTGTTTCTGGTACAGGAGTAGGAGGTAGAATCACCAAAGAAGATGCCATTCAAGCAAATGCAACTAAACCTGCACCTGCGGTTTCTAGTGCGAGTACTTCTAGTCCAGTAGCTTCTATTTCAGATGCAAGAGGAACCCGTCGTGAAAAAATGAGTTCTTTACGTAAAACTGTCGCAAGACGTCTGGTAGCAGTTAAAAATGAAACGGCCATGTTAACTACTTTTAACGAAGTTGACATGAAACCAGTAATGGATATCAGAGCTAAATACAAAGATAAATTCAAAGAAAAGCATGGTGTTGGATTAGGATTTATGTCCTTTTTCACTAAAGCCGTTTGTGTAGCCTTAAAAGAATTCCCATCTGTGAATGCAAAGATTGATGGTGACGAAATAGTTTATAACGATTTCTGTGATATTTCTATTGCAGTATCTGCACCAAAGGGATTGGTTGTTCCAGTTATCCGCAATGCAGAAAATTTGAGTTTAGCGGGAATTGAATCTGAGGTAGTTCGACTAGCAGTGAAAGCCAGAGAAAATAAATTAACCTTAGAGGAAATGACTGGCGGAACTTTCACCATTACCAATGGTGGTGTTTTTGGATCCATGTTGTCAACGCCTATTATTAATGCTCCTCAAGTAGCTATTTTAGGTATGCACAATATTGTAGAGCGTGCTGTAGTGGTTGATGGACAAGTAGTAGTTCGACCAATCATGTATTTAGCTTTATCTTATGACCATAGAATTATTGATGGCCGAGAGTCGGTTAGTTTCTTGGTTCGTGTAAAACAATTATTGGAAGATCCAGCTCGATTATTATTAGACATTTAATATTAGAATAGGCTCCTTGTGAGCCTATTCCTTTTTCATTAGCCTTATGCAAGAATTTGACGTAGTAGTAATTGGTTCTGGTCCTGGTGGATATGTTTCTGCCATTAGAGCCGCTCAATTAGGATTAAAAACTGCCATTATTGAGAAGTATGCAGTAATGGGTGGTACCTGCTTAAATGTGGGTTGCATACCTTCAAAAGCTTTATTAGATTCATCTGAGCATTATTATAATGCAATTCATAGTTTTGAAGAACACGGAATTGTTATCTCTAAGCCAAAAGTTGATTTGGCGAAAATGATCGCAAGAAAAACAGGAGTAGTAGAAAAAATGAATGGAGGGATTTCGTTTTTAATGAAAAAAAATAAAATCACTACCTTTCATGGATTAGGTTCATTTGACGGTCCGAAATCAGTTAAAATCACCAAAGAAGATGGTTCTTCCGAAATAATTGTTGCTAAAAATATTATCATTGCTACAGGTTCTAAACCGACAATATTGCCTTTTATTCCTGTTGACAAAAAGCGTGTCATCACATCTACAGAGGCTTTGAAATTGACAGAAATTCCAAAACATTTAATCGTTATTGGAGCGGGTGTGATTGGAGCTGAATTAGGTTCGGTTTATGCACGATTAGGTTCAAAAGTATCATTTGTAGAATTTGCGGATGGAATGATTCCTACCATGGATAAAACCATGGGGAAAGAATTACAGAAATCTATCGGAAAACTAGGTGCTGATTTTTATTTTTCTCACCAAGTTACTGGTGTTGAAAATAAGGGTAAAGAAGTGGTTGTAAGAGCTAAAAATGCAAAATCAGAAGAGGTGGAAATTAAAGGGGATTACTGTCTTGTTTGCATTGGAAGAAGACCTTACACAGATGGATTAAATCTTGCTGCGGCCGGACTAAGTGCTGATGAAAGGGGTAGAATTGCTATTGATGAACATACTTTACAAACTTCAGTTCCCGGAATTTATGCTATCGGTGATGTGGTAAGAGGTGCAATGTTGGCTCACAAAGCTGAAGAAGAGGGTGTATTCGTGGCGGAGGTGATTGCTGGACAAAAACCACACATTAATTATAATTTGATTCCCGGAGTTGTTTACACTTGGCCAGAGGTTGCCTCGGTAGGCAAGACAGAACAAGAGTTGAAAACGGCTGGTATTGCCTACAAGGATGGTTCTTTTCCTTTTAAGGCTCTTGGAAGAGCTGTTGCTTCTATGGATGTGGATGGATTAGTGAAAGTATTGGCTGATGCTCAAACAGACGAAATTTTAGGTGTGCACATCATTGGAGCCCGCGCTGCAGATATGATTGCAGAGGCTGTGGTTGCAATGGAATTTAGAGCCAGTGCAGAAGACGTAGCAAGAATGTCTCATGCACATCCAACTTATACGGAAGCTATGAAAGAAGCTTGTTTGGCTGCAACAAGCAAAAGAGCTTTACATGCTTAATAGAATTTCAATTATGCAAAAGGTGTAAAACTTGGTTTTACACCTTTTTTTTTGCCTTCATTTTTTAAAATCAGTTAATTGATAATATTTTGAAATTATAAGTAATTGATGCTTGATTAATGCTTCTTTAGGATATTTTTGAATAGTCTTTTTACCTAACCTTTTTGACTCATGGAAAAATATGTAATGCAATTAATTGATGATATGCAAGTATCTGAAAGATCTAGAGAAGAATATAATACAATCGAAATTCTTCAAATTGATACCGAAAAAAGCTTTGAAGATCATCTTTTAGAAATTGAAAAATATTTTCAAAAAGAAAATTTAAAATCTATTTCTGAAATCATTGGCCTGGAGCTTATTCAATTTCCTCCATCCGAAAAATTAGAGATCTATCAAATGAAAGCCCTTAATAAAAGTTTAATAAAATTATTAGGTTCCTGGTGTATTGAAGTGGATATGCCAAAGACTTTACCAGCGAGTAAAAAATATTCCTTGTTACTTTCTGTTTTTGACAAAAGAGTGCCCATATTAAACAGTGGAATCATTCAGATTGAAATGTGCGATTATAATATTCGTTCATGCCCATTTGGTGAGCAATTTTGCCATTGTAAAGAATGGGATCAAGACTAATAAAAAAAAACTCCCTAAGAATCTTAGGGAGTTTTTTATTATTTTAGGCTAAGATTATTTTTTCGGATCTCCACCAACAGCCCCTGTTTCAGAAGGCTTTTCTTTGGCCTTTTCAGCCATCTTTTTGGCAGCGCCTGCATAATCTCCTGCTTTTATGAATGACATTTTAGTTAAGTCAATTGTTTTTCTAGTAGCTTGTAAAATTTGTTCTACTGTTAAACTACTTACTTTTTTCTCTAAATCTTCTGCCCATTTTAAGCTTCTTCCCAAATATAGATTTGAATTCAAGGTATTACTCAATGAGTTATCTTGAGAACGAGCCACTTGTTTTGCTTGTATCCATGATTTTTTTGCCTCATCGATTTCTTTTTGAGTAAAGCCCTCTTTTAGGACTTTTTCAATTTCTTCTTTGAAAGCGGCCTCTAATTTGGTAATATTCTCTGGTGCATAAATAGCATATCCCACAAATGCGCCATTGTTGTCTAATGGACTCGCGGCAAATTGTGAGCCTACGCCATAGGATAATCCCTCTTTTTGACGGATTCGATTCATTAATCTTGAACTCAATCCGCTGCCACCACCTAACATATAATTGCTTAATTCCATCGCTGCAAAATCAGGATCATTGTCTGACATTTTAATTGGCTGATAAGCCAAGAAAAATGCATTGGCTTTATCAGGTGTTTCGATGGATTTTGCGACAGCTTTGATTTCTCTGAAAGTGTCAGGAACCCTTGTAAAAGGCTTTGGCGACTTCCAAGATCCAAATTCTGTTTTAATTAATTCCTTGACAGCATTTTCATCAAAATCACCTACTACGGAGAACGTTGCATTTGACGCACCGTAAAAATTTTTATAAAAATTGATGGACTCTTCCAATTTGGCGGCGGTATAATTGGCTGTGGTTTCTTCCATACTCGGTTGATACCTAACATCATTTTTTGGATAGTGACCTGTTCGAAGTTGATTTAATACATCGCTCGCTTTTGCAGATGGTTCGCTTTTTTGTGATTCGATTGATGTTAAATTTTCTTGTTTTAACTTCTCAAATTCTTCTGCAGGGAAAATAGGTTGCTTCAAGGCTTCAGCGACTAATTTCAATGCTGGAATTAGATTATCTTTGGTTGTTTCGATGGAAACATTGGCTTGGGTTGCACCTCCAGAAATACTAACTCTTGCTTTGATTTTGTCTAATTCATCTTGAAACTGTTGACGAGTATGTAATTTTGTGCCCTTTGTTAACATATCTGCTGCTAAGTCGGCTGCCGTTGAAGTTCCTAACAGAGACTTCTCGTCTCCAAATCGCAAGGTCATTTTAGCAAAAACCGAATTTCCTCTTGTCTTTTTAGCTAACAATGCCAATTTTACTCCACCAATTACATCCGTTTTAGTTCTTGCATCTATATTGCTTGGAGATGGATCAAATGCTTCTCCTTCAGCTACGGCTGCTTTTCCTTTGAAATCTTTTAAAATTTCCTCTGCTTCTTTTGCTTCAGGGATTTCTGCACGCTCTGGTTTTTCAGTTGGATAAAACACACCTGATGTTCTGTTAGAGGACTTGAAATACTTTTCTGCCACTCGTTGAATGTCGGCAGGAGTAATTTTTTCCATCATGTTTCTTGTATGGAATAATAATCTCCAATCACCCTGTGCGATGTATTCAGATAGACCAACGCCAACCCTTTGTGCATTATTCAAAAGCAATTCTACATTTTTAATGTTTTTAGCTTTAATTCTGTCTACTTCCTCTTGGGTTGGTGGATTTTTTGCGAATTTTTCAATTGTTTCAATCATGATATTCTTCACTGAATCAACTGATTTGCCTTTTAAAACCTCAGCTCCAAAATAACTGATTCCTGGCTCTTTTAATTGGAAAGAAAATCCAAATTGTGAGGATGCTTTTTTCGTATCAATTAATGCTTTGTAAAGTCTACCCGATGGAGCGTCTGTTAATAAGTCGGCCATCACATCGCAAGCGATAAAATCAGGATGTAAGCCAGATGGTATATGATAGGCCATTCCTACCACTTGTACATCACCTACTCTGCGTAAAACAACTTCTCTTTCACCATCTTGAGTAGGCTCAGCGGTAAAAGTTTTG
>JACCDS010537495.1_pt1 | contig 23145 bp, 29 predicted proteins | sample 7446441 | NCBI WGS metagenome assembly JACCDS01 (sample SAMN15323445, study PRJNA562643) | freshwater metagenome | isolation source: river surface water | place: USA:Blue River Watershed | collected 2017-08-17 | reverse complement strand
TCCAACTGCTCGGCGGTTGGGTAGAAGAAGGCAATAATGCCCACCTGCTCTGGCAGTGCATCTGGAACCTTGATGACGCCCAGAGAAGTCATGTTGGCATCCTGGGGCAAGAAAACACTCGGGCCAGAAAAGGCAATGTTTCCCTCACCATCAAAGACCGTGATGACAGGTGCAAAGCCATTACCGGTTAGGTAGATGCTGGCTCCCGGCGCTTCAAGCGGATAGTTCACCCGAACTTCAGACTGCTTACCCTCGGAGGTGACGCTCGCGATGAAGTCGATTGGCTGCCCAAGGTTATTTGGGTTTTGCAGATCGTAGACAACTTGGAAGTCATCTAGTTTCACGCTGAATGGCTCAAGTTGGGTCTCGTCAAAAAATGGTCCCGGTGAGAATGAGTCGTAGCTGGCCAGGTTGTTTACGAAACTATCGCCAACCACCAAAACGCGCTGCCCGCTAAAGCTCAGACCACCACCGACACCAACCGCAATCAGCACTCCGATAAGAGAGAAGTGAAAGACCAAATTACCGGTCTCGCGGCTATAGCCCTTTTCTGCCGATACCGAGTTGCCCTGCAGTTCGACCTTGTAGCGCTTGGACTTTAGGACCGCAAGTGCCGCCTCAAGATAGCCGGGCTGATCTGTTATCTCGTGGTGAATTGGCATGCGCTTTAGGTTTTGCGGGGTTTGCACCGGCTTTGCTCTGAGCGCCTCGAAGTGGACCTTGGTTCGCGGCACCACACAGCCAACTAGGGAGACGAAAAGCAGGATGTAGATCGACGAGAACCAAACCGAGGTGTAGACGTCGAAGAGTTGGAAATCATCCATCACCTGAGCGACACCGGGGTTATTGTCAAAAAAGATTCGCACACCATTCGGGTCTGCCGAGCGCTGCGGATAGATCGAACCCGGCACCGCTGCGATTGCCAGCAGCAGCAGCAAGAACAGTGCGGTGCGCATCGAGGTAAGTTGCCGCCAGAACCACCGTGGCCAGAAAGTCAACTTAGAGAACGAGCTGGAAGCCACTGTTCACCTCCTGCATCCAGGTGAGGAACTGACCCCACAAACCGGTCATCAAAAGCACACCGATCAAGATCAACATCCCACCGCCAAACAGGTTGAAGGCTCTGATGTGACGCTTCACAAATGCCACGCTGCTTACTGCCCAGCGCATACCCAGTGCAATCAAAACAAATGGAATGCCGATTCCGAGCGAATAAACCGTTGCCAAGATGCCGCCGCGCAACGGGTCTGAAGTCGTGGAAGCCAATGTCAAAACCGCAGCCAGGGTTGGCCCAATACAAGGGGTCCAACCCAGCGCAAACACCACACCCAAAACCGGTGCGCCGGCAAGACCCACCTTTGGGCTGAAAGGTATCTTGATGGTGCGCTGCAAAAAGCTAAACTGCCCGATCATCGCAAGACCAAAGATTGTCACCAGCGCGCCCAAGACAAACTGCACCCAGAAGGTATTGGCAAAAAACAGCAGTCCCGCTGAACCAGCCAGCACCCCAAGGGTGACAAATACTGCGGTGAAGCCAAGTACGAACAAAATTGCACCGAGCACCAACTTGGCCTTGCTCTGCGCTGCACCGGAGACATAGCCGAGGTAGCCGGGCACCAGGGGCAAAACGCACGGCGATAAAAATGTGACCAAGCCTGCCAGCAATGCAATCGGCATGGCCGCAAACAGCGAGCCGTTTAGGACCACCTCTGCTGGGTTCACTCGGCTACCACAGTCTCAATCAAGGTTCTGAGAATCGATGGGTCGATGCGACCAAGGATGCGAGATGCCACCTTGCCCTGCTTGTCAATCACCAGGGTGGTTGGCACCGCCTGGGGGCTTACTACGCCTTGAAATGCCAGCGAGACATTGCCGGCCTTAGCATCCATGATTGATGGAAAGCTGATCCCAAATTTGCGATCAAAGGCGAGTGCGGTCTCGGAGGTGTCACGAACATTCACGCCAACAAACTGCACGCCCTGATCCTGAAACTCCTCATAGAGAGCTTGCAGGTCTGGTGCCTCAGCCCGGCACGGAGCACAGGCCGAATACCACCAGTTCATCACCACAACCTGGCCAGCCAGTGCCTCAGAATCGAGCATCTGACCGGATTCGGTTTCACCGCTGAAAGGCAGGAAGGTAGGTCTTTGCTCGCTGGCAAACTCCGTCACCGTGCCATCGCCGGCGATGTAGTTTTTAGAGTCGCCAGAGCGAAACTGCTCGGCAAGAGGATCCGATGCGCAGCCTGCCAGGCTGAGCGCGATGGTGCCGACGATGAAGATAACGAGGGTGATTGCGATTGCTCGCTGAGTTTCTCTTTTCACACCGCACCTCCGTCTGTGGCAGCCTTGCGAAGCTGGTTCGCTAGTTCTAAACCGGGCTCTCGGTAGTCAACTTCCACCAACTTGCCATCGACCACCTCGAACGAGGTGATCGAAGAAAGTGAGCACCTGCGAGCCCTTGGGTCATGGGGCAGAGCCAAGCCCTGGCTGGAACGATAAAGCATCCAAATGGGAAGTTGATGTGAAACTAAAACCACATCTCCCGAATCAACACTGTTCCAAGCACTCAGTGCCGCATCTGTCATGCGCTGAGCGATTTCTTTATAGGGCTCGCCCCAGCTCGGTCGCTGCGGATTGTAAAGGTGCAGGGCAAGGGATGGTTTTTTGAGAATTGCCCTGCCGCCCATTTTGTAACCGGCGAATTTGTTCCAAGGTTCGATAACCCGGGGTTCGTGCTGAATCTCCAGACCAAATTCCTTGGCGATCGGAGCTGCCGACTCCTGGGTGCGCTGCAGCGGTGATGCGTAAAGCTTGGCAATCTGGCGATTCTCGGCAGCAAGCTGGCTGGCTGCGGCCTGCGCCATTTGGTGACCTAAATCGCTGAGGTGAAAACCCTCAATGCGCTCATAAAGCACGCCTTCAGGATTGAAGACTTCGCCGTGACGAACGAAGTGAAGGCGGTTGGCAGGCATGCCCTAAGTCTACCTTCGCTAAACTTCTCAATAACTAATAGACGCCTACCCCCATCGAGGTAATCACATGCTCAATCGCCACACCATCGCTTCGCTTGCAGCCCAAGCGGATGGCCCTGTAACCATTGGTGGTTGGGTGGAAACCCTTAGGGATCAGAAGCGCATTCAGTTCATCATTATTCGCGATGAGACCGGTAGCGTTCAGGTCACCTATCCACGCCCTGCCGATGAAGATGCCCTGGCCGATCAGGTCTCAAGCCTCTCCAACGGCTCCTTCGTCGAGATCACCGGAAACCTCAAGCACGATGAGCGCGTGAAGCTCGGTGGAATTGAGATCTTGCTCACCGGCATGAAGATTGTCTCGCTAGCCAACCCAGACAGCCCAATTGCCGATGACACCTCTATCGACAAGCGTCTGGACTGGAGGTTTATCGACCTTCGTCGCCCAGAGCTCAACCTAATGATGCGCGTCCAGACTGAGATTGAGAAGACCTGGCGGGAGATCTGGCTAGAGAACGACTTCATCGAGATTCACTCTCCGAAGCTAATGGCTTCGCCATCTGAGTCCCACGCCGAGCTGTTCAAACTCGAATACTTCGAGACTCACGCATATCTTGCTCAGTCACCTCAGTTCTACAAGCAGATGGCGATGAGCGCGGGTCTGGGTAAAGTCTTTGAAATTGGTCCGGTATTCCGTGCCGACCCATCGTTCACCTCACGTCACGCTACCGAGTTCGTCTCGGTTGACATGGAGATGAGCTGGATCGACTCTCACGAAGACGTCATGCAATTCCAGGAGCAGTTGCTGGTTCGTGCCATCACCGCGGTGAAGGCAAAGTATGGCGAAGAGATTCAAAAGCTCTACGGCATCGACATTCAGATTCCAGCCACCCCATTCCCACGCATCCCGCTGGCCGAAGCACACAAGATTGTTGAAGCGCGCGGTTACAAGGTTCCTCGCATGGATGGCGACCTAGACCCAGAGGGCGAGCGTCAGATCGCTCAGCACGTCATGGAAACCTACGGTCACGAGTTCGTGTTCCTCACCGACTACCCAAAGAACATCCGCCCGTTCTATCACATGCGTCACGCTGACAACGACCAGCTAACCAACAGCTACGACTTGATTTGGAAGGGCACGGAGATCACCACCGGTGCGCAGCGTGAGCACCGCATTGAGGTTTTGGAGAAGCAAGTTTTGGATAAAGGTCTTGAGCTTGAAGGCTTGAACTTCTACCTAGATTTCTTCCGCTATGGAGCTCCAAGCCACGGTGGCTTTGGCATGGGCCTAACCCGCGTGGTTATGTTGCTACTAGATTTGCCAAACATCCGTGAGGCCAGCTTCCTATTCCGCGGCCCTAACAGACTGCAGCCCTAAAGCCAGTTCTCGAGCTTCAGGCCAAGCACATTTTCAAAGTGCTTGGTGTTGTTGGTAACCAGCGTTGCATCCAGAGCGATGGCGTGCCCGGCAATCAGAACATCGTATTCGCCTGACGGCTTACCCTTCTCCCTGAGTTGCGCTCGAACCAGAGCGGCGGCACTGGCTGCTTCGGCATCAAAATCCAAACTCGTAGCAGCGTCCAGAAACTTCCTGACACCAGTAATGGTTCGCTTCGACGTTGCGGGGAGGCTGGATCCGAAGAGCAATTCATGGTAGGTAATCATGGAAATCGCCCAATTTTCCGGTCCAGCTAACGCAAGCTTTTCGACGATATCGTGCCTGGATCTGATGGCATAGCTACAAATGTCGGTATCAATTAGCAGCATCTTCATCCTGACGCTCAAAAACGCTTCTCTGATCCCGGCTTGGTTCACGTCTCAGAGCGGACTCGAAAACTTCATCTTCATACGGCGCCGCGGCGGCAAATTCGGCCAGTAGCTTGGCCATCTTGACAGCTCGCTGACTAACAGCAATCTCCCCAGTCTTTGGATCCCGGGTTAGAGTTACCTCGCCATCGATGACCCAGCCAGCAGGAATGCGGATTGCGAGTGATCCGCCATTTCGAAATGTCTTTGTAGTTACCACATCAGTCACAGTGCCATCTCCTCTGGTGTATAGACAGAGTATAGACACAAGTCCTGTGGATAACTAGCCTATTTTCACGCCCAGTGAGGCGACGAGAACTGCGAGCGCTACCGACCAGATCGCCATACTCAAGGTGATCAACAGCGATACCTTTAGTGGCTTTACGCCCGCTGCGACGGATGCGGCCGCGGCAAACTGAGTGCCGATCAGGATTGGCCCAAGGGCGGCCATCCCCCAGATTCCGTAATTATCAAAGGCTGCTATCGCCTTCTGATACTTAGGCGAATCACCAGACTTCCCCTTGGCCTGGCGACGTCTTATCAACCAATCTCGAATACTTGATCCGGCATACGCAAACAGGAAGATCGTGATCGCATTTCCCGCGACTGCAGCCAGTACTGTGAGCACTGGGTCTAGGCCAAACAGGATTCCCGCCGGCACAACCGCTATTGCTTCCATCCATGGGATTGCTCCAGCGATAAAAATGCCGAGCAGTCCTAGTTGTTCAAGATTCATTTCTTGCCCGATCCCCAGGTCGAAATAATGATTACGAATAAGCCGCCGAGGATTGCAATCCAAATCTCAATGGGCATTAGCGAACGCTGCGCTTTGACTGATTCCAGGCGAGCACCATGTTTGGAATCAGAATCACAGAACCCAAAACTGCCCAGATGATTGCGTTCACCTGACCAAAGGTAATTGAGAAGTTGTAGTAGTCAACGTTGCCCAATGTTTGGAAGTCTGAGGAAATCGCGATCACCATAAGGGTCACTGCCAAGCCACTCACCAACCCCGCCAGAATCCGGAAGGAATTTAGGTAGGTGCGATCGCGCTGACGAACTTGAAACTCGTCTAGGTATTCATCTGGCGCATCAGCAACCAAACGCACGGAGATTCGCAGCAACCACCAAATTAGGAAGATCGGAACGATGGCAAGGATCCCAAAGCCTGGCTTGATGAAGTCCTCAAACCAGAATGCCAAAGGAGCGGCAATCAGGCTCAGGGCACCAAGGATTACCAACAGCTTTTGTGCCCTAGAAGTGCGAATAGCATCCCACTTGGTGTCATTCATCACGGTGTCAATGTTCTTTGCCAGCTTCTCATTTGAGGCTGGTCGGAGGCCGTAAACCTGAGCCAGAGTGCCCTGCTCAGGATGGGCCTTCATGTACCAATACCAGGCTGGGGTTTCAATAACCACGTAAGCGATCAACGTGAAGACGAACCAATTGGCTTGGTATCCGAAGAGCCAAAACTTGGGATCGCTCACCCAAAAAATAGCTGCCGCCGTAGCAAGCGCCAAGGTCGAGAAGAAAAAGTCCAACCAGCGCAGGGTTGATACCTTCTTGGCTCTTGGGTAGACCAAAAAATAGCCAATCGCCATGTAGGCGAGCACAATTCCAATAGCTAAAAGCTCATTCATGCTTGTTCCTCATCCAGCCAAAAGATCTCTTCGACCTTGGCTCCTAAGACTGAGGCGATGCGAAGTGCCAACACAAGTGATGGTGAATACTCGCCGCGCTCAATGTAACCGATGGTTTGATAGTGAACTCCGACCTGCTCGGCGAGCTCTTGCCGAGATAGGCCGGATAGGGTGCGCAGTTCTTCGATGCGGTTAGCTACCCGCTCTTCTTCAGACTTTGGTTTACGACCCATGCATGTAGCATAAATGCTATGTAGTAATAATGCAACAACTACATTGGAAGTTTTTTGACAGCACTATGTGCTTTGGCTGCCCAGGTGTGCTTCTTTGCGAGCGAGCCAAGGACGGCAACCAGGATTGGAAACCAAAAGTTCTTTAGGATCCAGAAGACAACTTTTCTCATACCAATTTCCTCAACTGCTCAAATACTCGGTCTTCTTGAATGCGCCAAAACGCTACCTGTTTGCCATTGATTAGAAGCACCGGAATGTCGTCGGTGTATTTCTCAAACTCTGGCCTTGCGTCAATTTCAACCAGGTCAACTTCGAAACCCGTGTCTGGATACTCTGCACTGAAACGGCCAAGCACCCTCGCCAAATCGTTCTCCGCCACCTCGCAGAGGTGGCAACCCTGTCGGACCACCATGGTGAGTTGAATTTGTTCTGGCACGAATACAGCCTAAGTCCTCTAATTGGCGGAATAGACTAAGCCGGTGCCAGAGCCAAAAGACCTAACGCCCAAGATTGAGGCAGCGTTTTTTGACGTCGACAACACTCTGGTGCGTGGCTCGACGTCAATCCTGTTTGGCAAGGTCGCTTTCGCCGGTGGCACCATCAAGCGTCGCGACATCTGGCGCTTTATGTTCGAGCAAGTCATGTTTATTCGCCGTGGTGAAAAGAACTCCAAGATGGCGGATTTCAAAGACCGCGCCCTTCAACTGACCAAGGGGCACCCCGTTGCCGAGTTGCGCGAACTTATCGACACCGTCTACGAATCAGAGATCAAGCCAAGGCTTTGGCCAGAAGCAGTTGCTGCCCTCAAGAATCACCTGGCGCAAGGCCGCGAAGTTTGGCTTATCTCGGCAGCACCGGTTGAGCTAGTTCAGAAGATTGCCGATGACCTTGGCGCTACGGGAGCGCTTGGCACCGAGGTTGGCCATGATGGCGATGTGCTAACCGGAGAACTAATTGGTGAGCCGCTACACGGTAAAGCCAAGCGCAAGGCCGCTAAAAGACTTGCTAAAGAGCGCCACATTTCGCTCAAGCGATCGTTCGCCTACTCAGATTCCGTGAATGACTTACCGCTACTAACCCTGGTTGGTCACGCAGTTGCGGTGAACCCAGACAAGGTACTCAGGCGTTACGCCGAGGCGGCCGGCTGGGAGATCCAGCAGTTCAAAAAGCGCGACCTCAAGAAATAAAAAACCCGCCCGAAGGCGGGTTTTAGAGAAGATTTACTTCTTATTGCGACGCTGGTGGCGAGTCTTACGAAGCAGCTTGCGGTGCTTCTTCTTAGACATACGCTTGCGGCGCTTCTTAATAATTGAACCCACAAAAACCTCACAAAGATTGTGTCACTGTCCGATTGGACAACCTAAGAAGTTTAGCCCCTAGACCTTCTAGCGCTCAACCTCAGAGAATGATTACTTGGTGCGCTTGACCTTGGTCTTTACCTCGGTTGCCAAGTGCTTAGCCTCGGCCTTGACCTCGTCTACTACCTCTTCAACCTTGTCGCGAGCAATCTTCTCGAAGTCCTTGGCGCTCTTGGCAGCCTCAACCTTGGCATCGGCGAGCTTGCGACCTAGCCGGTGACCGAGTTCCTTGGGGTCAACTTCGATATCCAACTCATCGACTTTGGTCTTCAGTTGCTCGCCCAACCAGCCGGCCTTCTCGGTTAGCCAGTGACCTAGCTTCTCGCCGGCAGCACCTAGGGTCTGAGCAATCTCATCGCCCTCTTCCTCTTCGGCATCAAAGCCGAGCGAGAGGAAGTTGATCATCCAGTCTTCGATCTCCTCAAGTGGTTCTGGAACCACTGAGTAAAAGCGCTTTTGACCGTCCTCACGAGCCGCAACTAGCCCAACTTCACGCAGGGTCTTAAGGTGCTTGGATACGGTTGGTTGGCCCAACTTAGTGCGCTCAACCAGTTCGGTGACGGTAAGTTCGCCACTGCCGCCGGTTAGGTGAGAATCTAGAAGCGTCTCAAGCAGCACGCGTCTAGTTGGATCTGCAATTGCTTCAAAGATGTCTGCCATGGAATAAGACTATCCCCCTATTTCAAGAGTTAGCGATTTCCCTAGCCCTTGCAACCGCCGCGTTTAGCGACTGGGCAAAAATGCCATGCAGATCGGCTTGCTGCATAGTCGCGATAATGCGCTCGGTGGTGCCACCGGGGCTGGTGACTTTTCGGCGCAGCTCCGAAGGCTCCTCACCAGTCGACTCAAGCAATTCCAACGAGCCGGCAAGCGTCTGCCGCACCAACAGCTTGGCATCCTGCTCACTAAAGCCCTGAGCGATCGCCACCTTCTCCCACTGCTCGATGATGTAGTAAACCCAGGCCGGACCAGATCCAGACACCGCACTGAGCGCGTCAATCTGTGACTCCGGTATCACCAATACTGAACCAACTGCCTCAAACAGCGCACTTGCTGCAGCGATCGCATCCAGCGATGCAGATGACGCAGCCGCCAGTCCTGTCACACCCTTACCAACCAGGGCCGGAGTATTCGGCATGGTTCGGATGATGTTTGGATTCTCATCTAGAACTGCTGCCATGGTTGAAAGTTGAATCCCGGCAGCCATCGAGATGACCACCGCGTTCTTGCCAATCTCACCTTTTAGCTCGGTCAAGACATCGACGATTTGATAGGGCTTGACACCAAGCACGATTAGATCGGCATCGCCGGCCATCAAGGCATTTGCATCTGGTGAGGTCTCGCCGGCTAAGGCGCTAATGCCGCGATCTCGCAAAGCCTTGGCCTTGGCCTCAGTTTTTGTGGTGGCAGAGATGAGCGACTTGGAGTGACCGGCAGCCAATAGCCCGTCTAACACGGCAGAACCCATGGAGCCGGTGCCGATAAATGCAATTCGAAGATTGTCCATTTTCAAATCCTATGAGCCAAAGACCAGCGGATAGCCAATAAAGACAACCGCATCCATCAAAAAGTGCGCTAGCACCAAAGGAGCAACTCGCTTGGTTTTATAAAACCAATATGCAAAGACCAGCCCCATGACGAAGTTTCCAAAAAATGCAGAGAAGCCCTGGTAGGAGTGATAGCTCGCCCGAAATAGCGCCGAAAGCACTATTAGGCCCCAAATAGAAATCTCAGGTTTCCACCTCGAAAGCTTGGTTGTGAAAAAACCGACTGCGATTACCTCTTCGAGTAGACCAGCCTTCATTGCCGCCAGCAGCAACACCGGTATGGTCCACCAGTTATCCCCCAGGGCAGTTGGGATCACCCTTGCAGTCAACCCCAGCTCAAGCGCGAGAAAGTAAAGCCCAATTCCGGGAACCCCGACACCGGCAGCAACCAAGACCACCTGACGCAGATCTGCCAACTTGGGTCTTAGCCCAAGATCGATGCCGTCTTGCTGCAAAAAGTAGAGCGCTAGTAGCACTGGCACCAATGCCAAAGCGATGCTCGCCAGTTGGCTAATCAGGTCAAGCCATGGCACCTCGGCAAGTGGTCGATTGAGGGTAGCGGTGGCTTGGGCGAGTCCGCCTTCTTGCAAGAGTTTGCGAATCAGCGAGATGGTTGACCAGATCGCAGATGCCCCCAAGGACAGCATCAGCACTAGCCAAAACTCATACCTGTGGTTCTTTGTCACGTCTCAACTTTCAACACCAGCCTGTTTGAAGAGTTTAGGTGTCGCAGGTGTGGGTTAGGTTTCATTCGTGGCTAAGCAAAAAACCGAATTCAAGTGCTCCGAGTGTGGCTGGACCACCGTCAAGTGGGCAGGTCGTTGCGGCGAATGTCAGGCATGGGGAAGCCTTGATGAGACCAGTGGCACAACCAAAGAAGTGCGCGCCTTAAAACTCAACGAGTCGCAGGCCGCAAGGCCAATCACCGAGATTGAAACCGGTGAGAATCAAAGCCAACCAACCATGGTTGGAGAATTCGACCGAGTACTCGGCGGCGGACTGGTCCCAGGAGCCGCCATCCTGCTCTCCGGAGAACCCGGTGTTGGCAAGTCAACTCTGCTGCTTGAGGTGGCATCACGCCTCGCCAAGCAAGGTAAGAAGGTGCTCTATGTCTCCGCAGAAGAGTCCGCTTCCCAGGTAAAACTGCGTGCTCAACGAACCAACGCTCTTAGCGACAATCTCTACCTGGCTGCCGAAACCGACCTGGCAACCGTGCTCGGTCAGGTCGAAGCGATAAAGCCTGAGCTGTTTATTGTCGACTCGGTTCAGACTGTGGCATCCAGCGACATCGATGGCGTAGCTGGAATGCCAGCCCAGGTGCGCGAGGTAGCAGCAAATCTGATCCGCACTGCCAAGCAAAATGGCATTCCGCTGCTACTGGTTGGTCACGTCACCAAAGACGGCTCGATAGCCGGACCCAGAACTCTCGAACATCTAGTTGATGTGGTTTGCCATTTCGAAGGCGATCGCCAGACCTCACTTCGTTTCGTGAAAACCCTCAAGAATCGCTTTGGACCAAACGACGAGGTTGGCTGTTTCGAGCTAACCGGTGAGGGAATCGTGGAGGTTCCGGACCCGAGTTCGCTGTTTGTTTCCGGCTCGCAAAACCCGGTCTCTGGAACTTGCATCACGGTGACGGTTGAGGGCAAGCGAGCGCTCATTGCCGAAATACAGGCCCTGGTGGTTCACTCCACCGCCCCGCAACCACGGCGCGTGACCAACGGCGTCGATTCATCCCGAGTCGCCATGATCCTCGCTGTCCTAGAGCGCAGGGCCGGCATCTCGGTGTCGGACAAAGATGTCTATGTCTCAACCGTCGGTGGCATGAAGATTACCGAACCGGCGGCTGATTTGGCGATCGCTATCGCGATTGCCTCGGCTGTGAAGGACAAGCCAGTTGCCAACCAGATTGCAGCCTTCGGTGAGATTTCACTCGCTGGTGAAATTCGTGGTGTGACCAATGGCACGCAACGAAGCCAGGAAGCCCTAAGGCTTGGTCACCCCAAGGTGATCGGCGAAAAAGGTCAACTGGTCAAGGCTGCAATTAGCCAAGCAATTAGTTGAGGATAAAGCTCTTCTCCTCGGAGATTACGCCGTTGACCTCAACTTTGATTTTGTAGGTAGCACCGCCGGTTGGGACCGGTTCATTGTTTTCGGCGTTGCAACCATTCTCAGATGAGTAGACCTTGTCCCATGGCGACCGCATCGCGGCGACTGCCTGGTTAGAGGGCAACACCACATCCGAATCGGTTAGCCCGTCTCTGTCACACTGCTTGGATGACCAGTAGGTCTGATCCCCCGAGGTAATGGTGAAGAAGGTGCCGCGAAGACCAACGTTGAACTTGCAGTCTTCTAGCCCAGTATTCACGATCGAATACCAAATCATTGGGGTCTGATCGGACGAGAAAGTATTGAGAGTCTCGGTCTCGTTGCCGATCATTACCTCGACCTGAACCACGCCAGGCTGACAGACCGGTGCTTCTGTTTCGGTTGTGGCCTCAGCTGATACAGTTGCCGATTCACTGCTGGTGCTGGCGGTCATCTGAGGCTCGGATGAACCAAATGGGTTAGCGATAGAAATCCAAGCCCAAACACCGATGATGAGAAGTGCCAAAAGTAGAGCGCCGCGACGGCGAGCATAAATCTGTTGTTGGGTAGGCATGAGACAAATCTAGTTATAGGTATTTGAGCATGCGGGAGTTTCCCAGCGTGTTCTGCTTAACTCTCGCCAAATCCAAGAACTCCGCGACACCCTCGTCATGGGAACGCACCATCTCGGCATAGGTTTCCGCATCAACTGGAATATCAGAAATCACCTCAAAGCCGTGGCTGCGGAAGAACTCAACTTCGAAGGTTAGGCAAAAGACTCTGTGGATGCCAAGCTGCTTGGCCCGCTGAAGTAGCTCGGTCAACATCGCTGCACCCAAACCTCTGCGCTTGTGGCTGAGATCGACTGCCAAGGTTCTAACTTCTGCCAAGTCCTGCCACATAACGTGCAGAGCGCCAAAGCCCACCACTTCACCGTCTAATTCAGCAACTACGAACTCTTGAATCGATTCGTAGAGTTCGACCATTTCCTTGCCCAGCAGCACGCGATCGGCAACCAGTGGTTCGGCAATCTTTTGGATGCGTGGAACATCGCTGGTGCGGGCAGATCGAATCAAGAGCATTGGGCAATTATGGAGCAATTAGCCCTGAAGTGGAATTAGAACCTCGTTGTGACGCAGGAAAAAGGGTGTCCAAGGTCCGTCGTAACGTGCATAAATGGCCTGCCCCGAGGCTTCGATTTGCCTATCGGAAAGTTGCTGCCTCAGCCACTTTGCCTTGGAGTCAAACAGGGTTTGACTTGCCAATCCGGCGAACGAAACCGCAGCAAATCTGCCACCTGGTTGCTGGGAGAACGATAGCGACTGGTCAGAGCTGGATGGCAGCTGACTCAGCGACATCGATGCCGGCATCACAAACGAGGTAACGAAGCCTGCTTCCTTTTGAGCCTGCAGCACCGGCGCAGTCATGGCAATTGACTTACCGGCGTTGTTGCCACCAAAGATGTAGTTAGCCAAGCGACGAAACGCCTGATTACCTGAAGTTGCCATGGATCCAGCTTCGCTAGTGCTCACCAGGATGTGTGGCGGGTAGTGACGAATCTCGAAGCCACCGAGGTCCTCAATGAGTTGATACCCCAGCTTCTCGGTCATTTAGGAAACTACCGACTGAGCACGATCTGTGGAAACAAAGGTGAACTCTCCAGAAATGTAATCGACCAGGATGTCCTGCGAGTTCTGGATGTCTCCACTGAGGATGCGCTCGGAAATCGCGTCTTCGATCTCTCGCTGCACCACCCTGCGCAAAGGTCTAGCTCCGAGCGCTGGTTCGTAGCCGAGCTCGATTAGCTTCTCCTTGGCGTTTGAGGTGAGGATCAACTTCAAATCACGGTCATCCAGACGCAACTGCAGACGCTTGATAAACAAGTCCACAATCTGCAATAGCTCCTCGCGGGTGAGCTGTGGGAAGACGATTACCTCATCGACACGGTTTAGGAACTCAGGCTTGAAGTTTTGCTTTAGGGACTCGTTTACCCTTGCCTTCATCTGGTCGTAGTCGTTCTTGGTGTCGCCTTCGAGGGTGAAGCCAAGAGCACCACGAGTGATCTCCTTGGTTCCTAGGTTGGTGGTCATGATGATCACGGTGTTCTTGAAGTCGACAACCCTTCCCTGACCATCGGTTAGGCGACCCTCTTCGAGAATCTGCAGCAGTGAGTTGAAGATGTCCGGGTGAGCTTTTTCGATCTCATCGAACAGCACAACCGAGAACGGCTTGCGACGAATCTTCTCGGTCAGCTGACCGCCCTCGTCGTAACCGACAAATCCCGGAGGAGCTCCGAATAGGCGGGAAACGGTGTGCTTCTCGCCGTACTCGCTCATATCCAGAGAGATCAAGGCGTCTTCGTCATCGAACAGGAACTCTGCCAATGCCTTAGCCAACTCGGTCTTACCGACACCGGTTGGACCGGCGAAGATGAAGGAGCCGGATGGACGCTTTGGATCTTTCAAGCCTGCGCGCTGACGGCGGATGGTCTTTGACAAAGCAGCGATTGCCAGGTCCTGACCGATTACCCGCTGGTGTAGCTCCTGCTCCATAAAGATCAGCTTTGCGCCCTCTTCCTCGGAGAGGCGGAAGACTGGAATGCCGGTGGCCTGAGCCAAAACCTCGGCAATTAGACCCTCGTCTACGATGCCGGGCTTTGCGACATTTCCCTCACGGAATTCCTTCTCCATGCGCATCTTCTCGGCGGTGAGTTTCTTCTCCTCATCGCGCTTGGCAGCGGCTAGCTCAAAGTCCTGATCGGCAATCGCCTGCTCTTTGGCCTTCTTTACTACCGCGACCTTGTCTTCCATCTCACGAAGCTCAGGTGGAGAGGAGAGGAAGCTCAGGCGCAGTCGCGCTCCAGCCTCGTCAATAAGGTCAATAGCCTTGTCCGGTAGGAAACGGTCCGAAACGTAGCGGTCTGACATGCCAACCGCGGCAACGATTGCGGAGTCAGTAATGGAAACCTTGTGGTGTGCCTCATAGCGATCGCGCAGACCCTTGAGGATGTTGATTGCCATCGCAGGAGTTGGCTCAGCAACCTGCACCGACTGGAAGCGGCGCACTAGCGCGGCGTCCTTTTCGAAGTGCTTGCGGTACTCATCCAAGGTGGTGGCACCGATGGTCTGCAGTTCACCACGAGCCAGCATTGGCTTGAGGATTGAGGCAGCATCGATCGCACCCTCGGCGGCTCCAGCGCCAACCAAGGTGTGGATTTCGTCGATGAAAGTGATGATGTCACCGCGGGTGCGGATTTCCTTAGTGACCTTCTTGAGACGCTCTTCAAAGTCACCGCGGTAACGAGAGCCCGCAATCAGGCTTCCCATGTCCAAGGTGTAAACCTGCTTACCGCGCAAGGTCTCTGGAACATTGTTCGAAACAATCGCCTGAGCTAGTCCCTCAACCACCGCAGTCTTACCGACACCAGGTTCTCCGATCAGAATCGGGTTGTTCTTGGTGCGGCGAGAAAGAATCTGCATGACGCGCTCGATCTCGCGCTCGCGGCCAACCACCGGATCCAGCTTGCCCTCGGCTGCCGCCTGGGTTAGGTTGCGACCGTACTGGTCCAAAATCTGTGAGCCCTTTGGCTGTGGGTTGGTCTCGCCACCAACCGCTACCGACTCTTTGCCCTGGTAACCGGATAGCAATTGAATGACCTGCTGGCGCACCTTATTGGTGTCTGCACCGAGTTTGGTCAATACCTGAGCAGCAACGCCCTCGCCCTCGCGAATCAAGCCGAGTAGTAGGTGCTCGGTGCCGATGTAGCTGTGGCCCAGCTGAAGCGCTTCACGCAGCGATAGCTCAAGGACCTTCTTGGCCCTTGGGGTAAATGGAATGTGACCCGATGGTGCCTGCTGGCCCTGGCCGATGATTTCCTGAACCTGCTCGCGCACCTGCTCTAGGTTGATGCCGAGTGCCTCTAGCGCCTTGGCGGCTACGCCTTCGCCCTCGTGGATCAGTCCGAGCAGAATGTGCTCGGTGCCGATGTAGTTGTGGTTTAGAAGCTTGGCTTCTTCCTGAGCAAGCACGACCACACGTCTGGCCTTGTCGGTAAATTTCTCGAACAAGTTGGCACCTCCAAAATCTCTAATGAAGATGCTAGGTGGCGATTGGGGTAACTGCTAGGGCTGTTCGCCCAAGGCGTTAGCGCGCTTGGCGCGCTCCTCGGCCTCGATCTTGGCGTAAGCATCACGCTCGCCCTTATCGGCGCGCAGAATCGAACGCAGCATTATCCAGAACAGCACCCCCACCAGAGCCGGTGGAATCAATGAGATAAGGGCATCGAGCAGCAGGTCGCCGGTAGTCATAATTCCTACTTCACCAATGGGAACAGGATGGTTTCGCGAATACCAAGACCGGTCAAACTCATCAGCAGGCGATCGATACCCATACCCATACCGCCCGATGGTGGCATGCCAAACTCAAGTGCCTTGAGGAACTCCTCATCCAGCTTCATTGCCTCTGGGTCACCAGCTTTGGCAAGTTCCATCTGCGCCATGAAACGTTCGCGCTGAATAACCGGGTCCACCAACTCGGAGTAACCGGTGGCCTGCTCAAAACCGCGAATGTAAAGATCCCACTTCTCAACCACGCCTGAGATTGAGCGGTGGTCACGAGTTAGCGGTGAAGTGTCAACCGGGAAGTCGGTAACGAAGGTTGGGCGATCTAGCCCAGGCTTTACAAAGTGCTCCCAAAGCTCTTCGACATACTTGCCGTGCAGCGGATGCTCGATATCAATTTCAACACTCTTGGCAAGCTTCTTAAGCTCTGCGATGTCGGTCTCAGGTGTGATTTCGACTCCGGCCGCCTCAGAAAGCGAGTGGAACATCGAGATTCGAGGCCAGCTACCGCCCAGGTCGTTCTCGGTGCCGTCATCAAGTGCCACCTGATGGGTGCCAAAGACATCCATCGCTGCGTTCTGAATTAGCTCCTGGGTTAGGTCAGCTACCGTGTTGTAGTCGCCGTAGGCCTCATAGGCCTCCAGCATTGCAAACTCAGGCGAGTGGGTGCGGTCAGCACCCTCGTTTCTGAAGTTGCGGTTGATCTCAAAGACACGCTCCAAACCACCGACAACCGCACGCTTTAGAAATAGCTCTGGCGCGATGCGCAGGAACAGCTCGGTATCAAAAGCATTGGAGTGAGTCTTGAATGGACGTGCCGATGCGCCACCGTGCACAACCTGCAGCATTGGAGTCTCGACCTCCATAAATGCGCGATTGGCAAAGGTGTTGCGAAGCGATTGCATCACCTCTGAGCGGATCTTTACCACCTCGCGAGCGCGGTCACGCACGATCAAGTCGATGTAGCGGTGACGAACTCGGAATTCTTCGCCCAGTTCGTTGTGAAGGTTTGGCATCGGGCGAATGGTCTTGGCAGCCATCAACCACTCCACGGCCAAAATGCTCAGCTCGCCGCGCTTTGAAGTGATTACCTCACCGCGAACGAAGATGTGGTCACCGAGGTCTACTAGTTCTTTCCAAGATTCGAGCGCTTCCTCGCCAACCTTGTCGAACGAAATCATCGCCTGAATGCGCTCGCCGGTGCCAGCCTGCAATGTCGCAAAGCAAAGCTTGCCGGTGTTGCGCAAGAACATGATGCGACCGGCTACTGCCACCTCATCGCCGGTTGCGATATCGGCTTCCAGGTTTGGGTAGTGGGCGCGCACCGCCTCGATGGTGTGTGTGATCGGAAGCGAAACCGGGTAAGCGCTGGAGATTTCGTTTAGTCGCTCACGCTTTTGCATGCGAACGGCAATCTGCTCTGGAAGGTCGTCGACCTCAATCTCTTGCTCGCTCACGATTTCCTATCGATATAAACGTTGTCAATTAGTCGAACCTCGCCAACCCTGGCTGCAACAATCAGCACCGCCAGTGAGAGACCCGGTTCACATGGTTCAAAGCTATCCGCATCGACTAGCTCTAGATACTCAAGTTTAGCCTGCGGGGATATCTCAGCTCTAGCCAGCGCCAGCACTTCTTCTCGGTTCTTACCCGCTGCCCCCGCGAAGAGGGCCTTGCTCAGAGACAGCGCCGCAGGCATGTCCTCGGGCTTTAGAAACTTATTTCTTGAGGAAAGCGCTAGCCCAGCCTCGCTTCTGATGGTTGACCCAACCACAAATTCAATCGGGGAGCGAGAGCCGGAGCTAATCTGCTCGCGCAGCATCTGTTTCACCAGCGCAACTTGCTGGACATCTTTTTGCCCAAAGAAAACGTAATCCGGCTGAACGATGTCGAAGAGTCGATTCACCACGGTTAGCATGCCATCGAAGTGCCCCGGTCGAATCTCACCCTCAAATTTCGCACCTAATGAGCCGGCTGTGAGCTGAGTGACCGGGTTGCTGCTTGGGTAAACCTCGCTCGGAGATGGCGCAAATAAAACATCGACATCGTGCTCGGCTAGCAGATTGGCGTCAATCCCCAGGGTTCTGGGGTACTTGTCGAAGTCCTCGTTGGCACCAAACTGCAGCGGGTTCACGAAAACCGAAACCACCACAAAGTCACACTTTTGCAAAGCCAAGCGAACCAGCGAGAGATGACCTTCGTGAAGCGCGCCCATGGTCGGAACAAAACCAATCCGATCACCTGCTGACCTGCGCTGCGCTATCAAAGCCTGTAGTTCGGTAACCGAGTGAATTAGCTGCATCAGATTAGATCCTCTGGATCTAATGGGGATGCGGGTAGGTAGAGCGCTTTGTCAACCGCACTGCGCACAACCGGCCCAATCAGCTTCGCAGGTGATTCGACACCGGCCTGCTCCAAGATGCCAACCGCCTGCTGCACCACCAAAGATGAGAAGCTGCTGGCAACCTCAAAAGCCTCGGCATACGCTGCGCGCTGATGCTCCTGCACCACTAGCGGTTCACCACCAAGTTCAATCGCTAGCGCCTGGGCGATAGGAAGTAAAACTTCGGGAGCGCTGACGGCAATAGTGCTGTTTTTCAAAACCAAAAGATCCATGCTGGTGCCGGTGAAGTGCATCACCGGGTGGAGTGCGATTGGGACCGCACCTAGCTGCGCAGCCGAAGCCAGAACTCCGTATCCACGCAGCGGCGAGATGTGAACAACCAACTTCTTGGGTCCAAACAGCCCAAGGTCCGTCAGCCCATCGCAAACCAATTCAACATCGGAGTTGGGAACCGCAAGCAGCACCAGGTCGGCATCCTCGGCAACCGCAGCCATGCCGGCAATCGGCAGATCAGGCAACAGTGTCTCTACTCGTTCGATCGCCGCTGGGCTATCAACCGCCGCACCCACCAGTTCGTGACCCGCCTGCGCCCAGGCCTTTGCCAAGACTGGTCCGGCTGGTTCATTGCCGACGAATCCGATTTTCATGCTCGGTCTCCATCTGGGTCTTTGGGCAGGCGACAGTTGTATTGCGCGCCAAGCCCTCCAAGATACATCAGCAGTGAACTAACCAAACCAATTCCGGCCCAGCTCACCAGCGCCTGCGGTGAGATGGAAAATAGCCACAGCCACAGCAGTTGACCGAGGTGCCAGCCGGCAAATCCCAAGGCCGTGATCATCACCGCGTTTGCCATCACCAAGAGTCGGAAAGATGTGAGCGGATCGGGCCGCGCAACCGGCTGCTTGACTGCCTGCTCCAACTTTTTGCGGTAGCGAAAAATGGGGAACGTTGCCGCGTAGATTGTGACGCCGATGGCAATCAGGCTGACTGCCAAGAATGAGTCCGTGGCTGGGAAGGCGAAACCGAAGCCAGAAGAAAGTTGTGCAACTAAGGCTCCGGCGATAATCGACAGTACGCACCAGGCTGTGACAAAGCGCGGATCGAGTCTCATTCGAACCGCCAAACTTGGCTTACGAAGTTAGCTGCTAAATCCGCGACTTTTCCGTGTCCGGGAAGAGTGGCAGCCGGATCCATTTCAGCCCACGGCACCAACACGAAGGCGCGTTCGTGAGCCCTGGGGTGAGGGATTATCAAAGACTTGGTTTCGACCAACTCAGAACCGTAGGTGATGATGTCGATATCCAAAGTTCTAGCAGCCCAGCGCTCAAGCCGGACTCTGCCAAATTGATTTTCAATATCGTTGAGTGCGGCGAGTAGTTTCTTCGGTTTGAGGGAAGTCGAAACTTCAATGACGCCATTGAGGTAATTCGGTTCGCTTTTGTCGATGCCTTTGGCAGTCATAGCGAATGACTCGTAGAGTGCGGATTCTCGCTTGACGGAAATTTCATCGTGAGCGTCAATCTGCGCAACGGCGTTGCGAATGGTTGCTACTCGGTCACCGAGGTTGCCGCCGAGCGCAAGTATCGCCCTAGTTTTCAAACCGACCGCTTTGAACACTCACCGAAACATCTTCAAACTTGTGCTCGATCGGGGCCTGTGGTTTGTGAACGGTCACCTTCACCGCGGCAATCTTGCCGTCCAGGTTTTCAACCGCTGCTAGACAAGCACTGGCTAGCGATTCGATCAGGTCAAAACGGTTGCTGGTTGCAGTCACCGCAAGTAAATCGGCAACTGCCGCGTAGGAAACGGTTGCGGTCAACTGATCCTCGGCTTCAGCCTCAACCTGGTAAACACAGTCAATCAAGAAGGTTTGCCCGAAGTCCTTTTCGTGCTGCAGCACACCGTGGTAGGCATAGACCTCAAGGCCCTTTAGTTCGATGGTGTAGCGCACTAGATGGAGTCCTTCAGCTTCTTCACAATTGCAATTGTGTCAGCGGTTAGCTCAACATTGTGAACTCTCACACCCCAAAGTCCGCGCTGCAGTAGCAGTGCGGTTAGAACCGCGGTTGCGACATCGCGTCGACCGTTGCCTACTCCAGCCGGATTCTGCTGATCTAATACCGCCGCCAAGAATCGCTTGCGGGATGCACCCACCAAAATTGGCAACCCCAGATTCTTTAGCTCATCCAGTCGAGCAACCAATTCCCAGTTTTCTTCGATGTTCTTGGCAAAACCTAAGCCAGGATCTACAACTATGCGAGATCGGTCGATACCGGCCGCCACCGCAACTGCCACCTGTTCGCTCAGTTCAGCAACCACATCTTTGGCAACGTCTCGATAACCGGTGAGCTGATCCATCACTGCGGAGTGGCCGCGCCAGTGCCCAAGAATGTATTTGCAGCTAAGCGGTGCGACAGTGGCAAACATGGCCGGATCCGCAAGACCACCGGAGACATCGTTCACATAGTCAGCACCTGCCTCGACAGCTAGCCGCGCGGTTTCCGAGTTCATAGTGTCGACCGAAACCTCGACGTCGAGTTCCCCCTTAATGGCTTGGATCACCGGGATAACCCTGGCCTGCTCTTGTTCGAGAGTGACTCGCTCAGCACCTGGCCTTGTTGACTCGCCCCCGACATCGATAATGGAGGCCCCTTGCAAGACCAACAGCTTGGCGTGAGCCAGGGCTTGTTCAAGTTCTAAAAACTGTCCGCCATCGCTGAATGAATCCGGTGTGGTGTTGACCACACCCATGATCTTCGGCGCAACCCAACTCATGAGTTGCGGCTAATCAGGCCCATGATCTCGGCGCGCAAAACCGGATCGGAGTATTCACCGCAGGTTGCCATGGTGATGGTGTTTACCTCTGGCTGCCTCGCTCCTCTGGATGCTACGCACTGGTGCCGCGCCTCGATAACAACCACTACACCTCGAGCCGAAAGTCCGCGTTCAATTGCATCAGCAACCTGGGCCGTGAGGTTTTCCTGAAGCTGCGGGCGGGAGGCCAAAATCTCAACCACGTTAGCCAAGCGGCCAAGGCCAGCAACCTTGTCGGTTGGCAAGTAGGCGATGTGTGCAACGCCGGTGAATGGCAGCAGGTGATGCTCGCAAATCGACACCAGTTCGATGTCTTTGAGAATCACCGCTTCGTTGTGCTCGGCGGGAAAGTTATCAGCCAGCGGCGTCAGTGGATCTTGACCAATGCCCTTGAAAAAAGCAGCGTAGGACTCAGCGACCTTGCCTGGCGTGGCGGCTAGCTCTGGGCGATCTGGGTCTTCGCCAATTGCAAAAAGCAGCTCGCGAACCGCGGCGCGAATTCGATCAGCTTGCACTTTCTTCCTTGGACTCAGTTTCCGGCTTGGGCTCTTCAGGCAGTGCCTCAAGCTGCTTTACCTTGCGCTTCGGAACCGCGATTGGACCCTTGGTGGAAAGTGAGCGCTTGGTAGAAGAGCGCCAGGTTGGGCGCTCAGGGAGCTTTTTGATGCCCTTGAAGATCTTTGCGATCTCTTCTTGGTTCAGAGTCTCCTGCTCCAATAGCACCTTGGCCAACTTGTCCAGGATGACACGGTTTGAGGTCAGCGCCTTGTGCGCCTCATCCAGAGCGGACTCTAAAATCAGGCGAACTTCGGCATCAACCTGCTGTGCCATCTCGTTGGAGTATGCGCTGTGAGTTGCAAGTTCGCGACCTAGGAATGGTTCGGAGGAACCCGAGCCGAGCGAGATTGCTCCCACCTTCTGGCTCATGCCGTACTTGGTAACCATGGTGCGGGCAATGCTGGTTGCCTTCTCGAAGTCGTTCGATGCTCCGGTGGTCGGGTCCTTGAAAACAATCTCCTCAGCAATGCGACCACCCATTGCGTATGCAATCTGGTCGAGTAGCTGATTACGGGTAATCGAGTAGCGATCCTCCATCGGCATCACCATGGTGTAACCCAGGGCGCGACCTCTTGGCAAGATGGTGATCTTGGTGACCGGGTCAGAGTGGTTTAGTGCACCAGCAACCAAGGCGTGACCAGCCTCGTGATAGGCGGTGATTAGTCGCTCGTGATCGCGCATCAGGGTGGACTTCTTTTGCGGTCCACCGATGACGCGGTCGATTGCCTCATCGATAATCTCGTTGTCAATCAGCTTGCGGTTTAGTCGAGCTGCCAATAGCGCCGCCTCATTGAGCACATTCGCAAGATCTGCTCCGGTAAAGCCTGGGGTGCGACGAGCTACCAACTCGAGGTTGACATCTTCTGCAAGTGGCTTGTTCTTAGAGTGAATGCCAAGAATCTGCTCACGGCCCTTTAGATCTGGAGCGTTTACTCCAACCTGACGGTCGAAGCGACCTGGGCGCAGCAGCGCCGGGTCAAGCACGTCAGGACGGTTGGTGGCTGCGATCAGGATGACATTTGTGTTGGTGTCAAAACCATCCATCTCAACCAAAAGTTGGTTCAGAGTCTGTTCACGCTCGTCGTTACCACCGCCGATGCCGGTACCGCGGTGACGGCCGACGGCATCGATTTCATCCACGAAGATGATGGCCGGTGAGGCCTGCTTGGCCTGCTCGAACAGGTCGCGAACTCGCGAAGCACCGACACCGACAAACATCTCGACAAAGTCAGAACCTGAGATGGAGAAAAACGGCACTCCGGCTTCGCCAGCAACTGCCTTGGCTACCAGAGTCTTACCGGTTCCCGGAGGGCCGTATAGCAATACACCACGAGGGATCTTGGCACCCATCTCCTGGAACTTCTTGGGGTCCTTGAGGAAGTCTTTGATTTCAACCAGTTCTTCCATGGCTTCATCAATACCGGCTACGTCCTTGAAGGTGAC
>JACCDS011273409.1_pt1 | contig 23167 bp, 21 predicted proteins | sample 7446441 | NCBI WGS metagenome assembly JACCDS01 (sample SAMN15323445, study PRJNA562643) | freshwater metagenome | isolation source: river surface water | place: USA:Blue River Watershed | collected 2017-08-17 | reverse complement strand
CCTGAATATCCAGTTTGATAATTTCAAACTGCGTCTTCAAGTATTTGGTCACTAATTCGACCAGCCTATTGTTTTCGAAAAATCCCATCTACCGTTGTTTTAACTTAGCCTCAATCGAATGCTGTGTATGTGGTACTAAACGCAAACGTTCCTTTGAAATCAATTTGCCTGAATCAATGCAAATTCCGTATGTTCCATTTTTGATACGCATCAACGCATTTTCAAGACTCGTAGCAAATTTTTGCTGGCGTACGGCCAACTGGTTCATGCTTTCTTTCTCTTGCGTATCCGCACCATCTTCCATCACCTTCGAGTTTCCCGACGTATCATCCGTTCCCGAATCATTCTTTTTTCGCAAGGTTTCACGTAGGTACTTTAACTCGGCGTTGGTCTCGGCCAACTTCCCCTGAATGATTGCTTCAAACTCTTTTAATTCTTCTGCGCTATAACGTAATTTTTCTTCGTTCGCCATAATAAAATAATAAATTAAACATGTAAGTGACTAATAGTCAAGCACTTGCAATTGTAGTTTTGTTCGCTTATGCAAAGATAAATTTATAAAATTGAATTCGATAGGTTCCGTGTATTATTTTTTAATCAATTGATTTTAAGGTGTTTGACCATTCGCGGTAGCCTTGATAAGCAAGGCCAACAAACACCACATATAAACACGAGGTTCCCCACATTTCTTTTTGTAGGTAGAGTCCAATATACATTAAATCCACCCCAATCCAGATGATCCAATTCGCTATTTTTTTATGTGTGGCCAACCAGGTTGCCCAGATGCTAAACCCGGCCAACGCACCATCCAAAAATGGAAATGACGCATCCCTCAAATATTGATTATGTAAATACCCTAATCCGAGACCAAAGCTCAATGATAAAATAACGCCTATAGATATACTTTTTGTACTTGATCGTTCTGCTCGCCAGTTTTGTTCCGATTTATTCCAAGAAAACAAACCAAATATTCCCAATACGATAAACAATACTTGTAACTCCATATCCGCATAAAGCTGATTGGCAAAAAAAACATAGAGATATACTCCGGAAGAAATAATATTCCATACCCAGGCCAACCAGTGTCTTCGCATGGAAAAAATTACCCCCAATAAGGCTGTTGCAACCCCAATTCCTTCGATCATGCTTCCTTGTTTTTGGCGTAAAACGCGCAGAAATGCGTAATCTCACAAGCCGAACAATGTGGCTTGCGTGCCAAGCAGACATAGCGACCATGTAAAATGAGCCAATGATGCGCTCGAGGAATAATATCGTTTGGCAAATGCCGAATCAATGCTTTCTCCACTAATAAGGGCGTTTTTGCCGTCTGAGGTACCAACCCTAATCTGCGCGAAACACGATAAACGTGCGTATCCACCGCCATGGCCGGATGGTTATAAATCACCGAAGCTATTACATTAGCCGTCTTTCGACCCACGCCTGGCAAGGTCTGTAAATCGTCAATGGTCACAGGAATAGAACCTTGAAACTGATCAACGATTTTTTGGCCTAAGCCCAATAAATGCTTCGCTTTATTATTTGGATAAGATACCGATCGGATGTAGGAAAATATTTCATCCACACTCGAATCCGCTAGTGCCTGAGCATCCGGGAATCGTTTGAAAAGTGCCGGAGTGACCTGATTGATACGCTTGTCGGTGCATTGCGCCGAAAGCACCACAGCCACCAATAATTCAAACGGATTACTGTAATGCAATTCCGTTTCCGCCTCCGGAAATGAAGTGGAAAAATGTGCGATAAATGCTTGAAATCGTTCCTTCTTCTGCATGGGTTGAATTTCATGCAAATTAAGAAACAATTTCAAGATTAAGATTGAATCGTCTCTTTGTGTTTTGAATACGCAAGAATACGATCGACCACACGATCGGATGGCTGATAGGCCGCTTGATCTAATGCGTTTTTGACCTGGTGAAAAGACGCTAACTCCGAGCGTTCTTCCATAGATAAATTTTGGGAAAAGCCCGATTCAGGCTCATACAAATTTTTAATGAGGTCATTTGGGGTAAAGCTTTGCGTCATAGGCAATCTCTTGTTTGTTTAGCATTTTCCTCAGGTTGATAAGCGCATAGCGCATTCTTCCCAAAGCCGTATTGATGCTTACGCCCGTTTGATCCGCGATTTCCTGAAAACTTAAGTCCTCATAATGCCGCATGACCAACACTTCACGTTGTTCATCAGGTAATTTTTTGATCAATTCCCGCACATTCGCGACTTGATCCGCCTTTAATTGCAAATCCTCCACCGAGTCTTCTGCAAATTCAAAGCTGTTAAATACTTTTGACCCGTCCTCCAGCACAATCGTTGGATAACGTTTTTCCTTTCGGAAATAATCAATCGCCATGTTGTGCGCAATACGCAGAATCCAAGGTAAAAATTTCCCTTCTTCATTGTATCGTCCCGACTTCATCACGTCGATGGCCTTAATATAGGCTTCCTGCATTAGGTCTTCCGCTATGTAGCGATCCTTAACGATCAGGTAAATAGTTGTATACACTTTGGATTTACTACGTTTGACTAATGTCTCAAACGCTTTATCGTCCCCCTGGATGTACGCTGATAATAAAGCCGCATCGCTAACCTGAATTTTAATCATAAAACTTCAAAATTGTTAACGTAGAGCTTTATCTCATATTGTATCTCCTATAGATTTTTTGGGCGAATTAGTTGATTTGTGCCTCTTGGGCCTGCCAAAAGTAGATAAATCTTTTGGAAAACAAAATTTTGAAAAATATTTTATGACGAACGGTATGCAGCGCTTACCGATTAATCATTAGTTTTGCTGGATAAAATCTTTAAACAATATCATGAAAAAATTATACTTCATCGGCCTGCTTTTGGCAGGATCATTCGCCGTAAATGCACAAACAGGAACTTCAGCTGATTATGCTGGGGTCTTCAAATTGGACGAAAATCCCTACGTGAAAACCGTAGCAATTTCCATTAAAGAAGGCAAAGTCATGATGGCGGCTGAAGGCTTCCCAGAAGCTGAATTAACCACAGGTAAACAAGCAGATCAATACGAATTAGCCAGCATGAATGGAACTGTAAATTTCATACGCGAAGGTGGTATTGTCAAAGGAATCAAAATCGAAGCACAAGGCCAAGTACTTGGTGGCAAAAAAGAAGGTGCAAGCCTAGCAGATTACACCGCTTCATTTAAAATGGCGGAAAATGAATATGTGAAAAAAGTAATCGTAGCGATCAAAGATGGCTCTTTGCAAATCAGCACGGATGCTAATCCAGCTGAAGCAGCCGTTTTAAAAGCAGGCAAAACAGCCGACGTATTTACAACTACAATTCAAGGTTATGATGCCGACATTACCTTCTCTCGCGATGCAGGGAAAGTAGCAACGATCAAATTATCAGTTGCCGGTGGTCAAGTAGTTTTGACAGGAAATCGGGAGTAATTTTTCCAAATGGCGCAGTTACAACTGCGCCATTTTTATTTCAACGATCGTTTATACAACTGAATCGTATTTTCCAATCCATAGTACAAGGCATCGCAAATTAATGCATGCCCGATAGACACCTCATCTAACGGTGTCACATGGGTTTTAAAAAAGGCCAAATTTTCTAAGCTCAAATCATGTCCCGCATTTATCCCAAGACCTAACTGGTTTGCACGAAAAGCTGCTTTCCGATAGGCCGAAACCGCTTGCGTCGGGTTCTCATTAAACATGTCTGCATAGGGTTCCGTATATAATTCAATGCGATCCGCACCGGTCGTAGACGCCGCCTCCACCAGTTCCAAAACAGGATCCACAAAGATTGATGTCCGAATTCCCGCCTCCTTAAATTGAGCGATTAATGACTGCAATAAGCCTTGATGCTGAATGGTATCCCAACCGTGATTGGAAGTTATTTGGCCTAAGGCATCTGGGACTAACGTGACTTGTTCAGGTTTTACCTCTAAAACCAAATCAATAAATGACTGTTCCAGGGGATTGCCCTCAATATTAAATTCTGTCGTCACAACCTCCTTCAATGCACGAACATCCGCATAGCGAATGTGGCGCTCATCCGGGCGCGGATGCACGGTAATACCCTCCGCACCGAAACGCTCACAATCTAATGCCACCTGAATGACATCTGGGTTATTGCCTCCCCGCGAATTTCGCAGCGTCGCAATCTTATTAATATTTACACTCAGTCTTGTCATAGCAAAAAAAAAGGCCGGTGTTACCGGCCTTCTGATTAAATCAAGTTGTTTGCCGCTAAATATTCCGCAATCTGCACGGCATTTGTCGCCGCCCCCTTACGTAAATTGTCGGCCACAATCCATACGTTCAACGTGTTTTTCTGTGACTCATCCCGACGGATACGTCCCACAAATACCTCATCTTTTCCATGTGCCGTAATCGGCATCGGATAAACAAAATTCGTTGGATCATCTTGAACGATAATGCCTTCCTCTTTTTCCAATATGGCACGCACCTCAGCTAAATCAAAATCATTTTCAAATTCAATGTTTACCGCCTCGGAGTGTCCGCCGATCGTTGGGATCCGCACCGTCGTCGCAGTCACCTGGATAGACTCATCCATCATGATTTTTTTCGTTTCCAAAATCATCTTCATCTCCTCCTTCGTATACCCATTCTCCAAAAACACGTCGATATGCGGCAATACGTTCAAGTCAATCTTGTGTGGATATACTTTGTTGTAATCCGTTTTCCCCGCACGCTCATCGAACAATTGGTCAACAGCCGCTTTTCCCGTACCTGTCACCGACTGGTATGTTGAAACAACCACACGCTTAATTTTATATTTTTTGTGCAATGGATTTAAGACCACCACCATTTGAATAGTCGAACAATTCGGGTTAGCAATAATCTTATCTGCCGGCGTTAAGGTATTCGCGTTAATTTCCGGAACCACTAATTTCTTCGTTGGGTCCATACGCCACGCAGATGAATTATCTACCACGGTAATGCCTGCCGCAGCAAATTTAGGTGCCATTTCCAAGGAAGAGCTCCCCCCTGCAGAGAAGATCGCCACATTGGGTTTCATTGAAATCGCTGTCTCATAACCTACAACCGTGTAATCTTTTCCCTTGAAGGAAATCTTTTTACCAATTGAGCGCTCAGACGCAACTGGAATGATTTCAGAGACTGGAAAATTACGCTCTGCTAATACTTTTAAGATTTCGCCGCCAACCAATCCCGTGGCGCCTACAACAGCAACTTTCATGTTTATATTTTTAAAAATTATACTTCCACTGTAATGCCAAAGATGACCCAGAGGTCTGTGTGTTTGGCGTAAATTCTAAACTCAATTGTGTGCCAGATTTCGCTAACTGGTTATATCGGGATAAAGCCCGATTTAAGTGCCGCATACTGATGGTCCCCACATAAATATTGACCAAAGCTGCCGATCCAATCGTAGACAAATAAAATCCATCCGTGACTTTTCCCGGTTTGATCAACGAATACAACGAAAGTCCAAGTCCTGCGCTAGAAATCCAATTCATTAGTTTTCGCTGCGATTTGAAACGATAAAATTCCAAACTTACTTCAGGGTCTTTCGACTCCAACAACGGTATTTGTAAAGCTAATGGGCTATCAATCACCTGTCGTTTGTATACGTATTTATTACTTAAACCTTGTTGGATCTGCTCAATCGGGTACATTCGCTCATTTCCTTCCCCCTGTGCCATCACTCGGACACAGTTAAAAACGAAAAGGAGGACAAGTAAATGCTTGATTTTCACAAATCAACGTGTTTTTGTAGCCTGCAAAATTAGGGCTTATCTCGTTGAATCAAAAGGATTTTTTTGATAAAATCCATCGAAAAGATGTATGCCAATGGGCGAAATGCACAGGTCTAACGGAATGTCATGCGATTCTACGTCATCGATGCGCTGAACAGGTTCGTCGAGACAAACGCCTATTTTTAAGGTTTCGGGCCGACAATCCTGTAAAAAACGATCATAAAATCCTTTGCCATACCCCACGCGATTTCCTTTGGAGTCAAAGGCTAACAGTGGAATGATGACTAAATCAATGTCTTCCACCTGTACTTTGGGGCATATTTGCGGATCAGGTTCCTGAATTCCCCAAGCTGAAGTAATCATAGCGTCGCCTGTCTTCATATGATATGCAACCATATCATGTTCATTTTCAACTCGTGGGAAACAAAGCTGATGACCCAAGCTTTCCAACGTTTCATGAATGAATGACATGTGAACTTCTCTTCGTTCCACAATCGGTTGAAAGCTCATCATGCGATGCGGCAACCGAAAGCTCGTGATGAAATCCATGAACTCCTGCTGGAGCGCCTCATTCAACAACCCAAACACAGGTTCAGACACATTTTTGCGTCGGGCTAGTGCCAGCTGTCGGAGGTGTGATTTGTTCATGGATTGGGCCTTAACTATTCGGTATTTTTTCTTATTTTTGCCTCAATTTTGCCGATTATTTCATAAAAAACAACAACACTGTGGCCTTTAAGGAATACAAAAATTTGGATTATGCTGCCGTGGCAGACGAGGTTCTAAATTTCTGGAAAGAGAACGATATTTTTGAGAAGTCTATTTCTTCACGTGAAGGAAAGCCGACGTTTACTTTTTTCGAAGGTCCGCCTTCCGCAAATGGTACACCCGGGATTCACCACGTGATGGCCCGTACGATCAAAGATATTTTCTGCCGTTACCAAACACTTAAAGGGAAACAAGTGAAACGCAAAGGGGGCTGGGATACGCACGGTCTACCTGTTGAATTACAAGTTGAGAAGGAATTAGGCATCACGAAAGAAGATATCGGAAAGTCCATTTCCGTCGAGCAATACAATCAAAAGTGCCGTGAAACGGTCATGAAATTCACGGATCAATGGAATGATTTGACACAAAAAATGGGCTATTGGGTTGATCTCGATAATCCCTATGTGACCTACCAAACTCCCTACATCGAAAGTGTTTGGAATTTATTGAAGCGACTTTACGACAAAGGATTACTTTACAAAGGCTATACGATCCAGCCATATTCTCCGGCAGCAGGAACTGGTTTGTCTTCGCATGAATTAAACCAACCAGGCTGTTACCGCGATGTCAAAGACACATCGCTAACCGCACAATTTGAGGTTTCAAAAACAGCTAAATCTGCGTTTCTTTTTGAAAAATCTGCCGGTGTCCCTGTCTATATATTGGCCTGGACTACCACACCATGGACTCTACCTTCCAACTCAGCGTTGACGGCAGGAAAGAATATTTCTTACGTTTTAGTCAAGACATTTAATCCGTATACCTATCTACCTGTTCATGTCGTTTTAGCGAAGGATCTGGTGAAGAATTACTTCCAAGCCGCGGCTGAAAATGGTGATTTCGACGCGTACATCGCGGCAGAAAAGAAACCTGCCGCTATTCCTTATTCGATCGTCGACACCTTCAAAGGTTCCGATATCGATGGGGTGGAATACCTGCAATTAATGCCCTATGTACAGCCAAAAACACCTGCTTTTCGTGTCATACTAGGTGATTTTGTGACCACGGAAGATGGTACAGGTATCGTGCATACGGCGCCTACGTTTGGTGCGGATGACTTTCGCGTAGCCCAACAAAACAATATTCCGGCCATTATGGTCACGGACGAAAATGGCAAAGAAGTCCCGTTGGTGAACCGCCAAGGATGCTTTGTGCAAGAAGTCACGGATTATGCCCTGGAGCCTGTAAAAGAGGCATATTTGACGGAAGAGGAGAAGGAAGCGGCTAAAATCAAACAAGGAAGAGATAAATATTTATCGGTAGATGAGCGCATTGCGATTCAATTAAAAACCGAAAATAAAGCATTCAACGTACAGAAATTTGATCACCCCTATCCACACTGTTGGCGTACCGACAAGCCCGTCCTATACTACCCATTGGACTCTTGGTTCATCAAAACGACCGCGGTAAAGGACAAGTTGATCGAATTGAATAATACCATCAATTGGAAACCTGAATCCACCGGAACGGGTCGGTTTGGAAACTGGTTGGAAAATCTAGTGGACTGGAATTTATCTCGCTCTCGGTATTGGGGAACTCCATTGCCGATTTGGCGGACAGAAGATGGTTCGGAAGAATTGTGTTTTGGTTCGGTGGAAGACTTATCGCAAGCATTAGCTAAGGCTATTGAATCTGGAAAATTGACGGCAGAACAGCAACAAGGTAACGAAGCATTTATTGCCGCGGTGAAAGCAGGAGAAGCAGATTTACATCGTCCGTACGTAGATAATATTTTTGTATTAAGTGCGACTGGCACCGTGATGGGCCGGGAGTCTGATTTGATTGACGTGTGGTTTGATTCGGGTGCGATGCCGTTTGCGCAATGGCATTATCCATTCGAAAACCAGGAAATATTTAAGCAATCGTACCCAGCGGATTTCATCTCGGAAGGCGTGGACCAAACGCGCGGTTGGTTCTTTACGCTACATGCGATTTCGGCCATGGTGGAGGAATCAGTTGCATTTAAAAATGTCGTGTCGACGGGCTTAGTGCTTGATAAAAATGGTAATAAGATGTCCAAACGTTTGGGCAATGCAATTGATCCATTTGATACGCTTTCGAAATATGGAGCAGATCCAACGCGCTGGTATATGATTACCAATGCGCAGCCTTGGGACAACTTGAAATTTGATCTAGCTGGTATTACGGAAGTGCGCAATAAGTTCTTTGGTACGTTAACAAATACCTACAATTTCTTTGCGCTTTATGCGAATTTAGATGGTTTTGCTCCCGAAGCTAATGGGGTGACATCTCCTAATTTAACGGAATTAGATCGTTGGATTTTATCCAAATTGAGCAGTTTAGTAGCTGAGGTGGACGAAGCTTTTGCGGCCTACGAACCTACGAAAGCGGGTCGTGCGGTGCAGGATTTTGTGTGTGATCATTTGTCAAACTGGTATGTGCGTTTATCGAGACGTCGCTTCTGGAATCCGGAGGATACGAATCAGGGAATTTCGCCAGATAAAGCAGCAGCATATCAAACATTACATACGTGTTTAACAACCGTTGCTCAACTCATGTCGCCGATTGCTCCTTTCTACGGGGATTGGTTGTACAAGAATTTGACAGGGGAGGAGTCGGTGCATTTGACCAACTTCACAGCGGTCAATGAATCATGGAGAAATCCAGATTTGGAAGCTTCGATGGATATGGCTCAACGTATTTGTTCATTGGTACACTCGTTGCGAAAAGTACACAAATTGAAGGTGCGTCAGCCTTTGGCCCAAGTATTAGTTCCGGTATTGCAAGAATCTGTGCGCGAGCAAATTCGCCGCGTGGAAGATTTAATCAAGTCGGAGGTGAATGTCAAAATGGTTAATTACTTAGATGATGCCTCGGGTGTTTTAAGCAAAAAGGTGAAGCCTAATTTTAAAGCATTAGGGCCAAAATTTGGGAAAGACATGAAGGCGGTTGCTGATGTGATCACAGGTATGTCGGCTGCTGATTTGGCAGCTATTGAAAGTGCGGGTGCAGCAAATCTGAGTGGATTTGAAATTTCGTTAGCTGATATTGAAATCTTGACTGAAGATATGCCAGGTTATTTGACAGCTTCCGAAGCGGGGATGACGATTGCCTTGGATAATACGTTGACACCGGAATTAGTGAGTGAAGGTATGGCGCGTGAGTTTGTAAATCGCATTCAGAATTTACGGAAAGATTCGGGTTTTGATGTGGTAGATAAAATTAGCATTTTAGTGCAGTCAAGTTCGGCGGAATGGAATGCGAGCATCACGGATTTTGCGAGTTACATTCAGCAGGAAGTGCAGGCGGTAACGTTGGAGATTGTGCCAACTTTATCGGGCGATTCGTCTGAGTTGACTTTTGATGATTCTACCTTACAAGTTCAAGTGGCGATTTTCAACTAAATCTAACATGGTTTTCAATTCCCTGCAATTTTTGGTGTTTTTTGGGATTGTGACCAGTGCCTATTTTTTAGTGGCTCACCGATTTCGGTGGGCCCTTTTACTTGGTGCCTCTTGCTATTTTTACATGGCATTTATGCCCATCTATTTGGGTATCTTGGGATTCACGATTGTGGTGGATTATTTTGCCGGGATTTATTTGGAGCGTTTTGAGGGCACCACCAAAAAATGGTTTCTCGCACTAAGTTTGTTGGCCAATGTGGGTGTGCTGGCGATCTTCAAATACTACGGTTTCCTGACTGACAACCTGACGGGCATCGGCCATTTATTTGGGATGGAATTCAATTTTCCTGCCTTGAAAATTTTATTGCCGATCGGACTTTCGTTTCATACGTTTCAGGCGATGAGTTATACGATCGAGGTGTATCGAGGGCATCAAAAAGCCGAACGGAATTTTGGGATTTACAGCTTATATGTGATGTTTTATCCGCAGCTGGTGGCTGGGCCAATTGAACGTCCCCAAAATTTAATTCATCAATTTTACGAAAAACACAGTTGGGATACCGATCGCGTCAAGCTTGGGTTGCTGCAAATGGCTCAAGGACTTTTCAAGAAAGTGGTCATTGCTGATCGTTTGGCGCTGTTAGTTGACACGGTTTATGGAGATTTAGGAGCTCAATCTGGGAGCTCACTTTTGCTCGCGGCAGTCTTTTATTCGTTTCAGATATACTGCGATTTCTCGGGGTATTCGGATATCGCCATCGGCGCGGCGCGTGTGATGGGTTTCAACTTAATGGCGAATTTTAATGCGCCCTATAGTGCCAAGTCGATCCCTGAATTCTGGCGTCGCTGGCATATTTCATTGTCAACTTGGTTCAAGGATTACGTTTATTTTTCACTGGGTGGTAATCGCGTTTCTGTTCCCCGCTGGTATCTGAACATCATGATTGTGTTTGTGTTATCTGGAATTTGGCATGGGGCTAGTTGGAACTTTGTCATCTGGGGTGCCTTGCATGGAGGATTTCAATTAGTGGGTTTGAGCATTAATCGGTTGTTTCCTTCGCTGGCTGCAGATGCGCAATCGGGCATTCGAGTTTGGGTGTATCGTCTGTGGACCTTTAGTTTGGTGTCGCTTGCGTGGGTGTTTTTCCGCTTGCCTCATTTTTCAGATATCCGTTTATTTTTCCGAGGGCTATCGGAGCCACTGGGATTAGGTACGCTCGGTTTAAAACCTGCCGAAATAGGCTTTAGTGTGGCATTAATTTGTGGATTGTTGATCTATGATGTTCGCGGCAAACTTCGTTCAAAAGACTTTGGTTGGCTCATGCCATTATTCATAGCATGCATTTATTTCTTGGGTGTTTTTAGTTTGAAACAGTTTATCTATTTCCAATTCTAACATGAAAAAAATAGCAGCCTTTTTCGTGTTTATTATCTGCCTGTTGGCGCTCGTGGTCAGTAGTACTGAGGTGGCCATGCGAGCTTTGACGAAAGCGCGCTATGCCGGTTCTGGCATCTTGAATTCAGATAAATATGCTTTCGGGGATTTATATGGTATTTCATATTTGCCCGAATTTCGAATAGCTAAGCAAGAGAAATTTCTGGATGTTCCCGTAGGCTTGCCAGCTGAAAAAGATATTGATTTATACATCGTTGGCGATAGTTATTTATATAGTTATTTGGACACCTTACCCAATTATTATGCGCGGGTAAATAGGTTGGATTTTAGGCGCTGGGCACATGTACCAGTGCGTGCCGAAGACTTTAAGTCGGGGCAAAAAAAAGTGTTATTGATTGAGTCCGTGGAGCGTAATATCGCTAATGTAATTGCTTTAGAGCGTATTAGGGCCGTTTTTGAGCCGACACCCCCTCCGGTATTGCCTTGGTGGGAACAATGGAATGAGGCTATAAAATCAGCCTTGTATCATCCGACCTTAGAATCGAATTTGGAATTTACGCTATTTAACATGGCGTTATTTTCGCCCATTAAGGAGTGGAAGTCGGCATGGAATGACCGTGTTTTCGGTCGGCTTTCGCGCGAGGTCCATCGGTCAAGAGCAGGGGATCAATTGTTTATGAACGAAACGGTAGATAAGCGTGAAAAAGGAAGTTCCTATCGTGAAATTTCGGAGGCTGAAGTGAAGGCTATTGTCCAAAAAATGAAGGAAATTCAAACGTTTTATCGAGCGAAGGGATTTGATTTAGTCTTGTTTTCGTTCATGCCAAATCCCGTTTCCATTCTAGAGGCCGATCGAACTAACCAATATTTGGCACGTATTCGAGCGGAGGCATCTAATGATTTAACTATCATTGATCCTTCTGCACGCTTAACCCAGCATGCTAAGCAAAATTTTTATCAGTCTGATTCTCATTGGAATCAACGCGGAGCGCGTGTTTGGCTCGATCAGTTGAATGAGGTGCTGCAAGGTGCCCAACTTTAATATGCGCGTCATCTATTTAATTCTTTTTTGTTTATTGGCCCACATCTCCATCGTGGATGCGCAAAAAAAGGCGACATTATCTCCGTCTAAGCAAGAGGAGTTAATGGCGGAAGGAATGCGTTATTATACGAAGGGGGAGTACGAGGAGGCGATTTTGGTTTGGGAAAGTATGCTTCCCTATGTGAAGCAAGAGCCTGCCCTCTACTTTTATGCCGCCAAATCCTATGCTGCCCTATCCAAACCTGCACTTGCTTTACAACATGCAAAAAAGGCGAATGAGCTTTCGCCATATTCATTGGACTATGGATTGTTCTACAGTGAATTATTGATGCAAGAAAAGCGGTTCGATGAAATGATCACTTGTTTGCGTCAATTATCACAATATGATGAATCCCAGCCAGATGTAAATTTACTATTGGCCCAAGCCTACTTGTGGAATGAGCAAGGTGATTTAGCCTTGGAGGCTTTGGAAAAGGCAAATCGATGGGTCGGAGAGTATCCAGAAATCATACGGACGAAGCAATTTATTTTATTGAAAAAGAAACGTTTATTGGATGCGATTACCTTGGGTACGCAGCTAATGGAGCAGGAGGAAGGGGAGAATTTGTTTTCTTGGGATCAGATGGATGTGGCCTGGGAGTTAAGTCGAGGAGATACACTCCGTGAAGCCTACTTACGTTTATCGGAGCGGTTTCCAACCGAAGGTCAGATTCCATTATTGTTGACAAATGTCTATATCCAATCCCGAGATTTTGGTTCGGCTTTAGGCCAATTGCACGCAGCTTCAGAGGATCGGTCATTGAACGCAGAAATGATATCCCAGGTTGCATTGAAGGTGTTTGAATTAATCGATAACAAGGAAAAGTGGTCAGCCGCGCTGGATGTATCGAAGCATTTTATTCAGATGTATCCGCGCGAACCTCGTTTTTTAGCTATTCAAGGGGATTTGTATGTCAGTGCGCAGGATTTCGCGACTGGTTTAGCGAGTTATTTACAGGCAGCTCGATTAGGGAAAAGTAAGATCGAAGTATGGGCGCGAATTGTTCAGTTGGACTTTGAATTAAATGCGATCGATAGTGCGATCGTCCATGCACAGGAGGCCTTGGTTATTTGGCCAACACATGGTTTTTTCCATTTTCAAAAAGGTTTTGGGCAGTACATCAAAGGCGATGTGAAGAATTCGATGGCTACTTTGGAGCTGGCAAAATCGTATCTGCAACCTCAAGATGCGTGGGATATTCAATTATATTCGATATTAGGGGATGTGTATCAGGCGCAAAGTCGGTTCCGAGATTCGGAAAAGTCCTTTGATTACGTCCTGCGTAAGGAGCCAGAGGATGAGCATGTGCTTAATAATTACAGTTATTATTTGTCTCTTAGGAAGGAGCGTTTGGCGGAGGCTGCTGCCATGTCGAAGAAATTAGTGCAGAAATACCCAACGAATGGGACCTATTTAGATACACATGCCTGGGTTTTATATCAACAGGGTTACTATGCGGAGGCTTTGGTGTTTTTAGAATTAGCGGTTGCAGATAAGGAACCGGCAGGCGCGACGGTATGGGAACATTTAGGAGATACCTTGTATCGCTTGCAACGTATCGATGATGCGAAGTCTGCTTGGAAACATGCCAAAAAACTGGGAGGTGAAAATCAATTGCTCGATAAAAAGATTGAGATGCAGCGAATTATCGAAAATTGAGATATTTTTGTATACTTATTTAGGCCTATTGGTATCTATGCGTTACGTTATTATCATCCTGTGCTTCTTGTTTGTGAGTGCCTGCCAGCGAAAGCAGTCGGCACCTGTCATGAACGAAATTCAACAGGATAGTGTCGTACGAGATACCGTCATTCAAGAAGTTAAAAAGCCAGAAGTTCCGCTTATTCCTGAGGCTGACAGACGTGAGGCCGTCGAAGATTTACGGTTTAATTACCTCAAAGCAAAATCGCGCGTCGTTTGGAAGTCGGGCAATAATCAAGATAATTATACCGTTGACATACGTATGAAGCGCGACAGCCTCATCTGGGTAAATATTGGTCAAGCCGGATTTACAGGAGCGACGGGTGTGTTTGACCAACAACATTTGCGTTTTTATCAAAAAATCAGCGGTCAATATTTTGATATATCGTATGATAGCTTGAGTACGATGTTAGGTTTTCGTGTTGATTTTCGGATTTTACAGTCGTTGATTGTGGGAAATCAGCCCTTTAAGCGGAATAATTCGCGTGTTATACGGGAGAATGAGAATATTATAATCAAACAAGATTCAGGACGAATCAAGATTGATAATATGGTGGGCCCCAACCGGAAGCTGAAGAAGTTGTTGGTGAATGACGAGCCCACGGCGAATAAAATGACCATGGATTTTGAGGAGTTTACCACGCTGAATCAGGTGATTTTTCCGTTTACGAGTTTGATTACACTGGATGTAAAGAATAAGGAGAATAAGCAAGTGACGACAGTTATTAGCATCAAATATTCCAAAGTAGAATTGATGGACACGCCATTGGAATTTCCGTTTCGTGTTCCTGTTAAATTATTGAATTCAAAGCCATGAGATATTTTTTCATTATAGTTAGTTTGATTATTGGTTTTTCAGCTGTTGCGCAGGTGGATAAAAAAGCGCAATTAGAGCAGCAGAAAAAGGATAATTTGGCTAAAATCAAGGAGTTGAATTCCATTATTTCTCGGACCTCTAAGAAGAAAAATGCCTCGATTGGGAAATTGAATGTATTGAAGGAGCAGATTGGGGTGCAGAAGAAGCAGATTAATATTCTGAATGAAAACCAACAAGTCTTAGCGGCGGAAGCTACCAAATTGACTCGTGAGAGTGATGTTCTTGCGGCAAAATTGGAACGTTTAAAGAAAAATTATGGGCTGATGTTATTTGAGGCTCAAAAGGTTTCAACGGTTTCAAATAAGATAAGTTTCTTGATTTTGTCGAATGATGTGGGTGAATTCACGCGCCGGATGGATTTTTTGCGTCAGTTTACAAAGAATCGGAAGGAGCAGGCGCATAAGATTTTTGAGACTCGTCAGGATTTGATGTCAAAAAAGCAGCAGGTAATCTTCAAGAAGAATGAGGAGAAGAAAGTGATCGTTGAGAAAGAAAAGGAGACAAAGACGCTTGAGGTATTAAAGACAAAGGAAAATAAGGTAGTTACCGTATTAACGCAGCAAGAGAAAAAGTTACGTACTGAATTAGAACGTAAGAAATTGTCTATTCGGAAGTTGGATAATTTAATTGCGGGTATTGTTCAACGGGAGATTCAGAAATCGATGGAGCGTGAGCGTAAGTTGCGTTTGGCGGCTCAGGCTCGTAAACTAGAAGTTAATAAGCCGGCATTACCTAAGGTGAAACTTGAGGAGGGATTAGTCAAAAAACCGGAGAAAGGTGTCGTGGCAGAACAGCCAAAAGCAGAAACCAAATTGGAGGCTAAAGTAGAGAAGAAGGAGCCTGTGAAAGAGAAAGCTGTCGTGGCTGAAAAAGTAGCGGAGCCTGCCTTGAATTCAAATACGTATTACATGAATGCGGAAGAGGCAAAATTGGCTAGTTCATTTAGTGCATTGCGTGGACGTATGCCTTTTCCAGTTCCATCAGGATTTATCTCGGATCATTTTGGTGTGCATAAACACCCGATTTTGAAGGGTGTGATGATCAACAATAACGGGATTGATATTCAAACCTCACCAGGATCACCTGTTCATTCCGTATATGATGGAGTTGTTCAGTCGGTGGTTAATATTCCAGGTATCAATATGGTGGTTGCGATCCAACATGGAGACTACTTTACCGTATATAGTAAGTTAGCCGGTGTATCTGTTAGTACAGGCCAAAAAGTTAAAACGGGCCAGCGTATTGGTTCAGTAGCTTCGGATGAAGATGGTACGTCAGAAATTAATTTCCAGGTTTGGAAAAATACGGTACGCCAAAATCCAGAAAGTTGGTTGCGTCGTTAAAAACGATAATTGGCTCGAAGGCTGATATTCCGTCCTTGATCATCTGCAAAGTATCGGAAGCGATTTAAATAATCACGATATGCCGTGTTTAATGCATTGGTCACACGAATGCCTAGATCCATATTTTTCCATTGCACCCCCCAATTCAACTGGACAAGTGCGTATCCTTTAGGGGGCTCGGCATAGTCCGACCCAGGTTCCACGCGTGTTTGTTGGGTTACATGTGTCACACCAGCACTGATATATTGCTTATTTTCCATCCAAGCATAGCGAACTAAGTATTCAAATCGATTTGGAGGAATGTTAACCAAATACTGGTTGCCGTGTCTAGTGTCGAAGGCATGGACAATACTCATTTTTTGTTGGAAAGACCAGGTAGGACTTATTTGATAGTTCAGCTGTCCATCGATTCCTTGAAATATAGCGTCGATTTCTTCAAAAGCAAATCCAGGAAATGCGCCACGTACGGTGGAGAAATAGACCGCTTTTCCACGATCGACCATCGGTCTTAAATAGATGAAATCTTGAATGTAATTATGGAATAACCCTATTTCGATTTGAAGATTTTTGGGAGAAAATACCGTGTTGAAACTGAAATTGTAGGCAGTTTCTCCTTTCAGATTTAGGTCACCAATTTCGAAAGATGCCGCCCCGTGGTGCACGCCATAGGAAAATAATTCGTTAGCTCCTGGTGCGCGGTAGGCCCGAGCGATCATGAGGTGGTTTTCAAGGATTTCCGACCAGAAATATTTGAATCCTACGCTACCTGAAATTCCATGATAATCCCGGTCTCCGCGTAAAATCTGATTAGAATAATTCTGACGTGGTCGATGTGTTTCAATGTTTTTTAAATCTGCCCGAATTCCAAAATCAAGTTCATAGGTAGGTGTTACTTTGCGTTCAATGGCAAATACGCCGATGTTATTTTGGAAATAATTGGGCAAAAGACTCGAAGTTAAAATAGGGTTGGTTACGCGTTTCCCAGAGGTAATATTTTCTTGCATTTGAAAATTCATGCCCCATTGCCCTTTCCAATTTTTGGAGCTATTGGTTTCATCGTAGATCAATTCGCCATTCCAGGTACCGAGTAAAAACTGCAAGGTGTTAACACTTTTTCCCGCTCGCATGACGTCTAATTCAAGTCGTTGGTCATGTTGCGTAGCTAATGTTGTTCGTATCGCGCTTCCATTAGCTAAGCTATAATGTGCTTTCCATTTAGCGAGCTGGTGGGTGACATTTTGGTTAGGCCGATTGATATCTCGACTAAAATTTTCGGGGGTGAATATAGGATTAGGTCTAGTTCTTTCAATGGCATCTTCCAGGTCGTTTACGTTGCCGATATGTGAACCAAGGTAAATACCGATCACTGAGTGGAAATAACTGTAGAAAATATCGGATGCCCAGTGTTTTGATTTATAGCCCGTTTGGAGGGAGAAGTTTTCTTCTTGGACGCCGGTGTTAGCTAAATAGTAATTCGCCGTATGAATATTTCCGCCATTTTTAAGTGTTCCTTGAGCACGCCATCCCCAACCAGTTGCGCCTGGTATTCCTCCAGTCAAAGAACCGGATAAAACGGCTTGTTGGCCATTTGAAAACAAGATGGACTGCACTTCACCTTTAATGCCTGCTGTATCGGGTAGTGGATCTGGGTTTAATAATACGATTCCACCGATGGCATCGCCTCCATAGCGTAAACCGGCAGGGCCTTTAATAATTTGAATGTTTTTGGAAACGAATGGATCGATTTCGGGGGCATGTTCACTTCCCCACTGCTGGCCTTCTTGTCGGACACCTTGATTTAAAATAACGACGCGTGCGGAGTGCATTCCATGAATGACAGGTTTAGAAAGTGAACTTCCGGTTTGGAGACTTTGAACGCCGGTCATTCCTTTCATCATTTCGCCAAGAGACAGGCCATCGCGTTCTTTGCGTTCTTCTTCCGTTAATTTCCCTTGTAATTGCGCGCTTGATTCTGTTTTTTTTCCGGTGACGATAACTTCTTGAAGGTGTTCGTCGTGGTTTTGAAGGGTAAAATTCTGTTCGTGCGTATGTTCTTCGGCGATATTGATTTGAATTTCAGTACGCTCAAAACTAGACATTTGGCAAATGAGCGTATACGTGCCGGGGCATATATTTTTCAGCGAGAAATGACCTTTTTGATCGGTTGAAACTCCTTTGTTTATGCCTTTCAGGTAAACCGTTGCACCAGGAATTAATTCTTGACTATCTGCCATGCGCACATTTCCTTCTAATGTACAGGTGCAATTCGATTGCCCAAACAGGGAGCTTGTTGAACCGATGAACAAAAAAAGAAAAAATATTTTGCGAAACATGAATGTCTGAAATGGAGATAAATATACGTTAAAATAGGCTCATATGCATCTTAATTGATAATTCTAGGGAATAAGCCGACGAATCCCAATATCACGTCGATAAAATTTTGTTTAATTTATTTTGAAAATTGTTAAACAAATATTTGTTTTGTTTAATGTTTTTATAAATTTGTTAAACAAAATCAACAAATCAAGATGACGGCGTTAGAATTTTCATATCAGGTAGGTAATTTTTCCAAGTTTTTGAAGCCATTCGCTCTGCGTTTAACGCGTGATGGCGACGATGCCAATGATTTAGTCCAAGACACTTTGGTCAAGGCATATACAAATCGTGAGAAGTATATGGATGGAACAAATTTAAAAGCATGGTTATTTACGATCATGAAAAATACGTTCATTACACAGTACCAACGAATGGTTCGCCGGAACACATTTATCGATACAACAGAAAATTTACACTTCATCAACTCTTCGGAGTCTATTCAATTAAACGGAGCTGAGTCCTCGTTCATGCGTGAGGATATTAATTTGGCTTTGAGTCATACAGAAGAAATGTACCGAGTTCCATTTTTGATGTATTTTGAGGGTTTTAAATATCATGAAATTGCTGACGAGTTGGGTTTACCAATTGGTACAGTTAAAAATCGTATTCATATCGCTCGTAAGTCGCTGAAGCAGCACTTACAGATGTATGCATAATTAAGTATTCACGTTTTTTTTGGTTAACAGAGGAGGAAGTAAAAAGTCAGATTTTATCTGACTTTTTCTTTGTCATTTAAACGCGTTAGAATTCCTATATTTGTTCTTGTATGAAGAAGAAAATAATTGTCATCGGTGCCGGATTTTCTGGATTAGCCACTGCTACATCCCTTGCTGATCAAGGATATGATGTTGAGATTTTTGAAAAAAATGAACAAGCAGGTGGACGAGCACGTGTATTTTCGGAGAAGGGATTTGTGTTTGATATGGGGCCAAGCTGGTATTGGATGCCAGATATTTTTGAAGATTACTTTGGTCGTTTTGGTAAAAAACCTTCTGATTATTACAATTTAGTTCGATTAGATCCTTCCTATTCAGTTATTTTAGATGAGAAGCAAGTCATCGATATGCCGGCAGATTATGCTGAGCTAAAGACGTTGTTTGAATCAATTGAACCAGGTGCTGGTTCTGCCCTTGATCGCTTTTTAGCACAAGCGGCATATAAATATAAAGTGGGTATTCAAGAGTTTGTCTGGAAACCATCCACCAAAATTACTGAGTTTTTAAGTCTTCGGATTCTGATCGATGCGCTACGCATGGATGTATTTCAATCATTTTATGGACATGTGCGGAAGTTTTTCAAATCGCCCACGCTTCTAAAATTGATGGAGTTTCCAATTTTATTTTTGGGGGCCATTTCACAAAATACGCCTGCCATGTATAGTTTGATGAACTATGCGGAAATCAAATTAGGGACTTGGTATCCGATGGGTGGAATGCATAACATTGTCAAAGGAATGGTTGCCCTGGCTGAGGAAAAAGGGGTGAAAATTCGGACCAACATGGAAGTTACTGGTTTCGGTATTTCCAATGGTCGTGTACAATCTGTTAAAACAGCTTCTGGTGCTTTTGATGCCGATGCGGTTGTTGCGAGTGCAGATTATCATCATGTAGAAGAATTATTAGGTGACGCTCATCGCAATTATGATGAGGCTTATTGGGATAAACGCGTCATGGCACCTTCTTCGTTATTATTCTATTTAGGAATAAATAAGCGTTTGCCGCGTTTGAAACACCATAATTTGTTTTTTGATCGTGATTTTTCAGTGCATTCACACGAAATATATACGGAAGCTAATTGGCCGACGGATCCACTTTTTTATGCTTCTGCTCCTTCGGTAACTGACTCTTCTGTCGCACCTGATGGATGTGAAAATGTATTTTTATTAATTCCTGTCGCCCCTAATTTGGTTGATACGGAGGAAGTGAGAGAGAAATATTTTGATCAGTTAATGGATCGTTTGGAGGCATATTGTGGTGTGTCGATCCGTGATTCAATTGTTTACAAACGTTCTTATGCGCACCGCGATTTTATTGGTGATTACCACGCCTTCAAAGGGAATGCGTATGGATTAGCGAATACGTTGATGCAAACTGCGATTTTGAAGCCAAGTCTAAAAAATAAGCACGTAGCTAATTTATATTATACGGGTCAATTAACGGTGCCTGGGCCAGGGGTTCCTCCTTCGCTTATCTCAGGTTTGGTTGTTGCCAAGGAAGTTGACAAATCATTCAAATAGTCAAATGGATTTATATTTAAAGGTTTCGCTCGATTCGAGTAAGTTGTTGACTCAGGCTTATTCCACCTCTTTTTCATCCGGAATTCGTACCCTGGACAAACAATATCATGAAGCGATTTATGCGGTTTATGGATTTGTACGTTTGGCAGATGAGATTGTTGACACATTTCATGACCAAGATAAACAGGCGCTTTTGTCCCGATTTAGAGCGGATACTTACCAAGCCATTGAAGAAAAAATTAGTTTAAATCCGATTTTGCATTCGTTTCAATGGGTGGTCAATAAATACCAAATTGGCCATGATTTAATCGATGCATTTTTGGTTTCCATGGAGATGGATTTGACGGATCGCGTTTATGATGTAGAGACTTATAAGACTTATATATATGGATCGGCTGAGGTCGTTGGTTTAATGTGTTTACGTGTTTTCTGTTTAGGAGATTCAGCACAATACGATTCCTTGCGCGCGGATGCTTGTGCGCTCGGATCTGCCTTTCAAAAAATAAATTTTTTACGCGATATACGTTCTGATTTTGATGAGCGTGGACGCGTGTATTTTCCGGGTGTGAATTTTGAAACATTTTCAGATACTGAGAAGAAAGAAATTGAGGCGGATATCCAATTGGATTTTGATGCAGGCCTACGAGGTATCGAAAATTTGCCTAAAGCGGCCCGTAAAGGGGTGTTATTGGCGTACGAGTACTACATTCGTTTGTTCGAAAAAATTAAAGCATTGCCAGCTTCTCGCGTGAAAGAGGAGCGGATTCGTGTTCCAGATTGGGAGAAATTGCTCATTTATTTGCGCGTGTAATATGGAATTTTGGTTGCTTTTGGTCTTGCTTGCTACCATGGCATTTTTGTATGCCTCTGTCGGACATGGTGGTGCCTCTGGCTACCTAGCGGTATTAGCCATTTTTAGCGTGGCTCCTGCAGTGATGAAACAAACTGCCCTCTTGTTGAACTTGGGAGTTTCACTCATGTCGTTTATTGCGTTCTACCGACAAGGTTATTTTAAGTGGCGTTTGTTCTGGCCGTTTGCCCTGGGGTCGATTCCTTTGGCATTTTTAGGGGCTAGAATTCCTTTGAGCGATTCCACCTATAAACAAATTTTAGGGGCCTGCTTATTGATTGCTGTTCTACGAATGCTTTCTTCTTTGCGTGAAACAGAATCAAAATCTTTGCCGATATGGGCGGGACTTTCTGCTGGTGGAGCTATCGGTTTACTTTCTGGTATGATTGGGATTGGTGGTGGCATTATTTTAAGTCCGCTCCTCTTACTCTTTCGATGGGCAAGTTTAAAAGAGGCCGCGGCCGTTTCGGCGCTATTTATATTTGTCAATTCGGTTTCAGGTTTGGCCGGACTAAAAACATGGATTCCACTAGATCAATCTTCACTTGTTTATTGGTTGATCGCATCGCTCATCGGCGGTTTCCTAGGTGCTCGTTGGGGATCAGGAATCGCTTCCAATACCAAAGTGAAATGGATATTAGCCTTAGTGCTCGTTATTGCATCACTTAAATTATGGTTCGTCTAAGCTCATGAAAGAAAACGCAAATCAAGACACAGGTTTTGGAGACAAAGCCTCCGAAATGGGAGGTCGCATGGTCAATCGGGATGGGTCATTTAATATCAAACGATTAGGTATCCCATTTTTTACACGTGTGAGTAGTTATCATAGTATGTTGACGATGCCTCGATGGAGATTTATTTTGGTCATTTTCAATACCTATTTTCTGATGAATTGTTTTTTCACGCTCTTGTACTGGTTGGCAGGTCCTTCCGGATTAGAAGGTGTTGATTCAGGAAATAGTTTTTCGCGCGTCAAGGAATTGTTCTTTTTTAGTACTCAAACATTCACTACGGTAGGATATGGCCGGGTGAATCCCGTTGGCGAGCTCACAAATTGGATTGCTGCGATTGAATCATTAATTGGATTTTTGTCCTTCGCCATCGCTGCCGGTTTACTATATGGCCGGTTTTCTCGACCTCGTTCATTTGTTCGATTTTCTGATAAAATGGTCTTTACTAACTATCGCGATGGTAAGGCTTTGATGTTCCGATTGGTGGGGTACAAGGATGATCATATTTTAATCAATGCGGAAATTAAAGTTAGTACCCGTTTGTTTTCGGCAGATGGTACGTATAAATTTTTCAATTTGGATTTGGAACGATCGCATGTTGAAAGTTTGGTGTTGAACTGGACCGTTGTTCATCCGATCGATGCCAATAGTCCTTTTTATGGTCTTTCGGAGCAAGAGATTTTGGCATTGCAGCCCGAAATAAGTGCTTTGTTG
>JACCDS010767362.1_pt1 | contig 23171 bp, 20 predicted proteins | sample 7446441 | NCBI WGS metagenome assembly JACCDS01 (sample SAMN15323445, study PRJNA562643) | freshwater metagenome | isolation source: river surface water | place: USA:Blue River Watershed | collected 2017-08-17 | reverse complement strand
TGCGTACTGGCGACGCTGGCAAAATCTCAGCAAAGACACAATTTAGCCATAGGAGACTCACCCCATGACCCATGCCAACACAGTGGCCGCTGTCGACCAGGCCATCACTTCACGCATGTCTGCGCGTTCCTTTACACAGCAAGAGGTGTCGCGTGAACTGATCACCGAGATCTTGCAAGTCGCGAGCCGTGCGCCTTCAGGCACCAACACGCAGCCTTGGAAGGTGTATGTGCTGCAAGGTGCAACGCGTGACGCCTTGGTTGAGAAAGTTTGTGCTGCCCACGAAGCCATTCGCGCCAACCCAGAAGTGGCCAAGCAGTACACCGAGCCCTACGACTATTACCCCGCGCAATGGGTCAGCCCCTACATCGACCGCCGTCGTGAGAACGGTTGGAGTTTGTATGGCTTGCTGGGCATTGGTAAGGCTGACAAAGACCGCATGCATGAGCAGCACCAACGCAATTTCAAATTCTTTGATGCACCCATCGGCTTGATGTTCACCATCGACCCCATTATGGGCCGCGGCTCTTTGCTCGATTACGGCATGTTCATTCAAAACATCATGGTGGCTGCACGTGCGCGTGGTTTGCATACCTGCCCCCAAGCGGCGTGGAATGGGTTTCACAGCATCATCTTGCCGCACATTGGTGCAGGTGAGGGGGAAATGTTGGTGTGCGGCATGGCCTTGGGCTATGCCGATGAAGCCGACAAAGTCAACACACTGGTCACGCCGCGCGTGCCTGTGAATGAGTTCACCCACTGGGTGGCCTGAGTTTTTTAGTTAGTTTGCGATGATCATCACCAGCCTGCTCGACACCGACCTTTACAAATTCACCATGATGCAGGCTGTGCTGCATCAGTTTCCGAGTGCGCAGGTTTCCTACAAGTTCAAGTGCCGCAACCCCGGCGTGGCGCTGGCGCCGTATGTGCAAGAAATCCGTGACGAAATTCGCTCACTGTGCAGCTTGCAGTTTCAAGATGCCGAGTTGGCGTGGCTGCGCAGCTTGCGCTTCATCAAGAGCGACTTTGTCGATTTCTTGGGGCTGTTTCGCTTGAATGAAAAATACATTCAAGTCAATGCATTGCCCAATGGTGAGATTGACATCAGCATCCAAGGCCCTTGGTTGCACACCATCTTGTTTGAGATCCCGGTGTTGGCCATCGTCAACGAGGTGTACTTTCGCAACACGCACAAGGTGCCTGACTTTTTGGAAGGTCGACGTCGCCTAGATCAAAAAATCGAAGCCCTCCATGCAGAGCGTTTGAGTGATTTGAAAATTGCCGACTACGGCACCCGTCGTCGTTTTTCCAAAGCGTGGCACGAAGAGCTGTTGCGTGTCTTGATTTCCAAGCTTGGCACAGGCGCCAAAGGCCAGTTGGCGGGTACCAGCAATGCTTTGTTTGCCATGAAGCTTGGCCTCACGCCATTGGGCACCATGGCACACGAATACTTGCAGGCCTGCCAAGCCTTGGGGCCACGCTTGCGTGACAGCCAAGTATTTGGCTTTGAAACATGGGCGCGTGAATACCGGGGCGACTTAGGCATCGCCTTGAGCGACGTGTACGGCATCGAGCCGTTCTTGCGCGACTTTGACATGTATTTTTGCAAGCTCTTTGATGGTGCGCGCCATGACAGCGGCGACCCCTTCACCTGGGGCGAGCGCATGATTGCCCACTACCGCAATAACCGTGTTGACCCACTCACCAAAACGCTGATTTTTTCGGATGGGTTAACTGTTGAGAAAACCATTGCGCTGTACCAACAGTTCAGAGGGCGCTGCCAACTTGCATTTGGCATTGGTACCAACTTGACCAACGATTTGGGATACGAACCCTTGCAGATCGTCATCAAAATGACGCAGTGCAATGGACAGCCTGTCGCTAAGTTGTCAGATACGCCGGGCAAAGGCATGTGCGAGGATGAAAACTATCTGACTTACCTGCGACAGGTGTTTGACATTGCACATCCGAATTAAAAAAAGAGGGAGAAATTCATGCTAACTGCATTGGTCATTGTGTTTGTTCTGGCGTATGCCGCCATTGCGTTTGAGCATCCGCTCAAAATCAATAAGTCGGCTTCGGCGCTGGTCGGTGCAGGCTTGCTGTGGACGATTTATGCCGTGAACACCGGTGATGTGCACTTGGTGGGCGAGCAGCTGAGCGAGTCACTGGTGAGTACGGCGCAAATTGTCTTCTTCTTGATGGGAGCGATGGCGATTGTGGAAGTGGTGGATGCGCACAATGGTTTTGAAGTCATCACCTCGCGCATCAAAACCACCCAGCTCTCTAGCCTGATGTGGTTGGTGGGCTTTGTCACATTTTTTCTGAGTGCCATTTTGGACAACCTCACCACCACCATTGTCATGGTGTCGTTGATGAAAAAACTTCTCGACAAACGCGACGACCGCTTGTTCTTTGCCGGCATCATCATCATCGCGGCCAACGCGGGCGGTGCATGGACGCCGATTGGTGACGTGACCACCACCATGTTGTGGATCGGCGGTCAAATCACAGCCGGCGCGATCATGAAGGGTTTGCTGATCCCCTCACTCATCAACATGGTTGTGCCTTTAGCTGTGACCAGCATGTGGTTGCGCGGCAAGCCCGTGGTGGCCCCTGCACGAGATGAGCATGCGCTTTCTCAAGGTAACACCACTGCGTTTGAACGCAACCTCATGTTCTTTTTGGGCCTCGGTTCCTTGGTGGCCGTGCCCGCGTTTAAAACATGGACCCATCTGCCGCCGTTCATGGGGGTGATGTTTGGTTTGGGTATTTTGTGGCTGGTGGGTGATTTGTTGCACCGAAACAAACCTGAAGAAGACAAAGAACAGCTCACGTTGGCCAGCGCCTTGACAGGCATTGACATGCCATCGATTGTGTTTTTCATTGGCATTTTGTTGTCGGTGGCGACGCTTGAGCACAGCCACATCTTGAGCTCAGTGGCTGCTTGGCTGGACAACGCTGTGGGTCGTCAAGACGTGATCGTGATGATCATTGGTATGGTCAGTGCCATTGTGGACAACGTGCCACTGGTGGCAGCTGCCATGGGTATGTACAGCTTGCAACAGTACCCCGCTGATAGCTTTTTGTGGGAGTTCTTGGCCTACTGCGCAGGCACTGGCGGTTCGATTCTGATCATCGGCTCTGCCGCAGGCGTGGCCGCCATGGGCTTGGAAAAAATTGATTTCCTTTGGTATGTGAAAAAGATCAGCGGATTGGCCCTCTTGGGCTACTTTGCTGGCGCTGTGTTTTATATGGCCGAGTACGCCATCACGCATTGAAAGCTGTTGCTATGAAACCCAAAGTCATTGTTGCCCGTCCTATTTTTGAAGAGACATTGGTGCGTTTGCGCGCGCATTTTGATGTGACCGATAACCAAGCCGACACGCCTTGGACCAAAGCGTCTTGGACGCAAGCCTTGTCGCAGCACGCTGGCGCACTCACCACAGGCTCTGACCCTGTGGACGCTGAAGTACTCAAGGCTTGTCCGAACCTCAAGGCGGTGGCCAATATGGCGGTGGGCTACAACAACTTTGATGTGCCTGCCATGACGGCACAAGGCGTGCAAGCCAGCAACACCCCCGATGTGTTGACTGAGACCACCGCTGACTTTGGTTTTGCGTTGTTGATGGCCACTGCGCGACGTATGGCCGAGAGCGAACACTTTTTGCGCCGTGGCGAGTGGACGCAATGGCGCTACGACATGTTTGCAGGTGCTGAAGTGCATGGCAGCATCATCGGCATCATTGGCATGGGGCGTATTGGTCAAGGTATTGCCCGCCGTGCAGCGCATGGCTTTGGCATGAAGGTGATTTATCACAACCGTTCACGCTTGAGTGCCGAATCTGAGGCTGAATGCAAAGCCACTTATGTGAGCAAAGAAGAATTGCTCAAAACTGCTGACCACGTCATGCTTGTGGTGCCTTACAGCGCAGCCTCTCACCACACCATTGGTGCGGCTGAGCTGGCATTGATGAAGCCCACGGCAACGCTGATCAACATCGCACGTGGTGGCATTGTGGATGACGCTGCTTTGGCTGCTGCTTTGCGTGACAAGCGCATTGCCGCCGCAGGCTTGGATGTGTTTGAAGGTGAACCCAAAGTACATCCTGATTTGCTGACTGTGCCCAATGTGGTGCTCACGCCCCACATTGCCAGCGCGTCTATTCCCACACGTTTGGCCATGGCCAACTTGGCGGCTGACAACCTCATCAGCTATTTCACGCAAGGCAAATCTGTGACCCCCTTGAACGCGGTGACTTCGTGATGGAAATTTGGATTGCGGTTGGCGTTGGTGCGTTCAATGCCTTGCTTTTGTTGGTGTTGTTGCGCAGATCCAGTGGTAATGACGAAGCGGCCACTTTGGCTTTGCAACAGAGCCTGCAAAGCATGCATGAAAAGCTAGAGCGCATTGAGCGTGAATTGCGCACCGAAATTGCCGAGTCATCCCGCGGTGGGCGCCAAGAGCTGACGCAAAACCTGGCGTTGTTTCAACAGAGCCAAGTGCAACAACTCACGCTCATGCAAAAAACCATCAGTGACACGCTCAACCAACAGTTACAGCAGCTGCAAAAAAGCAATGCCGACAAGCTAGATGAAATGCGTCGTACCGTCGATGAGAAGCTGCAAACCACGCTGGAAAAACGCTTGTCCGAAAGCTTCAAACAGGTGGCTGAGCGTTTGGAGCAGGTGCACAACGGCTTGGGCCAAATGCAAAAACTGGCCGATGGCGTGGGCAGTTTGCAGCGCGTGTTGACCAATGTGAAAACACGCGGCATGTTTGGCGAGGTTCAGCTTGAAGCTTTGCTAGAGCAAGTGTTGACGATGGAACAATACGCCAAGCAAGTGGAAACCAAACCGCGCAGCAACCAGCGCGTGGACTTTGCCATTCGTTTTCCAGGCCGAGGTGGGGCGGATGGTGAACCCGTGTGGTTGCCGATTGATGCCAAGTTTCCCCGTGAAGATTACGAACGCTTGCTCGATGCCCAAGATCGCGCCGATGCCCTGGCTGCAGAAGTGGCGGCTAAGGCGCTGGAAACTCGCATCCGCACCGAAGCCAAGAGCATTGCTGAGAGCTATTTAGCGCCACCGCACACGACAGACTTTGCGATTTTGTTTTTGCCCACCGAAGGTTTGTATGCCGAGGTGTTGCGCCGCCCTGGTTTGATGGACAGCTTGCAGCGCGATTACCGTGTGACGCTGGCTGGCCCCACCACTTTGTTGGCCATGCTCAACAGCTTGCACATGGGCTTTCGCACGCTTGCGCTGGAGCAGCAAGCCTCCGAGGTGTGGAAGGTGTTGGGTGCAGTCAAGACCGAGTTTGAGCGCTACGGCGACTGGGTGGAGAAGGTGCGGGAGCAAGTGCAAAAAGCAGCAGACACCTTAGATCGAGCCGACACGCGCAGCCGTCAAATGCGACGTGTGTTGAAGAATGTTGAAGCCCTGCCCGAAGGCGAGGCGCAAGCCTTGCTGCCAAAATTTGACGAAGCGCTCGACGACAGGGACGCGCAGGTCTGATCTGTCTTGCAATTACAGCTCGTAAAAAGAGCGAATGAAATTCCAAGCGTCGTCCACACTGTCGACGTATTTGAATAAATCCAAATCTTCCTCAGAGATCACGCCTTCTTCCACCAAGACATGTGGGTTGAACAAGCGTTTCCAGTAGTCACTGCCGTACAGCACGATGGGCACGGGCTTGGCTTTTTTGCATTGCACCAAGGTGAGCGTTTCAAACAACTCATCCAACGTGCCAAAGCCACCGGGGAAGGCCACCAAGGCTTTGGCGCGCATCATGAAGTGCATTTTGCGCAGCGCGAAGTAGTGAAACTTGAAGCTCAGACCTGGCGTGATGTAAGGGTTAGGTGTTTGCTCATGGGGCAGGGCGATGTTCAGGCCCACGCTGATGCCACCTGCTTCTTGCGCCCCTCGGTTGGCTGCTTCCATGATGCCTGGGCCACCGCCCGTGCAAATGAACAGCTTGTTGTGTTCGGGCTGCAAGGCACTGAATTTGGTGATGGTATGGCCTAGTGCCCTGGCTTGCTCGTAAAAGCGCGCGTTACGCACCAGAGTTTCAGCTTTGGCAAGCTGTTCTTCATCGCCTGTGGCGCGTACGCGAATGAGTTCTTGGTGCGCCACTTCTTCGCTGCGAAAACGCGCACTTCCAAACACCACCACGGTGTGCTCAATGCCATATTCTTTTTGTGCCAAATCGGGCTTGAGCATTTCGAGCTGAATGCGCAAGCCGCGGGTTTCTCGGCGCAGCAAAAACTCTGGGTCCGCAAATGCCAAGCGATTGGACTCTGGGGTGATTGAGTCGCCGTTGTCGTAGTGCGCTTTGAGGGTTTCCCAAGCTTCGGCAAGGCGTTGATCGTGAGGGTCTAGCATTCCGTCCATGTGGCGATGTTACAGGTAGAAATGCCTCGTGATCAGCCATAAAAAAAGGCCCCGAAAGGAGCCTTGATTTGCCAAGCTACGAAAGCTTAGACGCGCTTGCGGTATTCGCCAGTGCGCGTGTCGATTTCGATTTTGTCGCCTTGGTCCACGAACAAAGGCACAGCCACTTCGAAGCCAGTTGCAATTTTGGCGGGCTTCAACACTTTGCCTGAGGTGTCGCCTTTCACAGCGGGCTCGGTCCAAGTGATTTCGCGGGTCACGTTGGTTGGCAATTCAACGGAGATGGCTTTTTCTTCGTAGAACACGACTTCGAGTTCCATGCCGTCTTCGAGGTAGTTCAGGGCGTCGCCCATGTTGCTGGCCTCGACTTCGTATTGGTTGAAATCGGTGTCCATGCACACGTACATGGGGTCAGCAAAGTAAGAGTAGGTGCACTCTTTTTTGTCCAAGATGACTTGGTCCATCTTGTCGTCGGCTTTGAACACCACTTCGGTGCCGAAGTTGGCGATCAAGCTTTTCAATTTCATGCGAACGGTGGAAGAGCCACGGCCGCCACGTTGGTATTCGGTACGCAGGACAACCATAGGGTCCTTGCCGTGCATGATGACGTTGCCAACGCGGATTTCTTGTGCGGTTTTCATAGTGATGTGAAGTTTTCTAAGAGGTATGTGGCCCGAGCAGCCAAGAGGCCACTGAGGTTCGCAAAGCCGCTTATTTTAGCGTTTTTGGGCCACAAAACTGAGTAATTGGGCGGTGAGATCGGTTTGAGCCCATAAACGCATCTGCGTTTGTTGTGCCCAAATAGGCCAATCGTCAATGGCAGCGCGGGATAGCGCAGGAAGTGGCCCTGTTTCTAGTCCATTCCAAATGGCGTGAAATTTTCTGAGATCTGCTGGCATATCCAAAGCCGATTCAAACGCCAGCAGCTTGTCGTGGTGGGCGTTGTCGTCTTGCGGATAGATGTGCCAAACGAATGGCTGGCCCGCCCAAAGGGCACGCACCAGTGAGTCTTCGCCGCGCACCATGTTGATGTGGCACGACCACAGCAGATGGTCAAAGTCGGTTTGGCTCAGGTAGGGCAGTGAGTGCAAAGCCAACGCGCCTTGCATGACTGGGGCACCTTGTTGCCAACTTTGGGTGGCCTCGGTCCAGCCCAGTTGATTGAGCGCAACTTGCACGGCTGCATGAGGGCGTCTTGGGGCTACCAACACATCGGTGGGCGTGGCATCCGCGGCGAGCTGTTGTAACCACTTGGCAAGCGCTGGTGGTTCGTAGCAAAACAGTGATGCGCGCTGTGCCTTGGCTCGCAAAGGCAAGCCCAGCTGAGCCAACCAAGCGTCGGCGTCAAAGCCCGCTTGGCGCTCTGACAAGTTGGACTCACGCAGCAAGCCGCCTGTGTCTGGCGTGAAGCCCGGAAAGAAAAACCATTTGGTGCAGCCCTTGGCTGGCCCGCTCATCACGGGTGAGGCCAAGCCGTGCGAGCGTGCCACATAGTCTTCGGCGCTCAGGTATTCGAGGTTGATCCACACGGGCGGTGTGCCGCGGACTATGAGGGCTTGAAACGCTTGGGGCAGTTCGCAGCCAAAGGCTTCGACCACCACATCAGCCACCTTGAAGGCGGGGTCTTGCGCCAAGGCTTGCAGCGTTGCGTCTGTGGGCCATGCGCGCACTTCTACGTCCGCACAGCCTTGCGAGGCCATCCATGCCAAGGCAGAGGCATCGTCCACCCACAGGCGCACAGGGTGGCCGCGCTGTGCGAGGTCGGCGCACAGCCGCCAGCACACGCCCAAGTCGCCGTGGTTGTCGATGACGCGACAAAACACATCCCAGCGCAAAGCAGGCGTGGTGGCAGTTGATGGGGCGTGGCTGAAATTCACGCTAGAGATTGTCCACAATACGCGTATGTCTGAAGACACCACGCCCGAAAAAAACACATCACGCCACGCGCCAGAGCTGCTGGCCCAAGTGGCCAGCTTGCCTGCGCTCCCCGGTGTGTACCGCTACTTCGATGCGCAAGAGCAAGTGCTTTACGTGGGCAAGGCCATCAACCTGAAAAAGCGGGTGTCGAGCTATTTCCAAAAAGACCACGGCGGCACACGCATTGGCCACATGGTGGGCAAGATTGCACGCATGGAAACCACGGTGGTGCGCTCTGAGGCCGAGGCGCTGCTGCTGGAAAACAACCTCATCAAAACCCTCAAGCCCAAGTACAACATCTTGTTTCGTGATGACAAGAGCTATCCGTACTTGAAGGTCACGCACGCCAGCATCAGCGCAGCGGCGCAAAGTTCGGGCCACCCGTCGGCAACGCAGGTTTCGCGCATCGTGTACTACCGTGGCGCGGTGGACAAGCGCCACCACTACTTTGGCCCATACCCCAGCGTATGGGCCGTGCGCGAGGCGATTCAGCTGTTGCAAAAAGTGTTTCGCCTGCGTACCTGCGAAGACACGGTGTTCAACAACCGCACGCGCCCGTGTTTGCTGTTTCAAATCAAGCGTTGCTCAGGCCCGTGCGTGGGCCAAATTTCAGCAGCCGACTACCAGCGCGATGTGGACAGCGCGATGCGTTTGCTCAAGGGCGAAACCCAAGAGGTGATGGCCGCGATTGAAGCGCGCATGATGGCGCACTCTGAAAAGCTAGAGTTTGAACAAGCCGCCGAGCTGCGCAACCAAATGAGCGCGCTCTCTAAAGTGCTGCACCAGCAAGCCGTGGATACCGTGGGCGACCAAGATGTGGATATCCTCGCCGTCAAAGTGCAAGGCGGTAAAGCGTGTGTCAACTTGGCCATGGTGCGCGGTGGCCGCCACTTGGGCGACAGGCCGTATTTCCCCGTGCATGTGGACCAAGACGAGCCTGCTGATGTGTTGGAGGCGTTCATCAGCCAACACTACTTGGAAGTGCCCGTGCCGCCCACGCTCATCACCAGCCATGCAGTGGACAAGGCGCTGCTGCAAGCCTTGACAGACCAAACGGGCATCAAGATCACCGCGGTGCACCAGCCGCGTGAGCAGCGCCGCATTTGGCTGGAGATGGCGCAGCAAAACGCCGACATTCAGCTGGCCCGCTTACTGGCTGAAGAAGGCTCACAACAAGCCCGCACCCGCGCCTTGGCCGAAGCGCTCGACTTGGCCATGGAAGACTTGGAGCAAATGCGTGTGGAGTGCTTCGACATTTCGCACACTGCGGGCGAGGCCACGCAGGCGTCGTGCGTGGTGTACCACCACCACAAGATGCAAAGCGCCGAATACCGCCGCTACAACATCGACGGCATCACCGGCGGCGACGACTACGCCGCCATGCGCCAAGTGCTGGTACGCCGCTACAGCAAACTGGCCGAGGCCGTGCGCGCAGGCGAGGGCAAGTTGCCCGACCTCGTGCTGATTGACGGCGGCAAAGGCCAAGTGAGCATGGCGCGTGAGGTGTTTGAATCGCTCGGCCTCGACCTCTCGCGCATCGTGGGTGTGGAAAAAGGCGAGGGCCGCAAAGTGGGCTTGGAAGAGCTGGTGTTTGCCGATGGTCGCGAGAAGGTCTACCTAGGCCGTGATTCGGCTGCACTCATGTTGGTCGCGCAAATTCGCGACGAGGCGCACCGCTTTGCCATCACCGGCATGCGCGCTGCACGCGCCAAAGTGCGCGTGGGCGGTAGCAAGCTCGAAGACATTCCAGGCGTGGGGCCGAAGAAGCGCGCCAAGCTGCTGCAACGTTTTGGCGGCGTGCGCGGCGTGGCCGACGCCAGCGTGGCCGACCTGTGCACGGTCGAAGGCATTTCGGAAGAGTTGGCGCAGACGATTTACAACGCGCTGCGCTAGGCGTGACTAGGCGTGCCTTGCTGGCACGCGTGGGTGGTTCAGGGCTTCACGATTTCCAACAAACGGTCTAAGCCGCCGTTATTGATGGCCACCATGGCTTGCTCTCGTACTTTGGGTTTGGCGTGGTAGGCCACGGACAAACCGGCTTCGCCCATCATCAACAAATCGTTCGCGCCGTCGCCCATGGCAATGGCTTGGCTGGGGCTGATGCCCATTTGCGTGCAGATGTGCAGCAGCATCTTGCGTTTTTCTGCGCCGTCGCAAATATCGCCCCAGTCTTGTGTCACCACACCGCCGGCGAGGTGGCCGTTGTCAATGGCCAGCACATTGCTGCGGGCGTAGTCGATGCCCAGCATCTCGCACACGCGGTCGGCAAAGAAGGTAAAGCCACCGCTGACCAACAACACTTTCATGCCGTGGGCTTTGCAGGTGTCCACCAGGGTTTTGGCACCGGGGTTCAGGCGCAGGCGCTGTTCAAACACCTCGTGCAGCGCGGCTTCGGGCACACCTTTGAGCAGCGCCACGCGGCGGCGCAAGCTGTCTTTGAAGTCGGTGATTTCACCGCGCATCGCTGCCTCGGTGATGGCCGCCACCTCGGCCTTGCGGCCTGCGGCATCGGCTATTTCGTCAATGCACTCGATGTTGATGAGCGTAGAGTCCATGTCAAACGCGATAAGCTTGAACGCAGACAAAGACAGTGGGGCAGTGAAGCCTTGAACCACAAGGCCAGGGGCAAATTCGGTCGCAGAAGTCATGGGGTGGGTTGTTAGATTGAATTAATGTTTGCCAAACAAGCTCACCAGCTTGGCAACTTCGGGTGTCATGCCAATGGTTTTGAGTTGAATGTGTGGGTGGGCCACAGCAAAAACGCGAAATACTTCGTCTACAAAGGCTTGGCCAACGTGGACCACGCCTTCAAAGTCGAGAATAACGGTTTTAAATTGGGTGGCACGTTCCATGACCCACTTGGCTTGTGAGCGAGACACGAGCTCACTGCTGAGCTGCGCCAGGCGCACCGGAATTTCGGTGGTGTGAAAAGCATCTGCGCCCATTTCGTTGGGTTCAAAGTATTTCAAATACACGTCATTCGTGGTGCGGCTGCTGTGGAGTGAAATGTCCATGCGCACCACAGTTTGAGCTTGCAGGGGTTTGAGGCAGGCGCCTGCATCCATCCAGTCAAACGCTGGGAGTGCATGTGTGGTTTCGTGCGGGTCAAAGCGCAAGCCGCATGAGTCAATGGCGAAGCCGTCCATCATGCGTGACGATACAAAGATGCCCATGCCAGAGTGGCCTTCGGGGGCTGTGGTGAATTTGCCTTTAGCAAGTTCAAGAATAGCTAAGCGAGTGTCAAACAAGTGCGCCGACTCGGCAATCTTGCTGAAAATGCCGACGCCGTCATCAGCCACCACCATTTGAAGGCGACCATCTTTGATGTGCATTCCCATGGCAATTTGAGTGGCTTGCGAGTGGTCGAGTGCGTTGTTGAGCATCTCGGTAAATGTCGTATTGGCCAGGCTTTTGATATTTGGCTTTTGGTCGGCGAGCAAGGGGGCGATGTGTCGCTCCCAAATGGCCATTTCGCCACCTTGCTGCTCAATGGCTTGGCGATGCATGACACCCAAGGCAAAACGATTGACGCCAAGGCTATAGGTTTGGCGGGTGCCGCTACCGTGTCGGCTGAGGTAGTCCGTGTCGGCAAGCTTTTTCAATCGACGCGACACTGCCACGCGCGACAACCCTGTTTGCTTGGTGGCAAGGCTAGCCAGAGCGCCACCATGTGTGGCGCAGGCGAGGATGATTGCATCTTGCAGGTCTAGCATTTGTATCTTGTGGCGATCGTTTTAATTGCTTTATTGTATCGTTTGATTTATTTTATTGTTTCAAATACATTTCATCCGACCAAGTGGCCAGCCACTGAGGCCTGAACGCCACAAAAATGGCACAGACCATGCCAGTGATGAACGCATCACCCCAAGCCATCAGCCAAAACGCGATGACGGACAAGCCGCTGCCCACATTGGGTAATTCATGGCCGGTCCATTGTGCCAACAAGCTGGCGGCAAAGATGCACAGCACCGATCCCAAAAAGCCGCGCCCCAGCACATAAACAAACGGGTGGTGCGACACCCAACGGCGCAATGCTGCGCCAAGCAGCAACACGAAGGTGGCAGGCAGCAAGCCTTGCCACACGATGAGCGCGGTGGCCGTGTCGACTGATGTGGTAGAAATGAAAACGGTGACGATGCCCACACCAATGAGCGCCAACACCGCAAGCGGCCATCCGAGCATGAGGGTGACCAAGGGCGCACCCGACCAATGCAGTTGCAACGGCATCTGGTGCAAGCTGGGCAGCGCCCACAGCCACGGCAGCAGCACCAAGGTGGCGAGCAAGGGTGTGAGCAGCTCGGTGCCCACCAACATTCGCCAAGGCTTGATCCACAGTGAGGCCGCAAGGCAAGCCAAGATGACGGCGATTTCGAAGTCCATGCTTATGACTGCGCTTCAGTCGCTTTGGTTACGGGTGCGATGGGCGTGCCTAGTGAACGCAACACATCGCGCACCATTTGCGCACGGGCTTGTGGCTCCGGCAGTTCGCGCTCGATGCGCAGGCGGTCGTTGCCTGCGAGTTTGATGTGTTTGTTTTTCTGCACCAGCTCGATGATGCGCATGGCATCAAACGGTGGGTTGGGCTTGAAGCTGATGTGGGTCACGCCGGGCGCGGCGTCGACCTTGGTCACACCATAGCTGCGGGCTTGCACGCGCAGGCGGTGCACGTCGATGAGGGTTTGCGCTTGCGCGGGCAGTTTGCCAAAGCGGTCCACGATTTCTTCGTGCAGGTTGTCAAGCTGATCGCCCGTTTTGGCCGTGGCCAACTTTTTGTAGAACGACAAGCGCAGGTGCACATCGCCACAGTAGTCGTCGGGCAGCAGGGCGGGGGCGTGCAGGTTGATTTCGGTGGTGGCGCTCAAGGGGCTGAGCAAGTCTGGTTCTTCGCCGTTTTTCAAAGCACGCACGGCTTCAGACAGCATTTCGTTGTAGAGCTGAAAGCCCACTTCCAGCATGTTGCCGCTTTGGCTTTCGCCCAGCACTTCGCCTGCGCCACGAATTTCAAGGTCGTGCATGGCGAGGTAAAAGCCTGATCCGAGCTCTTCCATTTGTTGAATGGCGTCCAAGCGTTGCGAGGCTTGCTTGGTCAGCCCTTGTGTGTCGGGCACCATGAGGTAGGCATAAGCTTGGTGGTGGCTGCGGCCCACGCGGCCACGCAACTGATGCAGCTGTGCCAAACCAAACTTGTCAGCACGGCTCATGATGATGGTGTTGGCCGACGGCACATCAATGCCCGTTTCGATGATGGTGGAGCACAGCAGCATGTTGTAGCGCTGTGCCACAAAGTCGCGCATGACGCGCTCGAGTTCGCGCTCGGGCATTTGGCCGTGTGCCACGGCAATACGTGCTTCGGGCAGCAGTTCTTCGAGCTGTGCGCGGCGGTTTTCGATGGTGGCTACATCGTTGTGTAAGAAATAGCATTGGCCGCCACGTTTGAGTTCGCGCAGCACGGCCTCGCGGATCACGCCATTGCCTTCGTTGCGGACAAAGGTTTTGATGGCCAAGCGGCGTTGCGGCGCGGTAGCGATGACGCTCAAATCACGCAGGCCTTCGAGTGCCATGCCGAGTGTGCGTGGGATGGGCGTGGCAGTGAGGGTGAGCACGTCCACCTCGGCGCGCAGGGCTTTCATGGCTTCTTTGTGGCGCACGCCAAAGCGGTGTTCTTCGTCAATGATCAAGAGGCCCAAGTTTTTGAACTTGACCGATTCGCTCAGCAGCTTGTGCGTGCCCACCACGATGTCGACCGTGCCAGCCTCAATGCCTTTGACGGCGGCGTTGATTTCTTTGGTGGAGCGAAAGCGGCTCATCTCGGCAATCTTCACCGGCCATTTGGCAAAGCGGTCGCTGAGGGTTTGAAAGTGTTGCTCGGCCAACAAAGTGGTGGGGGCCAAGAAGGCCACTTGCTTGCCGCCTGTGACGGCCACAAAGGCGGCACGCAGCGCGACTTCGGTTTTTCCAAAGCCCACGTCGCCACACACCAAGCGGTCCATGGGGCGAGGGCTGATCATGTCTTGCACCACGGCGTGGATGGCGGCGCGTTGGTCGGCGGTTTCTTCAAAGCCAAAGTCGTTGGCAAAGGTTTCGTAGTCTTGCGGCGAGTAGCGAAAGGCATAGCCCTCGCGCGCGGCGCGGCGGGCGTAGATGTTGAGCAGCTCGGCAGCCGCATCGCGCACCTGTTCGGCAGCTTTGCGTTTGGCTTTGTCCCACTGGGCCGAGCCGAGTTTGTGTAGCGGCGCCTCGTCGGCGCTCACGCCGGTGTAGCGGCCAATCAAGTGCAGCTGGCTCACAGGTACATAGAGCACGGCGTTGTCGGCGTATTCGAGGTGCAAAAACTCTTGCAGGGCAGGCGACCCATCGGCGTTCTTTTCGCCCAAGTCCATGTTGATGAGGCCTCGGTAGCGGCCAATGCCGTGGGCGTTGTGCACCACGGGGTCGCCCAGATTCAGCTCAGACAAGTCTTTGATGAGCGCTTCGACATCGCTGACTTGCTCTTGCTTTTTGCGGCGGCGGGTGGTCGCGCCAACAGCGAACAGCTCGGTCTCGGTGATCAGGTCGAGGCCCGCTTCGGTCCAGCTAAAGCCAACTTGCAATGCGGCAGTGGCAATGCCGATTTTTTCAGTGCTGCCTTCGAACTCGGCCAACGAATCAAATGCAGGTGGGCTGACGTTGGACGAGCGCAAGAAGTCGAGCAAGCTCTCGCGGCGGCCATTGCTCTCGGCCAAGATGAGCAAGCGATTGGCTGTTTTGCCTGCGTGAGCTTGCAACTTTTGCAGAGGGTCTGCTGCACCGCGGACCACAGTGAGGTCGGGCAGCGCCTGTGCAAAGGCGTTGTCGATCACATCTGTGATTTGCGGGCGAAGTGCAAACTGGGCGTAGCTGTTGGCCGAGGCGTAAAACTGTTCGGCACTTAAAAACAGATTGGCAGGTGGCAGAGCAGGACGCTCGGGGTCGCCTTGCACGAGACGGAAACGGTCTTGTGTGTCTTGCCAAAAGCGTTGAAATGCGGGTTCTAAATCGCCGTGCAACACCACCGTGGCCGATGTGCCGAGGTAATCAAACACCGTGGCGGTTTCTTCGAAGAACAAAGGCAGGTAGTACTCAATGCCGGCGGTGGCGACACCGTTGCCTATGTCTTTGTAGATGCGGCTCTTGGTCGGGTCGCCATCCAGCATTTCGCGCCAACGGTTGCGAAACAGCGCACGCGCCGCATCGTCCATTGGGAACTCGCGGCCTGGCAACAAGCGTACTTCGGGGACGGGGTAGAGGCTGCGTTGGCTGTCGGGGTCGAAGGTGCGGATGGAGTCGATTTCGTTGTCAAACAAATCGACGCGGTAGGGCACGAGCGAGCCCATGGGGAAGAGGTCAATCAAACCACCTCGCACCGCATATTCGCCAGGGCTGACTACTTGCGTGACATGCGTGTAGCCCGCGAGTGTGAGCTGTGATTTGAGCTTGGCTTCGTCGAGTTGTTGCTTGACTTTGAAGTGAAAGGTGTAGCCCGCCAAAAAAGCAGGCGGGGCTAAGCGGTACAGCGCGGTGGTGGCGGGGATAAGCACCACATCAGCTTCGCCTTGTGAGATGCGCCATAGTGTGGCCAAGCGTTCGCTGATGAGGTCTTGGTGGGGCGAGAAGCTGTCGTAGGGGAGCGTTTCCCAATCGGGGAAGAGCACACAGCGCAAGTCAGGTGCGAAGAACGCCATTTCGTCTTGCAGGCGCTGTGCATCCACAGCATCGGCGGTGATGATGGCGACGCGTTGTTGTTTGGATTTTTCGCGCGTGCCCAGCTGTGCGAGCAGCAATGCGTCCGCAGAGCCGACAGGACGGGGTATGGCAAATCGTTTGCCGGGACTCAAAGAGGGCAGATGCATTGGCATGATTTTAGAATGGGGGCAGAGCTTTGTATTTGCCAAAGCTCAAACCTATTCAATGCCCCTACACACCCACAGCCCTATTCGTTTTTTTGTCGTCATTCCTTGTGCAGGCTTTGGCAGCCGTGCGGGCACGGCCATGCCCAAGCAATACCAAGCCATCGCAGGCCTGCCCATGGTGGTGCACACGCTCAAAGCTTTTGCAGGTGTCCAGCGTCTGGCACAAGGTGTGCTGGTGTTGGCTCCAGATGATGTGCACATGGTGGAGGTGTTGGCGGCGCATCCGCAGCCTTTGTTTGAAACATCGCGCAAAGGTGGTGCGACGCGCGCAGACAGCGTGCTGGCAGGTTTGCGCGAATTGGTAAAGCAAGGCGCACACGAGACTGATTGGGTGCTGGTGCATGACGCGGCGCGTTGTTTGGTGACGCCCGAGCAAATCAACGCATTGATAGATGCATGCCAAGACGATGCCGTTGGAGGCTTGCTGGCTCATAAATTGGCTGATACCTTGAAAGCTGAAAGCCATGGCCGTGTGGCTCAAACGGTGGACCGCGCTGACAAGTGGTTGGCACAAACGCCACAAATGTTTCGCATAGGGGTGTTAATACAAGCCTTAGAACACGCAGGTGCTGCAGTAACTGATGAAGCCAGTGCCATCGAGGCAATGGGTTTGAGCCCATTGCTCGTCCCCGGAAATGCACAAAACTTTAAGGTGACCTACCCCGAAGACTTTGCCTTGGCGGCGGCGATTTTGAATTCGCGTCATTGACGCTTTGATTGATTGAAAGAACTAGCAATGACAGCACCCGCATTTCGAATCGGTGAAGGCTGGGATGTACACGCCTTGGTCGAGGGGCGTCCACTCATCCTAGGCGGCGTACGCATTGAGCACACACATGGGTTGCTGGGGCATTCAGATGCTGATGTGTTGTTGCATGCCATTACCGACGCTTTGCTTGGCGCGGCTTCGCTAGGTGACATTGGCCGACATTTCTCCGACACAGATGCAGCATACAAAGCTGCTGATTCTTGGGTGTTGCTTCAAAAAACAGCCGAGATGGTGCGTGCTGCAGGTTTCCAGATTGGCAACGTCGACAGCACTGTGATTGCGCAAGCGCCGAAGTTGGCCGTACACATGCCAGCCATGTGCCAGCGCATCGCAGATGCGATCGCGATTGATGTGTCTCGTGTGAATGTGAAGGCTAAGACGGCCGAAAAAATAGGCCCTGTGGGGCAGGGCCTAAGTATGGAAGCTCGCGCAGTAGCGCTGATTTATTGATTGCCGGGAGGTTTAGGGCCCAAAGCCGCTAAACCTTCAACCACTTCTCGCACCACACGACGGTGTTCGGGTTGCAACGCGAAGTAGCGAGAAATCAGTTGTTGGTCTACCAAATTGATACGTTCGTCGGTCAAAGCTTCGTCTGCAGGGCGGGGTGGTGGCGTACCAAACAACAAACCCTCAGGCGAAATTTTGAGCCACTTCGATAAGACCAAGAGTTTGTCTTGTTTTGGGATGGACACACCCATGAGCCAGTTGCGAGCGGCGTGGGAGGAAATTCCCTCCCCCCAGTATCGCAAGTTAAACTCGTTTGCGACGACAGTTGCTGATACTCGCACACCCGCATCCTTGAGCGCAGCGCGAAAGCGATCTGCAAATTTGCTGGTTTCTTTTGGGTAGATTTGTGTCATACCTCGAAGGTAAGTCAGATTTGGCTTTGGTGTTGTAATTGTAAGTAAAAAAATGTTTAAACATAGTTAATTAGTATTAATAATTAAGCCAAATCTTCAAATATTTTTTACTGAGCAGTCCAGCCTCCATCCATATTCCAGGCAACACCGCGGACATTGTTGCCAGCGCTAGAGCAGAAAAATACGGCCAATTCACCCAATTCTTCGGGGGTGGTGAATTGCATAGAAGGTTCTTTTTCACCTAAGAGCAACTTGATGGCTTCATCGTTAGAAATGTTCAGTGCGGCGGCCTTGGCATCCACTTGTTTTTGAACCAAGGGGGTGAGCACCCAGCCTGGACAGATGGCGTTGCAGGTCACGCCAGTGGTGGCGTTTTCCAAGGCCGTCACTTTGGTCAATCCCACAATGCCGTGCTTGGCTGCCACATAGGCAGACTTTTGCGCAGAGCCCACCAAGCCGTGAATGGATGCCACGTTGATGATGCGGCCCCAGTTTTGTTTTTGCATGTAGGGCAAAGCCAACCGCGAGGTATGAAATGCGCTGCTGAGGTTGATGGCAATGATGGCGTCCCAGCGCTCCACGGGAAAGTCTTCCACTGTGGCCACGTGCTGAATACCAGCGTTGTTGACCAAGATGTCCACGCCCCCAAAAGTATCTGCAGAAAACTTCATCATGGCTTCGATGTCAGTAGCTTTACTCATGTCTGCACCGTGGTAAGCCACTTGGACGCCTAAGGCGGTCACTTCGGCTTTGGGGCCGTCGACGTCACCAAAGCCGTTGAGAATGATGTTGGCGCCTTGACGAGCCAAGGCTTTGGCGATACCCAAACCGATGCCACTGGTAGAACCGGTGACCAAAGCTGTTTTACCGACGAGTGTGCGTTCTGACATTTTTGAAAACTCCATGCATTACGATGAGAAACCTATAGACATTATGCGGTTTTGCGGCTTACATGAAACATAACGGAGAAACGCAGCGCAGCTCGCTCTTGAGCGCTACGTTGCAAGATTTGCCAGATCAGCCAGAGGCGCTGACGCGCGCACGAGCTTTTGCCCAGCCTCTGCTGATGGCTGCGACGCTCGACACGGGCGAGGATGTGTTGGCTCACGCAGATGCGACCGCTCAGATTTTGAATGTGATTGGCGGCTCAGAGGCTATGCAAGCGGCCTGTTACCTGGTTTATGCGGCTGAGTATTTGCAAAAGCCAGAAGAGGTCATCGCCAAGGCGTTTGGGCCAAGCTATGCCGAGTTGTCAATAGAGACCTCTCGCTTGATACGTGTGCAGCGCATGGCACGCGCCACTGCTGCTGATGCGCAAATGGCTGCCATGCAAACTGAAAATGTACGCAAGATGTTGCTGGCGTTTTCGCGTGACTTGCGCGTGGTGCTGCTTCGCTTGGCCTCACGCCTGCAAACTTTGCGTCATTACGCAGCCAGTAAGCTGCCAGTGCCGCACAGTTTGGCTTATGAGTCCTTGCATGTGTTTGCGCCCTTGGCCAATCGCTTGGGTATTTGGCAGATTAAATGGGAAATGGAAGATTTGTCTTTCCGCTTCCTTGAGCCCGAAACCTACCGTGAAATTGCCAAGTTGCTTGATGAAAAACGCGTCGAGCGCGAAAACTACATGGTGCAGCTGCGTGAGCGCCTAGAGGCAGACTTAAAAGCTCAAGGCATCACAGCGCAAGTGGCTGGACGCCCGAAGCACATCTACAGCATTGTGAAAAAAATGCGAGGTAAGTCGCTCGACTTTTCTCGTGTGTTTGATGTGCGAGCGCTGCGTGTGGTCGTGCCATCCGTACCTGATTGCTACGCCACACTCAGCTTGGTACACACACAGTTTGCACCCATTGATTCGGAGTTTGACGATTACATCGCCAAGCCTAAATCGAACGGTTATCAGTCTTTGCACACGGTGGTGCGCGACGCACAGAGTCGTCCGATTGAAATTCAAATCCGCACCCAAGAGATGCACGACCATGCCGAGCACGGTGTGGCTGCGCACTGGGCTTATAAAGAGGCGGGCACCAAAGGCTATGCAGGGGTGAGTGCCTCTGGTGACTATGACGCCAAGATCGCAGTGTTGCGCCAACTTTTGGCGTGGGAGCGCGAGCTGTCGGCTGATGCGCAAAGCCAAGCGACCACCGATGCGCTGAGTGATCGGATTTATGTGCTTACGCCTGATGCCGCCGTCGTTGAGTTGCCTCAAGGCGGCACACCTATTGACTTTGCTTACACCTTGCACACCAACCTCGGCCATCGCTGCCGCGGTGCGCGTGTGGACGGTGTGATGGTCCCGCTGAATACGCAGCTCAAAAACGGCCAGACGGTGGAAGTGACGGCCATCAAGGAAGGCGGCCCTTCGCGTGACTGGCTCAACCCAGAATTGGGCTTCTTGGCCAGCTCACGTGCCCGTGCAAAAGTACGTGCTTGGTTCAACGCCCAAGCCATGCAAGAAACGGTGGCGAAAGGGCGTGAGGCCGTGGAGAAGCTGTTGCAGCGCGAAGGCAAAACGGCGATGAAGCTCGATGACTTGGCCTCGCAGTTGGGTTTCAAGTCCGCCGAAGCTTTGTTTGAGGTGGTGGGCAAAGACGAATTTTCATTACGCAACATCGAAACGCTGTTGAACCCGCCCACCACGGTGATGGTGGCGGACGACTATGTGCGCTTGAAGAAAGCCAAACCCAACGACAAAGCTTCTAAGAGCGGTGTGTTGGTGGTGGGCATTGATTCGTTACTCACGCAACTCAGCAAATGCTGCAAGCCTGCGCCGCCTGATGAGATACGTGGCTTTGTGACACGTGGCAAAGGCGTGAGCATTCATCGTGCCGATTGCGGCAACTTCCGTCAAATGGCATTGCGCAGTGGCGACCGTGTGATTGATGTGGACTGGGGGCAGTCGGCTTCGGCGCAGGCCCTAGTCTATCCGGTGGATGTGAATATTGAAGCCATGGATCGTCAGGGTTTGCTGCGCGACATCTCAGAAGTGTTTGCCAAAGAAAAGATGAATGTGATTGGCGTACAAACCCAATCGGTGAAAGACCTGGCTTGGATGACATTTACCGTTGAGGTGGGTGATTCACGCCGCTTGCAAAAGGTGTTGGGCTTGGTCAAAGAGGTGCGAGGTGTGAGAACGGCAAAGCGCCGCTGAAGTCTGCTATACTTTCAGCTTCGAACAACGTAGGCGCGTAGCTCAGTTGGTTAGAGCACCACCTTGACATGGTGGGGGTCGTTGGTTCGATTCCAATCGCGCCTACCATCTTGTTCCCCGTCAAGCCCGGCACTGTTTGAACAGTACTGGGCTTTTCTCTTTCAACGGGAGCTGACTTACATGAGCAGCAAAAAATCAAGCGCTTCAGATGACACGCAAGACCGTGTGATCAAGAAGTACCCCAACCGCCGCTTGTATGACACCGCATCATCCAGCTATGTGGCCTTGTCTGATATCAAGCAACTGGTCATGCAAAACACGCCGTTTCGCGTGGTGGATGCCAAGTCTGGGGATGATCTGACACGCAGCATCTTGTTGCAAATCATCTTGGAGCACGAGTCGGAAGGGGCTCCCATTTTGACCGAGCAGGTCTTGGCCAACATCATTCGCTTTTATGGGCATTCGATGCAAGGTTTCATGGGCTCTTACTTAGAGAAGAACGTGCAAACGTTCATGGACAACGTGCCGCAGCTGCCCATCGTGCCCACACTGATGAGCAGCTACGCTGAACAATTGCAAAAACAAACCGAACACATGATGGATGTGATGGGGCTGAACCGTAAATGACCGAAGTAATGAACACACCTAAAGTTGGCTTTGTGAGCTTGGGATGTCCCAAGGCTTTGACCGACTCTGAATTGATCTTGACGCAACTCAGCGCCGAGGGCTATCAAACCTCTAAAACTTTTGCTGGCGCTGACTTGGTCATCGTCAACACCTGCGGTTTCATTGATGACGCCGTGAAAGAGAGCCTCGATACCATCGGCGAAGCATTGGCTGAAAACGGCAAAGTCATCGTGACTGGTTGCTTGGGTGCTCGCCAAGCCGAAGGCGGTGCTAACTTGGTGATGGAGATGCACCCCAGTGTGTTGGCCGTTACAGGTCCGCACGCTACGCAAGAGGTGATGGACGCGGTACACGCGCATTTGCCCAAACCACATGACCCGTTCATCGACTTGGTGCCCAACAGCTTTGGCGAGGCGGGTGTCAAGCTTACGCCCAAGCACTATGCATATTTGAAAATCAGTGAAGGCTGCAACCACCGCTGCACGTTTTGCATCATCCCGTCCATGCGTGGTGACTTGGTCAGTCGCCCGATTGGCGATGTGCTCAAAGAGGCGCGTGCTTTGTTTGAGGGCGGCGTGAAAGAGTTGTTGGTCATTAGCCAAGATACATCGGCTTATGGCGTGGATGTGAAGTACGTCACCGGTTTTTTTGATGGTCAGCCCATCAAGACGCGTACCCTAGAGTTGGCCCAAGCCTTGGCCAAACTGGCTGAGACCTATGGCGCGTGGGTGCGTTTGCACTATGTGTATCCATACCCCAGCGTGGATGACATCATTCCGTTGATGGCCACAGGTCATGTGTTGCCGTATTTGGATGTGCCGTTTCAGCACAGCCACCCCGATGTGTTGAAACGCATGAAGCGCCCAGCCAGTGGCGAGAAAAACTTAGAGCGCATTGCCCGCTGGCGCGAGCTGTGCCCACAAATCGTGATTCGCAGCACCTTCATTGCTGGCTTTCCCGGCGAGACCGAAGAAGAGTTTGAACACTTGCTCAACTTTGTACGTGAAGCCGAGATTGACCGTGCCGGTTGCTTTGCCTACAGCCCTGTTGACGGTGCGGCGGCCAACGACATTCCAGGCATGTTGCAGCAAGAGGTGCGTGAAGAGCGTCAAGCCCGTTTCATGGCGGTGGCAGAAGAGGTGTCGATTGCCAAGCTCAAGCGCCGTATTGGTTCAACCATCCAAGTGTTGGTTGATTCAGCGCCTGCTGGTGGCCGCAAAGGTGGTGTGGGTCGCAGCTATGCTGATGCGCCAGAGATTGATGGTGTGGTGAAACTCTTGCCGCCGGAAAAACTCAGCAAAGTGCTCAAAGTGGGTGAGTTCACCCGCGCCAAAGTGGTGGCGACAGAAGGTCATGACCTTATCGCCATGCCAATTTAATTCACAAAAAACAAAAGCCACCGCAAAGGTGGCTTTCATTTAACTTATATTGGTGCCCAGGAAGGGACTCGAACCCCCACGATGTTACTCGCTAGTACCTGAAACTAGTGCGTCTACCAATTCCGCCACCTGGGCATTTCAGGAAAGAGA
>JACCDS011835028.1_pt1 | contig 23233 bp, 21 predicted proteins | sample 7446441 | NCBI WGS metagenome assembly JACCDS01 (sample SAMN15323445, study PRJNA562643) | freshwater metagenome | isolation source: river surface water | place: USA:Blue River Watershed | collected 2017-08-17 | reverse complement strand
ATCTATCACCGGCTGCACATCGTCAAATGGGCAAATTGGGTCTTCCAAATCGTGCAACCATAAGGTAGGAATGGTAAAGTTTTTAACAGCCCTACTAACCGAAAACCAAGCAATTGGTTGTTGGGAAATTTGTACAATCAACCGCTCAATAGCCTGATGCGTTTTGGGTTTTACCGACATCATTTGTACGAAGTGATTCAGCGCACGCGTACTTTCGGTAGCAGGAGCTATCAGCACTAATTTTTGTAAATCGGGTAATGCCTCGGCAGCTAACGATGCCGCTAGTGCTCCGAGAGAATGGGCCATGATGCCGTGCAATTGGCCAAATAAATGATTTACTGCAATAATGGCATTTTTATAAGCCAAAGAATGAATGTATTTTCCTTCACTAATGCCATGCGCCGGAGCGTCAAATGCTACCACATCAAAGCCGGCTTTTTGTAGGAGAATGATGTACTTTTCAAATTTGTAGCTGCTACTATTGAGCCCGTGTGCTATCAAAATGGTTTGGTGATTGCTTTTTGCTGCTTTCCAATGCCAACCGTATAAGGTGAGTCCGTCGCTTTTGAACGAAAAATTGGAAGCATGGGCAAAACTTGCCGGTTGTGGTAAACGGACTTTAGAATAGGGTTTGCAAAATAATTGAAAGGCTATTTTGGCAGCTCGGCGTTTTGATACAATAGATAAGGTATTAATTTTTGTTTTATAATAGCCAATTGCCATTCTTTGTGCTAATTTCATTGCGCCTTAAGTATAATTTATTCAAAGATATGGACGTCGTAATTATTGGAACAGGTAATGTTGCTTGGTTTATGGCTAAGTGGCTGCATTATCACAAACATCAGGTATTGCAAGTGGCAGGCAGAAACTTGCCCGAAGCGCAAGCATTAGCCAATCTTGTACAAGCCGATGCTACAAGCAATTTTTCAAATTTATTGCAAGCTGATGTGTACATTTTGGCAATAGCCGATACCTATATAGCCGAAGTAGCCAATCAAATAAAGTTATCAAGTGGGTTATTACTACACACTGCCGGTTCAGTAAGTATCGATGTTCTATTGCAATCTAGTGCCGCTCGCGGAGTTATGTGGCCAATGCAAAGCATTCACAAAAATACCCCGCTTACAACGGCAGTTCCGCTAATGATTGAGGCCAACAATCCAATAGCTATGTTCACCTTGCGTACTTTAGCCAATAGTTTGAGCCAACAAGTACAAGAGGCCAATCAATTACAGCGACAACAATTGCATGTGGCGGCCGTTATGGCAAATAATTTTGTGAACTTTTGGTATGTTTTGGCACACGATTTCTGCAAAAAAAAACAACTCGATTTTCAATTACTCCTTCCCCTCATTCAGCAATCGGCCATGCGTTTAAACGAACAGTTGCCGCACGCTACACAAACAGGGCCTGCTATTCGTGGGGATGAAGCTACCATACAGCAGCATCTGTTGTTATTAAGCAATCAGCCGGAGATAAAAGCCTTATACAGTCAAATGAGTACGGCTATTCAGCAATATCCTTGGCCGCAAAGCAAACCGTTCTTGCCATAGATAATCCTATATGTCATGTATGTATGTTGCCTATTGATTAGGCTTCATTAGCCATTTTAGCTGCATTTTCAGCCATTTGTAAGCCATCTATAAATTCTTCAATATCACCATTGATAACGGCATCTAAGTTGTACGATGTCAGTCCAATGCGGTGGTCCGTTACGCGTCCTTGTGGCCAATTGTACGTGCGTATTTTGGCACTGCGGTCACCGGTACTTACAAGCGTTTTCCGTTGCCTCGATATCTCATCTTCTTGTTTGCGCACTTGTTCTTCGTACAATTTGGTACGCAACATTTGCATGGCTTTTTCTCTATTGCCTAACTGCGAACGCTCCGTTTGACAAACCACTACTACGCCTGTAGGTATGTGGGTCAAAAATACTTTTGTTTCAACTTTATTTACATTCTGTCCACCAGCACCACCACTGCGTGCGGTTTCCATTTTTACATCGCTTTCCTTTAATTCAAAATCAACTTCTTCTGCCTCGGGCATTACTGCTACGGTAGCTGCTGAGGTATGTACCCGGCCTTGTGTTTCTGTATTAGGTACACGTTGTACACGGTGTACACCACTTTCAAATTTAAGTGTTCCATATACATCTTCGCCCACAACTTCCAAAATCACTTCTTTATAACCACCCACAGTGCCTTCGCTTTCACTCACAACAGTAGCTTTCCATCCTTTTTTATTGCAGTAGCGTAAGTACATGCCCAATAAATCGCCGGCAAACAAACTTGCTTCATCGCCACCAGTACCGGCCCTGATTTCTAAAATCGCATTTTTATCATCTTGCGGATCTTTAGGTATTAAAAGTTTGGTGAGTAATTTTTCTAACGCATCTTTTTGTTGTTCTAGTTCCGGTAATTCCATTTTGGCCAGTTCACGCAAGTCCTCATCGCTGCTATTCAAACTCTCCTTGGCAAATTCATAATCTGCTAATGTTTTTTTATATGCTTCGTAGGGCTGTACTATTTTTTCTAGCGCTTTGTATTCCTTACTGTATTTACCAAATTCTTTTTGGTTATTGATGATTTCCGGATTGGTGAGTGCTACACCTACTTGGTCAAACTTTGCTTTTATGGCCTCTAACTTATCCAGCATATAGCGGTTCTTTGTTTTTTGGGATGCAAAAATACAGTATTACTACCTACAACGTGGTTTAAAAATGTCTATATAAAAAAGTGAGTATGTGTGCTAGCGTGAATAAATAAATTATAGGGGGCGTTCCCCTTCGGGTCGGGCTTTTTGCTTTTACTCCTCGCCGCCACCTTTCAGGATGTCGGCTGTGGGGTAACCGCTTCAATCCCTAACGCTTTCAATACTCATTATGAAAGGTATATACAATCAATTGATTGCTATATCGAAACGTAAGGATTGTGTTTTTTTTCATACCCTATTGTTGTTGGCGATCCATGACCCGAGTATACCGTCGTTTCATCAGGAAGGGTATATAATTGTTGTACAATACTTTGTTGCAATACCTCGAAACTTGCAAAAGGTAAGTCGGTTCGTCCTATGCTGTTGTTAAACAATACATCGCCCGAAACCACAAATTGCTGTTGTGCATGGTAAAAACTAATACTGCCGGGGCTATGTCCCGGTGTAAACAATACTTCTAGTGTTTCAGAACCCAAAGCAATTGAGTCACCTGCGGTTAAAAAGTGCAAAGGACCTTTATACACTTCAAAAGGCAATCCCCATTTTTGACCACTTTCGGGAGCCCACGCAAGCATTTTTTCTTCTTCTTTGTGCAAGTGCATGGTTAATCCGTATTGTTGGTGCACCCATTTGCTGCCAAATACGTGATCCAAATGGCAGTGTGTTTGTAATAAATAAATAGGGTTTAGGCCATTGTGCTGTATGAATTGTTGTAAAGTAGTTTGTTCGGCAGAAAAATAACAACCGGGATCTATGATAGCGGCATCGCCATTATCGTTATATAAAATATAGGTATTTTCCTGTATAGGGCTAAAAGTAAATGTTTGTATGTGTATCATACCGCTTTGTTTTGAATACTCAAAATTACAAAGGTGTGTTGTTTATTGTAAGCAAATAAATATCTTCTTCAGGTGCTGCGGAAATTGCCACGCTAAGTAGGTGTTGTTTATTGTAAGCAAATAAATATCTTTTTTAGGGGCAAATGGGCACTGTAGCAATTTTGTGAACGGTTGTTCGATAGTTTTAACACAGTTTCAACGATATTTCTATCGCAACTGTAATTAAACAAGTATTTTTACTTTTTATAAACAATTTATATTGCCCAGTAATGTTTACAGAATTTTTGGGCAGCAATAGATGTACAATAAGTGTCTTTATTTTTATAATATTTTTCCCAATATGCATTGCAATAAAAGTAAAATTTGGCTTATAGGGGTGTTGTTTTTGCTCGCGGCTGTGCAACTAAGTGCACAGGTAAATACGGTACAGTTTGGAAGAAATCGGTTGCAGTATAAGAAATTTTCATACCGATTTTTCGAAAGTGCCAATTTCAATACCTATGTTACGGCAGGCGGTAATGAGTTGGGCAAATTTGCAGCTCAATTGGCAGAGGAAGAATTGCCGAAATTGGAAAAAGCGGTGGAGTATTCTTTACTGAAAAAAGCCAATTTGATTGTTTATAACAACTACAACGATTTTAAACAAAGTAATATTGGTAACGGTATCGATTGGCAAACACCCGGAGGATTAACCAAGTTGGTCAATAATAAATTGGTTGTTTATTTTGATGGTAACCACAACCATCTGCGCGTTCAAATTAGGGAAGGAATTACGCGGGTGCTTGTAGAAAACTTGCTTTTTGGCGACGATATTGGCGAAATAGCCGGCAATCAAGCATTGCTCGATTTGCCAAAATGGTTAACTGACGGATACATTCAATACATTGCAGAACCTTGGAATACAGAACTTGATGATGCATTGCGAAATATTATATTAAACAATACCTACACAAATTTTTATCAATTTGCTTACTCTAAACCCCAATTAGCTGGCAGGGCTTTCTGGCAATTTATTGCCGAAAAATACAAACCCAACAATGTTACTTACTTTCTTTTTTTAGCTAGAACCTATAAAAGTTTGAATGTGGCTGCGGAGCGAATTTGTAAAAAGAAATTCAAAGCTGTATTGGCGGAATTTATGGAGTACGAAGACGATAAATACAACGCCGATATAAGACAACGCCGCAATGCACCAAAAGGCCAATTGTCGGTATCGGAAGATGTGAGTTCCTCTGATTTGTATCGTTTTCAGGTGAATCCCAATCCTCGCAACAATGATTATGCAGTGGTGGAATTCAACAAAGGCATTTACACCGCCAAGTTGGTAGAAAATTTTTACGAAACAACCATTCTGCTCAAAAAAGGGGTATTAACTCGTCAAGGAGATGTAAACCCGAATTACCCAATTTTGGCTTGGGATCCTAAGGGTACCAATTTGTTGACGATCTACGCACATAAAAATAAAATCAAAATGTTTGTGTACGATGTTGTGGGCAGATACAAACGAAATGAACAAGAAATTAGTGGCTTCGACCAAATTTTGGATGCCAATTATATGCTCGATAACAACACCATTATTTTAAGTGCTGTAAGAAATGGTCATAGCGACATCTATATTTACAAAATAGAAGAACAACAAGCTACACAAATTACCAACGATGTGTACGATGATTTACAACCCACGTTTGTTACTTTCCCCAATCGTTATGGTATTATTTTTTCCTCAAATAGGCCAGGCAATAATGCACCCAATAGCGACACCGTATTGCCAAGTAGAAACCGGTTCAATATTTTCATGGTAGATATTTTAAACAATACGCCTACCAAACAAATTACCCAACTAACCAATGTGAAAATGGGTAACGCTACATTTCCCATGCAATACAACCAAAATCACTTTACGTTTGTATCGGACGAAAATGGCATTGCCAATAGGTGGGCGGGCTTTTTTAGTACACAACGCAACGGCTTGGATACCTTGTACTTTGTGGGCGAAGAACTATTACGCAACCCTACGGCCAAATACCTTGATAGCACTTTAAGTGCTTGGCAGAAAGATGAACCCGATAGCATTCGCTATTTTCAAGTATACAGCGACTCTACCTATACTTTTCCCATTACCAACTACGAAAGTTCCTTGCTAGAAACAAGGGTAGCTGGCAACAACGGGCAGTTAAGCGAAGTAAGGCTTGATGGAGATTATAAAAATTTGTACAAATTGCGCATTAATGAAGATGTGCTTAATAAACGCAATGTAAATGCTCGCCCAACAGCCTATGCTAAATGGTTAGCGGCTAGTCAAAAAAGTGAACAAGGCAATGCTGTTGAATATGGTAAGAGCAATAAAACATCTAAAAACAAAGAAACAAACCTGTTTCAAAACGATTTTGCTGACGAGCCACTCGATACCGGAAATGCCAAATTTGTAGCGCTACCTCCGGCCACCAAACGTGCCAAAATGTTTCCCTACCGTTATCATTTTAGTGCCGACTATTTTCAAAGTGGTCTCAATAACAACGTACTCATTACTCGCTACCAGCCTTTTACCGGTGGCTATGGGCCTGTATTTTTAAATAACGCAACCGATTTGAATTGGAGTTCTGTTCTTGGCACAAGCGACTTATTCGAGGATATTAAATTCACCGGTGGATTTCGATTTGCCCAAAATTTATCCGACAAAGACGTATTTGTTTCCTTTAACAACTACAAACGTATGATAGATTGGGGCTTTACTTATTACAGAAGCAATAGAAAGAATGTTCAAGGACTGTTTGAAGGAACTGTAAATGGTAATGATTTGCAATATTTTGCCAATTCGTTGTATACTAATATTTACCAAATCAATGCATCGGTACCTATTAACGAAATTAAAAGTTTACGCGGCAGTTTGGCTGTACGTACCGATAGAGGAGTCATTAAATCTGTGATTGAAAACTCTTTAATTATGCCACTTCCAGCACTAAATAAATACCCCGATACAAACACCCAAACCATTATTAGCAGATGGGAATTTGTGCACGATAATTCGCTGAATCCCGAACAAAACATTTGGCACGGCTTGCGCTACAAAGTGTATCTCGACGTTAATTTTTCGCTTCAATCGGCTACTAAAGGAGCCAATACATTCAATTTTGGATTTGACGTACGTCGTTACATACCTATCTATCGAAATTTTATTTGGGCAGGTCGTGCAGCGGCAGATATCAGTTGGGGCAAAAAGAAAATTTTATATTACTTAGGTGGGGTAGATGGTTGGATTTGGCCTAGTTTCAACAATACCAATCAGCCTGCAGCAGACCAAAGTTACGCCTTTCAATCGCTAGCTGTAAATATGCGCGGCTACCAACAGAATGTGGCCAATGGTAACAACGCTTTTGTTTTCAATAGCGAGTTTAGATTGCCAGTATTTTCCACCCTTTTTAATATGCCCATCAATAATGCCTTTATTCGCAATTTTCAATTGGTTCAATTTGTAGATTTGGGTACTGCTTGGAATGGCAAATACAATGGCATTCAACGCCCTTCGCAAACTTATGTTAACCAATTTTCGACCATTAAGATTGATGCAGGCGGATTAGGCCCATTTGCCGGCGGCTATGGATTTGGTATGCGTAGCAGTCTATTAGGGTATTTTGTAAAAGCAGATTTGGCATGGCCAATGAAGGGACTTTTTCGAGGAAATTCCGTTTTTTATTTGTCGCTCGGGCTCGATTTTTAATAGCTGTTTGGGTTATTTTTTCAGTACTGATGATTGACATTTTTAAAATAAACATGGCGAATTTTGCAGCTTTTTTGTGAACGCTTAAGGCAATAAATCAACAAAGTTGCAGCCAAACAACACGCTTTAAAAAAAGTGAAACAACTAACTGAAAATAAATCCTTAATACATGTGATGAAATAATCTTGTATTGATTTTCAAACAAGAAATATAATTGAGTTGTTTTTAGCATTTTCACCCTCTCAATATTGTTTTTTTGTATTGCTTGTATTCTGACTTATAACTAAATGTAGCATCTTTCTTGCCAAAATACTAGTCATATACTTATCTTTGTAAACATGTACACCATCATTCGAGAGGCACTGTTTCATTTTGATCCTGAAAAAGTTCACCACTTTAGTATGGGATGTTTGCAAACAGCTTGTAATATCCCCTTTATTCAGCAACAAATTAAGCAACAGTTTACTGTTACACATCCAAGTTTGGAGCGAAAGTTGTGGAATTTGCATTTTAAAAATCCGGTAGGTTTAGGAGCCGGTTTTGATAAAAATGCGTTGTATATACAGCAATTAGCGGCTTTAGGTTTTGGTTTTGTAGAAATTGGTACTGTTACACCTAAGCCACAGGCCGGTAACGAACAACCAAGGCTTTTCAGACTACCGCAAGACAAAGCATTGGTTAACAGAATGGGCTTTAATAACGAAGGAGTTGTTGCCGTGAAAAGAAGGCTCGAAGCCCTGCAAAACAAATCCATTATTGTTGGGGGGAATATTGGAAAAAATAAAGTTACACCCAACGAAGATGCATGGAAAGATTATGAAATTTGCTTTAAGCAATTGCACCATTGCGTGGATTATTTTGTAGTAAACGTAAGTAGTCCCAATACACCGGGTTTGCGTGCTTTGCAAGAAAAAGAAGCATTGGGTAAAATTTTATCTCATTTGCAACATATTAACCATGGAATGCGTACACCCAAACCGCTTTTGTTAAAAATTGCTCCGGATTTAACCCAAGAGCAACTTGACGATATTGTAGCACTTAGTTTTGAAGTGCAATTAGATGGCTTGGTAGCTACCAATACAACTATTTCTCGTGCAGATTTGCGTACCAACAATGCGCAAATACAACAAATTGGTGCTGGCGGACTTAGCGGGTTGCCCATTAAAGCTATGAGCAATCGTGTAACCCAATATTTACACCAACAAACGAATGGCAAAGTACCTATCATTGGAAGTGGAGGTATTTTTACGGGACAAGATGCTGTTGAAAAAATGGCATTGGGAGCCTCACTAATTCAAGTATGGACCGGCTTTGTATACCAAGGGCCTGCCATTGCAAGCAACATTTGCAATTATTTGATTAATCAAAAATAAATATACGTTTATGCAATTATTTTCTGCTGACAATTTAATCAGTTTTTTGGTTTTGGTAATTCTAGAAATAGTATTGGGAGTAGATAATGTGATTTTCGTGAGCATCATCATCAATAGGTTGCCGGATGCATTGCACAAAAAAGCGCGTTTTGCATGGATGTTAACTGGTATCATCGTGCGCAGTTGTTTGCTTTTTGGCTTATCGTGGCTATTGGCACAAAAAGGAAAACCCTTATTCAGCTTCGCAAATAAAAATTTCGATTTGGCAAGCTTGGTAATGATTGCTGGCGGTTTGTTTTTAATTTATAAAACAGTAGTGGAAATACACCACAAATTAGAAGGAGAAGAAGCGGCCGCTAACAACAAAGCTGCGAAAAAAATATCTTTTCCTCAAGCATTGGTGCAAATAATGCTTATTGATATGGTGTTTAGTTTTGATAGTATTATTACAGCAGGCGGTACTGCCAAGTTGCTAGAAGTAATGGTGGCTGCTGTGGTCATTGCAATGTTGGTTATGTTTTTATTTAGTGCCGTTATAGCTAATTTTATACACCAACATCCCACGATAAAAATGCTTGCGCTATCGTTTTTGGTCATGATTGGTTTGGTATTGTTTATTGAAGGTTGGGATAGTCAGGGTGCACATGAAATGCACCTGAAAAACTATGTTTATTTTGCGATGGCATTTTCTTTTGGTGTTGAATTGTTGAACATGAAAATGCGAAAGGCATCTACAAAACCCGTTGAACTTCGCGAGCCAACACTCAACGATGAGCAGTAATTGGGTTTCGTAGTTAATACTTAGTCCAAGAATCGCCTAGTTGTGCGCTCATTTCTTCAGCTTTCTTAGTTTGATTAAAGCACCAACAATGCAAAAAAGCAATTTTATTAACTAGCTTCAATCGTCATCTCCGCGGTTGGCTGCTGATAATCAAGGTGGTATAAACCTGCAATTTCTAGATATATTATCAGGAAGTGGCATGTTTTGTTTAATTAAAAATGACTTAAATTGCCATTTTGATAAACTTTTTAGCCCTATTCATGTATTGAATTTATCAAATACCTTTTTAAGTAATTAAATTCAGTTAGGAAAATTAAAATGATAGGCACTGTTAGATATGCTTGTTTATAACTGACTTTCATGTAAGCAGTTGGTAGCAATAGGCATAATGGTTGTGAGTGATTTGTGTGCGCATTGCCCGCTAAATATGTTTTCTATCAACTCCCATGACCAAACTAAGCAATCATACCTATTATCAGCCCTTGGATGTTATCAACATGCCTTTTCAGTTGTTTGTAGAACACTTGATGGAATTGATAACGTTTCATGACATACGAGGTAATTTTTTATACACGTCGCCTGTATGTGTTGATTTGTTGGGCTATACGCAAGCGGAAGTAATCAACGCTAAAATGGCCGACTTATTTCATCCTGCTGATGTGTTGAAAGTAAAACGGTTGCGCAGGGCATTGTTAAGTGGAGCTCAAAAAGTACAAATTGCTTATCGTTGTAAACACAAAAATGGCAATTGGCGTTATTTACAGTCGTCATGTTCGCCAATGATAGATGCCTCGGGACACACCTATTTTGTAACAGTAACCAAAGACATTACTTATCAAACCGAAATAGAAAAGTCTAATTCCAACAATCATGTTTTGTATCAAAGCTTGATAGAAAGTTCTGATAACATCATTGCGCTAATAGATAATGCAAGTGTATTTATCTATGCCAACGAAAAAGCGCAGCGGTTGTTGGGAAAAACGCTGCACCAAATTGAAGGCAAAACCATTGCAGAACTATTTACAAAAGATATTGCAAGCCAATATGAACCTTTGCTGCACGCAGCAATATTTCAAGGGAAAAAAAGTGTTTTTGAATCGTCCTTTAGTATTAACGGGAAAAAACATTGGCTCAACAATGTGGTATTGCCTGTACGTAATGCAGATGGCTGCATTTATGCCGCCATGCTCAATTCAACGGATATTACCAATATCAAAAAGCGAGAGTTAGAAATAGCGCATCAGAACGAACAATTATCCAATATCGCTTATAAAGTATCCCACTCTTTGCGTTCACCTTTGTCTAACATTATGGGACTCATTAATTTACTCACAATGGCCAAGGGGCAGCCGGCCGATATGGATTTTTTGGAAATGATGGATGCAGAAGCCAAAAAATTAGATCTCGTTATACACGATATTGTTCAGCAAGCAAGTAAGCATACAGTTCCTAAATGAGGCGATTTTCTTCCTATTGAAATAACATATCGGCAATTGTAAAAATGCCGAAAACCACGCTTGCTGTGCCATTGGCTGTCATGAAAGCAATGTTTACCCTGCTTAAATCGGTTGGTTTTACAATGCTGTGTTGGTATACCAACATGCCACAAAAAATAGATACCCCTATCCAATAAAATACATGAAAAGAACCGAGAAAACCGGCTGCAACAACAAAGGTGGCACTGGCTAAATGTAACAGTTTACTTACCTGCAAGCCTTTTGTTTTACCTAAAACAGATGGAATAGAATACAATTGTTGTTCAGTATCAAATGCTACATCCTGAAGCGCAAAAATAATATCAAAGCCGCTTACCCAAAACACAACCGATAGTGAAAAAAGAATTGGGAGTGTATGGAAGGCCCCCGTAACCGCTAAAAATGCACCAATTGGTGCAAGCGATAACCCTATACCAAGTACCAAATGACACAATGCTGTAAAGCGTTTGGTATAACTGTAAAATAAAATCACAAACAAGGCTACAGGACTTAAATAAAAGCAAATTCGATTAATAAAAAAGGTGGCCGTTATAAATACCAAGCAATTCACAATTACAAATCGGAGTGCTTTTTGTGGCGAAATAATACCTTGTGGTATTTCTCGGATAGCTGTTCGTGGATTAAGCGCATCAAAATGCCTGTCCAAATACCTATTATAAGCCATCGCTGCATTTCGAGCTGTAATCATACACACCAAAACACCCGCTAAGGAAGGCCAATACACAACATACCATGGAGAAGAGTGTACGTTTTGAAGCATCTGCTGCTCGTGTTTAATACCCAAAAAAAAGCCAATAAATGCAAAGGGCATTGCAAAAATGGTATGGCTAAATTTTACTAGGCTAAGATAGTGTTTGGCTGTTGTCATAAAAGTAAATGGGGTGAATGCTACAGCAATTAAATAAGTATTTCAAAAAAACGTGTTTAGTTTTTTGAAAGTGTAAACTCAGTGAGTTTCCAAATAACAATGCCTGCTGCAACAGAAATGTTTAAAGAATGTTTGCTGCCAAGTTGCGGTATTTCTATACAACCATCACATTGTTCCAATACGGCAGAATCCACTCCGGATACCTCGTTTCCCATCACTATAGCAATAGGTTGCGAAGGCATTTGAAATTGTTCTAGGGATATGCTCCCTTCGGCTTGTTCTACTGCAAAAACAGTATAGCCACGTTGCTTTAAGTCCAAAACAGCATCAACTGTTTGTTCATAATGTAACCAATCTACTGTTTCCGTAGCGCCCAATGCCGTTTTTTGAATATCGCGATGCGGAGGTTGGGGTGTATAGCCACACAAACAAATGGCTTCTAGTAAAAAAGCGTCCGCTGTTCTAAATACACTGCCCACATTGTTCATACTGCGTACGTTGTCTAAAATAACCACAATTGGCGTTTTAGCGGCTTGTTTAAATTCACCAACCGATAACCTGCCCAATTCGTCCATACTTAATTTTCGCATCTTGCAAAAGTAATTGTTACAATTACAAAAAGTGCAGCAATGCCTAGTGGTAAAGCACTTATCAACTTTTGCATAGCTTGAGTTGTGTTTATTTTAACAAAGTGGGTTATGAAAAAAACAGCTACTTTGTATCTCTTTCAAAAAACATATTATGACACGTTACTTCTTCTTTCTTTTCGTTTTGCTATTGGCAACCGTAAACAATAGTTATGCTACTGACGATAAATTATCTATACCTGCTACTTTAAAAGCGGCCACCGTTTTTAGAGCGGGCGCGGAATTGATGCACACGGCTAGTGCTTACTTAAATAAAGGCAATACGGAATTGGTAATTGAAAACGTAAGTAATCAGCTTGATGTAGCAAGTATTCAAGTAAAAACAGCCAATGCGGTTACCATATTAGGTATTGAATTTGCCAATAATTATTTGAATACAATACCTAAAAGTGCCCGGATTAAATTTTTGGAAGACAGTGTTGCACAGTTGCAAAAAGAAGTGGATAAACTGCAATTGCAAATCAATAACAATCATGAATTGGTGGGTGTTCTAAAAAACAATAGAGATATCAAGGGAACACAAAATGGTTTGAGTGTGGCGGAATTGATGAAATTAATGGATTTCTATAAATCCAAACTGACCGAATTACAAACAGATGCCTTTCAATTACAAGGCCGGTTACAAAAACAAAACGAATTATTGCAAAAAATGCAACAACAACTTGCGGAGGAACAACAAAAAAACACGAGCAATGCAGGAAAAATCATTTTACAACTTTCTGCGGCCATGCAAGGCAAATACGATTTTACAATTACTTACATTGCTCAAAACGCTTTTTGGAAACCTTTTTACGATGTACGTGTAGACAATAATGTATTGCCTTTGAAAATAGTGTATCGTGCCAAAATAACACAAACCACCGGTATTGATTGGAAACAAGTTAAGCTAGTACTTTCTACCTCTACTCCTAATCAGTCGGGCAATGCCCCCACTTTGAATAGTTGGTTTTTGAATTATGTAACCCCTTTTTATGGCTATCCACGTAGTGCCATGGCATTAACAAAAAAATCAAAAGATGTATCGGAAGACGCCATGCCCATGGTATTGGGTGCAGCTCCTAAAAATGACTTATCCGAAAGCAATAAAAGTAGCAACTTTCAAGAAAAACCCATCTATATTGTTAATGGGAATGTTGTATCTGTAACTGAATACCAACAAATTAATCCAAGTTCTATCAAGTCGGTAAATGTATTAAAAGGCGCATCGGCAACACAATTATATGGTAGTCAGGCTGCTGCAGGAGCTATTGTAATTACGCTAAAAGAAGGACTTGAGGATTATGTTGCAATAGATGACCATGTGTTAAACACGAGTTTTGATATAGATATGCCATATGATGTGCCAACAACGGGTAAAGAACAAACGGCCACATTGAAAACTTTCGATATGCCCGCTACATACAGCCATATTGCCGTGCCCAAACTAGATGGAGATGTTTATTTGGTAGCCAAAGTAGCAGGATGGGAAAAATTAAACTTATTGCCCGGCGAAGCAAATGTAGTGTTTGAGGGTACTTATGTAGGAAAATCGTATATCGACCCTAATACTATCCAAGATTCCCTAAGTGTTACTTTAGGGCGCGATAAACGCGTGACTGTGAAACGGAATAAACTGACCGATTTTAGCAGCGTGAAATTCTTAGGCACTAATAAATTGCAAAAATTTACATTTGAAATTACGGTTAGAAACAACAAAAAAGAAGCTATTCAGGTAATGTTGAGCGATCAATATCCAATCAGTACCAATAAAGAAATAGAAGTAGAATTACTTGATGCGGGCAATGCAAAGCTGAATGCAAACGAAGCGTCGTTACTGTGGGAATTGCCACTTGCACCCAACGAAACCAAAACAGTAAGATTTAGCTTTACAGTAAAATATCCAAAAGATAAAGTGTTGAATTTGTAAAATAAACATACATATTTGCACGCATTTGCCAATAATGCCAATAGGTATACCCAATTTATAGAAGTATGAAAGATTTTAAAAAATATTTTATCATTAACGAAGAGCCGGCTATTGTATATCAAGCACTTACGAATGAAGCCACCTTGCGTTTATGGACAGGGGAACCAGCAGTGATGGGAACCGAACCCGGAAGCGAATTTTCGTTGTGGGACGAAAGCATAACCGGTAAAAATATTGCTTTTGAACCCGGAAAAAAACTCGTACAACAATGGTATTTTGAAGGTCAGGAAGAACCATCTATTGTTACCATCATTTTGCACGCACACAAGCAGGGCACTTCTGCCGAATTACGTCATACCAATATACCGGACAACGCGTACCAAAATATGGTAGAAGGGTGGAACGAAAGCTATTTTGGGGTGCTTGCCGAATTTTACGAAAATGATCAAGACTAAACGCCACAAGTATGAGTAGGATTTTATGTATAGATTATGGCGGAAAACGAACGGGCTTGGCCGTTACCGATCCCTTACAGCTAATAGCAACAGCACTTACCACAATTGATACAAAGGAGTTGTTCAATTATCTTAAAACTTATGTGGCAGCCGAAAATGTATCGCTGATATTGATTGGGTATCCTTTAGATTTAAACGACAAAGCTACGCATGCCACACCGTTAGTGGAAGCTGCTATTAAACAATTGAAAACAACCTTTCCATCCATTCCAATACAAAAGGTTGATGAGCGCTATACCTCAAAAATGGCAAGCATGGCCATGGTACACATGGGCATGAAAAAGAAAGATCGACAACAAAAAAGCAATATTGATAAAATAGCAGCTACCATTATGTTGCAAGATTATTTGGCTTACCGATAAACAGCTGTTTTGGACTGTTTTACGTTAGGGATTGCAGCGGTTACACCACAGCCGACATTCTGAAAGGTGGCGGCGAGGAGTTTGAGCGAAAAGCCCGACCCGAAGGGGAACGCCCTACAGTTGTATCTGTATTCACGGAACAATTTGTATGTTGTAAATACGAATGTTACCAATTAAGGCTTTTTTTATTGTAATCAAGCCGTTACTTTTGCAATAGTACGCTTTGTAAAAAAGCTCGATTTTAGAAATCCTAAGTTAGTAAACGAATAGATATATTTCATGATTCTTCCTATTGTTGCCTATGGCACACCCGTGTTGCGAAAAATTGCCGAGCCCATTACCGAGGAGTACCCGGATTTGAAAAAATTGATTGCAGATATGTGGGAAACCATGTATTACAGCCATGGTGTAGGGTTGGCAGCACCGCAAATTAATAAGCCGATACGCTTGTTTGTAGTAGATAGTCAACAAATATTGGATAATTTAGAAGAAGATGAAAAAAAAGAATATCATGGTCAGGAAGGCGTGAAAGAAGTGTTTATTAATGCACAAATAGTTGCGTTAGAGGGCGATACTTGGGCTTACAATGAAGGATGTTTAAGTATTCCGAAAATTAGAGAAGATGTATTTCGGCATCAAACAGTGGTGCTTTCATATCTAGATAAAGACTTTAACCCTAAAACAGCTACCTTTAGTGGGATTACGGCAAGGGTTATTTTGCATGAATATGATCATATAGAAGGTAAATTGTTTATAGATTATTTAAAGCCCTTACGCCGAAAATTGCTTGGTAGCAAACTGAACGATATTACAAAAGGGAAAGTAAAAGTGGATTATAAAATGGTGTTTCCAAAGTAATGAAATGGCTTTTAGCAATACTGCTATTGGCGTTGCGCGCTACTGCTCAGGATACAACGTTGTTGATAGGCAACCAACAAACCACTTTGCCGGAAGTATTTGTACGCAACCACTTTGACTATCAAAAATTGCTCAAACAAATTCAGAACGACACTACCTTTTATAAGGCATTTAAAAACTTACGGATTCTTAACTATACGTCCCTTAACCATATACAAATGGTGAATAAAAAGGGTTTGGTGCAGGCATCGCTGCAAAGCAAAACAAAGCAACTGCGAAAAAATGGTTGCAGAACCATGCAAATATTGGAAGAACAAGTTACCGGCGATATGTACAATAAGCAGGGCGCGTTCAACTATCTTACAGCTCAGTTATATGCCTCGTTGTTTTTCACAAATGGACAAATTTGTGGTGAATCCAATATTGTGTCCGGACTAAAACCTACCGTTTCCGATAAAAAAGGGATAGATAAACACAAGGAGCAACTGAAAATGCTCTTTTTTAATCCTGGAAAAAAAATTTCAGGCATTCCATTCATAGGCGATAAACTAGATGTTTACGATACACATGCTCAAAAGTTGTATAACTACAAGTTAGATTATGTACAATACAAAGGAACTCCGTGTTATTTGTTCTCTATTTTGCCAAAGAGCGATTTGGGGGTGTTTAAACAAAATGGAGTGGTGGTAGACGAGATGAACACTTGGTTCGACAGTCAAACATTAACCGTTTTGGCCCGTACATATCGGTTGAGTTACAAAGCCGGTGTATATGATTTTGATGTAAGTATGGAAGTAGAGATGGATAAAGTGGGTAACTTGGTAGTGCCAGTGTTATTGCGTTATAAAGGCAATTGGGATGTGTTGTTTAAAAAGCGCGAAATTGGATTGTTCACTGCTACTTTGTTTGGCTTTAGTAACGAATAGTTATTCTAAATTTATTGCTATTGACGAATAATTAAGCATATTTCGTAGCCGCTAATTGAGTTTGTCTAAGTATTCCGTAATGGCTTTGAGTGTTACTGCTTCGGGGTTGACTTTAATAACAGGATTTGCCGTTGTATTGCTTACGGTTGTGTTGCCTAAATAATAACTACTGCCAATTTTAGAGATACTTACAATTGTTAAAGGGGCGTTTTTGGGAATGCCATTGGCATAAAAAAGTTTGTTTTTAATATCACCTATTAATCGAATAGTTGTTTTTTTATTTGCGGGTAGTGCGTAAATAATGGTGTTTTTATTGGTGAAATTGAGTGGTAAAATGGCATTGATTCTGCCGCGGGGAATGCCCACAGTATCGTTAAAGGTACCCACACAAGTCCATCTTGTTTCGGGTAATTCTAACTCGTAACCCATTTTTTTGTAGTTTGGATTGGGGAAATTTCCTTCATCCCAAATTTCTGCCATGCCATATGGAATCCAAGTGAAAATAGAATCTTGTAGTTGCTTTATTGGTCGGCCTACAAATGTAAATACAGGTTGTGGCAGTACAGTCTCTTTTAATTTTACTACTATGTGTGCATTAGGGTGTAGGCTTAATTCTTGGCCATTTTTTAATACACGAACATGTAGCATAGCCAAAGGGTTTATGGCATTAACCACGTTTGCTAAGCTTGTACGATTAAACCGGATAAAATCGCCTCTTTTGCGCAATAAGATGATTTCGATTTTTACACCACCTTGAGCCAATCCGCCTCCACTGTTAATTAAACTATTGCCCGGAATAGCTATTTGTATGCTATCGTTTTGTAAACTCACTAATTTACCCGAAGCAATTTGGAAGGTATCCACTATTGGGGGTTGGGCAATTTCATTAATTGGTTGTGCGTTGCTATCGGTATTGATAGCACCCGATTGCCAAGTAGTATCGTTTTCGGCATTGTTGTAAGGAACAAATTGTTCATTTTCATTTTTAGTACATGCCTGTAACAAAAACGAAAAAAGTACAATGAAGATGATATGATTTCGGACTTGGTTCATGTTGTCAATTAGATACTTTATTGTAGCGAAATGCTGCTTTTGGAAAGATTATTTAATTGTAAGCGTATGCCCGCCGTAATGCCTGTCAATTGAATTTTTTGGTTGAAATGTAATGTTGCGGATTGATGGTTGGTTAGTGCATACCTAAAATGGGGTTCTGCAAAAACGGTGGTTTGGTAATTGAGTTTCTTATAAATTCCAAAGCCGCCAACAAGCCCTACTTGTAGTTGAGAACGATAAACCGGGTTGTTGCTGTTGTTAAGGCTCATTAAGTTGCGGTTGTTGTCGTACGTATAGCCAAGGTAAGTATTGCTGATACCCAAAACAGTACCGGCATGTAATCCAAATTGCCAATCATTGTTGCCAATCAGATAAGAAGCAATAATGGGAATTTCAATGCTTTTATATTGATTAATGAATGTTTTTGTTCGGTAACCTATTTCGGTAACAGTAGTAGTATCTAGAAAGGTAGTAGTTACGCCCAATTCGTTGGTGATGGAACGAGTAACAAGCACTACCGTTGTTTTACGTTCATTTTCCGTTTTTTGTACAAATTGTTGGTTGTTTTGTGTGTATTGAATACCTGCTGAAACAAACCAATTTTGCCCTATAGATTTGGTTATTCTTCCTCCAATGGTAAAACCCATTTTCATGCGTTCTGTACTATCTTTTAACAATAAATAAGCTTGAGAAACACCTGTACTGCGTACTTGTTGCGTGGCAATATTGGGCGAAGCAAAAACATCTATAAATACATTGCGATGCTTATTTTCAGGGCATGCTAATGGATGCCTAATGGAGTGATTAGACTCATTCAATAGACTTGGCAATTTACGTGCAGGCAATTGTACATACATACTCGCAATTTTTTCTTTGCCCAAAGCATACCATTGGTCATTTGTTTCAGGTATTGCTTCAATAGTATGCGGAGACTGCATTTGCTGTGCCAATGCTACACCTGCTTGTGTTATCAATTGGTCATTGGTTAATTCAACCAATTCTGCTTGCTTGTTTGTGGGGATACGAAGTGTGCCAATTGATTTGTGAGGTGTTGCTTTTGGGGCGTTAGATGTGGTTGAAGTGTTTGGATGAATATTGTTAAGGTTGTTTTGGATAGTAAGTGAAGTGTTAGAACTGTCTTCTAAATGGGGCGTATGGTTATTGTTCACTTCGTTTTGTACGGGCGGATGGGTGGATGTATTTGAATTGTTTGATGGTTTGGGTAAGTTGGTTTGTTCGTGTGTTTCTTGGGCTGTTGAATCGCCTTTGTGAGGCAATGCAGTCAAATTTCCGTTTAGCCAAAATGCAGCTACAACCACAGCCAATATTGCTACTGCTGCAATAGGATATAGGTAGGCCGTAGTTTGCCACCAAGGCAATACCCTACGCCTTTTTTGGGGATCGGCAGCAATTTTATTCCACAAATTGGGCGAAACGGGTGTTTCTATGTGGTTGAATTTGCTGCGAATCAATTTATCAAATTCCTTATCGGTCATTACACAGCTATTTTTTGTAATTCTACAATTTGTTGTTGTAACAATTTTCTAGCTTTTACCAACTGACTACGGCTAGTACTAGCTTGAATATTGAGCATTTCTGCAATTTCGTCGTGACTATAACCCTCAATTACACTAAGGTTAAAAACCGTTCTATATCCATCGGGCAAGTTATTAATGAGTCGCATTAAATCGGCTTCGCCCAAAGAGGTAAGTGCATAACTATCTATTGAGGGGCCTTGTTGTATATCATCTTTAATTTCTGAAAATTGTATACGCTTTTTTTGCAGGTGTTTCAACGCCACATTTACCACAATTCTGCGCATCCAACCTTCAAACGAACCCTCAAATTTGAATTGATGTATGTTGTTGAATATACGAACAAACCCTTCCTGTAGCATGTCTTCTGCTTCCATTGAGTCGGCAGCATATCGCAAACATACGGTCATAAACTTACCTGCGTATTGCTCAAATAGCAAGCGCTGGCAAGTTGTGTGCTGCTTTACACAACCTTTAATGAGTTCGTGCTCCGTCAACGTATGATGGGGTTTTACTGCATACACAAAACATCAGATGCCCTGAAAATGTGCTGTGCTGCTTTTGAAAAAAATATATTTATCGGGGTTTAAAATTAGGATAGTTATCTAAAAGAAACGAAAAGATATTGGTATTTTTAAAAATCAGGATATGTGCCTGTTGCAATAGTGTATCAAGCGTAAGTGTTGGTGTTGCATGTAGGCGAAGTCAATCGTTTGTTTGAATCAGTCTTAGGGTGACGTTGGTAGAAAGTAATTGGAAAAAAAGGTTTGGAAGAAGCTCCTTTACAAGTACCACTGCAACATTTCGCGCCAATAATAGGCTTTGTGTGCCTCGCCATCCCATTCATGAAATGCGTGACGAATGTTTTTTTGCTCTAGGGCATGATGTAGGTGTCTATTGTTGGGTAAAAAAGCATCCTCCTTGCCTATTACAATAGTAATAGATAAATGATTTAATAGCTCAATTGCATAATCGCTTTCTATGTCGTGTATGTAACGTGAGGGCATGTTACAATAAATATCGTGATTGATGAATCCGTCAAATAAATCGTCAAAATAAGCTAGCTGTAGGGTTAAATCGTATCTGCCACTCATTGCCAATACTTTGCAAAAATATTGTGGAAACCTAAAGGCAATGTTCAGTGCATGAAAAGCACCCAAACTACAGCCCGCTACCATCAATTGGCGGTGGCTGTTCTTTTGTTTGATGAAGGGAATGACTTCAAATAAAATATATTTTTCGTAGAGTGTATGTTGGTGTATTCTGTCTGCAGGGTGTAGTTGTTGGTTGTAAAAACTGAGTTGGTCGGCACTGTCTACACATACAATTTGCCTTTCACCGGCATTAATAGGCTGTTGTATAGCCTCAATCACTTTCCAATCTTCATAGTCGTAAAAGCGTGCGGTTCTTGTGGGGAAAAAAATAACAGGCAACCCTCTGTCACCAAAAATAAGCAGCTCCATGTCGCGCTGCAAAAATTGACTATAAAACTTGATATATTCCCTCTTTATCATAAGTTCGATTGCATTTGAGCGGTAGCACAGGGGTATTTTGAGACAACGGCATCAGCAGCATCAATAGTTAAGCTAGCCTATAGGGAAGAATGAATTGCTCTTGTATACATTTATGCCAACAAGTATATCCTTCTTTGCTAATATGCAAGCCGTCCTGCAATAGGTATTCCATTTTAGGATATCCATTTGCGTCTAGCATACTATGGTAAATATCAATAAAGGTAACATTTGGCGGCATTTTTCCAATTTCAGATTGTATTATTTTATTGGTAAATTTTATTTGCTCAATAAAATGCCAACGGTTATAGCTTGGCTTGATAGACATAAAGCCAATTGGGATATGGCCAAAGCGTTGCTGAATTTGAATCATCAATTGTTTGAAATAGATAAATACTTCTTCCGGATGCCTATTGTCGCCCAAATCATTATCTCCTGCGTAAATAATGATTGCCTTAGCTGATACGTTTTGCATAATTCGGTCAAAGTACCAACTGCATGCAGCTAGGGTAGACCCCCCAAATCCTAAATTTAGAACCGGTAAACCGGTAAAACTTTCGGATAAATGATTCCACATGCGTATGGATGAACTGCCATAAAAAACTACGGCATTCGACAAGTTGTCATGTTGTTCAATCTGTCGTTCTAAACGTGTTACTTCCTCCTCGTACCAAAACATAAGCTACTTAAATTAAAACGTGATGCAATCAGCCGAGCTGTTGTTTGCCAAGTAGCAACAATTGTTGGTGTAATTGTAATACTTGAGGTAGTAATAAAGATACTTCATTGTTGTGTATTACCGCATCGCAAAGTTTCATCTTTAAACTAGCCGTTATTTGTTGCTGCATTCTTGCTTCTACGGCTTGTTTACTCAGTGCGTCGCGGCGCATAACCCGCAGTGTGCGCAGTGCCAATGGGGCGTCTACACCAATAACAAAGTTGGTGGAAGCCACCGAACCCGATTCAAACATCAACGCCGCCTCTTTAATTACATAAGGGCTGTTTTGCTGTGCTGCCCAAGCAGCACCCGCTTGTATCACTACCGGGTGAACAATGCTATTGAGTAAATCAAGCTGGTAACTATTCGAAAATACTATATTGCTGATATAAGCCCTATTGAGTACTCCATTTAAATAGGCTTGATCCCCAAATGTTTTGGTAACTGCTTGCACAATACGCTCATCTTGTTCCATGAGCATTTTGGCCACTTTGTCGGCATTGAACACAGGTATGCCTAAGCACGAAAAAATGCGTGCTACGGTTGTTTTGCCACAGCCAATTCCTCCGGTGAGTCCAACTACCAACATATTGCTTCAATAATTGCAGGGTACAAAAAAGAAAATACCGGACAAACTTGTTATCCGGTATTTTAATGAGGCAATATGGTTATTTTTTATCAGCTGCAGCGGGTTTGTTGATGTTAGCTGTCCACTCTTGGCTGATAGCACTTTTTTCAATTTTTAAATAGCTACCCGGATTTACTTCAATTTGTAAGGTGCCATCTTCATTTACTTTGGATACTACGCCGTGTATACCAGCTATGGTAACTATTTTATCGCCTTTTTGCAAGTTGTCGATAAATTTCTTTTGTTCTTTGGCTTTTTTGGCTTGTGGTCTAATCATGAATAACCAAAATACCAATATTATGGCTCCCATTAAAATAAACTGTGCCATTCCTGCTCCTTGTGGGGCACCACCTGCTGGGGGAGCGCCCATCAACATTACATTTAATTTAAGCATTTGTTTTGATTTATGTATTAAAAAGGTACAACTGTTTTATTTTTTGGGGTGTGGTATAGCTACTTTATCGTTACTTTCCACTCCTTTTACTTCTCCGGTAAAGATGAGGTAATGTTCTGTATTATTTATGGTATTAGTAGTTACAATAATGGTTTTTCGCACTTCTGGCGCATGAACTTTTTTGCTGTCAAATGCTGCTGTTACAACCCCGGTGGTGCCCGGCATAATAGGCTCTTTTGTAAAGTCGGCAATAGTACATCCACAACCGGGTTTGGCGTTTGTAATGAGCAAAGGCTTTTTTCCGGTATTCAAACATTTAAAACGTACCGTTATGGTTTCACCCATTTGTATACTACCAAAGTTAACAATACTATCTAGCCATTGAATACTGGT